>Ga0209444_10000167_pt1 | contig 35415 bp, 29 predicted proteins | sample LauGreFaBDMM15DN_2_FD_188215 | JGI IMG/M metagenome (GOLD analysis project Ga0209444, IMG submission 188215) | Freshwater lake microbial communities from Lake Michigan, USA - Fa13.BD.MM15.DN (SPAdes) (version 2) | ecosystem: Environmental > Aquatic > Freshwater > Lake | place: Lake Michigan... | reverse complement strand
CGTTGCCATAGAAGTCACGTATAAACGGAACGTAACCGCATGTACATTCGCAAATGCTGCTGGCAAGGAAATCGTATCATCCAACATCACATTTCCATTCCACGCAGAAGCAATCGTATCAATATTGGACGCGTAATTGTCCAAGCTAGAGCGAAGGTAAATCACTGGTGTTCCACCTGTAGATGAAACTCTGTGGTTGAACGCGATTTTCGCTAGGTTCAAATTGAAACACTCATTCCCAGAGATGGAGAATTGATTGTATTGACTTAAGTCAATGGAAGTAGCCGTATTCCATGCCGTATTATTAAAGACATTAGCCGTTGCCGTACAATTGGCACCGGAATTTGTAAATGTTCCAAATGTCGCATTCGTTGGTTGCGCGGTCACATTGTTCGCCACAACTGGACAATTTGCGACATCGGTGAATTCATACAATCCCATGTTCACCGGAGACAATGGTGCATCTACCCCATTACAATCCTCATCGATTCCATTTGCTTCGATTTCTGTTGCTCCTGGATAAATCGCATTATTGTTGTCGTTACAATCTGTACTGTTAGTAACGTATCCTGTAATTGGCGAACATCCAACTTGAGAAACAGAAAGATTTCCAAATCCATCACCATCTAAATCTTGGTAATAGGTAATGTTTGAAACAACGGTAAGATTCACATGCAACATACTATCACAACCAACCGCATTCGTCAGCGATTGCATGTAAAGCCCTGTAGCAGAGTATGTTTGTCCGTTAATCGTATACGGACCACAGTTCGTCACATTTATTGTCAAAGCGCTGGGTTGGTTAATCGTCAAATTTAAATTGATGATACTATCACATCCCGCCGCGTTCGCATTTGCTAAGGTTTGAATGTATGTTCCTGATGTGCTATATGTTTGTGCATTTAATGTATAAGATGAACAAGCAGTTGCCGTAATCGTGTTATATGTAACGCAACTACTTGCGGCTGCTGGGGTAACAGACGCCCAAGTTGTTCCTGCGCGAATTTCATCCACTTCTAAGTTTCCTGTTCCAGCTGCTTGACGTAAGAATACAGATTGAACGCCATTAGCAGACCAAGTGCTTGTTCCACCTGCATTCGTAACAGCTGCGGCAGTTTCCGCTCCTCCAGGAATTGGATTAATCCACAGGGATGAGGTAATGACACCTGCAACTGCTGGTGAGGATACTTTTGCAACAACAAACAAGGTTGTACCCGTTGTGAATTCTGTTGAAACATAGGTTGCAACTGCACCGGTTCCACCAGAAGTATTCAAGACTCCCACTTGAAACGTTCCAGGTGTTGTTCCTAATTTAATAAAAATACGAGGGAAGTAAATGCTTACCACTGCGCCAGATGTTCCACCAAAACCTGTGAAATATGCACCTGCGGTAGTCAATCCTGTTGTATTTGGCACATTCAACAAAAAGGACATGTATGCAGATGTTCCAGTTGGTACAAAAACCTTATTGATGTCCTCTGTTCCAGTGGAAGTCAAATTAATTCGATTTCCAACTGATGCTTGCAATCCAGCGAATGACAAACTGCTTCCAACGTTAGAAGGTGTGGTAATAGCCGACAACTCTCCAGCTGTTCCACTGTGTGTTGTCCAACCATTTGCATTCGCTAATCCTGTAAAATTAAAAGGTTCAAAAGCTTGCGTAAAGCCTTGAAATCCAATAAATACGATTAAAACAAGTAAAAATCTTTTCATAATGTTTTTTTTTGTAAAACTAAGAAATGAATGTGTATTCATCATTGTCTTAACATTAAAAAAGGCGACCGAGGCCGCCTTTGTTTATAACTTTTAATCTGTGTTGATTACGCTTGAGGCGCGTCAACTGTATCCGATGGACGCTCTGGTTTTGGTAAAAGAACCTTACGAGACAATTTCCATTTTTTCGTTTTTGGATCACGACCCATTACTTTAAATGTCAATACATCTCCTTCTTTTACTACATCTTCCATTTTCGCTACTTTTTCCCAGCTAAATTCAGAGATGTGAATTAATCCGTCCGTTCCAGTAAGGATCTCAACGAAACAACCGAAGTCTTTCACTGATTTCACTTTACCTTCGTAAGTCGCTCCGTCTTCCACTAGTGGAGGGAAAGCGATTAAACGAATCAGGCGAATTGCTTCATTCATGTCATCAGCGTTTGTCGAAAGGATTTGAACACGTCCTTCACCAGTCGTTAATTCTTCGATGGTGATCGTTGTTTTGGTTTCTTTCTGTAAACCTTGGATGATTTTTCCTCCAGGTCCGATAATTGCTCCAATCATATCATTTGGCACATTGAATGCTTCGATACGTGGAGTTTGTGGTTTCAATTGCTGACGAGGTGCTGCCATTGTCTCCGTGATTTTCCCTAAGATGTGCATACGTCCAGCTTTCGCTTGTTCCAACGCTTCGATCAATACCTCGTATGGAAGTCCGTCTACTTTGATGTCCATTTGACAAGCAGTAATCCCTTTTGAAGTACCTGTAATTTTAAAGTCCATGTCACCCAAGTGATCTTCGTCACCTAAGATGTCAGACAATACAGCGAATTTCCCTTCGTCTGCAACAAGTCCCATCGCGATTCCAGATACTGGCGCTTTGATTTGCACACCACTATCCATCAACGCCAATGTTCCAGCACAAACAGTTGCCATAGAAGAAGAACCATTTGACTCAAGGATATCAGAAACGATACGGATTGTATATGGATTATCTTCCGGTAAAACTGGTTTCAAGGCACGAAGCGCCAAGTTACCGTGTCCGATTTCACGGCGAGAAGTTCCACGTAATGGTTTTGCTTCACCCGTTGAGAATGGAGGGAAATTATAGTGTAATAAGAATTTCTCTGTTCCTTTGAATGTTGCTCCGTCGATTAACTGCTCATCCATTTTACCACCAAGCGTAACTGTTGTTAACGATTGTGTTTCTCCACGTGTAAATACTGCTGAACCGTGAACCATTGGTAAGTAATCAACTTCCGCCCAAATTGGACGAATTTCGTCGAAGTTACGTCCATCCAAACGTTTACGTTCGTTCAACATCACCCAACGAACTGCTTTTTTCTTCACTTCGGAGAAGTAAGGAGAAATGAATTTCGCTGCTTCTGCAATTTCTTCTTCTGAGAAGGAAGCTTTTACTTCGTCTTTAATTGCATCGAATAACTCTGTACGTTTTGACTTATTAGCCAAACCCATACGAGCGACATCTTTACATTTTTCCATTGCCACTTCGTACACTTTTGCGCGAACTTCTTCGTTATGTGATTCGTGGCTATATTCTCTTTTTGGATTTGCTGTAGGAACTTCTGCTGCAAGGTCCAATTGGAATTGACATTGTTCTTTAATGGCAACGTGTGCGATTTTGAAAACTTCCACTAATTCAGCTTCAGAAATCTCTTGCATTTCACCTTCCAACATGTTGATGTCTTTCATTGTTCCAGCGATCACGATATCGATATCCGACAACTCCATTTGAGCCATTGTTGGATTCAATACGTATTCACCGTTGATGCGTCCAACACGAACTTCAGACATTGGACCATTAAATGGAATGTTTGAAACAGCGATTGCTGCTGATGCAGCAAATCCACACAATGCATCTGGATTATTTACACCATCGTAAGAAATCAATTGAATCATCAACTGAACTTCAGCGTGGTAATCGTCTGGAAAAAGTGGACGTAATGCACGATCCACCAAACGCATCACTAAGATTTCAGTCTCAGACGGACGCGCTTCACGGCGGAAGAATCCACCTGGAAAACGTCCAGCTGCAGAGTACTTCTCACGGTAATCTACCGTTAGAGGAAGGAAATCTACGCCTTCTTTTGCTTCATGATTAGCTACAATCGTAGCCAATAACATGGTGTCGCCCATGCGCACCACAACGGAACCATCCGCTTGCTTTGCCAACTTACCTGTCTCGACGCTTATCTCCTTGCCGCCGGTAACAATTGACCTTTTTATACCTATATTCATCTTTATTTATTTACTAATTAATGTACAAAAAAGGGACTTGCGACATAAAGCCGAAGTCCCCCTCTTTCAATAAAATGTGATCGATGATCGGATTAACGACGAAGTCCTAATTCCTTAACCAACGCTCTGTATTTCTCGATATCTTTTCTTTTCAAATAATCCAAAAGACTACGACGCTTTCCAACTAAAAGTTGTAGTGAACGTTGTGTACCGAAGTCCTTACGATTCTTTTTCAAATGCTCTGTTAAGTGACTGATTCGGTAAGTAAATAACGCTACTTGTCCTTCTGTTGAACCAGTGTTCACTTCAGATCCACCATGTTGAGTGAAGATCTCTTTTTTCTTTTCTGAATTTAAATACATGCTAATATTTATGTAAATGATTATTATGTAGACTGACACCTTTGGTCAATACGGGTGCAAAGATAGCTCAAGTTTTCAAAATTGCCAAATTAATTTTTAGACAAAAAAAAACCTCCCGAAGGAGGTTTTAATCAAAGTAGTTGAAATTAGTTTCCAGACTGTCTCATAGAAAGTGGAATGGCAAATTTCGGGATGAAGCTTATTAATGCTAAAATAATTTTTAAACCATAAAGGTAAACTTCTTTCAAAATGTAATAAAACATTAAAATAACAAAAGAACCTGCGATTCCCATTCCGGCCATACGCAATGTAACATCCATATGGTCAAAATCTCCAAATATTTTATTTGGTATTAGGCCATTTATCGCATCCATTCCTGGAATCATTATGGATTGAAACATTCCCATGTAATCCATCAAAGGCGCGTAAGCAGAATGTCCATCCAAAGCAGCAACAAGCTGAAGAACACTTACATACATGACCAAAGTGAAGAATAACTCCCCAAACAATGTAATGCTACGCGGAATCAACTCATGGCTTACATAATGTAGAAGGCCATTGTAAGAAGCATCATTTAATTGATCCGTTCTTTTCTTTGTTAAACTATATAAAAACCAGGCGCATACTACACTGATTAATATACCAACAACCAGCCCAATTGCTGCTCCAACTTTTGCTCCGCCAGTCATGCCGTCAACAAATGTAGAATCACAATAATTGTCATCTCCCATTAAATTAGAAATGATAAAATAGAGGCCGCCGATTAACATTGCGTAAGATGCTAATCTCCAAATAGTAGTAATGAACCATTTGAATAAACTCCCGTCATCGATTCTGCCCATGAATGGCAGTACTCTTTTGTTGTAATTATCATCGATAATCCCAACACTTACATAAGGTAAGTTCTTTTCCATAGTAATATAGTTTAGTAGGTTAATATTTTAAAGTTAAGTAAAATATTCAGTAATAATTAAATAAATTAATTATTTATTAACATTTAAGTTAGATTAATGCAAATAGTGAATCAATATGAAGGGAAGAACGATTATAGGAATTTTCCATTATCTTTGCATCGTACATTGGTTCTCATATTTGAGATTAATAAGGAATCCGGTTAGAATCCGGAGCTGTATCTGCAGCTGTAAATGTCTAAAATGCAATTCATTAAGTCACTGAGCAATTGGGAAGACGAATTGAAAAGGACATGAGCCAGAAGACTTGCCCATGAACAGAGAGAAGACTTCAGATAAAGGTCGGACTCGCCAAGGGTGTTTTTGCATCCTAGCTTTTCCTACTTTTTTCTTCTTCTATTTTTTTATTGTTTCACATTCAAAAAAACAGAACGAATGAAAAAGGCATTGATTACATTAAGTTTATTTGCAAGCTCTTGGAGCTTTGCGCAAAATCAATTACACCAAGTATTGGTGGTAAATGAAGGGTATTACGATTATCAAACAGGAGCTATATTAGAACCTGTGACCATTGGGAGTTACAATCCAACGACGCAACAATACCAAGTGGTGGACACGCTGGAAAACATGCGTTTCGCATCTGATTTAGTGATTGACGGGAATTTCTATTACGTTGCGGCAGATGCAAAAATCTATAAAATGGACTTGAATACACATCAAGAAATCGCTAATGTTTCTTGTCCTGGTGTTCGTAACCTAGCAGTATATCAAGACAAATTAGTTGCTACACGTGGAGAATACCTAACGACGTATGATTCCTATTTACATGTATACAACACCGCTGATTTACAATTGATTCAAGCTATTGATACCGTGACTGGTCCGAAATGGGCAACTCAAAATATCGTTATCGATGGAACAACAGCATACCTCGCGGTGAACAATGCGTACGAATGGGGGAATGAAAAAGGAATCATTGGCCAATTAAACCTTACTAATTTTTCCTACGGAAACGAGGTTGATTTAGGTCCAAACGGAAAAAATCCAGATAACTTAGTGAAATACGGTTCCGCATTATACACTGTAAATAACAAAGACTGGAATGGAACTTCCATTTCGAAGTTTGAATTGGCAACAAACACAGCATCAACCGTAAATATTGCGAACGCCATTACTGGATGCGGTACTTCAGCCTTAAGAGATGATAAAATCACCTACCAAATTTCCATGGAAACAAGTTTGAATAATTTCGACATCAACGGAATGAATAACATTGGACCAGTAGTTGGCATCAACTTAAATTTCTATGAATTAGCGCAAGAACCATTAAGTGGGCAATTCTATGCTTCTTCAACGGATTTCTTTTCTACCGGCAACGTTTACATTTACGACGCAACCAATACAGAACTGAATCAGTTTACTGTTGGAGTTTCCCCAGGGACCATCGTTTTTGATATTCGAACTTCTACAGGAATAAATGAAACGACTTCGAACTTTAGTGTTTCTCCGAATCCTACGAATGACATCTTAACTATACAAGGCAAATCAGTTAATGAGTTGGTTTCCCTAGTAGACCTAAATGGAACAACCGTTCTTTCGAGTACGGATGCAACCTTAAACATTTCACAACTTCCAGCAGGGATTTATTATGTAAACATCAACGGGACCTGTCAAAAAGTGATCAAACTTTAACCTTCATTTCGTACAATTTAAATCCCGGCATCGTCGGGATTTTTTTTTACCTGAAACTTCGAACAAGTCGTTTGTTTATTAACTTTGATTCAAATTCCATTTCATTATGCAAATCATCCTGAATCACCAGCAAATCGAACAAAAAATCATCCGAATTGGACACCAACTCATGGAGAACTGTTTCGAAGAAGAACGCATATTTATTGGTGGAATTGTTGGAAATGGAAGCATTATCGCTCAAAAACTAACAGAAATCATCCGTGCAAATAGTTCGATTGAAGTTGTTTGTTTTGAAATCAAGGTCAATAAAGATGAACCATGGAGCGAGAGAATCAGCCTAAACATCGACGAAAAAGAACTAAAAAAAGGATACATTATTTTGGTTGATGACGTCATCAATTCCGGAAAGACGATGCAATATGCATTGATGAAATTTTTGGAACAAGCAACGAAAGCCATTAAAACAGTAGCCTTGGTTGATCGTCAGCACCGACGTTATCCAATTAAAACAGATTTCGCTGGACTTGGACTTTCTACGACCTTGAAAAACCACGTGGAAGTTGATCTGAACGACACCGATTCGAAAGCTTATTTGCATTAACATGAAAAAAGTAACTGAATCAAGCTCGCATTATCAGGACTTAGAACAGATGTCCACCTTGGACTTGCTCTCAAACATCAACAGAGAAGATCAAACTGTTGCTCTTTCCGTACAAAAAGAAATCCCAGCCATCGAAGCGTTTGTGAATGCCTGCAGTGAGCGTATGGCTAAAGGAGGTAGATTATTTTACATTGGAGCTGGAACGAGTGGTCGCTTAGGAATCGTGGATGCGAGCGAATGTCCACCAACATTCGGAATTGACCACGGAATCGTTGTAGGAATAATAGCTGGAGGAGATGCGGCGATTCGCAAAGCAGTTGAATTTGCCGAGGATGACCGAAATCAAGCGTGGATAGACTTAGCACAATTTTCAATGAGTGTCCTAGATACCATTGTTGGAATTGCCGCGAGCGGAAGTACGCCTTACGTCCTGGGTGGAATCGAAAAAGCAAAGGAACACGGAATCTTAACCGCAGGTATTTCTTGCAATCCAGATTCTCCCTTAGCTGCTGCGGTGGATTTTCCCATTGCACCGGTTGTCGGACCAGAATTCGTCACCGGAAGTACGCGCATGAAGTCTGGAACAGCACAAAAATTAGTATTGAATATGATTTCGACTAGTTTGATGATTAAACTAGGAAAAGTCAAAGGAAATAAAATGGTGGATATGCAATTAAGCAACCACAAATTGGTCGATCGCGGCGCACGCATGGTCGCAGAAGAAATCGGTGTTCCAATAGAAGACGCTCAAGCATTACTTTTAGCACACGGATCCGTCCGCAAAGCAGTTGATTACTTTAAGCAAATAAAATGAGTGAATTTGATCCAAATGGCGTCGGAATCGCCAACGGAAATATTTTTGGCTTTCCTTACACGGAATCGGAATCGGATATGATTATTGTACCCATTCCGTGGGATGCAACAGCCTCCTACGGAAAAGGAACGAGTAAAGGTCCAGAAGCGATTTTAGAGGCTTCCACACAGCTAGACTTTTACCATCCTGATTTGGAGCGTGCATATGATACCAAAGTGTACATGTCGCCTATATCCCAAGAATGGAAAGAAATCAATTCACACTGTTGCGAACAAGGAATGGAATACATTTCCTACCTAGAAACGCATGGTGAAGAAAAAGCGCTTTTAAAATACCAAACGGTCCTTGATGAAATCAATGCCGCTCACGAAGCGTTAAGGGCAAATTTAAAAGAACGCTGTCTAGACTTATTGAGTCAAGGGAAAATACCAGCTGTTTTAGGCGGAGAGCACTCTACTCCACTCGGACTTATCGAAGCATTGAACGAAACTTACGAGGACTTTGGTGTCCTACAAATTGATGCGCACGCAGATTTACGCGATGCGTATGAAGGATTTACTCAGTCACATGCCAGCATCATGTTCAATGTGCTTAAACATGCGAAAAACTTGTCCAAACTTGTGCAAGTGGGTATTCGCGATGTTTCCGAGCGCGAAGTACATTTGAGTAGGGACAACGACCGTGTTCAAACCTATTACGATTGGTCCTTAAAAAATGAGCAATACGCGGGTAAAACTTGGGCAAGTCAAGTGGACGAGATCATTGCACAACTTCCCCAAAACGTATACGTATCCTTTGATATTGACGGATTAAAACCTGAATTATGTCCAAATACTGGGACACCCGTTGCAGGTGGGTTTGAGTTACAGGAGGTAAGTTATTTGTTGTTCGCATTGGTTGAATCTGGACGTAACATCATTGGGTTTGACTTAAATGAAGTTGCTCCGGGTCCCGAAGGAGATTGGGATGCAAATGTCGGCGCACGGGCATTGTGGCAATTGGTTTGTGCCTGTGAAAAATCACGTCGAAATCATTTAGGAAAATGAACCAATTCAAGCAGTACGGAATCATCTCCTTAATTGGTGTTGTCATATTTAGTGGATTGTACAGTAGCATTCAATTAATGGAATGGCAATTTTTCCCGTATTTGCAAATCACTATCTTGAGTTTACTGACGTTATTGATTGGACTCATCAACTATTTTCGCCCGGGCAAAGATTCCACTACTTTTCTGATTTCCACTTGGGGATTTGTAGGGTTCGAATGGCTTATTTGTTTGATCCTATTCAATCAGCCAGATCTTTTGATAGACTATGTTCAGTTAATCTTTTTACCCCTACTTTATTTTATTTATTTCGCTTTATTCCAATTGATCTTGAGACGAAGTGAACAAATCCAAAAAAGAGCCAGAATTCTATTTTACTTATTAATTGCTAGCACCTTAACCTTCTTCATTTCACCAAATGCATGGAGCGCAGGAGGGATGGAACTATTGTTCCTCCTCTTTATAGGATTGATTTTATTCAGTAAGCCTATTTCTTCGGAGAAATAAAGGTTCCGTATCCAACTATACGCGGTTTCCAATAGTTAGATGACTCGATTTCCACAATAGAAACTCCTTTGGAACTACTGGCGTGGATCATGGTTTTAGGCTGTCCTTTTTGATTGATGAGAATGCCCACATGATTCACTTCTCCCCCATTTGAAAAGAATACCAAATCACCAATTTGAGCTTCATCCTCGCTTAGTTTGATGCACACATCGAATTGATCCATCGCTCTTCTAGGAATGTTCTCGCCATGCTGTTGCAGCACAAAACTCGTAAATCCACTACAGTCAAATCCACTTGGGTCCGCCCCTGCGGAAACATACGGTACACCCAATTGCTTTTTAGCGATACCAATCAGTTCAATTCTTTCCTTTAACTCTGGACGATTCGAGACCAACACATTTCCCTTATTTCCGTCTACGTCTATCAGTGGTAAATCTGCAAAAAACTGTTGAACAAACTTTTGCCAATTAGCTTTATCAAAGGTCTTCGATTGTTTCCCTATTGCCAGCCAAGAATCCAAGTCCTTTTTTAAAAAACTCACTTCCGCAATGTGTGCTTGAATGATTTTTTGTCCCTTGGACGTCTCCCTCAATTCCAGTAAAATCGATTTAGACTGCTCGATCGTTGTTTGATGTCGTTTATACCAATGTTCATCTTGCGCTAATTGCAATGCTGAAATGGCGTGATAGTAAGTTGGAAGCTTTGAGAAATCATATTCCGGCGTATCCATTAAACGCGCTGATTGCCGATATACAAGTTTGTAGTACCCTTGGTCATAGAGCATTTCAAGGTGATCAATTGCGGGATTCTGTGCTAGACTTTGAAAACTTAGAAAGAGCAAAAAGAAACTAAAAATCCGTTTCATTTCTAATTTGTATATATTTTCCCCTCTGATAAAACCATGGAGGTTTTATTAAACAGTTTCACGAGTACTTTATTGCCATAAATCTCAAATTCCGCATCGCGCAAGTTGGTGATCTCTTGAATTTTTCCATTCACAAGTGCACTAACACCACCTAAGATATTACGAAAAACAAAGGTGTTGTTTTTGAGAAGGTATTCTTTTGGGAAATAGGTTGCCACTTCTATTTTCTCATTGTTCGTATACGCAAAAAGATAACTATTTTCACTCCAAACAGTCATGTCATCCTTCACGTCCCAAAAAGAAGTGGAGAAATTTGAAAGTGCAATTTTCTCTCCATTTTTAAACATCCATAAATTTCCATTCAAATCTTCGTAAACAATGAAGCCTCTGCCAGCCTTGTATTTTTTAATCGGTGAGGATTCAACTTCATAAAATTCACCTTTATCGAACATCATGAAGGACTGAGTATAGGGATCTTTAAAACAAAATACATCCGTTCCAACGTTAAAATCAACAACTTCCTCGTTATATGTCTCAATTTCAAATGTTTTTCCTTGCCAAAAACAAAAATAAGTATTGCTATTATCCTTGTAAACTGCAATATTTTCTCCTACTGCAGCAGGCATATTGAGTCCATTTGTCATCGTGACCATCGGGAGAATTTGTTTATTCCAATATACGTTCAAGGACTGGTAACGGGTATCCTCAAAAACGATAATGCTATCTTTCACGATAAATCCTCTGCCGAAATTCGTCAGAGCGGTGTATTTACCAGCATCCCACATTCTGAGTCCATTTGCAATTTTATACCCAACAAGGTGATCCGACACTTGATAGTCCACATTCAACGCTGTTACATCTTTGCGCTCAATTCCATCGTAAATTCGCATGTTTCCACGCGTATCGATGTACGCGACAACCTCATCACCGGCTTTGTAACTTAAAATCGGTTGTATTTCAATTGGACGAAAAAATCCTTCTTGAAAATTCACGAAATAGTTGTTGAAATCTCTAGTAGGGACGATATTTTGCGTGAATCCAGCTAGCGAAAATAGCGTGAATACCGGAACAATAAATAACTGCTTAAAAAAACTCATGAGTCAAATTTAACCAATTTTCGGACCATTATGCTGACTTTTTCGAAAAGCTAAAAAATCAGTTTGAATTTTAGTTTAGCTCGAAATTCTGAAGTACATTCGTATACCAAATTTTGAAAATGAAAAAGATAGTATTAATCGGATGTTTTTCTGCGCTCAGCTTCCTAAGTTTTGGGCAAAAGAAACTAGACTTCATCTCTTATGATTTACCGAATGGATTACATGTAATCATTCATGAAGAAAACGCGACACCAATCATCGCTGTTGCTGTTTTATACCACGTTGGATCTAAAAACGAAATCGCTGAGCGAACAGGATTCGCCCATTTCTTTGAACATTTATTGTTTGAAGGGTCCGCTAATATTAGTAGAGGCGAATACAGTGAATTGGTAGAGAAAAACGGCGGGACATTGAACGCTAATACTTCCCAAGATCGCACGTATTACTACGAAATCCTTCCATCCAACCAACTTGAGCTTGGATTATGGTTGGAGAGTGAGCGCATGCTTCATGCAAAAGTGGACATCAAAGGAATTGAAACACAACGAAGTGTCGTTAAAGAAGAAAAGAGACAACGTGTGGACAATCAACCTTACGGATCTTTCTTTACGGAGATGTTCAAACGAGTTTTCACGACACATCCATATAATTGGGCACCAATTGGAAGTATGGAACATTTGGACGCTGCACAAGAAGAAGATTATGTGAATTTTTACAAAAATTACTATGTCCCTTCGAATGCAACCTTGTCTATTGCAGGTGATATAGATGTCGCTCAAACGAAATTGTGGGTGGACAAATACTTCGCTTCCATTCCGAAAGGACAAGCCATTAACTTGTACCGTGATTTTATCAATCAAAGTGATGTGGATTTTGAAAAACGATATGGTGTTTCAAAAAGTAAATTCGATTCAAAAAACTTCATGACTTCGACAAGTCCAGAGGCGAAAAAATTAATAGCGAGTTATTTAGCAAAGCCAATCGTCATTAATCGAACAAGTAAAGACAAAACTATTTTGACGGGAGTTACGAAAGAAGTCATTTACGACAACATTCAACTTCCCGCGATTTTTATGGGCTATAAATTCCCAGAGCAAACCAATCCAGACTCGTACGCATTGGAAATGATGAACGAAGTTTTATCAGGAGGAAGTTCCTCGCGCATCAACAAATTAATTGTAGAGAAAAAAGAAATGGCACAATTTGCTTTCTCCTTTAACTACGGATTAGAAGATGCGGGAATCGGAATATTTGCTGCCATCGCTAATAAAGATATTAAATTGGATGATATTCAAACAGAATTCGATGAACAAATTCGATTGATTCAAACAGAATTAATTTCGGAAGAAGAATTTCAAAAAGTGCGCAACAAATTTGAAAACGACATCATTACAGGAAATTCAACCATCGAAGGCATTGTGGAAAATTTGGCTGATAATTTCGTTTATTTCGGGGATGCCAACCGAATTAATTCCTTGTTAGACAACTACCTCAAAGTAACGCGAGAGGACATTCAACGTGTAGCAATGAAATACTTAACGCAAGATGCTCGCGTCATCTTACACTATTTACCAAAAGAAAAATAATCGACTGAAACATGAAAAAGATATTCACACTTTGCTTTCTAGCGTTAAGTACTTGGACGATGGCTCAAGTAGACCGCTCGATTATGCCTACACCAACGCAAGCAAAAAAAATAAACATTAAGGATTCTGAAGTATTCACCACCGCAAATGGAATCACCGTCGTTCTTTCTGAAAACCATAAGCTTCCACGTGTATCCTTCGATATGAATATGGGTTCAGATCGACGTATAGAAGGATCGAAAGCAGGTCTTTCCGATATGGCTGGGTCATTAATTATGTCCGGAACGAAGAACAGAACAAAGGACCAATTGGATCAAGAAATTGATTTTATTGGGGCATATATGGGCGCTAGTAGATTCTCCCTTTCTATGTCTTGTTTAACCAAACACATGGACAAAGGTTTAACCTTAATGTCCGATGTTTTGTTAAATGCCAATTTCCCTCAATCCGAATTTGACCGCATTAAAAAACAAAATAGTTCCGGTTTAATGGGTACCAAATCAGATGCTGGATCTATGGCGCAACATGCGACCGTAAAAATCAACTTCCCAAATCACCCATTCGGTGATGTGATGACAGAAGAGAGCTTAAATAACATTTCACGTGAGGACATCGTTTCTTACTACCAATCCAACTTTACACCAAATGGAAGTTATCTAGCTGTGGTAGGGGACATCACCCGCCAGCAGGTGGAAGAAATGGTTAATAAATATTTTGGGTCATGGACTGGTGGACAAGTATTCACTGAACTACCAAATTCCGGGAGTTTTACAAAAGGAAATCGTGTTGTTTTCGTGAAAAAACCCGGTGCGGTTCAATCGGTAGTCTATGTAACATTTCCTATTGACATGCGTGCAGGTGACAAAAATCAATTGAACTTAACTGTTTTGAATGACATTCTTGGTGGTGGTGGATTTGGGACACGTTTAATGCAGAATCTCCGCGAGGACAAAGCCTATACCTATGGATGCTATTCTAGCATGAACATTACGGAAGATGGGTCTTGGATGTCTGCAGGTGGGAATTTCCAAAATGCCGTGACGGATTCCGCCATCGAACAAATTTTGATGGAGTTCCAAAAAATTACGAACGAATTTGTAACGGACGAAGAATTGAACTTAACAAAAACGAATATGGCGGGTGAATTTTCACGTTCATTGGAGCGCCCACAAACCATCGCGCGGTTCGCATTAAACATTATTATCGATAAACTTCCAAAGGACTACTACCAAACATATCTGCAACGCTTAGAAAGCGTAACGAAAGAAGATGTGCTTCTAATGGCTCAACAATATTTCACATCTAAAAATTGTAATATTATCGTCGTCGGGAATGAAGATGTTTATGACAAATTAAAGCGATTCGATGCGGACGGAAAAATTGAAGTACTCGATCCATTTGGAAATATCATGAAGGACTCAAAACCTGCAGATATTACTTCCGAGCAGTTAATCGATAATTATGTTTTTGCTCTTACAGGAACGACTACTAAAAAAGATGCGGCGAAAAAATTGAAATCCATTAAAAATTTCGAGCGTGTGTACGAATTGAAAGGTGACCAAATTCCATTTGCCTTGAAATCGACAGAGATTTTTGTTGAACCGTTGACCGAAGGACAAAAACTAGAGGGACAAGGAATGGTTTTCCAAAAATCATTCTACAATGGAAAAACAGGATTTTCTTTCAATATGCAGACTGGAAAAACCGAATTGACAGCTGAAGAATTAGTTTCCAAATCGAAATCAAACGGCATCATTCCAGAAATGAACTTTGTAAAAAATGGATTGACTCACGAATTAGTTGGCATTGAAAACATGAATGGCTCAGATTACTACGTGATGAAAACCATCGATGGGAAAAATGAGTCTTACGATTACTTCAACAAGGCAACGTTTATGAAAGAACAAACAATCAACATAACAACCAGAGAAGGAGAAACAGTTGAATCAACGATTACTTATGGTGACTACAAAGAGGTCGGCGGAATGAAATTTGCGCATACCATCACACAGTCTGTTGGACCAATGGTTCTTTCAGGAACTGTTACATCGATGAAAGTAAATGGTAAAATTGACATGAAAATCTTTGAATAATCATCACTTCATTTTTTTTGAAAAGCCATCCATTTCGGATGGCTTTTCTTTTTATCTTTAACTTCATGAAAACATGGATTCTCTCCTTTATTCTTTCCCTCACATGCTGCTTTCTACAGGCACAAAACGAATTGGTGTCTGAAGGAAACTACTTTGAAGGAGAGCCTTATTTATGCATGGACCCGAATAATTCGCAACACCTCATTGCTGCATGGATGGGATTTCAGTTCAACAATAAAGTAGTCATTAAAACTTCCGTTTCAAACAATGGCGGATATTCCTGGTCTAGTCCAATTTGGCAAACTCACCTATCTCCGAATTTCTCCAGTGCCGATGTGTCCTTAGGATACGATCACTTAGGAAATTTATTCATGTGTTACATCGATTACGACAACATCAACTTCAGTGCTGGAAAAGTCGTTGTGCGAAAGTCTAGCGACGGTGGACTTAGCTGGGGAAACACAACTATTGTTTTAGACATCAGTTCGTGTCCAAATCAATTGTGCATCGATCGTCCATGGATGGTCATTGATCAAACATCGGGTCCAAACGCAGGTACGATTTACGTCACCAACATGAACGCAGACCAGCCAACGATGATCACGCCTCCCTACCATCCGTATATTTCCATAAGCACAGATGGCGGACAATCCTTTCAATCCGAGCAATTAGACGCAACTGGTTTTTTCTCTGGTTCCGTCATTCCTCAACCCATGCCATCGCCAGTTGTCACGGCAGATGGACGATTCACTGCACTTTATCCGAGTTATGTACCTAGTCAAAGTTTATTGCCCCGTTTAATTCGAGTGCAGTCAAACAACCAAGGTCAAACATACACGTACGATGTCGCCTATCAAGGACAGGGATTTGGCACAACGAATACATTGGTGAAAGCTGGGCCTTTGTTGAAAGTACATCCCAACAATGCCAATCAAATGAGTTATTTCTTTCTCAGTGACGACTTTGGGGAAGCGGACATTGTTTTTATTGAAACCAGCAACAACGGACTTTCGTGGAGCGCTCCAACACGCGTGAACCAAGATGCCATTGGTAATGGAAAGATTCAAGATTTAATCTGGGCAGATTACGCAACAAATGGGGATTTAGCTGTATGCTGGCGCGACAGAAGAAATGCAAATGGAACGGAATATTCTGTTTCAAGTGAAATCTTCTGTACCGTTCGTAACGCCAACACCTCCAGTTGGATGAACGATTTCTCGGTGAGTGATCAAGCGGTGGACCACCTTCCCGTTTTGGAAGATTCCGGGAACGATTTCATGAACGTCATTCTCGAAAACGATACCTTGAATGTTATTTGGGGAGATGTCCGATCAGGAAGTTTGAAAATTTATTTTAGCAAAAGGGGGATTTATGATACGACCAATCATCTCTTTAGTTTACCGGAAGCAGTGCGCATCGTTTTCCCAAACCCTATTAGTACTGACCTTTCTATACCTACGGAGTTCATCGGTGCAGATTATTATTTGATCTCCAAAGAAGGAAAATCCATTCAAAATGGAAAAATTGTATCTTCCCTGCTCGAATTTGAAACAGTCCCTGCGGGAAGTTATCAATTACTCATCATTTCAGCAGAAAAACGACATCAATATCACCTCATCAAACATTGACAATTAGAATTTAAACGGTATATTTGTTCCATGAGTGATTTTGTCGTTTCCGCCCGCAAATATCGTCCACAAACCTTTGATACGGTTGTTGGACAGCATACGATTACGAACACGCTCAAGAATGCCATTAAAAGTGAACACCTAGCACAAGCTTTTTTATTCTGTGGTTCACGTGGCGTCGGAAAAACAACCACTGCCCGAATATTAGCGAAGACCATTAATTGTTTCCATCCTACGGATCAAATTGAAGCGTGCGACAAATGTGATTCCTGTTTATCTTTTCACACGGGAAATTCATTAAACATTTACGAATTAGATGCCGCATCGAACAACTCTGTTGATGACATCCGGAACTTAATTGATCAAGTACGCATTGCACCGCAGTTAGGCACGCATAAAGTATATATTATAGATGAGGTTCACATGTTATCGACGAGTGCCTTCAATGCCTTTTTGAAAACTTTAGAAGAACCACCGAAGCATGCCATTTTCATTTTGGCTACGACGGAAAAACATAAAATCATTCCAACCATTCTTTCACGCTGTCAGATCTTCGATTTTAGCAGAATTCGTGTAAAGGACATCGCTGATCACTTGGCTCAAATTGCAACGAAAGAAGGTGTTTCTGCGGACCCTGAAGCGTTACATCAAATTGCAATGAAAGCGGATGGCGCATTAAGAGATGCTTTATCCATTTTTGATCAAATTGTCACATTTGCTGGTACAACCTTGACCTACAAGGATGTATTAGAAAACCTGAATATCCTCGATTACGAATATTACTTTAAAGTGATAGACGCTGCCGATAAAGAAGATATTTCCACGTCCTTATTGATTTTGAATGATGTATTTGAAAAAGGATTCGACGGACATCACTTTGTTGTTGGACTAGCGGAACACCTTCGGAATTTATTGGTGTGCAAGGATGCACGAACATCCAATTTATTGGAAGTGCCCGAAACCGTTCGCCAGAGATTTGTAGAACAAGCGAAAGAAATTGAAGCAATACACATCATGAGGGCTTTAACGATACTGAGCAAAACAGATGTCGACTATAAATCCGCCAAAAATCAACGGTTGTTGATTGAAGTAGCACTCATGCAACTCTGTTCGTTGAAACAAGAGTCTGAAAAAAAAAAGGACTAACGGATAGCGTTACTATTCTCCCTTTCCCTACGCAAACATTAAGAAAATCGAACGCTTCTGCACCCATAAATAAACCGGCGGTGATTGCAAGCATACCCTCTGTTGATACTGAGGAAAAGAAAATTCTCACGAGTCCACAAGGAATTGTTTCTAAGAAACATATCTCCATCAAAGATTCTATTGAGAAAATTAAGGAGTCACAGCAGCAAGTGAACCTAGAAGACCAACCAAGAGAGGGCTTTAGCATTGAACACGTTAAAATGTACTGGAAGCAATACGCGTATGTCGTTAAAGAAAATGGTTTAGAGACATTCTATAGTGCGCTAATTAAACGAGATCCGATATTAATCAGCGAAGAAGTTTTGGGTATTGTAGTAGATAATCAGGTACAAATGGACTACATCCAAGCGGAGTTAATTAGTTTTATTGAATTCATGCGAAAAAGTTTACAAAACTACCACCTAGATATTCAATTATCCATGAGCAATGAACCAGAAAAAGAAACAAAATTTTTGACTGGGAAAGATAAGTTTTCTGCACTTGCTCGAAAAAACCCGAATCTTCATACGTTGAAAAATTTGTTCAACTTGGACATCGAATACTAAGCATGCATAAGCTATTTCAACCGATTCAGCTAAAAGAGGACAGTAAGTCAAAAGTCGAATTATTTTGTCGGCAATGGGATGATGAGGTTCCAACGAGCATTCAAACATCTGGATCAACAGGAAAACCGAAAGTCATCACATTTATTAAGGCGAAACTCATCGTTTCCGCACAAAAAACAATTGCATTTTTCGATTTGCAAGAAAACACTAATGCCTTACTTTGCTTATCTCCGGATTCCATTGGAGGTAAAATGATGCTCGTAAGAGCCTTGGTCGGCAACTATCCGTTGTACATAACAGAACCATCCTTAGATCCATTTGAACACATCATTGTACCTCTTGATTTTGTTGCCTTAGTTCCAACACAAGTGGCACATATTCTCAAGAATCCATCTTCATTATCCAAACTTAAATCCGTTCGAAACATCTTGATAGGAGGAGCTGAAATTCCGTTGGAATTAAGTGAACAACTACTTTCCCATGGAATAAGAGCTTACCAAAGTTATGGAATGACGGAAACGGTATCCCATGTTGCACTACGTGAAATTGGTAAAGAAACAGCTTATCAAGCTTTACCTGGAATTCATTTTTCAACAACGTCTGACAACTGTTTAACGATTCATTATCCAGAATTAAATACACAAGCCATCCAAACAACAGATTGCGTAGAATTATTGAACAAACATGCGTTTTTATGGAAGGGGCGGACAGATTTCGTGATCAATTCTGGTGCAAAAAAAATACATCCAGAGGAATTAGAACAGCGACTTTCTCCGTTTATTACTGGAAGATTTTTCCTCAGTTCCATACCACATTCACTTTGGGGTGAGGCGCTCGTTTTGGTTACAGAAGAACCGAATTCACTAAATAAAATGGACCTAGCCCTGAATTTTTCTTCCTATGAAATACCGAAGTTCATCCAAACAGTTCCTATGATTTTAACCGGAAGTGGGAAAATACAACGAAAACTCACCTTCGAACAAACAACATCAGATGCGTGGCAAAGCCTATAAAGTTTTTGGACTAAATCCCGGCGCGAGTGAGGAAGAAATCCGCAAACGCTACAGGAAATTAGTAAAGAAGTTCCATCCAGATGTGAATAAGGCAGCTGATGCTGAAAAGACATTTATCGAAATCCAAGAAGCTTACGAATATTTGTTAGCTCCAAAAACGGAAGAAATAGAGTACCCCGAGCAAGCGACCGATGCTTTTCAAACAAAATACGCAGAATATCAAGCTTATGCGCGACAACAATTTCAAGCTCGCAAGAAAAAAGAAGCCGAAGACTTGGAGAAATTGTATGTCCGACTGCAAACTGGCCACGTGTTTTTATTGCACCGCATCATTGCTTATACTAGTGTATTGATGCTCATCGTTTTGTTTTTGGACCTTCTATTGCCAAAACACCAAGTTCCCGGAGTCATCACCTCCTACTCCACCGATGTTTACCAAAGCATGAATGGAAATTTAGTGAGCATGGCCGTAAGCAAAAACGGTGAACGCTTTTTCTTGAATGCCTTTTCAAACCGATTCTTCGACGTGAATCCATTCATCAGCATCGAAAAAACCGCCATCTTACATCAATCCACGGCAGTACTTTCAAAAAGCAATGAATTTTCACAAAGGATCCCCATTCATTTTAGTTTTTATTGGGCGCAGTTTGTGTTGTTTCCCTTTTTCCTTATTCCATTTATTTTTTTGATTTATAAAAAGAAGGATGCCATTTTCATTATGGGGTCATATTTTTCTCGCTATGTGAGTGGAATTCTCCTGCTCTATTTTTTAGCAACAGAGGACCGCTGGTATCATTTATTCACACTTGGATTTTATTGAAATGACGAAAAAAGAAAAAGCATTGTATGTGATGACGGAATTAACTAAAATCTATCCAGAAACACCAATTCCTTTGGATCATGGCGATGCGTACACCTTATTAATTGCCGTATTGCTTTCCGCTCAATGCACGGATGAACGCGTGAATAAAATTACACCACTTCTTTTTGCCAAAGCTGCGAATCCAACCGATATGATTAAACTCAGCATAGAAGAAATTCAGGCGATTATTCGTCCGTGTGGACTATCACCCAAAAAAGCGTACGCCATTTGGACATTGTCCCATATGATTTTAGACGAACACAATGGACAGGTTCCAAACTCATTTGAAGCCTTGGAAGCCATGCCAGGTGTTGGACATAAAACGGCATCGGTTGTCATGTCACAAGCTTTTGGACATCCAGCTTTTCCGGTAGATACACATATTCATCGTTTACTAACAAGATGGGGTTTAACATCAGGGAAAAACGTCGTTCAAACTGAAAAGGATGCAAAAGCACTCTTTCCAAAAGAATCCTGGAATAAATTACACCTACAAATTATCTTTTACGGTCGATCTCATTCACCGGCAAGAAGTCCTAAAAAAGAAATCGATTACATCACTTGTCATATTGGGAATAAGAGGGCTTTGTTGGAGTTGAAGTGATATTAACAATTGTTCATAAGTACCTTTCACATCTTTTTCATAAGAAATTGAATCGGACATTCGAAGGATGATTTTCGAATCCGTATATTTGTTTCATGGACAATCCCGATAACATTCGAAAACCAATTACACGCTTAAAAACACAAGGTCAACTGATAAATGAACTTGGGAGAATACCTCCCCAGGCAATTGATGTTGAACAAGTTGTGCTTGGGGCGATGATGTTGGAAAAGAATGCGGTGAACGATACCATTGATATCTTGAATCAAAATAGTTTTTATGATCCAAAGCATCAATTTATTTACAAGGCTATCCATGAATTATTTGCAACGACAAATCCAATTGACCTTGTAACAGTTACTTCCAAACTTCAGAAAAATGGAGAATTAGAAGCAGCTGGTGGAGCGGCATACCTGGCAGGATTAACCAATCGGGTAGCTTCATCCGCGCACATTCAACATCACGCTCGGATCATTTCAGAGAAATACATCAAACGCGAATTAATTCGTGTCAGCAGTGAAATCATTCGGGATGCCTATGATGAAACACGTGATGTTTTTGATTTATTGAATTCAGCAGAATCAGATTTGTTTCTCATTGCAGAGAACAACATGAGCAAGCAAGTAAGTTCCATGCAGACGGTTATTCGAGAAGCCATTCAAGAAATAGAGAAAGCGTCGCAAAATACAGATGGTGTTTCTGGAGTTCCAACCGGATTCCATGGTTTAGATAAAATAACTTCCGGATGGCAGCGTTCTGACATGATTGTGTTAGCTGCGCGTCCAGGTATGGGGAAAACAGCATTTGTCCTTTCCATGGCCAGAAATTCAGCAGTTGACTACAATATGGGAGTTGCCATTTTCTCTTTGGAGATGTCCGCGGTTCAATTAGTAAAACGTTTAATTTCCAGCGAAACGAGACTTTCGGCAGATAAACTGCGAAAAGGAGATTTGAAGGAACATGAATTCCAACAATTGCATTCGCGCATTACCAAATTGGCAACGGCACCTATTTTTATCGATGACACTGCGGGAATCAGTATTTTCGACTTTCGAGCGAAGTGTCGACGTTTAAAAGCACAGCACAACATCGAACTGATCATCATTGATTACCTTCAATTGATGTCTGCAAAAGATGGAAAAGGTGGAGGGAACAGGGAACAAGAAATATCCACTATTTCTCGCTCTATTAAGGAAATCGCGAAAGAATTGAATGTCCCAATTATTGCTTTATCACAGTTGAGTCGTTCAGTGGAAACACGCGGAGGCGACAAAAAACCGATGTTATCCGACTTGCGTGAATCTGGAGCGATTGAACAAGATGCTGATATTGTATCCTTCATTTACCGACCAGAATATTACAATATCACCCAAGACGACGATGGGAATTCATTGCATGGAATTGGTGAAATCATCATTGCTAAACATAGAAATGGGGCTTTGGACTCTGTTCAATTACGTTTCGTTCCAGAATATGCACGATTTGAAAACTTACATGAAGTTCCAGAATTAGATATTGCTGGCAGCAACAATAGTGCAGGCTTAAATTCATTTAATCAGGACCACAATACCTACACCATCAAAAGTAAAATGGATGAAGGTGAGGATTCAGATATATTTGACAATAGCGGTGCAGATGAAAATCCTTTCTAACCAATGCGTTTATTGCTCCTCTCTTTCCTTTTGTTTATTTCCCTTGACGGACGAAGTACACAGTTACTTATCCCAATGGATGAGGCACAAACAGACCATTTAAAGGCGTATGGCATTGCTTTTTATTGCCTTGAACACAATGTGACGGTTGAATGGCTGTTGAACTATCGTGGAGGTTCCTTTCTTGTTCCCCATTTGAAATCGTTGGAGGAAGAATTGATTATTCGAAATGTGAGGTACCAGGTATTAGCAGAAGGACAAGTGAATCAAATTCGGACAGAAATTTCCAATCCAGAAGTAAACATGGAGATTGTGCAATTGGAAAAAGCACCAAAAATTGCGGTGTATACACCACCAAATAAACAACCTTGGGATGATGCTGTGACATTGGTCTTGGAATATGCGGAAATTCCGTACGATAAAATTTATGATTCCGCTATCGTTATGGGGCTTTTACCGAAATACGATTGGTTGCATTTACACCACGAAGATTTCACAGGACAATACGGTAAATTTTATGCGAATGCTCGGTATCAAGCGTGGTATCAAGAACAAGTTGCTGTCGCTGAGAACAATGCAAAAATGCTTGGATTTACTAAAGTTTCTGAACTGAAATTAGCTGTTGCTCAAAACTTAAAGAATTTTGTCATCGGGGGTGGATTCTTATTCACGATGTGCAGTGGGACAGATAGTTTCGATATTGCTTTGGCGGCTCAAGGAGTGGATTTGTGTGCGGCCGTTTTCGATGGAGACCCAGCCGATTCTAGGGCACAAGAAAAACTCAACTTTAATCAAACATTTGCCTTTCAAGATTTTCATCTTTTGGAAGACCCAATGGTTTATGAATATAGTGATATCGATGCCAGTGACCTACGTATAAAAGGTCAAATCTCACAAAAAATGGATCAATTTACCTTGTTCGATTTTTCTGCTAAGTGGGATGTTGTCCCAACGATGTTAACCCAATGTCACGTTGACGTTGTAAACGGATTCATGGGTCAAACGACGGATTTCAGAAAAGAACTGATTAAATCGAATGTCTTAATTCTAGGTGATAATAAAGCAGCGAATACAGCTCGCTATATTCATGGTGAAATGGGTCAAGGAACATGGACATTTTACGGCGGACATGACCCAGAAGATTACCAGCATTATGTTGGAGATCCTTACACCGATTTAAGTTTACACCCAAATTCGCCGGGTTATCGCTTGATTTTAAACAATATACTATTCCCCGCTGCGAAAAAGAAGAAAAGAAAAACATAGTTTTCTCAGAAAATGATGCTTAAATAAACAATTATTAGTAAACTTGCGGAGTATTCTTGCGAACCATCGGTTCAAGCATTTCCAAAATCAAACGTTATTTACATACACAATCATTAATGGATCGTAAAACCTTAGAGACAAAAAAAATCTCAGACCTTCGTGCTATTGCACAATCCCAAGGAATTGAAAATAGTGAATCATTGAAAAAATCTGAACTCGTTGACCAAATTTCGGGGAAAGAATTAAGTTCGGCAACACCAACAAATACGTCTGAATCCATTGAGGTGAAGGAAGAAAATACAGCTCGACCTGCTCGCGTCGAACGCAAGCCGAGAATCCGTCAAATCGTGGAGACCCCTTCTACTGAGGCACCCACTGAGAATCAAACGATTGATGCTGTTACGGAAGAAACTGCAGAAGCGTCCATATCTGAAGCAAGAAAGCCTGTTCACCGTCACGAACGTACTGAACGAAGTACACCACAAGGAGAAGCACCGAACAATCAACAAAATAGACGAGATAACAACCGTCAACAAAACCCCAATCAGAATCAAAACCCGAATCAAAACCCGAATCAACAGAATCAACAAAGACAAGCACAACAGCGAAATACCCATGTTGAATCTACTGAAAAAACAGATGATTCGAACTACGATTTAGTTGGTATTGTTTCCGCAGAAGGTGTACTGGAAGTGATTCAAGAAGGATTTGGATTCTTACGATCTTCAGATTATAATTATTTGCCATCTCCGGATGATATTTATGTTTCTCAGAATCAAATCAAATTATTTGGATTAAAAACAGGAGATACTGTTAAAGGAAGCATTCGTCCACCAAAAGAAGGAGAGAAATTCTTCCCATTGGTGAAAGTGGAATCCATTAACGGCCGTCATCCTTCATATATTCGCGATAGAGTACCATTCCAATATTTAACGCCTTTATTTCCATCGGAGAAATTTAAATTAACCGGACACGCACAAGAGACATTGTCGACACGTGTCATGGATCTTTTCGCTCCAATTGGTAAAGGACAACGCGGAATGATTGTTGCGCAGCCTAAGACTGGTAAAACGATGTTATTGAAGGACGTTGCGAATGCAATTGCAGCCAATCATCCAGAAACATATTTAATTGTATTACTGATTGATGAGCGTCCAGAAGAAGTAACAGACATGGCGAGAAGTGTAAAAGCGGAAGTAATTGCCTCTACATTCGATGAGCCAGCTGAACGACACGTAAAAGTAGCGAACATGGTTCTTGAAAAGGCAAAACGTTTGGTGGAATGTGGACACGATGTTTGTATCCTGCTAGATTCCATTACGCGTTTAGCAAGAGCTTACAATACCGTTTCTCCAGCATCTGGAAAAGTACTTTCTGGTGGTGTGGATGCGAATGCACTGCACAAACCAAAACGCTTTTTTGGATCAGCGCGTAAAATTGAAAATGGTGGGTCTTTATCCATTCTTGCAACTGCCTTGACTGAAACAGGTTCCAAAATGGACGAAGTAATTTTCGAAGAGTTCAAAGGAACTGGAAACATGGAATTACAATTGGATCGAAAAATATCTAATCGACGCATTTACCCAGCGATTGACATCACTGCTTCCGGTACACGTCGCGAGGACTTACTCGTTAAAAAAGATGTATTGCAGCGTATTTGGTTAATTCGCAAGTTCATTGCTGATATGAATCCAGTAGAAGCAATGGAATTCTTGAAATCACATATGGAAAACACCATATCGAACGAAGAGTTTTTGATTTCAATGAATAGCTAATGAACAAGTCAGTAAAATACGGACTCATTGCTAGTCTGCTTTGGATTTGTGTCAAAATGGGTGCTTTAGCTTTCAGTATTTCTTTGTACGACATTAAATACTTCGGACTTCTCAATATGTTCCTACTCACGTTTGTGATCACGTGGAGTATTTACAAGCAAAAGCGAACGGAAAGCGAAAGTAATTTGTTGGTGGACATTAAAAATGGAATGCTCGCAGGTGTTCCATACACAGTTATTGTGAGTGTATTTTTGTTTTTCTATTACGGACAAATTTTTCCCGAATTCAGCGAAAAGAAAATGAATGAAGTCTATGTGCGCATTGATACGAAGAAAGAGTTGGATGCTATTCGTAAAAACCAGCCGGAATTAGAAAACAAAAGTGATGCGGAAATCAAACAATTAGCTATTAAGGATTGGAAGAATAAATTAGACCCGCAATTTACAATGATGATTTCTTTGCTTGCACTACTTTTCTATACGACCATGAATTCCTTACTGGTTTCGCTGGTTTTTAGAAGAATCGTTTTTAGAAACTAGCGTTGATTCAAGGTCTGAAAAGCAGATTTTGTTAGTTCGATACGCTTGTTGCCAAAGTCAAAAGTACCATAGAATTCCTCCGGAGAAGTCATGACCGTAGCAAAAAGATAGCGATCTGAATGATTTTGTGCAAATCCTACAAACCAGCCGATGTCTTGTCCATCTTGGACTCCCCAACCCGTTTTACCATATATCCTGATGTTTCCATCGCGACGCTCTTGAAAAATCTCCATCAACGTTTCATAGGATTCCGGACGCAATCCCAATTGACGCTTTTCGATTTTATTCAAAAATTCGATTTGTTCCATAGCACTAATTCGTAAGTCTCCGGTCAACCAAAACGTCGTCAACTCAGGTGTAGACAAGGTATTTCCAAAGTGAAATCGTTTCAAATATGCGTGCATGTTCTTATCCCCTATTCGTTTAGCAAGTTCTTGGTAATATGGAACAATGGAGTTCTGAAAAGCTAATTTCAATGTTGGATCATCTAAAGCTCCCAAATTCAATTTCGTCGTTGAATCTTTTAAAATGTTGCATTCTAATCCAATAAGTGTATTCGGAATTTTAAACGTCGAAGCCGGAGAAAATGGAACATGCGCTAGAGAGTCATTGTAATAAAAATACTTTTTCGCTTGCATGTCGTATATCACGACAGCAAAGTCGTAATTCGGACTCACTTCCTTTTTTAAATCTAAAGAGACGGCTTTTTCGACCTGGAATTTTGGAAATCCACAACTTGTGATGACAAGCAATAAAACAAAAACACCTACAAAGATTCGCATAATTCTTCTCCTAGTTGATCATAATCAATCCCATCAAAATTACCTGAAGACATCATTAAAAGGACAGCGTTGTTCCATTTTTGGGAACGGATAAATGACAATACATCTTCTGTTTTATCTTTTACGCTTACCGATCCTCCAAATCCATCGGACACCTGTTGGATAGAAATCGGTTCTAATTTCTTGTGATGAACAACCTCTGGATTAAAATACACCAACGCCTCATCTGCTGCAATCATGGCACCTTCATAATGAGGTAGAAATTCCTTTTTCAAAGAAGAAAAGGTATGTAATTCCATACACGCTACTACTTTTCGATTTGGATACTGGTGTTTCACGGCTGCCGTTGTCGCTTTCAATTTAGAAGGAGAATGGGCAAAATCTTTAAACATGACGAAATTCGGACGCTCAATCACTTTTTGCAAGCGTTTTCCTGCGCCAGTGAAGTCCGACATCGCTGTTAAGAAATCAGTATTTTCAATTCCGATAGCCTTCGCTAAATTCATCGCCCCCATTAAATTTTGAAGGTTGTGCGGACCGAAAATCAAGAGCGGAAAGGATTGTCCTTCGAAATGCAAAAGTGTCCCCGTTTCCGTAGGTTCAAACGTTGGTGTTTGATAGGAAATTGAAGTGATTCCTTCACGTGATTGTTCTCCTAGTTTCCGCACTTCTAAATCCTCTGAATTGTAAATCAATATCCCGTTTGGCTCAATTAAATCGCAAAAGATTTCGAATTGCTTCGTGTAATTCTCAAAGGTTGGAAAAACATTAATATGATCCCATGCAATACCGCTGATTAGTGCCACATTCGGACGATACAAATGAAATTTGGGACGACGATCGATAGGTGAACTGAGGTATTCATCTCCCTCTAGAATCATGAATTTCGCAGCACTTGTTAATTTCACCATGCAATCGTATCCTTCCAATTGTGCCCCAACCATGTAATCCACATTCAGTTCCAGTTTATTGATTGCGTGCAGCAGCATAGAGGTTATTGTCGTTTTCCCATGACTTCCACCGATAACAATGCGCATTTTATCCTTGCTTTGCTCGTACAAGTACTCTGGATAGGAGAAAATAGGGATTTGAAGCTCCTTTGCTTTCAATAATTCCGGATTATCTTCCCGCGCATGCATGCCAAGAATAACCGCATCTAATTCAGCGTGAATATTCGCAACATCCCAGCCAATTTTTGCTGGCAAAATTCCTTCGTTATCCAAACGCGTTCTAGAAGGCTCAAAAATTTCGTCATCCGAACCACTTACACGAATTCCTTTTCGATTGAGAGCGATGGCTAAATTGTGCATGGCACTTCCACCAATAGCGATAAAATGTACGTTCATTACTTGACTTTTAACGAAAGTACAAGAAAGGAGAATTATTTTAGATGAACTACTGAATAGTTACTGACAACTGAATATGAATTTACTTTTCAATCACATTTGCGCCTGTGGACTCATTGAACCAAATGTAATCCGTAATTACTTGTTCATTGCGCGTAAACGTGTTGACACCGTCTTCCTTCGTTGTTTGCTCGAAGACAACTCCGTACCCAACTTTATCAACCACGACCCGACGAACAATCACTGTTGTGACAAATCCTTGACCGTTTTTAATGGTATACGTTCGTTCTGTCATGGTGTTTTTTGGAAACAAGACACCGTCTTCGTCCTTCAAATTATTTGGCGCATTTATTAAATCCAATTTTGACGAAGCAATTTTTTCAATTTGCTCATATTGTTGATCTTGGTTCAAGGCATTCTCCACATCACGTTTTGTCACCGATACCTCGTAATTCGTTTTAATTTTCTCTTGTGCTTTTAAATCACTTTCTTCTTGCGCTTTTAATTTGTTCTCACGCACGGACTCTTGATTCGACAAACGATTGGAACGAGACAACTCTGATTCCTGTAAATTATCTGCTGCTTTTTGAACATTGGCATCGGAAACATCTTTTGCATCCTTCCACACACTGATGTTCTCAGCGTTTTGATTTTGTTTATCTTCTTGTATTTGATTCCTCGTTATTACCGCGGCTTCATTTTTTTGTAATTCCTTTTGCAGTTCGACTTGACGTTGGTCCGCAGCCTCCTGATTTTTGCGGTCAATCATTGTCTGTTCAGATTTAAAAGACTCCATGTTTTGATCGGTAGATTCTTGTTGAACAGCGCTCATGGTTTCATTAAAATGATTTTGATAATCAAATACATTTTTTATTTCTTGAATTTGTTCCTGTGGTCGTTCCGCTTTTTGCTGAGCCGTTTTATTTAAATCATTAAACGCTTGTTCGGGAGTTCCGTTGGTGCGTTCACCCGGCGCTTTTAATTGCGTACCTACAATCACATCTTCTCTTACGCTCGGACCCGTTTTCACCACTGATGGAGCGGAGAGAGTTGTTAAGGAATCGATGCTTTTTTGAAGTTGGACTAATTCCGTTGCTGGCAAAGAACGTGCATTTGATGACGCCAAAACCTGCACAGCTTTCAATTCTTTCAATGCTTGCGCATTGTTTTTTGCTTTCACCGTCAGATACGCTGATTTCCGCTGCGCATAATACGCTTCCATCTTAATGATTTTGTTTTTTAACTCAATAACAGCAGGTTCATTTTGACGGCTTTTCATCGGATCGGAGTTCAAAATATTCTTAGCCACTGAATAAAATGGAAGTCCCTTCATAAAGTTTTCATTGGCCTTCGCAAGTTGATCTTTGTAAATTTGTTCTTGTGAATTTTTCCAATCTGTCACTTTTTTCATGCCATTTTGCAGCTCTTTCGAGTACTGATCAATTAAACTTTGTTTTTTGAAGTTCGTGATGTTACCCTCTGCCTTTTTGTACATATCAAAGGAGAGATCATATTTCTTTTGACCATACAATTCGCTTGCAGATTTTAATTGTTTTTTAACCTCAATTTCTATTTTCGCATCTCCTTGGAGGGCTTTAATTTTGTTTATTTCAACTTCAATTTTTTCTTTTTCGTTCGGCTGAAGCTTCAATGCTTCCGTGTACTTAACTAAGGCCTCGTCGTATTTTTTGGCTACAAACATGCTGTTGGCGGCTTGCATAGCTTGATCATATTGGGATCGATTTGCTGCGTTTTTTGCCTCGTTACTTATGTTTTCAGCAATCTTTGCCAATTTTACTGTGATGTAAGCATCCTTGGGGATCTGCTGGTCAGCCAATTTATATTTCTGCTCCGCAAGCTTCCAATCCTTCGCAGCATAAGCCACATCTCCTTCGGACTTTAGCTTTTCAAATTCCTTTTTGCGTTTCGCTTCACTTTCATTAATTTCAATAATCGTTTGAACTGATTGTCTTTTTTGAGTGATGATCTCATCCGATGGTGCAACAACCAAAGCAGAATCGTAATAAAGTATCGCTTTCTCGAATTCTTTGACACTAACTGCTAAATCAGCAGAGGCAACGAATGCAATTCTTTTTTCTTTATCCCGGGCGATTTTGTATAAATCTTTGACTTTTTTATCCATATCAGCCTTCACCTGAGCATCCGGAATAGCTTTGTAAATTACTTGGTCCCACACGAACTTCTCTGCATAGGTTTCCTTCGTAAAATTTAAATCAACATTTGGACGAATTACATATAATTGTAGAGGAAGTTGATCGATTAACTTTACGCCGTTTGTCCCATTTATTTTTGGTGCAATCGTTTTCAAGTCAAATGACATTTTTTTCGTCATATAGCCTGCATTCGCAATGACAAGCGCCATAATCTGAGTTGGATTGACCTTTGCGGACACATAATAATACCCTTTATTGTCTGAAACAACACGAGAAACAGAAACGCCATTTTGAATAACATTGACCGTTGCTCCAAATAATTTTTTCCCTGTAACAAAATCTTGAACGGTTCCTTCTAGTGCAACTAGTACCGGTGTTTGTCCAATCACCATCGATTGAAAACCTAAAAACAAAAGAAAAATAAAGAGTCTACTCATAACTGTAACTTAGAAAACAAATCATAGAGTCAACGTAAAATCCTACATTTGTTTCAAAGACAAATTTGCTAAAAATTAATGAGCTAACAAAATGCTTCCTTTTTCAAAGTTAAGTTTCTGGGAACGTTCCATTTACACCGATGGAATTGATTTTACCATTGTTGGCGCTGGAATTGTCGGCATGAGCACAGCCTTACACCTTCGAAAAGCACATCCCAAAGCGAAAATCCTGATCATCGAACGCGGGTATTTACCCACTGGTGCGAGCACCAAAAATGCGGGATTTGCCTGTTTTGGTAGTCCAACAGAATTGAAAGACGACCTTAACAAAATGAACGAGCAAGCTGTTTGGGAAACAGTGGCCATGCGATTAGAAGGATTAGAGGAATTGTTTGCACTTGTAAAACCCTCACGAATTGATTTCGAAACGTGTGGTTCCTGGGATATTATCCGAGAAGATGACACGGAATTAAGACCCGATTTTTTGGATTATTTGAATGAACAACTTCATCAAATTTCCGGAGAAAAAAAGGTCTATTCAGAGGACCAATTAAAAATGAAGGCTTCTGGTTTTCATGGTGTCAAAACCTCTTATTACAATCGGCTAGAGGGAGCGATTCATACGGGAAAATTAATCACGGAATTACACAGATCCTGCGTTATGGAAGGAATTCACTTTCTCTTTGGTGTGAATGTACTTTCCTTTGATTCACAGAACTCAAGGGTCGATGTAGAGACCTCCATGGGTGTTCTTAGTTCCACGAACCTATTGATTTGCACGAATGCTTTCGCGAAAGAATATTTAACAGATATACAAGCAGCTCGCGCTCAGGTTCTAGTTACCAAACCTATTCCCAATTTACACATTCGTGGAACGTTTCATTTTAATGCTGGATATTACTATTTTAGAAACATTGAAAATCGCATTTTATTTGGAGGAGCTAGGAATTTAGATTTTTCAGGTGAAACCACCACCGAATTTGAAACAACGAAACTCATCCAAGATCAGTTAAGTCGAGAATTAAGTCAATTTATTCTACCGAATACGCCATTTGACATTGATTATTCATGGTCTGGCATCATGGGGATTGGGTCCGAAAAAAAACCAATAATTAAAAAAACGAACAAAAACATTGCTTTTGGTGTTCGTATGGGAGGAATGGGTGTTGCGATTGGCGCATCCGTTGGAAAACAATTATCAAACCTATTTTTGTGAGTCAACCTGAAGGAAAGAAAGCATTTATTAATCCCATTGACCCTGACAAGATTGCAGAGAACCCTCATTCATTAGAATATGGGCATCACGCCGGATCAGCAGTGATAAAACCGGAGGATCAAGGGAAAATCAAAGGCCGCGCCTTGAGTGCTATGGAGCATCAAACGGACATGCAGTTAACACAACTATATGAACAGATGCAATTACTCGCTTCGCAAGCGAAAAAGTTGAATGAACGAAAAGAAATATCTCATTTCATCTATCAAGCAGAGATGCGCTTTGAACCATTCATTAATCACACCTATCATGTATACCAACGTAGTTCTGGTAAATATGCATTGTCATTGGTTGGACCCAAAGAGTGGGGGAAATCTGGACAAGATTTAACGTTTATCGCCACAGTGAAATTACTCGCGGATCATACTTGGGATATTCTAGATCGAAATCCCGATTTCAGTATTACCGGGTAAAAACCCATTCTTTTTCGGTGGATAACAAATCGTTGTATTGATAGCCATCAACATCGTAAAACTTCAATTCTTCGATGTCCGCAAGCTGCTGTTCAATCAAATAACGTGTCATTGCGCCGCGGGCATGTTTAGCATACATCATAACCGTAGTAAACTGTCCATTTTTAAATTCCTTAAAAATCGGTGTGATGATTCTATTTTTGAGCAGGTTTTGTCGAATGACTTTAAAATACTCAGTGGATGCTAAGTTGATAATGACCTCCTCCTTCTCCAATTCCTTTTTTAATGATTTAGTGACTTTGTCTCCCCAAAATTCATACAAATTCTTTTGATCTGCTTTAGGTGAGAATTTGGTTCCCATTTCCAAACGATAAGGGTAAATCAAATCCATCGGTTTTAAGATGCCATACAGCCCTGAAAGAATGCGTACATTTTTATCTAATTCAGGAAGTAAGTTGTCTGCTAATGTCCCGACACTTAATGCGCGATAAACCTCACCATCAAATGCATAAACCGCTTTCATGGATTCCTCGGGATGAACTGAACCCTTCTCCCAGGATTTAAATCTCCACGCATTTTGCTCGGCTAAATCCATCGAGATTCCCATTAAATCTTGCAAACCAACCTTTTTTATTTTTTTTAAGTCTTTCACTAATTGATTGGCTTCTTTTTCAAATAATGGTATGCTTCCTCCTGAATCTTTACTCGTTTTATCAGTTAAATTCTTTGCCGGAGAAAGGATGATTTTCATTTGTATTAATTTTTACCTTGCTAAGATAGTTATTTGAAAAGAATGTCTTAAATTTAATGTGCTAAACTATGAACTATGCAAAAAAGACTACTCAAATTTGGACTATTTTCCTTATTAAATTTCCTGAGCTACGCACAAGGATCTGAATTCCTGGGGTACTTCACTCCTACCATTTCCCACCTGGTGCCAGCAAATCCAAGTCAAGTTGAACCGCACGAAACCATCATTAAACCGAACTTTAAAGGAAGAGAATTGATTGATGTTGACCAAAGTAATACACACAATCCTGACTGGGTTTGGCAACAACATGCTACAACCGAAAAGATAGCTTCTGCAAGCGTTTTATGGGCATTTCAAGGGCTAGGGACGAATTTGTCGCCTCCCGATCCCACTGTAGATGCGGATAGCAATGTCGTAATTGAAGCCACGAATTCAGGTGGTGGTGCCGCATATCGCATCTTTAATAAAAATACAGGAGCGACCATTGTAAGTTCTGTAACGATGCAATCGTTGGGTGGGTCTGCAGGACTTGGTGATCCTATCGTATTATATTACAAACCTGCAAGACGTTGGTTTTTAACTGAGTTTTCAAGTTCAGGTAACAAGTTGTTGATTCACGTGTCTCAAACAAGCAATCCACAAGGAGCTTATTATACGTATTCGTTTACGTGTACAGCCTTCCCTGATTATCCAAAATACGGTTTTTGCGTTTCATCCGACGCCTTCATTGCAAGTACCAATCAAGGCGGACCGCCAACGGTGTATGCCATGAAAATAAGCACCATGTTAACTGGAGCAACCTCTCCTTTTATTAAAGCAACAATTGGATACTCCCTGAATGGATTCGGTTTCCAGTCCATCACTCCCGTAGATTTAGAAGGAGATAACGAAGCTCCAGCAGGAATGAAACCATTATTTATTCGTCACCGCGATGATGAGTCGCATTCGAACGGTTCACCAGATAGTGGGACAAATGACTGGATTGAACTATGGGAAATGAGTATTAACTGGACTGCGAATACTGCGACGGTGGCTAAAATTCAGGACATCGTTATAGCTGAAATCGATTCAAAATTATGTGGATTAACGAGTTTTGCCTGCATTAAACAACCAGGTACGACCAATACACTTGATCCATTGAGAGAAACAGTAATGTACAAAGCTCCAATGCGTGTTTTTGATGATCACCAAACACTTTTAGCCGCTTTATCAACAGATGTCGATGGTGCTGATCGCTCAGGTGTTCGTTGGGTGGAATTAAGACGTGCATCAAATGTCATTACACCAACATGGGTTAATTATCAAGAAGGAACCTATGCACCTGGAACAGGAACGAGTAGATGGATGCCAGCCATTAACATCGATAAATATGGAAATATTATTATGGCCTATTCCACGTCCAGCAACACAGCAGGTGATTTTCCATCCATCAAAATGACGGGTAGAAAACCATGTGATCCACTTGGACAAATGACGATGCCAGAAACTACGATTATTGCCGGAACATCCTCCAAAACAGGCGATACACGTTGGGGTGATTACCACCACATGTCCATTGATGACTTCGACGGAAAAACATTTTACTTTACGGGAGTTTATCAC
>Ga0209444_10000165_pt1 | contig 35450 bp, 35 predicted proteins | sample LauGreFaBDMM15DN_2_FD_188215 | JGI IMG/M metagenome (GOLD analysis project Ga0209444, IMG submission 188215) | Freshwater lake microbial communities from Lake Michigan, USA - Fa13.BD.MM15.DN (SPAdes) (version 2) | ecosystem: Environmental > Aquatic > Freshwater > Lake | place: Lake Michigan... | reverse complement strand
CACCACTAGCAGAAGTCCTGACGGAAACGTCAGGACTTTTTTATTTCTAATTGTTCCGCAGCAGTTCAACTTAAGCGGAGCGGGTACAACTGTAGCGAAGCGAGTTATCGAATCAACGTAACAAACCCTTGTTTCTTCACTTCTGTTCCGCCGAGCATTACTCGTCAGTTTAGGTAGTGTATTAACGCAAAATAGCACTTTTTAGTTGCTTACTCAGAGGGGAAGAACGAAAAAAAGTTGCTCTGAAATAGGCGACAAATTTTTTCAATTCATCATTACAACCAAAATACCCTTTTCTATATCTTAAATCGATTAACTAGCGGATTTTAATTCTTTAGGAAAAACCAACTCCATTCCTGGAAAGAAAACATGTCCCATAATGAGGGGATTGAATACAAAATACTGACATTTTACGAATTCACCATTTGGTAATTGACACCAGAACTTATTCATGTCCATGTTTTCCATTTGGCCAAATTCGTTGCGTTGACCCTCCTTAGAGGCGATTTTAAACATGCGTAATTTCGTTGCTTTTCCTTGTTTTTCTTTAACGGAAAGCACACAGAAAGGGACGGTATGTTTGAGGCTGTCCACTTGTTTTGTAGTGAGTTCGTAATTTGCTAATTCGAAGTGAATTTTCTTGTAACCTTGTAAATAGCGGTAAATGTTTAGGGTGTCAACTGATGGAATTTTCTTGCCGTTTTGTGTCAAACTAAAACGATTTCCTTTAGCGGTAATGTTGAAATTACGGTAAGCTTCTTTTGGATATTTGATATCTACACGGGCAATTTGATCCATTTCCAATTCAAAAATATTGGTACAAGCCCATTTTCTAGGATCTGCAAAAAAACGTGGTTCGATGATGCCATTCATTCCTTTGATTTGCATCATGACAGGATTGGCACTTTTGCCATCTTCTGCAGTTTCCAGCAGCATGATTTGTCCGTTGTGATCTTGCGATGATGGACCGATGTACCAGGTTTTTGTCCATTCACCATCCTGAAAAATCTCCACTTTCGTATGACTTGCGGACATCAATTTGATGAATTGTTTGTGACTTTTTTCCGATAAGTATCCTTTCAAAGAGATATTGCCAAGGGCTTCCAAAATGTAATGCGCACTGGATTGCATAATACATCCGCCATTTTTGTCAGTCCATTCATTTTCATTTCTGACGAGGGTGAAGGTGTTAGAAAAAGCATCTGAAATGATGATTTTAGATACTGAATTAGTATCTGTTACAGCAAACTCAATGTATTCAGAGTCTGAAATACCATCTTTACGGGTTAAATCTAGAGCAAACCATCCGAGTAGGACAAGCGAAACAACTAACGAAAGTAGAATGATTATTTTTTTCATAGTTTCTTATTTTCTAGCGTAGCGTCTTGTTCGAATGAAATTCATGAGAATGCTTAATAGGATGACGATTCCCAGTGGCAACAACATGTTTATGGTTTTGTAGAATCCAGCAAATTTTTTCACTTTTTCTTTGTCAATTTCTTTGATGTCAATCTGACGACTGCGGATGTCTAGTACGGAATTGTCCCCCATCATGTAATCAACCATATTTTGGAAAAATTCTTGATTCCCATAATAAAGAGAAATCCGACGTTGGTATAAGTCCAAATCCATTTTTAACTCATTAAATCCATTTGGACGGTATAAGTAATTCAATCCTTTCGGATTGGGCATGGAGTCATATGTATTGGCAAAGAAAGTACCATTTCCAATGACTAAAATCTTCCCTTCCTTCTGACTTTTGGCTTGGAAAGCGTATTTCTTAGGTAAATTTTTCACGAATTCTGGCGGAAGTCGATTGTTATAATGGGAATTAAAATATCCTTCAACCATTCCACCTAAGCATAGTTTATTAATGGGATCCTCAGGATTATCGACCAATTTAGGCGATTTTCCGTAGTTCAAAGGTAAGCCGAGGTTTACGAATGGTTGTAATCCAGACGGAACCGAATTAGGTGATGAGGTGATTAAACTTGTCTGTTTCAGGTTTGGTAAATCCACGAAACTTACTTCGTTGGCATATTTCAGTAAAATGGGATCCACGTTACGCGTGATCGGATGTTTGGAAGGAGTAGCCATCACGTGGAAAAACCAAGGAATAAAAGTCGATTCAGCGAAGGGGACAATTTTCGGAGCGCATTGGACATCCATCATGTAGTTTTCATGAATTTTGATTCCGTAATCAAATAGCAATCGATCTAACTTGAGGTTCCTTCGCATGGAATGAGTCATTCCACGTGCCATAAGCGTATCTTCATCGTGACCAAGGGTGTTCATACACACCATTAATTTCCCGCCTCTCATGACAAATTGGTCTAGGATATACAAGCTGCTATCTGAATATGGCACGCGTGGATTTGCGATGATGACTCCATCAATGTCGTTTAATGCGGCGATCGAATCGGTTAAATTGACATCCGAAAGCGTAAAATATGGAGCTAGTAATGCTCTCACTCGCATGGTTTGTTGATACGTCAATTCCCCATGACCTTGAATGAATGCTATTCGGGGTTTATTGACTTGAGTTAACCGGCGCATACTTGAAACCAAATTATACTCCAAGTTATTCAGAGAGGTCTCCATAATCTCCGCCATATCCTCAAGGCTATTTGGATGTCCAGGTTGTGTACCTGGCAGAAATTGAACCATGTTTTCTTTGGTGATTCCATTCACGGTATAACTCATGATCGCACCGGGAAATAACATCACTTTACTTTGTGTCCCGTCTTTCATGTACGTTATCTCCAAGGGCATAATTCCTTTTCCTTTATCGTACAATTGTGCGCGCATGGCATTGACTTCTTCTTCTGATCCAACGTTGATATCCGTGAATAAATATTCAATGCGGTTTCCAGCGATGCGTTTAAAATCTTGTAGTTTATCTTTTAATGCGGTTTGAAAGTGCTTGATTTCCGAAGGCATATTGCCTTCTAAATAGATTTGGATACTAATTCTATTTTCAAAATTATCCTTATTCGATAAGAAAAGCTCGGTGCTATTTGCCAATGAATAACGTTGGTCTTTGGTCATATCTATTTTGTAATAGATGAGGGAGCCAATGATGTTCACTAAAACAATCGCCACAGCGACAAGTGCGAGAACCGTCCAGTTGAAAAGTCCTTTTGTGAGATTCTTCTTCATGTTATTTTTTCAATGTTTTAATCACCGTGAGTGAGGCAAATAAGAACAACAAATTTAGAGAGACAAAGTAGATGATATCACCAGAATCGATCACACCTTTTTTGATGGAATCATAATGGAAGGCAATGCCAACGTATTTAATAAAGTAGTCAAGTTCACCGAATTGACTAAAATTCCCCAATAAATTAAATCCATCATAGAATACCCAGCACATGAACATTGCTAGTATAAACGCAACAATTTGACTATTGGTGAGTGCCGAAGCAAAAATTCCAATGGAAACAAATACTGCACCGAGTAAAATCAGTCCAACATAAGAAGTGATGGTCGCACCAGTATCGATATTTCCTGATGGTTTTCCCAAGTAATACATGGAAATGAAATAAATAATGGTTGGAATAATAGCTATCACGAGCAATGCAACTCCCGCTAAATATTTCGCAAAGATGAGTTTGAAGTCCGAAATGGGACGCGTTAATAAAAGTTCGATGGTTCCAGTCCGGCGTTCTTCCGCAATCGAGCGCATGGTTATTGCTGGAATAAGGATAAAGAAAATAACGGGAGATAAATTGAAGAAGGGAATCATATCCGCTTCTGTTCCTTCTAATAGATTTGTGTTATATGTCAGCACCCAGTGGAATAATCCAGATGCTATCAAATAAATGAGGATAAATACGTATCCAATTACGGAACTAAGAAAACTATTGATTTCTTTAAAAAAGAGTGCGCGCATATGAATTTTTCAGTCCTCAAAAATAAGGATTTTCCACGTACGATGAACAGGGGCAAATTTTCCTTTCAACCTAGATTGTTTGAAAAGTATCTTCAAAAAAAAATCCCGCGAGAGGCGGGATTTTCATGATGAGAATGTACTACTATGCTTTTTTTACATTGATTGCATTCAAACCTTTACGACCTTCTTGTAAATCGTACTCAACTTCGTCGTTTTCTTTGACTTTGTCGATTAATCCTGTTACATGAACAAAATACTCTTTGTTCGTGTCGTCTTCGATAATAAATCCAAATCCTTTAGATTCATTAAAGAACTTTACTGTTCCTCTACTCATTTTGTAATAAATTAATTTTGGGTAAAGGTAGACTTAATTACTGATTATCCAAAAAAAAGTGAATTATTTTGCCTTCTAGCGTATTTAAGTCATTGAAATCCATCGAAGTATTCACTTAAACTCCATGCTTCGGGTTTTGCTGAGAACCATGGTTTAATGGTTGGCCAGATTGATTGAAATAGGGGAGATAGGCGGTAATTTTCTAGCGTTTCTTCATTTTCCCAGTGACTGTAAGTCATGATTACACAAGGATTTTTAATATCCTGCATCAATTTCATTCCTTTACAACCTGGAAACGAAGCCACTGACCATTTGACTACTTCAAAGTGATCTAAGAATGCTTGGAGACGATCTTCTTGAAATTCGAGCTTAACAATTCGGGTAATCATTGGACTAATCAAATAATGATTCAATGTCCTCTTTGGAGCCTTTTGGTGTAAATTCCACATGAACAGGATCCCCTTGCCTCATGCCAAAAAGTTTATTTGCTCCACCAGTACTGCCATTTGCTCCTCTGTTTATGGCGATTTCTAGCAGTCCACTACTATTGAACAAGGCCACTCGTTCACCCATGGTGACGTTGTTGTAGGTTTCATTGATTTCGTCGATATAATATTCTTTGTTCAAATATTTAATCGTGAACGGCGTTTTTTCACCAAAACGATTGAAATCAGCCATACTGATGTTCGTGATTAAATTTCCATAACCATCAATATGAATAACATTACCGCGAATGATTAAATGTTCAATGACTGGTTTTTGCATGAAAGCACGCTTGTATGCAGTGGTTGGACTCGCAAAACTGCCAATCGATTCACCTGCGGCTATCCTTTTTGCAAGTGGAATAAGGCAATTTTTTGTTGGAAACTTGACCATTTCAGGATGGTTCAAAATGTCCGTGAACTGATATATCTCATCTGGATGCTCCTCATCTAAAAAACAACCGAAGAATCCATTGTCATTCGCAATAAAAAATTGCCCTCTGAATAACATGATGGTAGGAAAGCTTGTTTTTTCACCTGTCAAGATGGGTTCGCTATCCACACCGATGATGTGAATCGTTCCTTTTGGAAAGTCTTGGTAACAACAACGTAGTTGAAAAGCGGCGTTAGCTACATCAAAAGGACGAATATTGTGTGAGATGTCAATAATCGTCGGTTGCTGCATTTGATTTAAAATGGCACCCTTCATTGCGGCCACATAGTAGTCTTGAAGTCCAGTATCTGAAGTAAGTGTTACGATTTGCATGTCAAACAGAAATCAGTGTCCGCAGAAATTTATAATTTTACCAAAAGTAATCTAAATAAGAGTATCACCCTTGAACATACAATAAAATAAATTGAATACAGGAAATCGACATATTGAAATTAGCGGATTAAATCCGGCAGAGATCTTTGGAGTAAATGATGTAAACCTGCGTCACATCAAAACATTCTTCCCGAAACTTAAAATTACCGCACGGGGAAATATGATATCCCTAATTGGTGACGAAGAAGTGATGGATGAGTTTGAACGTAAATTCAACTTACTTACTCAGCATTATCAAATATTTAATCATTTAACGGAGAATAACATCGACAATTTGATGCTCGATGATGGTTCAAAAATGCTGTCCACAGACGATGGATCCGAGATTTTAGTGCATGGTAACGGTGGCGCAAAAATTAAGGCACGCACTGTTAACCAAAAGAAAATGGTTCAAGCGGTTGATAAAGACGATATGGTTTTTGCTGTAGGACCCGCAGGTACTGGAAAAACGTATACCGCTGTTGCATTGGCTGTGCGAGCCCTCAAAGCGAAAGAAGTCAAACGCATCATTTTAACGAGGCCAGCTGTCGAAGCAGGTGAGAATCTTGGCTTTCTCCCCGGGGATTTAAAAGAGAAACTCGACCCGTATTTAATGCCGCTGTATGATGCTCTACGGGATATGATTCCAGCAGAGAAATTAGCAGACATGATTGAATTTGGTGTGATAGAAATTGCACCTCTTGCGTTCATGCGTGGACGAACATTGGATAAAGCATTTGTCATTTTGGATGAAGCTCAAAATACGACTCAAATGCAAATGAAGATGTTTTTGACACGTATGGGAATGACAGCGAAATTCATTATAACTGGTGACATGACGCAAGTTGATTTACCGAGTAAACAGCGTTCCGGACTAGCATACGCTTTGGATGTGTTGAAGGATGTGGATGAAATTAGTGTGATTCGTTTGGGACAAAGTGACATCATTAGACACCGATTGGTAAAGAAAATTATCGAAGCATTCGATAAAGCAGAAATAGAAGCAAAGACACAAAAAGAACTAAAAGAGAAACAAGCATGAACGCAATAACAGAGTCAAATTTTAATTTCAAGGGACAAACGAATGTTTATCACGGAAAAGTACGTGATGTTTACACCTTGGATAATGGGTTGTTAGTCATGGTTGCTTCGGATCGGATTTCTGCATTTGATCATATTTTACCGAAAGGAATTCCGTTCAAAGGACAAGTGCTCAATCAAGTAGCGACGATGTTTTTAGAAGCAACAAGAGACATCGTACCCAACTGGCTCGTTGCCACTCCTGATCCAAGTGTAGCAGTCGGTTTGGCTTGTGAGCCAGTTCGTGTAGAAATGGTGATTCGTGGGTATTTAGCTGGACATTCAGCGAGAGAGTACAAATTGGGAAAACGCATGTTGTGCGGGGTAGTTCTACCGGAAGGCATGAAGGAAAACGACCGTTTCCCAGCGCCAATCATTACGCCGGCAACGAAAGCGGAAGAAGGACACGACGAAGATATTTCCAGAGAAGACATTTTAGCGAAAGGAATCGTTCCGCAGGCGATTTATGAAAAAATGGAAGGGTATACACGTGCCTTATTTCAGCGAGGAACGGAAATGGCTGCAGCACGTGGATTGATTTTAGTAGACACAAAATACGAATTCGGAATGCGCAATGGGGAAGTGATTTTGATAGACGAAATTCACACACCGGATTCATCGCGGTATTTTTACAAAGAAGGTTACGAGACACGACAAGCCAATGGAGAAGCGCAGAAGCAATTGTCGAAAGAATTCGTTCGTCAATGGTTGATTGAAAACGATTTTCAAGGATTAGACGGACAACAAATGCCATTTATGCCGGATGAATTTGTTCAAACAATTACGGAACGTTACATTGAACTTTACGAGAAAATCACCGGAAATGCATTTGTGAAATCAGAAACGACTGATATTACGCGCCGCATTCAATCAAATGTAGATTCGTATTTGAATTCCTTGTAAAGCGATCACCATATTTACGAATTAGTAGATTCAAAGATTAAGCCTTAATTTTACTTAAAAGAAGCTGATTGTACGATCCTTTTGGATTCCATCGGCTGGATAAACGAAACTATGTCAGTTCATTCAAACGTAAAAAAAGTAACGACGCATACCCTTCATGAAATGAAGAGTGCCGGACAAAAAATATCGATGCTTACGGCCTATGACTTTTCTATGGCGCGCATTGTAGATGAAGCTGGAATCGATGTGATTTTAGTCGGAGATTCTGCATCCAATGTGATGGCTGGACATGAAACAACCTTGCCGATAACTTTAGATCAAATGATTTATCATGCCTCCTCTGTTGTGCGCGCCGTAAAGCGCTCATTAGTTGTCGTGGATATGCCATTTGGTTCCTATCAAGGAAATTCAAAAGAAGCACTTTCAAGTGCGATTAAAATCATGAAGGAATCTGGTGGACACGCGGTTAAATTAGAGGGTGGACAAGAAATCATTGAATCAATCGGAAGGATTTTAACGGCTGGAATTCCTGTCATGGGACATTTAGGATTAACACCACAGTCCATTTATAAATTCGGGACGTATGTAGTACGAGCGAAAGAAGACGAAGAGGCACAACGCTTAATCGAAGATGCGAAGGCCTTAGAGGCAGTTGGGTGTTTCGCCATTGTTTTGGAGAAAATACCTGCACAATTGGCTGAAAAAGTCGCGCAAATGTTGAGCATTCCGATTATTGGAATTGGAGCGGGAAATGGCGTCGATGGACAAGTTCTTGTGGTGCACGACATGTTAGGAATTAATAATGAATTCAATCCACGTTTTTTACGTAAGTACAATAATTTGCACGAGCAAATGATGGATTCTTTCCAAGCATATATTAAAGATGTGCAGTCTGGAGACTTCCCGAATGAATCTGAACAATATTAACTAGATGAGGTTTTTCTTGGTCATTCTTTTGGTGATACTTGCTTCTTGTTCGCGTCAAGCAAAACAGAGTCAACAATCGGAATCTAAAGAAGCGAACCTCTGTCGCTATAGTACATATTTAAGTGTTTTCAAAACGAACAATGGTTATCTGATTCGCATTCAACATCCAGACCGGAAGAACGAACGATTTCAATTGAATATTTCCTCTCCAGCTAATGATTTAGCGGTCTTGTCTGCTACTCATATTGGTATGTTATCCGCATTAAATGAAGAGAAACGCATCGCGGCAATCACAGATATTCGTTATGTCTACAGTTCAAATGTTCAAAAACGATTCAAGCAAAAACAGATTATAGAACTGCAAAATGAACAATCCATGTCCGTGGATCAATTGCTGAGTTCGAAGTCTGAATATGTGATTTACAGTGCCTTCTCAGGCTCATTTTCTCAAGAAAAACGCTTGAAAAAATTAGGCGTTCACTGTATTCCAAATTTTGATTGGAGAGAGCAAACGGCATTAGGCAGGGCGGAATGGGTATTGCTATTTGGTGTTTTAAGTGGAAAAGTCCCAGAGGCAATTCAGTTATTTCGTACCATTGAAGTTGCTTATAATCGTTCAAAGAATTCCAAGATAGTTTCAAGCGAAATGATTTCAGGAAACGTAACGGGTGATTTTTGGTATGCCCCAGCGGGCGAAAGTTTTATGGCGGAGATTTTTAGGAACGCAGGTTTGAATTACGTGTATCATCAAACAAAAGGTACAGGAAGTGTAGCGTATTCCAGAGAGAAAATCATGAAGGATGGGGGAAAGGTGAAAATTTGGTTGAATCCCGGATTTCCCACAAAAAAGGAAATCATTCGCGTTCATTCAAAGGCTAAATACTTGCCTTTTTTCAATAACTCCAGTATATTTTGTTATACGCACAACAGCAATAAGTATTGGGAATTGAGTACCTTACGTCCAGATTGGTTAATGGAAGATCTTGTGCAAATTTCAGCGGGAAAAACAACAAAAAACCTTCATTTTTATCAAGAAGTAAAATGAAAGACTGGAGCTTAAAATGGATGATGTTCTGTTTGCTATGTTTTTTACCAATAGCAATGTACCTCCATTTAATGGCAGGTCAAATTGAGATTTCATTTGATTCTTTCTTTGATTCCTTTTGGAATTACGACGCGAAAAATACCGCGCATGTGCTAGTAAGGGAATTTAGAATCCCACGCTTATTCATGGCAATTTTCGCAGGAGCAGGATTATCCTTATCGGGAATGTTGATGCAAACCTTGTTTAAAAATCCATTAGCAGGACCCTATGTCCTAGGGATTAATTCAGGGGCAAGTTTACTGATTGCCCTCAGTTTAATGACCTCTGTTCAGTTTTTTCAGTCGAATTTCGGTTTAATCGGAACAGCTTTAATTGGCGCATTTGCTGCTGGACTGCTTATGATGGCTGTCGCACAGCGCTTAAAATCCCAGATTTCCTTATTGTTGGTTGGATTAATGTTTGGAAGTTTCACCTCTGCCATTGTCTCCATATTGGAATCCTTTGCGGGTGCAGAATCCTTGAAATCCTATACGATGTGGTCCATGGGCTCTCTCCAGCAAGTAGAATTTGGACAACTTGGATTCATTTTTCTCATTTTTTCAGTAGGAATCGCTGCATCGTTCTTATTAGTCAAGCCCTTAAACATGCTCGTAATAGGGGAGAAGTCCGCTGTCTTATTGGGCTTACCGATAAAATCAATTCGCATGTTTATCTTGATGTTGACGGCTTTGTTTGCCGGACTAATCACCGCTTTTTGTGGTCCAATAGCCTTTGTTGGAATTGCGATACCAAATTTAACGAGGATATTATTTCAAACGTCGAACCACCGTTATTTGATCATTGGAAATTGCTTCATTGGTGCTATTTTTCTTCTTTTGACTGATGCTTTTATTCAAGTTTTAGAAGGACACATAAGTATTCCTTTGAACGCGATAACTTCCATTATTGGCGCTCCATTTATTGTGTTCTTATTAATGCGTAAACTGAGATGATTCAATTAAAAGAGCTGAGCATTGGTTATCAACGTGAAATACTACACGCTGAGAATATGATATTAGAAGTTGGAAACGTGTATGCTTTGGTCGGCAGGAATGGGATTGGAAAATCGACATTTATTCAAACCGTGGCAGGTCTTCAAAAAAAAATGGCAGGAGAAATCACCTTAAATGGTCAATCTATTTCAGGCATGAACACCAAAGAAATAGCAGAAACTATTTCCCTAGTGGACACTCGCTTTGAAGGTGTGGAGTACTTAAAAGTGAAAGATTACTTGGCATTGGGAAGAGCACCTTACACTGATTTATTCGGTCGATTAGATCCTGCAGATTGGCAAATTATTCAAGATGTAGCCTGTGATTTGTCCATCGAACATTTGCTTGAAAAATTTAGTAATGAAATCAGCGATGGAGAGCGTCAACTTTGTGCTGTGGGAAGAGCATTTGTGCAGGAAACTCCAGTAATATTATTGGATGAGCCAACGGCTTTTTTGGATTACATCAATCGAAAAAAGTTACTTGAGTTATTGCTGCGCCTAGCGCGTGAAAAAAGCAAGTGTATAGTGTTATCGTCTCATGACTTGGAATTGTGTTTGGACCAATCGATACCTTTATTACTGGCCGCCCAAGGAAAGATTAGTTTACATGTAAGCTTGAGCAAAGAAGAAATCATTCAGGCAATGTCCTAAAACGAAAAAAGACCAACGAATGCCGGTCTTTTTTGATGTATATGAATGAATCCGATTAAACGGTCATGATATCTTTTTCTTTGATTTCAATCAAGTCATCAATCTTTTTGATGGCACTGTTAGTGATTTTTTGAACTTCTTCCTCTGCGCTTTTTGCCATGTCCTCAGAAAGCCCTTCATTTTTCAATTCTTTCACCATGTCAATGGAGTCTTTCCGATTGTTTCGTACTCCAACTTTAGCATTTTCTGCTTCTCCTCGCGCACGTTTTACTAAATCGCGGCGACGTTCTTCAGTTAAAGGGGGTACGGTAATGATTAATTGTTCACCATTATTCTGTGGATTCAATCCAAGATTTGAATTAATGATTCCACGTGCGATTTCGTTTAGCATGGCTTTTTCCCATGGTTGAACCAAAATTGTTCGTGCATCTGAGGTGTTTACATTAGCAACTTGTTGGAGTGGAGTCATGGTGCCATAATAGTCAACCATCACACCGCCAAGCATGGCCGGGGAAGCTTTACCAGCGCGAATCTTAGTGAGTTCAATTTCTAAGTGACCTAAGGTTTTCGTATTTGAAACCTTAAAGTCATCATAAATCATTGTTAGTTCTTCCGTCATCTTTTTTTAATTACAAACGATTGTTCCTACTTTTTCACCGGACATTAATTTCATTAAATTTCCAGGTGTATCCATATCAAAAACGATAATGGGTAAATTATTTTCTTTGCATAAGGTAAATGCAGTGAGGTCCATGACATTTAGACCTTTTGAATAGACTTCATCGAAGGAAATCTGATCATATTTTGTGGCTGTTTTATCTTTTTCAGGATCTGCAGTGTAAATTCCATCTACACGCGTCCCTTTTAAAATAACTTCGGCATTAATTTCAATTGCTCTTAAAGATGCTGCGGAATCGGTTGTAAAGAACGGATTTCCTGTTCCTGCGCCGAAGATAACAACGCGACCTTTTTCTAAATGACGAACGGCACGACGACGAACGAAAGGTTCAGCGATTTCTTTCATTTCGATTGCTGAAAGTAAGCGCGTTTTAACACCGTTAGATTCCAAAGCTGATTGCAATGCCATGGAGTTAATCATGGTGGCTAACATCCCCATGTAATCCCCATGTGTCCGATCCATTCCACCTTCTTCGGCTTGTACACCGCGAAAGATATTCCCACCTCCGATGACAATAGCTACTTCAACTCCTATTTCGTGCAATTCTTTAATTTGAACTGCATAGCTATTGATTCGTTGATTGTCAATTCCAAATTGTTTAGCACCCATTAGGGATTCGCCACTTAATTTTAGAAGGATACGTTTATAGGTCATATGATTAGGATTGAGCAAATATACAAATCGTTTAGTTAGGTAAAATTAATCACAAAAAAAAAGCTATCAAACGATAGCTTTTTTTTAATTATTTTAACTTAAGGAGAATCGTTTAAAGTCGGTGACTGTTAAATCTTTCTCTGTGCTGTTTAAGAATTGTTCTACCGTCATTTTGTTGTCGCGTACGAACGCTTGACTCAATAAGGTATTTTCTTGGAAGAATTTATTTAGACGACCCAAAGCAATCTTTTCTGCCATGTCAGCAGGTTTTCCTTCTTGGATAGCCAAATCTTTTCCAACTTCAATTTCGCGTTCGATTGTACGAGCATCAACACCGTCTTTATCAATAGCGATTGGATTCATTGCTGCAACTTGCATCGCAACTTGTCGTCCAGCTTCTGCGATATCACCAGCGGTACTAGAACTCAATCCAACCAAAGTTGCCAATTGGTTTCCAGGGTGATTATAAGCAGCAACGAAATTTCCGTTGATCACTGCATAAACAGAAAGATCTAATTTCTCTCCAACCACGCCAACTTGCTCTATAATTTTCTCTTCCACTGACAAACGGGAATCAAAAGGAAGTGCTTTCAATTCTTCCACAGTTGTAGGAAGTTTTTCCAAAGCGATGTCCACTAAAGATTGAACCATTGCAACGTAAGCGTCATTTTTAGCAACGAAATCAGTTTCGCAATTTAACCCAAGAATAACACCTGTCTTTGCATCAGCAGAGGATTGTGCAATAATCACACCTTCTTTCGCCTCATTGTCACCGCGTTTCGCCGCGATTTTTTGTCCTTTTTTACGAAGAATATCAACTGCTGCTTCAAAATCACCATCAGCTTCAACCAATGCGTTTTTGCAGTCCATCATTCCAGCGCCTGTTTGTTGACGCAATTTATTTACATCTGAAGCAGTAATTGCCATGATCTATTTTTTTTAAAAATTAATTATTCTGCTGTATTTGCTGTTGTTTCTTCTGCTGCCGTTGTTTCTTCAACAACTGTAGTTTCTTCAACAACTGGAGTCTCTTCAACAACTGGAGTCTCTTCAACAACTGCTGCTTCTTCCACAACTGGAGTTTCTTCAACAACTGCTGCTTCTTCAACAACTGGAGTCTCTTCAACAACTGGAGTCTCTTCAACAACTGGAGCTTCTTCAACAACTGGAGCTGCTTCAACAACTGGAGTTTCTTCTACAACTGGTGCTGCTTCGACAACTGCTGCTGCTTCAACAACTGGAGCTACCTCAACAACTGGTGCAGTCGCATCAGTTCCTTCTTCACCTGCTTTCAAGTTTTTACGATCTTCAAGTCCTTCGCGAATAGCTTCACAGATATTGTCCATGATTAATGCGATTGACTTAGTTGCATCATCATTCGATGGAATAGGGAAGTCAACTAACTTAGGATTTGAGTTTGTATCCACCATAGCAAAAGTAGGGATGTTCAAACGACGAGCTTCCGCTAATGCGATGTGTTCTTTTAAGATATCAACGATGAATATTGCCGCTGGTTGACGAGTCATGTCAGCGATTGAACCAAACGTTTTTTCTAACTTCTCTCTTTGACGAGTTTTGAATAATTTCTCACGTTTGTTTAATGTCTCCCATGAACCATCTAACTTCATTTTGTCGATCATGGCCATTTTACGGATGGACTTACGTGTGGTTTGGAAGTTTGTTAACATTCCACCTGTCCAACGTTCTGTAACGAAAGGCATATTGATTTTAGCAACACGCTCAGAAACGAGTTCTTTCGCTTGTTTTTTTGTCGCTACGAATAGTATTTTTTTACCAGATTTAGCAATTTGTTTCATTGCTGCACATGCTTGATCTAAATGAACAATCGTTTTGTTCAAGTCAATGATGTGAATTCCTTTTTTCTCTTCAAAAATGTATGGAGCCATTGCTGGGTTCCATTTTCTTTTCAAGTGACCAAAGTGAACACCCGCTTCTAATAAAGTTTCAAATTTTAATTTAGACATATTTTGTTTTTGTTTACGTTCCTAATATAATGAGTTAAGCAACGAAGGAGGGACAACCAAGGATTGTAGGTACTCCGACGTTTGGATGCTAAACAACCAAATCCTTGAAAATTAACGTTTCGAGAACTGGAATTTCTTACGTGCTTTCGGTTGACCTGGTTTCTTACGTTCAACCATTCTCGGGTCACGTGTCATCAAGCCTTCTGCTTTCAATAATGGTTTGTAATCTGCAGATAACTCAACAAGCGCTCTGGAAATACCCAAACGAATTGCTTCAGCTTGACCATTAATTCCACCACCCATTACATTTACTTTGATGTCGAATTGACCAACAGTATCTGTTAAAATAAATGGTTGGTTGATTTTTCCTTGAAGTACATCAATTGGAAACATTACCTTCATTTCTTTTTTATTCACAACGATTTTCCCGCTACCTTTTGACATGTAAACGCGAGCAACAGCTGTTTTTCTTCTTCCTAAAGCATTAATTATTTCCATGATTCTTATTTGAGTGTATCAAGATTTAATAACTGAGGTTGTTGAGCTTCGTGTTTGTGCTCAACACCAGTATAAACTTTTAAATTGGTGTACAATTTACGACCAAGTGTGTTTTTAGGTAACATTCCTTTTACCGCCTTTTCAATTAAGCGCTCAGGGTGTTTTTTTAACATGTCTTCAGCTTTCGTGAATCGTTGTCCACCTGGATATCCAGAGAAACGAACATATTCTTTGTCCTCTAACTTCGTTCCCGAAAAAGCAACCTTCTCTGCATTGATGACAATTACATTGTCGCCACAATCCGCATGCGGAGTATAACAGGTTTTGTATTTTCCTCGGATGATTTTAGCCACTTTACTAGCTAATCTACCTACTGTTTGACCTTCTGCATCTACAACGAACCACTTTTTGTCTGCGGTTTCTGTGTTGCCTGATAACGTTCTGTAACTTAATGTATTCACGGTACTTTTTATTAAATAAAAAACGAATAAACCCTAAAATTAGGGGTGCAAAGATACAACTATTGTGATTAAATACAAAGGAAAAGTGAAAAAAAGAAGAATTTATTTTGCTTTAAATGCAGAAATGGCATTTCTTGTGAATTCACTCAATACGAGTCGACCGCTAATCGCAGCGCGATCTATTAAAAGTTGATCCCAATGAGCTGTTCCTTGCCAAAAAATTTGCTTTAATTCGGACATTGCTTCCGGATTAGAGGACAACAATTGGGTGATTAAGCGATTTATTTCCAAATCCATGGATTCTGAATCGTCATAAATATCGGTGTAGAGTCCTTTTTCTTTTGCCCAAGCCGCAGATCGCCATTCACTGGCATTGATCGCCAATTCACTCATGGCTGCTAATCCGATTTTGCGTTCAACTGCTGGACCAACAACAAATGGACCGATTCCGACCGCTAACTCTGATAATTTGACTTCTGCACGTGAAGTCGCAAAACAATAGTCCACCGATGAAGCAATGCCAACACCGCCACCAACTGCTTTTCCTTGTACTCTTCCGATGATGAATTTTGGACATTTGCGGCATGCGTTAATAACACCGGCAAAACCTGAGAAAAATTCTTGTCCAGTTTGAAAGTCTTCGATGGATATTAATTCATCAAAACTTGCTCCAGCACAGAAGGCACGGTCGCCTTCAGACTTCAGTAGGATGACGCGTACGTCATCATTGTTGCCTAGATCAGTGATTGTTTCAGCTAGCTTTCTTAATATCTTTCCAGGTAAGGAATTACTCATGGGGTGTCCAAAAGTAATGGTACCTAATCCTTTGGCGCTAATTTCTACATCAACAAATCCTTGTTCTCTTGCGTCCATATTTTATTTTAACGAAAAACCATCTGTGCCAATCAAATTCCCTTCACAAAAGATACTCACTTTGTAAGATCCTTTTTGCAATCCTTCACCTTTCAAGCTGTAGTATATAGTAAGGTCTATCGCTTCATTTTGATAGTCAATTTCTTTTCGTTCCGAATAAGCAACGCTGCCATTTTCTGTCTCCAATATGTAGTTTGCCTTCGATTGAAGTGTTTGTCCATCCGGTGCAATAATCTGCATATAAACGACTTTTTTACCCGCATTGGTCAGAATGTTTTCCGAAATCGTGAAGCTACTTTTGATTTGAACGGCATTTTTCGCTTTATCTGTCGCCTCTGGCATGTTATTTAACTTCAGCCTTAACGCCGTTGATTGAATGTTATATGCTTGCAATTTACTTCCTTTTTTAACCTGCTGCTGACTTGTTTCGGCGGCTTTTCTATATTCATCGCGCTCCGTGGATGTCGTACTGAGTTTAGCTGAAGTCTCCACTAGCTCGGTTCCAATTTTGATATTCAATGTATTTAAGGAATCGATCGTACGAACGTAGCTGCGCATGATCCCTCTTAAGGTTTCATTTTCTTTGCGGACCTTCATTAATTCGCGGTAACTCAATTTACCGCTCTCCACTTTTTTCAAAAGATCGTTGATGCGGTCTTTCTGCTTGTTCAGGGAATCTGCTTTGGATGCATCCAATTCGATTAACTTGTCGTAATTATTCAGCATGTTTCGAAAATCTTTCTTCAAATCTTTGGAAAGATCTCCAACATTCACATATCCACCAAGCATATCCTCCATGCTAGCCATGTCGTTGATTAACTGCGCATTTTCATTTCGACATTCATTTAGTTTCGTCCGTTGAGAGCTCCATGCGTAAGCTAAAGAGGCGATTCCAATAAGTAAAATGAAAATAAATCCAAGGTATAAACCATTTGAATTTTTCGGTGTTTGTTGCTCTTCCATGTTGTTAATTTTAATCAAAATTACGACAAATCTTCTTTTTTAAGATATGTTTTGTTGCTGAATACTTACATACTTTTGAAATCGCAAGATACTATCTGTACCAACAGCCGTAAATCTGGCGTCACTGCTTGCCGGAAAAGGTCCGCCATGGTGCATCGTTTCCATTACACGCACACCTGTTGGCACATCATTTAAAACGATTCTACCTACTTTTTCAGAGAGAATATGGATCCACTCATCCACTTGTTCCGAGTGATTTCCAAAAAATAATGTGCCAGTAAGTTGTCCTGAAAGTGTGTCTATTCCGGTTTTTAGTTCCGCCCTGTTTTCATACCACACAATAAGGCTAAAAGGCCCGAAAACTTCTTCGCGCATCTTTTCACACCTTAGGAATATGGATAAATCTGTTTCACCAAGTGCACACCTTCCTTCGATTCCTTTTAATTCTCCCGGAAATGAATGATGTTGAACACCTTTCATTGAAATAAGGTCCATTTTCCGTTTTTCGAAATTCTCATGGATGTTTGGATGCAGCATTGGGACAGGCGATATCTCACTAAATGCTTTTTTAAGAAGCATTAAAAACGATGAGCCCATTTCTCCTTTGGGAATAAAAATTAATCCTGGTTTCGTGCAAAATTGTCCTGCGTCGTTGCCAATAGAAAAGGCTAGTTTCTTTGCGGTGTGCTGCTGTTGATCAATGGAAAGGTCATTTAGAAGTATGACCGGATTGACGCTTCCCATTTCGGCAAAAACAGGTATGGGATTTTCTCGGGATTGTGCTAAATCGATTAGCGCTTTTCCGCCTTTAAAACTTCCAGTGAAACCTACTCCTTTAATGCGTTGATCGAGGCAAAGTCTTTGAGCAAGCTTAATGCCGTCATCTAGCACATGTGTAAATAATCCTTCCGGCAAATTTAATTCTTCCCTCGCCTCTTCGATGCATGCAGCCACGGCGGAACTTGTACCGGCGTGCATGGGATGAGCTTTGACAATGACGCAACATCCAGCACTGAAGGCAGCAATTGTATCTCCGCCAATGGTGGAGTACGCTAATGGAAAATTACTGGATCCTAATACGAGTATTGGACCTATCGGCAAAGCGACTTTTCGTATCCGCAAAGAATCGTTTGGTAAATTTTGCTCTTTCTCAAATGAAGAGTGGCTCCGAAGGTGTTGTTCAAAAAGTGTAATGGTGTCGAGTGTTCGCTTCCATTCAGCTTCAAAACGATTCTCTGAAAGTCCACTTTCTTTCAAATAGAAGGATTTTATGAGGTCCACTTTTTTCTGGAGAGCTCCATGAATGGACAGTAAAAAATCTGCTCGATTTGTGATGGAAAGACGGCTATACGAATCTTGGGCCGAAGCAAGAAACTTCAGTTTCTGGATCAGTTCAGTGTCCGAAGTAGGGGAATATACTTCCGGATTCCAGTTGTTCTGAGTCGGATTAAAGGTTCGAAAACCCGTTGACATCTTACGCTTCGGTAACCGTGAAGTGGAAACTTTCCATAATTTGGTTTGCCAGCATTTTTTGACAAGCCAAAGTTACTTTTTCTTCCGCAGATGCTTTGGAATCAGCTTCAACAAATAAGCGGATGTGTTTTCCGATGCGTACACCTTCAATTTCGGAAAGCCCGATATTTTTCATGGATTGAGAGACTGCTTTTCCCTGTGGGTCTAGAAGTGCATCTAGTGGCATTACATCAATTTCAGCTTTGAATTTCATGTTTTTTACTTTGAATGTGTTCAATAGTGGATAAAATCAGGTACAAAATTACAATTATTGGAATCGACCAGATAAAGAAAATCGGAATACTTATCAACGAAATGATAACAAGTAAGTAGCGATATGTATTTTCTCGCCAGCCCCAAGATTTAAATTTCAAGGCGATGAGGGGAAGTGGTGCAATCATTAATAAAGAGAACAAAACGGAAATCCCAGCAAGGACGTAGCAATCAAACAAGCCGTAAATAAAGTCGCTTTGATGTCCCCAGTTTTCTTTTTGATACCAAAAATATAATGGAAAAAACAAGAAAAAGAACGTGCTTAACGGAGTTGGAACGCCAATAAATTTATCGCTTTGTCGTTTGTCAATGTTGAATTTTGCCAAGCGAAACATGGAGAAGAATGGAATCATTAATGCGGCAAAAGGCAGGTATTTAATGGAAGCTTGGAAGGTATTGTCCACGTCATAAGAAAGGGAAGCAAACCAAGCCATGATTTGATTAAAAACAAAATACTTTTGTGTGTCTTCGACCGAATTACTTAGTTTTAAGTCAATCAGTGCGCTATAATCAACCCCCAAAACAATCATGACCATCATAAAGATCCCGGGAGCCACACCGAAGGAAACCACGTCAGCCAAAGAATCTAATTGTTTACCGAGTTCACCACTTGTTTTGGTCAGGCGCGCTACAAAGCCATCCGCAAAATCTGCCACTACCGAAAACAGCAAAAACATAGCCGCTAAATCTAACCGTCCACTTAAAGTGAAAATAATTGATACGATTCCGCAACATAAATTCGCAGCAGTTAGTAAATTCGCAATTCCAAACATGATTGATATTTCGGGTAAATTTAGAATAAATCTGAAATTTGATTGGATATTATTGTTTGATTTGTATAAATCACACAATTTTTAATTAAAAAACAAGTTATTGTCACATGAATCAACGTTTTTACCTCGTGCTTTTTTTCTGTGTACTTCGCTCCTTTGCCTGGTCACAAGGGGATATCGCTCCCAAATATTCCAACGAATTTTTATCCCTCGGTGTTGGTGCTGACGCATTTTCTATGGGGAATGCGGTTGTAGCGAGTACTGAGGGTGTGAATGCGACCTACTGGAATCCGGCTGGACTCCTTCAGCAATCAACAAAAATGGAGGCGAGTTTAATGCACTCCGAATATTTTGCGGGAATTGCAAAATATGATCACGTCGCCTACAGTTATAAATTGGATGAAGACCATGTGATCGGATTCTCTTTTATGCGCTTCGGTGTCGACGACATTCCAAATACCACTCAACTAATAGATAATAATGGAGTCGTGAATTACGACAATGTTCAATTGTTTACCGCAGCGGATTATGCATTTATCGGATCTTATGCAAAACGCATGAAAGTGAAAGGTATGAGCGTCGGGGGAAATGCAAAAATCATTTACCGAAATATCGGTGATTTCGCTCATTCATGGGGATTTGGATTAGATGCAGGTTGGCAATACCAATTACCTAAACATTGGAAATTTGGGGTAATGGCGCGGGACATCACCTCTACATTTAACGCATGGATTTTTGACTTAACTCCGGAAATGCAATCTGTTTTTCAAGCGACACAAAATGACATACCAACGAATGGCATTGAATTAACTTTACCGCGATTTATTTTCGCTGCCTCAGGAAATGCCAACATCGGAAAAAAAGGGCTTAATCTAGCGGCGGAATTGGACGTCGATATGACGACCGATGGAAAACGAAACGTGTTGCTAAGAACCAATGTCGCTTCTTTTGATCCGCACCTCGGGTTATGTTTGAATTACAAAAACCTCTTTAAACTTAGAGGGGGTGTATCAAATATTCAGCAGTTCACGAATTTTGACCTATCTACTTATTGGGGTGTTCAACCTAATTTAGGGATTGGTGTAAAATTGAAAAACATGCAGTTGGACTATGCTTTCACACGTCTTGGGGATGTGAAGACTAACTATTACACGCATGTATTTTCGCTTCGTTTTCAGTTTGGAAAATAAAAATCAGAAAAACTTGCAACTGAAAATTGCGGTATCATCCACATAGTTCAGTGGACCTTTCCAATCTTCTAATTTAGAGAAAATGATATTGTTCATATCCTCCATTTTCAAAGGGGAATACGCTTGAACATTTTTGATGAGTCTTTCCACGCCAAATTGTTCACCGGATTCATTTTCTAATTCAACCACGCCGTCTGTGAATAGCACAAACGTGGTGTTAGGATTCAAGACCAATTTCCCGATTTTTATGCTTGGAAGTTCGTCCAACATCCCAAGTCCGATACACCCATCTTTTAACATAGTTACTTTTCTTCCATTCAAAAGAATTGGATGATTGTGTCCGGCGTTCACGTAGGTCATTTTACGTGTGTATGCGTTGTAATGCGCGAGGAAAAACGTGATAAACTTTTCACCTTTCGCGCTTTTCATGACGAGTTTGTTTAATTCCTCTACTAAAAAGGACATTTCAAATCGCTGGTACTTAAACAAGGTCCGAATGGTCGCTTGGAAATTTGCCATCAACATTGCGGCAGAGATTCCTTTTCCGCTAACATCTCCGATGCAAATGATGTATTCTTCATCACCAAGTGGAATGAAGTCATAATAATCTCCGCCAATCGCGTGACGCGGGATATAGCGGCCAGAAAGGTCCATTTTTCGGTTGGAAGGTAATTCTGAAGGGAAAAGCATCTTTTGCATTTCGGAGGCCAATTCTAGTTCCTTTGAGATCCGTTCCTTGATGATGTGCTGCTTCACCAACCTATTGTTTTCCACGGCAACTGAAATGATGTTCGCTAGTGTCTGTGCAAAAGAAAAATGAGCAGGTTCTAGATCTTCCTTCTTGCCAATCGTAGAAATCAACAAATACGCCAATGGTTTTCCTTGGTGACTCACCGGGATTACTGCTTGAAAGTCACTCAGTAAACTGGAATTGGATGATTCAACCAAGGTGATTTCCTTAAAACGGTAAAGTTCGTCTGCTACTAATTGAATGTCCACTTTTCCTTTATACCCAACCTTTACAGGACAATGCCATTCTTCTTCTTGAATGAAAAGGACAAAACGACTAAAACTGAGTTGTTCCTTGAGGATAAAGGAGAAAATTTTGAATAAGGATTCTACGGGTAAATTGGAGTTGATGGCATTCGTTATTTCCAACAAGGAATGTAGACGATTGTCCTTCATCTCCAATTGCGACAATAATTCATTTCCCGTGTTGAATCTCATTGCTCCATTTTGGCTTGATTTCGCAGAAACGCGAGTTCCTTGAATTTATGTTTGACTGGTCCTGCAGGTGTGCCAAAATATTCAGCTCCATCGGGAACATTTTTTGTTACCCCAGATTGACCAAGAATGGTTGCATATTGTCCAATCTTTACCCCACTAGCCATGCCAACTTGACCCCAAATCGTAGCGTTATCTCCGATTTCCACACAGCCGGAAATCCCACAAGCTGCAGCAATCAGTACGTTTTTTCCGATGCGTGTATCATGGCCGATATGCACTTGATTATCTATTTTACTTCCTGTTCCAATGTGTGTTGTTCCTGTTACACCTCGATCGATGGTACAGAGCGCACCAATCTCTACATGCTGCTCAATATGCACCCCACCACAGGAAATCAACCGTTCAAAACCACCTTCCTTTTTTTTGTAATAAAAAGCATCATAACCAATCACAGAATTTGGACCAATCGTCACATTTGCTTCCAAGATGGTGTTGTCCGCAATGTAGACACCTGGATGAAGCACGCAATTTTCCCCGATTTGTACGTTTTTACCAAGAAATACATTTGGAGCAATAAGGGCTGATTGATGCACAACTGCCTCCTTCATTTCGAATTCAGCAGTGAATGTTCGGACTAATAAATTAAATGCGTCGAAAGGAAACGGGTGAATCAATAGGGATTTACCATCTGGACAAACGACTTCTTGGTTGATGATTATAACACTAGCGGCTGATTCTAATGCTTTTTGGAAGTATTTTGGGTGGTCAACAAACACCACGTCTCCAGATTCAACCATGTGAATTTCATTGATTCCTGTCACAAGTTGTGCGGTATTACCCATAACTTTACAGTTGAGCAATGCAGCAATAGTTTGAATAGCTTGTGCGTCTTTAAATTTCATCTGGTAAATCTTCACAAATGTAGTCGTCGAAACAGCGTTGATTTTGAAGTTTTTCAGATTTTATCCCCTTTGAATTGTTCAAATGATAAAAAAAATAGGAATTTTGCCTTTTTTCTTGTTTATCAAAAAGAAATAGCTAAATTTGCAATCCATTTTCGAATAAGAAACTCAGTTCAAATGAAAAAAGATATACACCCAGAAGACTACAGACTTGTTGTATTTAAAGACATGTCTAACGATTATATGTTTTTGTGCCCTTCATGTGCCATTACGAAAGAAACCATTCAATATGAAGATGGAAACGAGTATCCATTGTTCAAATTGGACATCTCTCACAAATCTCACCCTTTCTTTACAGGAATTGCACAGTTTGTGGATACAGCAGGTCGTATTGACAAATTCAAAAACCGTCACGGACGTCACCTTAAGTAATAGGTTGATTCTACATATATTTGAAGCCATCAGAAATGATGGCTTTTTTTATGCTCAAACGTTTGGGGATTTTACAAGTCGAATTTGGCTGTGGCACGCTTCAAGCGGTCGTTCATGGTTTTACCGAGTCCGCTATTTGGAAATTCTTCAATGAAAATGCGTGTATACTGTCCTTGATCCATGTCGTGTAATGCCGCATATAAGTTTTTGGCTGCTTCATTCAAGTCCCCGTCCGCGCTTAAAAAATACGTGTTTAAAGAGCTTGCATGAGCTCCTTTCCTCGAGAATAATATAATTCCGACTGAATCCTTTCGCTCCAGTTCCATGTCTTTCAAAAAATGCAACGGCGTTTCTGTTGCGTAATGGTATTTGACCATTCCACTCGTTTGCACACCTTGATGCAGTTCATTTTTTACTTCAGGTGCATACCCGAGGCTTTCTGTGAGCTGTTCTATGGAAATCCCACCTAAGCGATAAACAAGTACTTTTCCCTCTGCTAATCCGATGATGGTAGATTCGAGTCCTGTTTGACAAGCTCCACCATCCAAAATATACGGAATGCGCTCTTTTAGTTGATACGCTACATGCTGCGCTGTGGTTGGACTTATCCCGCCGTAACGATTGGCGCTTGGTGCTGCAATTGGAAAGTCAATAGACCTCAATAATTCAAGGGTCATCGGATGTTCGGGAACACGAACCGCCACGGTTTCTTGTCCGGCAGTAATCAAGGATGGAACCAAGGTGCTTTTCGGAAGAATAAAGGTAAGTGGACCTGGACAAAACTGTGTGGCAAGTTGCAGTAAGGTCTCCGGAAATTCTGTGACGTATGGATAAATCGCTTGGATACTGGGAAAATGCAAAATCAATGGATTCGATGTAGGACGTCCCTTCGCCTCGAATATTTTCATGACAGCATCCTCATTCAGTGCATCTGCCGCCAAGCCATAAACTGTTTCTGTAGGTATGGCAACTGTTTCCCCTTGTTTTAAATAGGAAATCGCGCAGGCAATGTCTTGTCCAATTTCTGTTTTCACAAAACAAAGGTAGTTTCTTCCACTGAACTTGTGAATACCTTGTTGAAAATACACTGCGATTTTTGTGGTTTGTTTTTAAATGTCCCGTACCTTTGTTTATATTAATTCTAAATAAGGTGAATTTAATTTTAGCAGATAGCAATGACTTGATCCGACTTGGACTTCGTACCGTCTTAACGGCGGAGTTGAATGTAACAATAGTAGGAGAGGCCAGAAATGAAAAGGAACTGATTGCGCAATTAGCTGCATTTGGTGCTTCTATTGTTTTGATTGACTTCACATCAGAAGGATTCACCATAGATACGATTCAGCGCATTTCCACGAAGTATCCAAGGCTTAAGTTTTTAGCGGTTACGAGTGCTCAAAATGCACAAACATTAGTTGACGCGCTTCGTTCAGGTGTAACTAGCTATGTTAAAAAGGACTGTGAATTGAGTGAAATTGTGAATGCGGTAAGTGAGACCAGTCGGGGGAATAAATTCTTTTGTGGACAAATCTTAGAAACCATTCAACGGGCGAATATCGATGTCAATGACTTAGACTTTGATTCGTTCAGCTGTGAACCCGTTATGTTATCGGAACGTGAAAATGAAATCATTGTATTAATTTCTGAAGGAAAAACCAATGAACTGATTGCGGAGCAATTGTTTTTAAGTAAGCATACCGTCAATACACACCGCAAGAATATCATGGCAAAGTTGGGAGTTAAAAATACAGCGGGAATTGTAATGTATGCGGTAAAAACAGAGTTGATTTCACCGAATAAATTCCTCTTTGCGCCTTCTTTAAATTGAGATACTCAACTTTAGGTTGAATCGTCGTGATGTCAAGTAGTTTGGAATCGCGTAGTATTTTCCTTCCACATCCTGAATCCATTGTTTTGAAAGGACATTGTTAATTCCAAGTAAGTTGAAGATTTCAAGAGAAATGCTCGCAGCCTCACATTTTTTAGCAATTGGTTTTCTAGCTAGTTTTCCACCTTTCAACAAATCATAGGATAGTCCGAGGTCAACACGAAAATAGGACTTCATGCGCAAGGTGTCTTTGTAGCGGGTGAAATCTGGCGGTCCATATGGAAGTCTAGATCCAAATTGTAAGCCCATTTGAACGGAAAATTGTTCGAATCCAGGCATTTGATCCTGCACCAATGCACCAATTGTCAATAATTGATCGGTTGGACGAGGAACATAACCTGGGAAAACAACGTTGCTGTCCACTATGACTTGGTCCTGACTGTACCCGAAAACAATGCGCTCCCCTGCCGCGTTGAAATACTCCGTATAACGGTCATTTAAGATGTCTTCACGTGTACGCATTAAACCAACTTTAAAGAAGGATTCTATTCCTTTCACGAATTCACCATGAACATTCATGTCGATTCCATAGGCATAAGCAACGGCATTATTATCCGCATAATACCTCGTTCGAACGTTTTCAATTTCATACGGATTGACATCCCACAAGTACTTGTAATATAGCTCACCAGTAAATTTAAACGGTTTTTCCCTGCCCCACATTTCAAAAAACAAGTCGGTAGCTGCCACGACATGCATGGATTTCTGCGCGCGAACGTTTAGGTTTAATTTCCCGTCAAAAGTTCTAAATTCTCGGTAAAAAGGTGGTTGATAATACAAACCACTTGATAGGCGATAACTCAAATTTCTTCGCACAATGCGGTTATTTTGAACCATGTAGGCCCTTGGGAAATAGGTCAAACTGAAGCGAGGGGTAAAATAAGGCTCATGATTTATCGCGGTGTATCCACCCCTTAATCCAGTAGATAACGCGAATTTACTGTTTGATTCTTTAATGACTTTGGAATATTCCTGAACGGACTTCATATCGTCCGTTTTGAATTTCTTCAGAATTTTAACCGGGTAGTTTTTTTTCGTTGTGGACCAAGTTAGGTTCCATTGTGTGAAACCACTAAGTTTATAATTCAATAGATTTAAATCACCTTTAATCGTTTCGTAAAGTGTAACTTCTTGACTATTCGTTTGTGGAAGACTATATCCTGCGGAATCAATCATGCGCCATTCACTGAGGACATCCGTAAAGAAATCCCGTTGGATTTGCGCCCCCCATTTAATGCTCGAAGTTCGCGCATGCAGCTGTGCGTCATCTGTATATCCGTTAAACAGGAGTACAGACCCGTTGTGGTAAGCACTTAAAATGGTTGCATTTAAACGATTTCGTGCATGATTTAGAAAAGTACCAACTCCAAGTGTTGCAATCGAATCTCCATATTCTTCTTTCGATGGATCTGTTTCCAACTGATTTATATAGTATTGTCCCTGAACATCAAAGTACTCTCTTTCATTTGTGTTGAAGGCAGAAATATAGAAATCTAAGGTTGTTTTTTTATTTGGTTCAAATTTCAGGGAAGCCCCTCCCATGGCTGTTTGAAACTTTGTCGCTTCTTTCCCATCATAGTAAATCATGAGGCGATAGGCTTCATTTGCTGTTCCAAAATCGGATTCCGCAGTTTGTGGACTAAATCGATATGCATTGGAAGAAAAATGTCCGAGTAGGCTAAACGTCAGCTTTTCCGTAATCGCATAATTGGTTAAAATTTGTGCATCGGCAAAAACAGGATTATAGGCTCCTTTTGTTGGAAGTGAATTCAAGAAATAGCCATTTGATCGATAGCGCGCACCCACCAAGTAATTAAAACGAGGTGAAACAGATTGTTCAGCGTGTGCTTCAATGCCTAAAAGGGAAACTGTACTGCTTGCACGGGTACTATCAGGTGTTCGATACGTGATGTCCAAAACAGAACTTAAGCGATCACCGTATTGCGCATCAAATCCACCGGCTGAAAATCGAACAGATTCCACTAACGAGGAATGAATAAAACTCATTCCTTCTTGCTGTCCACTGCGGGTGAGAAAAGGGCGATAGACCAAAAACCCATTTACGTACACTAAATTTTCATCGTAATTACCACCTCGAACGTTATAATTGGAAGTCAATTCATTATTTGAAGTAGCTGCTGTTGAATATACCAAGGCCTTTTCAACATTCACCATTTGGGTATATTTTAAAGTGGGAAGAATGTCAAGCGTGAACGGATCATTTAATCCGTATTGAACGATCACCTCACGGTTTTCAGACACGGCAAAAATAACTTTTGGAATGACTTGAATCGCCTGATTTTTAATTATTACCGTTACTTGGTCTCGTAAATCTTCAATGGAATATTGAATCAATAAGGTGTCTCCTGCTTGTGCTTCGAATGAATAGTCCCCGCTTTTGTCAGAGTATAAGGAAAGCGAAGGATACTGTTTGATTTTAATTTGAACATTTCCGAGGGCTTTATTCAACTTCCCCACACAAGTGCCCTCAACGCGTACCTGTTGACTCCAAGCTAAATTACTGGTAACAAACGCGATGATGAAAATCCAATAGTTCATATAGACAAAGTTACAATCCTTAACGCGGTTATCCGAGCTTTATTTTGATTTCTTGAAGTATTTTATTTTTCACAATTATTCAAGTAAATTTGTTGTTCATCCATGAAAAAGGAAAAAGTTGTAATTGGTAGACGCGAAGTAGCTGATCTCATCGAGTTCGGACTAAGCGATGTACAAGTGAAAGTTGATACGGGAGCGTATTCATCTAGTATTCATGTTTCTCATTGCCAAGAGAAAGATGGAGTGCTAGAAGTGAAGTTTTTGGATGAATCACATTCGTCTTACATTGACCGAATATTTTTGTTTAAAGAATTTCGCAAAAAAAGAGTGAAAAGTTCTACCGGACAAACCCAAGAACGTTATTTCATTTATGTGAAAATTCACATGGGTGGAAAAATTGTCAAAACCGAATTTTCTTTAACGGAACGCAATGGAATGCGATTCCCTATATTAATTGGGCGTAAATTATTGAATAACCGATTCATCGTTGATACCAGTTTAAAATACCTTCACCCATCTCTACACGCCTTATGAAAATAGCCATTCTCTCCAGAAATTCTAATTTATACTCCACACGACGACTTGTAGAAGCGGCTGAGGAAAGAGGACATGAAGCGCATGTGATTGATCACTTGAAATGCAACATCGAAATCGAACAAACAGGTCCCGCACTATATTACGGAGATCGTTACCTGAAAGGATTCGATGCCGTGATTCCTAGAATTGGAGCTTCGGTAACCTTCTTTGGTACAGCGGTGGTTCGTCAATTTGAAATGATGAATGTCTTCACGGCGGTAAATTCAAGGGGGATCATTCACTCACGCGACAAATTACGTTGTCTGCAAGTACTTTCTAAAGAAGGAATTGGTTTACCGAAAACGGTTTTTACGAATTACTCGAAGGACGTTAAGCACGTTGTGACATCAGCAGGTGGTGCACCTGTTGTTTTAAAATTACTTGAGGGAACGCAAGGACTTGGAGTCGTTTTAGCAGAAAACATGAATGCGGCGCAATCTGTATTAGAAGCGTTTAACGGTTTGAAAGCACGTGTGATTGTTCAAGAGTTTATCCGTGAAGCGAAAGGAGCAGATATACGTGCTTTTGTGGTAGACGGCGAAGTTGTAGGAGCGATGAAGCGACAAGGGAAACCAGGGGAATTTCGTTCGAACTTGCATCGCGGCGGAACATCGATGGAAATTGAATTGACAACAGAAGAAAAATACACGGCGATTTTAGCTGCAAAAGCAGTTGGACTCGGAATTGCGGGTGTAGATATGTTGCAATCAGAAAGAGGACCTCTTGTGTTGGAAGTAAATTCCTCTCCCGGATTAGAGGGAATCGAGAAAACAACACAACAGGATATTGCTGGGAAAATCATTTCATACATCGAACGCAATGTCAATCGTTAAAAAAGAGTATAAAAAAATGGTCATCCTTGGACAAGAAATCTTGCCAGGAAAAAGTGTACAATTAAATTTTGATGTTGCTCACCTCCACACGCGAACTCCCATTTTAGTTCCCGTTATGGTGGAACGAGCGAAGGAAGATGGTCCAACCGTCTTATTGATGGCAGGTTTACACGGAGACGAAATCAACGGTGTTGAAATTATCCGTCGCTTTCTTCGTAAAAAGTTGCACAAGCCTACGAAAGGAACGATTATCTGTTTGCCCGTTTTTAATATTTTTGGATTTCTTAATTTGCAGCGTGAATTACCAGATGGACGAGATTTAAATCGAAGCTTTCCAGGAAGTTCAAATGGTTCGTTGGCTTCTCAATTTGCCTTTCATTTTATGAAAGAACTCGCTCCTCATTGCGATTACATCATTGATTTTCATACTGGTGCGTCGCAACGAAACAACTTCCCCCAGATTCGTACCGTTTTTAAAGATGAGGAAAGTGTCGAATTAGCTCGGGTTTTTAATCCGCCGTTTATCTTAAATTCTAATTTAATATCGAAAACCTTGCGCGAATCCATCGTGAAACGCAAAAAGAAAATTCTCCTTTATGAAGGTGGAAAGTCGAATAGCATCGATGAACTTGTCGTAGAGGAAGGATTAAATGGTGTGAAACGAGTGATTTCTCATCTAGGTATGAGGAATTATAAATATGATATTTCGAAAGACCGTGAGCCAATTCTATTGGATCAAAGCAAATGGATGAGGGCACCTTCTTCCGGTATGTTTCAGGCATTTATCCAGAATGGGGCAGCTATTTTTAAAGGGGACATTTTAGGTATAGTCACTGATCCATACGGAAATTACGAGAAAAAAATTAAAGCAACGCAAGACGGATACATTATCTGCACGAATGAGTCCCCAGTTGTCTACAAAGGAGATGCAATAATCAACATCGCGAAAAAATTAAATCAACCATCATGAAAAAACAAATGTTAACGGTTGTCTTATGTCTCTTGACATTCGTTATGGACGCTCAAAATTTTACTCCAACCTCATTTTTAGGTTATGAAATTGGCACGCGTTTTACACGTCAAGATAAAGTTGTTGACTATTTCTATGCCTTACAAGCCTCCTATCCATCGATGATGAAAGTTGAGAAATACGGCGAAACCTATGAGCACCGCGATTTGTTACTGGCGTTTTTCGGAACTCAAGAAAATTTAAAAAAATTAGAGGAAATTCGTCAGAATCACCAAAATCATGCTGCCTCAGAAAAACTTGCGATTGTCTGGTTGAGTTACAACGTTCATGGGAATGAAAGCTCTGGTACGGAAGCTGCCATGCAAACAGCTTATCGTTTGCTCACCGATAAAGCAGCTTACCTTGCGAACACGATTGTTATTATGGATCCATGTTTGAATCCCGATGGAAGAGATCGCTATGTGAACTTTTATCAGCAGTATGGAAATGCTCCTGCGGATATCCATAAATTTTCTGCAGAACACAAAGAACCGTGGCCAAGTGGACGTCCAAATCACTATTTGTTCGACTTAAACCGCGATTGGGCATGGATGACACAAATTGAATCGGAGCAGCGTGTTCAGCGCTACAATCAATGGTTGCCTCACGTGCATGTAGACTTCCACGAACAAGGAATTAATGAGCCGTATTATTTTCCACCAGCTGCAGAACCGTACCATGAAGTCATTACAAATTGGCAACGTGATTTTCAAAAAGAAATCGGAGCGAATCATGCTTCTTATTTCGACAAAGAAGGATGGTTGTATTTTTCGAAGGAAATCTTTGATTTATTGTATCCAAGTTATGGGGACACGTATCCAACGTATAGCGGAAGTATTGGGATGACTTATGAGCAGGGTGGGAGTGGACGAGCTGGATTAGCTGTCATTACGCAGGTTGGAGACACCTTGAGTTTAAAGGATCGTGTGTCTCATCATGTGACAACGGGATTGTCCACCGTAGAAATGAGTGCTAAGAATGCAGCGAAATTGGTGAAAGAATACCAGCAATTCTGCGTTCAAAAGAACTATAAGTATAAAACGTATGTACTTCGATCATCCCAAGCAAAGTTAGAACCCTTGATGACATTGATGAAGAAAAATAGCATTCAAGTAGAGATGATTACCACCTCGACTCAGGAATCTTCATCGAAGGCATATCATTATCAAAATGGTCAAATGGAAACATTGAAATTGGTTCAAGGCGATATGTTGATTCACACCAATCAAGAAAAAGGAACATTAGTGAATGTGTTGTTTGAACCAAAAACGCGTTTGTCGGATAGTTTAACGTATGACATCACTGCCTGGACACTTCCATTTGCCTTTGGTGTCGAAGCATGGGCCATTGAAACAGGAAATTCAAAAGGAACGGTGTTTAGTGGTTGGTCTGCGACATTGAATCAAGTTCCCTCTCCGACGTGTTACGCGTATGTAGCGGCTTGGGAGTCCATGAAATCCACGCGTTTTTTGACAGAATTGCAAGAAGCTGGAATGGATGTTTATTTTAATGAAAAGGGATTCAAGGCGCAAGACATGACATTTAATCCGGGGACCTTAATCATCCTCCGAGGAGAAAATAAACGTTCAGATTTTGACCAAGCAGTCCTTAAAATCGCCAATACATGCGCGGTAGATGTAAGGGCGTTGTCCTCTGGATTTGTACAAGAAGGCCTGGACCTTGGTTCTTCTTCCGTGAAGAAAATTCCGAAGCATGAAATAGGAATCTTAATGGGCGAGGAAGCATCTTCCTTGAACGTGGGTGAAATTTGGCATTTCTTTGAGCGTCAAATGGGAAGATCTATTCATTTGGTTTTTACGGATGATTTAGCCGAAGCATTGCCCAAATTAACGGTTTTGTTTGTTCCTGAAGGAGGGATTTCGCTTTCGGAAAATACACAGGTGAAAGAATGGATTCAAGGCGGTGGAAAACTAATCGTCATGGGATATGCAGTGAATGACTTTGTTGGAAAAGAAGGGTTTGATATTTCACAAGTAGAAAATAAAACAGATAGCCTGCAAAAACCAGTACCTTTTTCCAAACAAGAGCGTGATCAAGTTTCCAATAATATCATTGGTGCCATCTACGAATGTGAGTTTGATTCATCTAATCCACTTTCTTTTGGATACGATCGCTATTATACACTGCGTCAGAGTGCGGAGCAAATGAAGGTGAGCGAAGCAAACGTGTTCCATTTGAAAAAGGATGCCAAAGCGCTGAATGGATTTGTTGGATCCCGTGTGAAACAACAACAGTCTGAAGCAGCAATAGCTGGATATCAGTCCTATGGAAGAGGAACGGTCATTTATTTTATTGATAACCCTTTGTTCCGCGGATTCTGGGAAAGTGGTAAATTGATGATCGCTAACGCCGTGTTCTTCGTGAACGAATAAATTTATTGCAGTGCTTGATAGATCACGTGTTGAATATTCGTTCGAATGTTCATGTCGCGTATTTTCCAGTTGTCCTGACTTGGATTCACACGGTTGGACAAGAAAATAAAGATGACCTTGTTTTTTGGGTCCGCCCAAGCTAATGTTCCCGTAAAACCTGAGTGACCAAAACTTTGACTGGAAGCTAATTCATCACAGGTTCCACCTCCACTTGCATTCGGACGATCGAATCCTGCTCCGCGTCGATTGCCGGGAAATTGTTGTTTGGTGTACTCGTTACAAACAGCTTCAGAGAAAAATTCCATTCCAGCGTATTTCCCTTTGTTCAAAAACAATTGCATGATGCTCGCTAAATCTGTCGCATTGGCGAAAATCCCTGCGTGTCCAGCAACCCCTCCTAACATGGCTGCTCCTGGATCATGAACATATCCACGCAACAATTGCTTGCGAAACTCTTGGTCGTTTTCAGTCGGAATAATCTGTGCCTTATCGAAGTGCTCCAAAGGTAAATAACGCATGTAACGGAGTCCCATTGGACGATAAATGTGCTCTTCCAAATACAGGTTTTGTGTTTGTCCAATCTGTTTTTCCAATATTTTCTGTGTGAAATAGTAGCAGAGATCAGAGTACTCGTATTTTTTTGGTCCAAGTGTGGATTTGAGGATTTGCGCATACATACTATCCGAATACGAATCCTTGATGAACAATCCGCTTGCAACTTGACGTTCAAATCCGGGCTTTTTCGTTTCACTATAAATGGCCGTATTCCATTGTCCATTTTGAATCGTACGCTTGTAAAAAGGAATCCATGGGGTGAGTCCCGCTTGGTGCGCCATCATATCGCGAATCAATATGTTGCCAAATGGACCATCACCCGTAACTTCAGGGATGTAATCTTTCAACTTCTTATCTAAGGAATACTGTCCTTTGCTTTGCAAATGCATTGCCAATAAAGTGGATGCAGCAATTTTTGTCACAGATGCAATGTCATAAACATCCGTTGCTTGAACGTTGGTGGCTTCTTGGTCGTAGCTTTGTTTCCCGTAACATTTACGCCAGATAATTTGATCATTGACGGCGACCAAAACTTGACAACCGGGATAAGCTCCCTTTTCAATTCCATCCTTGGCAATGAGATCAATTCCAGCTAATTTTTTTGAATCGACACCTATTTCTTCTGGACTACTAAACTTTAATCTTCCGTTAGATGCCGTTTGGATTCCTTGTCCAAGCGCAAACGTTTGATCCAAAGAATTCAGCTCCACAGCTAATGTAGCTGTGGTACCAATGCTGCCAAATATCAATTGACTTACCCGTTCTTGTGCGATTTCGTGGTTTTCTTTCCCCCAAATAATGGCGTCAATGCGTTTGGTTGGAAGTTGAGCAAGAATGGATCGGTCACCAAAAACACAAAGAATTACTTTTGCGTGATTCGGAATCTCATTAAAAATGGATAGATTAACGGAGTCAATTTTCGTGTTGCGCGTGGCATGTATACTCAGAAAAAGAACATCGTGCTGCGCTTGTTTGAACCATTCCTTTAATTCGTGAGCATGCAAGCTTGGACGCAAAAGTTGATCACTCGTGACATACCGTTCAAGTCCATTGTGAAAAACCGTGGGATTTCCACCAATCGAAACGTGAGCACTTTTAAATGCCACATTTCCCAGCGGGAGAAGTTGGTCTTTGTTTGCTAAGATCACGATGGATTTTTCGTAGGACAGAGCTTGTTCGAACATTTTTTTTCCATTCAAGGAATCAAATTCAGAGGAATACCAAATGGAAGGGGCATCGGGAAAAATTGGTTCAAGGTTGCGCTTCGCCGGACTCATGCAAAAGGCGAAAAAGAAACCAGAAAATAAAAGGGCGATGCTGCGTATCATACAGAAAGATTAATTTTTATAAAACTAAGAAATATTGCGCGGAAAACTAAAATTCATTCATCCATTCGCTTTGCTAAGTGTAGCATTGACACTTACTATAATATAGTAAAAAAAATGGAATATTGAAAATTATCTTTTAAACAAGACATCCCCGTATATGTTAGCAAAAACATATAAAAATCATAGTTTAATAACATGACTCCAAGTACTTTTGCACCTACACGTACTACAGAAGTTGTACCAAAAATACAGACATGGAATTACAAGGGAAATTTGGAAAAAATGCAGATTTATCTGCTTCTATTGGGCTGTCGAATCTAGGGGAACAGTTTTGGAATTTAAGTCCAGCTGAACTAGTTGAAGACTGCATCATCCTCGGAGAAGGCATGTTAACGGATACAGGTGCATTAGCGATTGAAACAGGTGAGTTCACGGGTAGATCTCCAAAAGACCGATACATTGTCCGCGATGAAAAGACGGAAAATGCAGTATGGTGGGGAAATGTGAATATTGGATTTACCCCAGAACAGTTCGATGCGCTTTATGACCGAATGACAGATTACTTGCAAGATCAGGACATTTATGTTCGTGACGTAGCTGCATGTGCAGAGGAGAAATACCGAATGAACATTCGCGTTGTTACAGAGCTTCCATGGTCAAGTTTGTTTGCGCACAACATGTTTTTGCGTTTAACGGATAGTGAAATTGAAACGTTTATGCCGGAGTGGCACATTG
>Ga0209444_10000164_pt1 | contig 35454 bp, 36 predicted proteins | sample LauGreFaBDMM15DN_2_FD_188215 | JGI IMG/M metagenome (GOLD analysis project Ga0209444, IMG submission 188215) | Freshwater lake microbial communities from Lake Michigan, USA - Fa13.BD.MM15.DN (SPAdes) (version 2) | ecosystem: Environmental > Aquatic > Freshwater > Lake | place: Lake Michigan... | reverse complement strand
TGCCAAACTTGACCCATGGCTAAAGACATAAACCCACCTAGAGGTATGAGGGACTTCCTGCCTGCCGAGAAGGCTAAGCGGGAGAGTGTTCTTGGGGTTATTAAGGGTGTTTATGGCTCCTTCGGGTTCCAGGAGGTTGAGACACCTGCTCTAGAGAACCTAGATCGTTTGACTTCAGGTCAGGGTGGGGACAACGAGAAGCTTGCCTACAGGGTTATGAAGCGTGGGGCTGAACTAGATAGTGCTTTGGAGTCTTTAGAGTCAGCTGATGTTCTAGCAGATCTAGGTCTTCGCTTTGATCTAACTGTTCCTCTTACTAGGTTCTATGCCACTAACCGTTCTTCTCTGCCAACAGTGTTCAAAGCTATTCAGATGGGTCCTGTCTGGAGAGCAGAGAGACCACAAAAGGGTAGATACCGCCAGTTTGTTCAGTGTGATATTGACATCATTGGCGATGACTCTGTTCTAGCTGAAATTGAACTACTAAATGCTTCTCTGGCTGCTCTAGATGCTCTTGGGTTATCAAAGGCAGTAATAAGAGTGAATCATCGAGAACTGCTTCTATCTCTTCTAGATTCTTTTGGAGTGAAGGAAGCAGATCGTTCTTCTGCTCTTATTACCTTGGACAAGTTAGACAAGATTGAAGTAACAGGTGTTGTTAGTGAACTACGTGAGCGTCTAGGGGATGGGGTTGCTGATAAAGCCAATGCTTGGCTAGTAGCAGCAGACAAGACTGTTCCAGCTGTGCTGGCACCATTATTCTCAGCAGTTGATGAGAAGAGACTTCGCTTTGATCCAACCTTGGTTAGAGGTATGGGTTATTACACCGGAACAATCTTTGAGATTGAGATGCTAGGTGAAGGCTCTGCCATTGGCGGCGGTGGTCGCTACGACGGCATGGTTGGTAAGTGGCTAGGAACAGATGTTCCTGCAGTCGGTATTTCTATTGGCTTTGAGAGAGTAGTTGAGCTTGTTAGTGCTGCTACTCCTACCAATGGAGTTCTTCTAGTTCTTGAGGATTCAAGCATTGACTGTATAAAGGCAGCTGTTGGTTTCCAGAAGGAACTTATTGCTCAGGGTAAGTCTGTTCGTCTTGAACTAAAGCCTAAGAAGCTAAACATCTTGCTAGATAGCATGCTGGAGGCTGGCTTTAGCCAGTTTGCCCTTGTTTCAGCCGACACCAGTGAACTGAACTTTAAGGCAATCGGCAACTAAACTGGTCTTGACCCAATGGTGTGTTTAGAGGCTTACAGCCTTACTCAATAACCAATATTTAGGAGAACCATGTCCATCATCGACGCAATCGGCGCAAGAGAAATTCTTGACTCAAGAGGAAACCCAACAATCGAAGTTGAGGTATTACTTTCAGATGGTTCCTTCGGTAGAGCTGCTGTTCCATCAGGAGCTTCAACCGGTGCTTTTGAAGCTCACGAATCTCGTGATGGTGACAAGAAGCGCTACATGGGCAAAGGTGTTCTAAACGCTGTCAAGGCTGTAGTGGACCAGATTGGTCACGATGAGACAGGTCTAGTTGACTTTGATTCTCTAGATCAGAGACTTGTTGATGCTGCTCTAATCCGCATGGATGGAACTCCAACTAAGTCAAACCTAGGAGCTAACGCAATCCTTGGTGTGTCCCTTGCTAACGCTCGTGCAGCCGCTGAGTCAACTGGTCAGCCGCTTTACCGCTACCTAGGTGGACCTAACGCTTACACACTTCCTGTTCCTCTAATGAACATCATCAACGGTGGTTCTCACGCTGACAACGGTGTTGACATCCAGGAGTTCATGATTGTTCCTATTGGTTTTGATTCATTCTCAGAAGCACTTCGTGCAGGTACTGAGGTTTATCACTCACTAAAGTCTCTTCTTAATTCAAAGAACCTAGCAACAGGTCTTGGAGACGAAGGTGGCTTTGCTCCTGATCTACCAACCAACCGTGCAGCGCTAGAACTCATCTCAGAAGCAATCAACGGTTCAGGTTATGTTCTAGGAAAGCACTTTGGTCTTGCACTAGATGTTGCTGCAACAGAGTTCTATGACGAGAAGAGCGAGCGTTACAGCTTCGAAGGAAAACAACTAACTCGTGAAGAAATGATTTCTTACTACGAGAGCCTAGTTGCTGACTTCCCACTAGTTTCTATCGAAGACCCACTAGCTGAAGATGACTGGGCTGGTTGGACAAAGATTACTGCTGCATTGGGTAACAAGGTTCAACTTGTTGGCGATGACTTGTATGTTACAAACCCTGCTCGTTTGCAGAGAGGTATTGATGAGCTAGCAGGTAACGCAATCTTGGTAAAGGTTAACCAGATTGGAACTCTGACAGAGACTCTAGATGCAGTTGCTCTAGCTCAAAGATCAGGCATGAAGGCAATCATCTCTCACCGTTCAGGTGAAACAGAAGACACTTTCATTGCTGACCTAGCCGTTGCTACTAACGCTGGACAGATCAAGACCGGTGCTCCTGCTAGAAGTGAAAGAGTTGCTAAATACAACCAGCTACTTCGTATCGAAGAAGAACTACAAGACGCTGCTTACTACCCAGGTGCAGCTGCTTTCCCTCGCTACAAGGCTTAGTTAGATAAAGATGGCTAAGGGTCCAGGCAGGAAGGTCAATGTTCGAGCAGCTGCTCAAACAAAGATCGGCACTGTTAGACAAAGAGTATCTAACCGATTCTCTTGGACTCCTTCAACCCTCGTCACAATAGGACTTATTGTTTTTGGTGTTTCTTCTGTTGGACCTAGAATCAGCGACTACTTCGTTATGCAGACTCAGATCAATCAACTGCAGGCAAAACTAGACGCTGCTAAAGAGAACCTAGAGAACATCACTGAAGAGAAAAAGCGCTGGGATGATCCTGTTTATATCAGAGCTCAAGCTAGAGACAGATTGTTCTATGTAGTTCCTGGCGAAATCAGTTATCTAGTTCTAGATGCTGATGGTCTTAACCTTTCAGATACCAGTGGAACTGTTGGTGCTCTGCTTGCACAAAAGAAGAGCAGTGCTGACTTTTCTCAATCCATTGGCACAACTAAGAAGAACTGGGCTAAAGGTCTAATGCAGTCAGTCATCAGAGCAGGTCTAGATCAACCAGTTTCCAAAGACAAATCTTCAGCCACTAACTAATGCCGATAACTAAAGCAACAGAAGCAGATCTTGCTGAGATGCAAGCTCAGCTAGGTCGACCTATGCGAGATGTATTAGGTATTGCAGCTCGTTGTGTTTGTGGGAAACCTATGGTTGTTCAAACATCTCCGAGACTCTCTCACGGTGAACCTTTCCCAACCTTCTACTACCTAACCCACCCTGCTACCTCAGCTGCTCTTAGTGGTCTAGAGGCTGAAGGCTTCATGGTTACCCTGCAGGAACGTCTAGCTGAAGATAAAGAGTTAGCAGCTAACTACCTAAAAGCTCATGAAGATTACATCGCAGAGCGTGAAGTGATTGATGTGGTGGAGGAAATAGCAGGTATCAGCGCTGGGGGAATGCCTACAAGAGTCAAGTGCCTGCACGCATTAGCAGCCCATTCTCTAGCTAAAGGCCCTGGATTCAACCTAATTGGTGATTTGAGCCTAGAAGCAGCTGGCTTTGATGCGAGTAAGTGCAGATGTAAGGTAGCCAACCCAGTAAAATTAGACGAGCGCACAGAAGCTCTCACAAAAAGTCCAAAAAACTTAGGAAATACCAGCATGCAAAAAATCTTGATCGTCGGTGGCGGTTACGCCGGTTTCTACACAGCATTCAAACTAGAGAAACTCCTCGGTAAAGGTGAGGCAGAGGTCACCTTAGTTGATCCACTCCCATACATGACTTACCAACCGTTCCTTCCAGAAGTTGTTGCAGGTTCTATTGAGGCTAGACACACAGTTGTCTCACACCGTAGACACCTTCCAAAGACCAGAATCATCAATGGCACCATGACCAACATCGATCACTCAAGCAAGGTAGCAACAATAGTTCTTCCAGTTGTCGGTGAAATCAAGGAATCTTACGATCACGTCATTATGACCGCTGGTGCTGTTTCAAGAACTTTCCCTATTCCAGGTGTAGCTGATTTCGCAATTGGTCTAAAGACCGTTGAAGAAGCCATTGAAATTCGTAACTGTATTCTGACTAACTTTGATAAGGCAGTAAACATGCCTGCAGGTCCTGCCCGTGACAGACTTCTCACCTTCGTAGTTGTTGGTGGAGGCTTTGCTGGTATCGAAGTATTCGCAGAGATGCGTAACCTAGCTTCTTACCTAATCCGCTACTACCCAGGTCTAACTTTTGCTGATGTTCACTTCCACCTAATTGAAGCTATGGGCAGAATCATGCCTGAGGTTTCACAGAAGACTTCTGAATGGGTTCTATCTGACCTAGATCGTCGTGGAGCAACTGTTCACCTAAATACCCAGCTACTATCAGCATCTGATGGTGTTGTTGAACTTTCTACTGGTGAGAAGTTCGAGAGCGATGTAATTGTTTGGACTGCTGGTGTGATGGCATCTCCATTCAACAAGAACACTGACCTCCCTCTTGATGAGCGAGGAAGAATCCTTGCTCTGCCAACTCTTCAGGTTAGTAAAGAGGGTGTTGCACTAGAAGGAGCATGGACAGCTGGAGACGTTGCTGCTGTTCCTGACCTAACTGGTGGCGGTGTTGGTGGTTTCTGTGTTCCTAACGCTCAGCACGCTGTTCGTCAGGGCAAGCTACTTGCTAAGAACCTTGTTTCTACTCTTCGCAATGAAGGCATCTTGGAATACAAGCACAAGAACCTAGGAGCAGTTGCTGGTCTTGGTCTTTACAACGGGGTATTCCAGTCAGGAAACATTGTTCTAAAAGGTTTCTTAGCCTGGTGTGCTCACCGTGTCTACCATGGTCTAGCTATGCCTATGTTTGAGCGTAAGCACAGAGTAATCATGGGCTGGGTTTCTAACTTTGTATTCAAACGTGACATTGTCTCTATCGCAGCTACTGAGAACCCTCGCCAGATCTTTGAAACCTGGGCCTCACGCCCTAAGGTCTAACTAGTAACTATTAGGTGCGCCCCCATAGCCCAATGGCAGAGGCAGACGACTTAAAATCGTCCCAGTGTGGGTTCGAGTCCCACTGGGGGCACCGTCCTAGTTCGCTTAGAGAATACTGAGATTACTGCGCGTAGCCCCTGAAAAACCTTAGGCTTATTCCAATGCCGCTAGGTGCGGTTCTAACAAGGAGATGTAATGGTAGAAATTCTGTTGGTTGTTTTGGCTGTAGTAGTAATTGGTGGCATCTGGTTTGTCAGCATGCGAAACGGACTTGTCCGTCTAAACATTCGTGTTGATGAAGCATGGAGCGATATCACCGTTCAGCTCAAGAGAAGAGCAGATCTAATTCCTAACCTCATTGAGACTGTTAAGGGTTATGCCAAACACGAAGCGCAAGTTTTTGAAAATGTGACTAAGGCAAGAGCAGCAACTATCTCAGGAGAAGCACTAGCTGACCCAACTAAGGCTGCAGAAGCAGAGAACATGTTGCAGGCAGCAATGAAGTCTCTATTCGCAGTTGCTGAAGCATATCCAGTTCTTCAGGCAAGCCAGAACTTCCTATCTCTTCAAGCAGAACTATCTGACACTGAAGACAAGATCATGGCTGCTCGTCGTTTCTATAACGGTGGAGTTCGTGAACTAAACACCAAGATCCAGGTATGGCCTAACTCATTCTTTGCTAAGGGTCTTGGATTTGTTGAGCGTGCATTCTATGAAGTTGCAGATCTAGCAGCTATTCAGAACGCACCTCAGGTTAAGTTCTAAAAACCTTCTTAGGAATCACTAAATGTATTCAGCGATAGCTGCTAACAAGCGAAACACTGTCTTCATAATCATTTTCTTCGTGTTACTTATCGGAGGACTAGCAACCTATGCCGGTTATGCAACCGGCTATGGTTCTTCGGCTTTCATGATTATTGGCTTTGTTGCTCTCTACGCTTTGATTCAGTACTACGCAGCCGGAGCATTTGCTGTTGCAGCTTCAGGAGCTGTGCAGATCACTAAAGCAGATAACCCAAGACTTTGGCGAATCGTTGAAAACATTTCAATCTCAGAAGGCATGCCAATGCCTAAGGTTTATCTAATTAGAGATGAAGCTCCTAATGCCTTTGCATCAGGGAGAGACCCTAAACATGCTGTTGTTGCAGCAACAACAGGTCTTCTTGCCATCATGGATGACAATGAACTTCAAGGCGTAATGGCCCATGAGATGGCTCACGTAAAGAACTACGACATCAGAGTTTCAACTATTGTCTTTGGTTTAGTTAGTGCTGTTGGAATCTTGGCTGACTTCTTCATCAGAATGGCTTTCTACTCTTCACACTCAAGAAACAAGGACAGTGGCCAGCTAGCCATATTCCTAATTGTTTTTGGAATAGTCGCCTGGATAATCTCAGCTCTTATTGGTCCTATTGTGAGTGCTGCTGTTTCAAGACAACGAGAGTATCTAGCGGATGCATCAGGTGCGGAAATCACTAGATTCCCTGAAGGGCTACAAGGTGCTCTAGCTAAGCTTCGCGACTATGGAAAGCCAATGCAGAGAGCATCTAGTTCTATGGCCCACATGTATATCAGCGACCCAATCAAGCCATCTGTTGCTCAGAGACTATTCTCAACCCACCCGCCACTAGACAAGAGAATTGAACGTCTAGGCACAATTGGTGCTAAATTCTAATCAGTTTCTTAGAAGGGGGAACACATGTTGGAAGCAAGATTCCAAGAAGAACTAGTTCGTTGGGAAGAACAACTCAAGGTTAGAAGAGAGCATGGAGATCGTTTAGATCAGCCAAGACCAGTAGAGCACTTTGCTTACTTCCGCAAACTAGATGATGCCAAGAAGGTAGCTGAAGATCTGAGCTCTATCGGCTATGAAGTATCTGTAGCCAAAGCTGGGCTTTTCAAGGTAAGTCTTCTAGCCACTAGAGAAGATGCTCTGGATGATGATTTTGTTCAAGCCTTCAAAGCAGTTTTGTTTGTGGTTGAAGGCAATGGGGGAAGCTATGACGGCTTTGGTGCTGAGGTAGTTGAGTAACAACTCTTCTAAACAGAGAAGTTTCCTTTACCTTTAGATTCAACTGAATCCAATCCCTGCCATTTCCTAACCTCAACTAAATGCTTAGCTATTGCCTTGGAAGAGGCTTCTACTTCTTTAGGGGTTAGGTGTAGTTCATGCCAAGCAGATTGAACTAAGAGGGTTTTGTTCTGTCTGTCTGAATTGAGATCTATTCTTGCTACCAGGTTGTCTTTGTGAAGTGTTGGCAGGCTGTAGTAGCCATAGATTCTCTTCGGTTCAGGAGTGTAGATCTCAATTCGATAATCAAAGTTGAAGATTCTAAGAGCTCTTTCTCTTTGCCAGGTAAGAGGGTCAAAGGGGGAGAGCAAAGTAGTTAGTGATGGCTTTATCTCTTTGAAGTTGTAATCAATAAAGTCCTTATGGATAAAGGCTTTATCTTTCCAGTTCTCAACAGTCACTTCTTGAATAGTTCCTTTATCAAGAAGTGAACTAAGTATTGGCTTTACTTCAGTTGCATTCTGACAGTAGACATTAGCAATGTCTTTTACTGTGCCAACTCCCATGAGTCTTGCTGCATTGCTAATGAGTTGTTCTTGAGCTTTAGTGTGGTCAACAGTTCTGTTGAGAATCTTGGTTGACAGTACTTGTTCAGGAAGGGCATAGATTCTGCTGAAGTTCATTCTGCCTGCAGCAATGAGTTCTCCTTGGAAGATCATTCGCTCTAGAGCTCTTTTAACATTGCTCCATCCCCACCAAGAACCCTGTCTCTTGTTTTCATCATGTTCAAACTGACTGGAAGTCATAGGGCCATTAGCTTTGAGCGCTGCTTTGATCCAAGCGATGAGTTTCTTGTTCTCTTTCTCAAAACTTCCAGCAAGGCTTGCTCTGTCTCGATACCACTGCATGCGCCAGTCAAAGAGAGGGAAGTCTTCAGCTTTGATAAAACTTGCCTGGTGAGCCCAGTACTCAATGAGGGTTGGATTCTTACCTCCGGTTAGAGAATCCAACTCAGCCTTGTCATAAGACCCCAGCCTGCTAAATAGCGGCATGTAGTGAGCTCTTTCAAAGACATTGACGCTATCGATCTGAAGCATGCCAAACCTAGTGATGACATCTAGGACAGTCTTATCCTGTCTAGAGTCCAGCCCACAGGCATGCAAAGCCAATAGCTTGGCTTCTCTAGCACTTAGGGTGTTGGTCATCTGGTTCCTTTGTTCTCTAAATACTTTATTGCCAGTAACAGAGGACTTGTTTCACTTGATTACGGGCTTGTGGTGGCCATTAGCCTAGGCAGACTAAACTCTTATAAAACAGGTAAGAGAGAACAAATGCCTAACGAAACTCCAGTGGTTAGCCCCACTCTAGAAGACTTTGAAGCAGCAGCGCTAAACGTTGCTGCCATTGCTAAGAAGACACCTCTTCTTCTAAACAGTTACCTCTCTGAGATTACTGGCGGTCAAGTCTTTCTAAAGGCAGAGAACCTGCAAAGAACTGGTGCCTATAAGGTTCGCGGAGCCTATAACCGCATGTCTAAGCTAACCGCTCAAGAACGTAAGCGTGGAGTGGTTGCAGCTAGTGCTGGTAACCATGCTCAAGGTGTTGCTCTTGCAGCAAACAAACTAGGAATCACAGCAAAGATCTTTATGCCAGTAGGAGCATCGCTTCCTAAGGTTTCAGCAACTAAGGGTTATGGAGCAGAAGTAGTTCTAACTGGAGATACTTTTGCTGACTGCCTAAAAGCAGCTAAAGAGTATGCAGAGAAGAAGCACGCTGTCTTCATACCACCTTTTGACCACATCGATGTTGTCATCGGTCAAGGAACAGTTGGCCTTGAGATCTTGAATGAACTACCAGAGGTAGACAACATTGTTGTTGCTATCGGTGGTGGCGGTCTAGCTGCTGGTGTTGCTGTTGCAGCAAAGCTAAAAGCTAAAGCCAATGGTAGAAAAGTAAAGATTTACGGTGTTCAGTCAGAGCATGCTGCTCCTTATGTGACATCTATGAAGAAGGGCAAGCTAACTGAGGTTGCCATCACTCCAACTATTGCCGATGGTATTGCTGTTTCTAAGCCAGGTCGTATTCCTTTTGAACTAATCAAGAAGAACATCGACAAGGTAGTAACTGTTAGTGAAAACGAGATTGCTAAAGCAATCCTGGTTATCTTAGAAAGAGCAAAGCAGGTAGTAGAACCTGCAGGCGCTGTTGGTGTTGCCGCAATCCTTGCAGGCAAACTAAAACTTAAGGGAACTACCGTTGTTATTCTCTCTGGCGGAAACATGGATCCACTATTACTGCAGAGAGTAGTAAGACATGGTCTAGCTGCTGCTGAGCGTTACACAACAATCTCAGTCATGCTTCCTGACCGTCCAGGTCAGCTGTCTTTGACAGCTGCTGTGATTGCTAAGGCTAACGCTAACGTTGTTGAAGTGCTACACACTAGACACGGTCTTGGTTTGAACATCTCAGAGGTTGAACTAAATCTTTCAGTTGAAACCTCAGGTCATGAGCACACACTAGAAGTTATTAAGGCTCTAAAAGAAGCAGGCCTAAAGCCTAGAATCATGGAAGCTAGAGAAGACTAGCCTTCGAAGTGTTTGACTGAAACTATCTTCACAGTCAAAGTCTTGCCATTAGGTGCTGTGTATGAAACTGATTCACCGATCTTGGCACCCATGATTGCTATTCCCATAGGGCTATCTGGAGAGTAGACACTCATGTCTGTGTTCTCTGCCATTTCAGCTGAACCTAGCAGGAATTCCATCTTCTTTTCATTTAGTTCAATGGTGATAACCATGCCTTGGGCAACAGTGTCACTAGATTCTTGTGATTCTCCAACAACAGAGTTAGCGAGGATCTGGGTAAGTCTTGAGATGCGAGCTTCAATGATGCCCTGCTGGTCTTTGGCAGCGTGGTAGCCACCGTTTTCTTTAAGGTCACCCTCTTCACGAGCATCTTGGATCTTCTTTGTGATGGCAGCACGCTCAACATTGATGAGGTTATCTAGCTCAGCCTGCAGACGGTCATAGGCCTCTTGGGTTAGCCAGGTTGGGCTCGAATTCATAGTTGCTCCAAAGTAAGAAAAGAGCTCGGCCCATGGGCCGAGCAGGTATTCATCTAAGTCTATTCAAACCAGCAGCGGTCCACTAGACCAGATACCGCTAGCTCTGTTGTTCTCAAGGTTGCCTTATAGGGAACATCAATAATGGTGCTGTCTTCAGAGCCCGATGCAGGGATTAGGACCTCTTTATGGGCAACTATTCCATAATCCTCTTTTAGGGCCTGAACGGCACAAACAACGTTGGAATTGGCAGGCTTAGTAACTACAAAGCTGACAGTAGTGCTGGTGGCATCTATGACCTTGAAGGAGGTTGTTCTAACCGTAGGTTCGTTCTTGGCTGTTAGCCCTGCCCAGATCGCCCAGGCAGCGAATAGCGCGGTTATAAGGCTCGCTGTGATGATTATTGCTCGGCGTCTTTGACCCTCTTGCTGAGGGCTCTTCCCATAACGCTGGGCTATTTGCTCTGGTAACTGCTGCACAGGTTAAGGTTAACTCATGAACTTCAATACATTGATACTTAGAGCTGAAGAAGAAGCTGAAGTAATTGCAGCAAGCCCTGGAACCATTGGTTGGATCTTTACCTTTGCTATGGCAATTGGTTCAGGGTTTCTAATCTTCGACATGGTTAGAAGAATTCGCAAGGTTAGATACCGCGACGAGATTGCTAAAGAACTAGCTGAAGAGCAAGCAGCTAAGGCTAAGAAGAAGAACTAGTTTCCTAGAGAACCTACAAGTGGGTTCAGGCTCACTAGCAAGACAGCTACCCAGTGGCACATAAATGCAATCACTGTTAGTGAATGAAATATTTCATGGAAACCAAAGTGTCCTGGGAATGGGTTAGGTCTTTTTAGACCATAGAACACAGCACCTGCTGTGTAGCAAAGACCACCAGCAAGAATTAGAACCATAGCAACTACATTGAAGTTCAAGAAGTCAACGATGTAGAACATCGCTGCCCAACCAAGGCCAACATAAAGTGGAACATAAAGCCATCTAGGTGCATTGATCCAGAACACTCTGAAGAAGACTCCAACAAGAGCACCTATCCAAACGCTAAGTAAAAGAACAACACCTTTATCTCTTTCTAAGGCAAGCATTGCCATAGGCGTATAGCTACCAGCTATGAGTAGGAAGATGTTGGCGTGATCAATTCTCTTTAGAGCAACTCTCATCTTTGTCTTCCAGTTGAAGCGGTGATATAGTGCTGAGTTACCAAAGAGTAGGAATGAACAAGCAAAGAATATGGCTGCTGCAACCTTAGGGATGACACCATCGGCTAGCACTAGAAGAATGATGCCGCCAGCAATGACAATAGGTAGAACACCGGTGTGAATCCAGCCTCGCCAGGTAGGTTTTGGATCTAGCGCGTTCTCCGGGATAGTTTCGCTTAATGGAAGATATAGGGGATCTGGCTGTTCATTGCTCATACCTAAACCTTATGGCCTAAGTCAAGATGCCTGCTTCAGGCAGGTAACCTTAAGACATGCGTAAGTTGATCTATCGGCTCTATGAGCGGGGAATCCTAGGGGACCTCACCTCAGCTGACCTACCTAAGCATGTTGCTGTAATGCTTGATGGCAATAGACGATGGGCTGAGCGCAACTTTGGAGCTAAAGCAAAGATAGGTCACACAGCCGGAGGTAAGAAGATTCATGAGTTCCTGGGCTGGTGTGATGAGCTAGAAATTCCGGTTGTTACTCTCTACATGCTCTCGATTGAAAACCTAACTAAAAGAACTACTGATGAATTAGATGATTTGCTAAGAATCATTGGTGATGTTGCAACTGAATTAGCCGAGGCTAAGAAGTGGCGAGTAAGACTAGTAGGAGATAGGGACGCTCTTCCTGCTGATCTTCGAGAAAGAATTGAAATTGCAGAAAAAGCAACAGCGGACCTCAAGGGTTTAGATGTTAACCTTGCTGTCGCCTACGGTGGTCGTAATGAGATTGCTGAAGCAATGAAGCAGATCCTTCGTAAGCATTCTGAAGCTGGTAGCAGTATTGAAGACTTGGCTGAACTACTATCTCCTGAACTAATTACAGAACATCTTTATACCGGGGGACAGCCAGATCCTGATTTGATTATTAGAACTTCAGGGGAACAAAGACTAAGTGGCTTCCTACTTTGGCAGAGTAGCAACAGTGAGCTTTACTTTGAGGAAGCACTTTGGCCTGATTTTAGACGTGTTGATTTCTTCAGAGCTCTGAGGGCATTTGCTAAGCGTCATAGACGTTTTGGGGCTTAGGTTAACACCAAGTAACGTCTTAAAAACACTAAGCGTGTTGCCCTGCCAATTTGACTTTGAAGTTCTAACATAACTTCAACAAGTGAATTGGAGCATAAATGGCCGCTAATAGCAGTACTACGACCAGGACCACAAAATCAACTGCTAAGGCCCAATCAGTCAAGCCGGATACGGCAATCAAGACTTTCGTTATAGACACTTCGGTGTTTCTATCAGACCCAAGAGCGATGTTCCGATTCAAAGAACATGAACTTGTAATTCCAATCATCGTTATCAACGAGCTAGAGAAAAAGCGTCACGATCCGGAGATCGGCTACTTCGCTAGACAAGCTCTAAGAAACCTAGATGATCTGAGAATCAAACACGAGAGATTAGATTTCCCTATTCCTGTGGGTGATGGCGGAACTCTTCGAGTTGAACTAAACCACATCAACCCAGATGTTCTTCCAGTTGGTTTTCAACTAGGCGATAACGATTCAAGGATTCTTGCGGTAGCTGCGAATCTAGCCAATGAGGGCTTTGATGTAACAGTTGTCTCTAAAGATCTACCTCTTCGAGTGAAGGCTTCAGCCCTTGGTCTACTAGCTGATGAGTACAAGGCTGAAATGGCAGTTGACTCTGGCTACACAGGTATTGCTGAGATTGCTCTAAGTGCTGATCAGATGAGTGATTTCTATGACGGGGAAGTCTATGACCACCCAGAGGTCAAAGACCTACCTGCTAACTGCGGTCTAGTTATCACCAGTGAAAGAGGAAGTGCTCTAGGTAGAGTCACCCAGGATAAGAGAATCAAACTAGTTCGAGGAGACAGAGATCTCTTCGGTGTGCACGGTAGAAGTGCTGAGCAAAGACTTGCTATTGATGTTCTTCTAGATCCAGAAATTGGAATTGTTTCTCTAGGTGGTAGAGCTGGAACAGGTAAGTCTGCATTAGCTCTATGTGCTGGTTTAGAAGCAGTACTAGAGCGTCGTGCTCACAAGAAGATCATGGTCTTTAGACCTCTCTATGCTGTTGGTGGACAAGAGTTAGGTTTCCTACCTGGCACAGAAGCCGAGAAGATGAACCCTTGGGCTCAAGCTGTCTTTGACACACTAGGTCCACTAGTAAGTAAAGAAGTAATTGATCACATCATCGACCGTGACCTACTAGAAGTTCTTCCACTTACACACATCAGAGGTAGGTCTCTGCACGATACCTTCGTAATTGTTGATGAAGCACAATCTCTTGAGAGAAACGTTCTACTGACAGTTCTAAGCCGTATTGGACAAAACTCAAGAGTCATCATGACTCACGATGTTGCTCAAAGAGACAATCTAAGAGTTGGTAGACACGATGGCGTTGCATCAGTAATTGAAGCTCTAAAGGGTCAATCACTATTCGCTCACCTGACTCTAACCAGATCAGAGCGTTCTCCAATTGCAGATATGGTCACGAGCCTTCTAGATAACTAGCCTGTGTAGAACTCAAGAAACAAAACTGTTTCTTGGCTAACTTGGGTTGGTGCCCAGTCCATCTGAACTACTAGCTCTAATACCCGCTCTGTATTTGCTAGCGGTGGCATGGCCCTTAGCTGTAATTGATCTAAGAGAACATCGTCTTCCAAATAGGTTAGTCTTGCCCGCCTATCCGATAGCTCTCTTATCTCAGCTAGTTGCCACCATAATCTCGATGGACTGGGCACGGTTCCTTGTTTGTGTTCTTTGTTCTCTAGTGGTTTTGGTAATTGGCATTATTGCTAATTACTTTGATGTTCTAGGCATGGGGGATGTGAAGCTGGCAGGAGCCTTAGCTCTGATACTCGGCTACTTCAATCTCTATCTGCCCATTGTGGCTATAGGGATAGCTTTTGTCTTAGCCTTTGGAGTAATCATTCTTTTACTCTTCAAAGGAAGAGTAAGTTTGGGTACGAGTATTCCCTTAGGGCCATATCTGTTACTTAGCTTTATTGGAACCTGTAGCTATTGGCTAGTTACTCACTCTGCTTAGTCATAGACAGAACATCTAAGGCTTTATCTAGCTGCTCCATGGTTAGCTTCTCGCCATCAACATAGCCAAGTTCAATAGTTGCCTCACGGATTGTTAGACCTTTAGCAACAGCATGCTTAGCAATCTTGGCTGCTGATTCGTAGCCAATGTATTTGTTTAGCGGAGTCACGATAGAAGGAGAAGATTCAGCCAGTGCTCTTGATCTTTCAACATTGGCTTCTAGACCATCAATGGTCTTATCAGCTAGAAGCACTAGAGAGTTCGAAAGTAATCTAATTGACTCTAGAAGAGCATTACCCATAACTGGAATAGCAACGTTTAGCTCAAAGTTACCTGTGGCACCTGCCCAAGCAACTGTTGCATCGTTACCGATAACTCTGGCAACAACCATCAGAACTGCCTCAGGGATAACCGGGTTTACCTTGCCAGGCATGATTGATGAACCTGGTTGTAGATCTGGAATTGAAAGCTCTCCAATACCTGCGTTAGGACCAGAGCCCATCCAACGAAGGTCGTTAGCAATCTTGGTAACACCAACAGATAGTGTTCTAAGAGCACCTGATGCTTCAACTAGAGCATCTCTAGCTCCTTGAGCTTCGAAGTGGTTTCTAGCTTCAGTTACAGGAAGTTTTGTCTCCTGAGCAAGTAGACGAATAACTTCCTGAGGGAAACCCTTAGGAGTGTTAATGCCTGTTCCAACTGCAGTTCCACCTAGTGGCACTTCAGCAACTCTAGAGATGGTTGATTCAACTCTTTCAATGCCGTATCTAATCTGAGCTGCATAGCCACCAAACTCTTGTCCAAGTGTCACAGGAGTTGCATCCATCAAGTGAGTGCGTCCTGCTTTAACAACAGACTCCCAAGCCTTAGCTTTTACCTCTAGAGATTTAGCTAGGTGATCAAGAGCAGGAAGAAGGTTATGAATAAGAGCTGAAGTAACAGCAAGGTGAACTGAAGTAGGGAAGACATCGTTAGATGACTGAGATGCGTTCACGTGGTCATTAGGGTGAACCTTGCTGCCTAGCTTTGCTGTTGCAAGGGTTGCTAGAACTTCATTCATGTTCATGTTTGATGAAGTTCCGGAACCAGTTTGGAAGATGTCCACTGGGAATTCTTTATCGTGCTTACCTGAGATGACTTCATCAGCAGCATAGGCAATAGCATCGGCAATGTTCTTGTCTAGAACTCCAAGGGAAGCATTCGCTAAAGCGGCAGACTTCTTGATCTGGGCAAGAGCAGCAATGTGTGCTCGTTCTAGGGTGGTACCGCTAATTGGGAAGTTTTCTACTGCTCTTGCTGTTTGAGCTGCGTATAGAGCGTCTACTGGGACTTTGACTTCACCCATGGTGTCGTGTTCAATGCGGTATTCCATTTACTTGCCTTATCTATTTGGTCTGGCCGATGGTTACGATCTCTTGAACCTCACCAAGGGTTAGCTTGTAGTTTGCACCTACAACTGCCAATTTACCTGATTCAATACGTTCAGCGATGAGGGTTGACCTTGCGATGAGCTCATCTATGGTGTGTTTGATGTGAACAGCAGTTATCTTGTCAATTTCGTTGAGGCCATTGGCTTTGGCTGCCAAAACAGTTGGGGTAATTCTTTCCACCAGGTTGTGAATGAATTCGCCTTTAGGCATTGCTTGGCCTTCAGTTGAGTTCATGGTTGCTCTAATAGCTCCGCACTCATCATGGCCTAGAACCAAGATCAATGGAACACCTAGAACCTCAACTGCATACTCCAAGGACCCCAAGATAGTTTCAGCAATTACCTGTCCTGCATTACGAACAACAAATAGGTCACCTAGGCCAACATCAAAAATGATTTCAGCCGCTAGCCTTGAATCTGAGCAACCAAATAGAGCAGCGAAAGGTTTTTGCTCTTTTGCGAGCTCCTGACGAATGCCAGAATCTTGTCTTTCGTGAGACGGGGTATCGGTTACGAATCTCTGGTTACCCTCGAGCATTGCAGCCCATGCTTGAGCTGGAGTCTGAGGTCTATTTGATTTAGTCAATTTGTGGCACTCCATTCAGTTCTTTATCGATTGAGTCAACGAATGATTTAAATTCACTTTGTTCAGCAACGCCGTAGAGCAAGAAGTAATCTTCATTTTTGTAATTCAAAACCAAGATGTAATCCATTGTTTTCTTAGGATCATTCTCAACAATGGATTCGTAGATATCCCAGGTGTAGTGCTTAGAGGTGTAAGTTCCAGTTAGAACTTTTCCATTTAGCGATAAAGCCAACCAGGTTGGGTTGGCATTGAATGCTTGGGTGTAACCGATGTATTTAATGTCGCTACCGACAAAGCCTGCTTTGAATACTGGAACGGTATCAACGTTGTTAGTTGTTAGAGAAGCGTTGTTTGCCCACCAAGATTCTGGGGGAGTGATTGTTACAACATCAAAACTAGAGTCAGCTTTGGCTTTTTGAGAAATAGCGGTGTAATCAATTCCCTTTATTCGGTTCGAGTCATCTCTTGGAACAATTAGAACCAAGGTCACTACTAATCCAATAGAAGCACCCAGTGCCAAAATCAGGTTTATAACTGTTTGGCGTGCTCTGTGTCTAGCAGCTGAATCACTCAATGGGGATTTAGTCCTTCTTCTTTAGAACTTCATCAAGTTTTGCTCTAGCTCCAGTTAGCCACTCTTCACATTTCTGAGCCAATACTTCGCCACGCTGCCAGAGAGCCATACTCTGGTCTAGGGTTACTGAACCTTGCTCTAGTTCATTCAGCACCTTGGTTAGCTCATCGCGAGCCTGCTCATAGGTCATCTCAGCGATGTCAGCGTTTGGGTTCTTCTCAGTCATAGTGTCTCCAGTTTAATCGTTGATTAGTTTGCGGTTGCATCCAGGTCGCCCTTGGCAACCCTAAGTTTTAGTAATGTTCCGGATTTAGCCATCTTTGGGTCAGTAATTACCTTGCCATCGACATCTCTAACCACGGCATAGCCTCTATCAAGGGTGCTCTGCGGGGATAGAGATCTGAGCAGGTTCTTCTTGTTTGAGAGGTCAGTTGACTGCTTATCTAGCTTGTAGTCAAAGTCATCTCTAAGTTCACCTAGAGCTCTAGTTAGATCATCGGTTCTCTGGATCAGGTAAGCGTGAGGGTCTTTGAGTAGAGGATGCTGTCTAATCTGCTGAATCAAGGTCACTTGGTGACCTAGGTATGAACCGATGATGGATTTCATTCTCTCTAGAGAATCTGAAATCTTTCTTCTTTCATCAAGAACATCAGGAACTACTCGTTTAGCAGCATCAGTTGGAGTTGATGCTCTTAGGTCAGCAACATCATCAATGATTGGCCTGTCATTCTCATGTCCAATAGCTGAGATAACAGGAGTTTCACAACCAGCAACTGCTCTTACTAGAGCTTCGTCGCTAAAACCAACTAGATCTAGGAACCCACCACCACCTCGAGTAATGATTATTACTTCAACTTCAGGATCTGCATCCATCTTCTTCAGTGCTGCAATAACACTCGGTGCACACTCTTCTCCTTGAACAGATACGTTAGCCATCTTGATAACAGCTTCTGGCCATCTCAAAAGAATGTTTTGTCTGACATCTTTTTCAGCATCTGAATTCTCAGCAGTGATAAGACCAATTACTCCAGGCAGGAATGGAAGTTTCTTCTTCTTAGAAGGATCAGCTAGACCTTCGGCATAAATCTTTGCTCTTCTGGCTTCAATCTCAGCCATGAGAACACCAAGACCTACCTTCTTGATGGAAGAGACCTTCAAACTCAAGGTTCCTCTAGCAACGTAGTAGTCCATGTTTCCTGAAACTAGGACTCTGTCGCCATCTTTGAACTCTTCACCTGAGGAGACAAGAACGCCATTGAAGATGACCAGTGAGATGGTGGAACCGGTAGCAAGGTCTCTCAGCTGAGGGTACGCATGGCCTCCGGCTTTAGCTTGGAACTTGATGATTTCACCCTCAACCCAAGCATTTCCCCAGCCTTTGACAGCATTAGAGACTCTTTCGCTTAGCTGCTGGACCGTGAAGGGATGGTCTGGATCTTTACCGATGGCGATTTGCTCGTTCACAGGCACTTTCCTTTCACTGGTTTAGACTTGGGTTGTGTCTATCTCCCAGAATACTTCCGACCAAGGACTTATTGCTTCGCGTAAGCGAGTTCTTTTGGCAGCTCCTCGTGGTTACTGTGCTGGAGTTGACAGAGCCGTTATCGCAGTTGAGAAGGCTCTAGACCTTCATGGTTCCCCGGTTTATGTCCGTAAAGAGATTGTCCATAACAAGCACGTAGTATCCAGCTTGGAAAGACGTGGAGCAATCTTCGTCAACGAAGTAGACGAAGTGCCTGAAGGCAGCATCCTGGTCTTCTCAGCTCACGGAGTGAGCCCTGCGGTTATTAAGGCATCTGAGGAAAGAAACCTAAACACTATTGATGCAACCTGTCCTTTGGTTACCAAGGTCCACAGAGAAGTTCAGAGATTTGCTAGCGAAGACTATGACATTCTTCTAATCGGTCACGAAGGACATGAAGAAGTAGAAGGAACTGCTGGAGAAGCTCCAGATCACGTTCAACTAGTCGATGGTCGTCATGGAATTCTAAACGTGACCGTTAGAGACCCTGAGAAAGTTATCTGGCTATCTCAGACCACACTCTCTGTTGATGAAACTTATGAAACTGTTGAAGCTCTTAGAGAGAGATTCCCAACACTTCAAAACCCACCTAGCGATGACATCTGTTATGCAACACAGAACAGACAGGTTGCTATCAAGAAGGTAGCTCTAGATGCAGAGCTAGTAATTGTTGTTGGTTCTGCTAACTCTTCAAACACAGTTCGTCTAGTTGAAGTTGCTTTGGAAGCAGGAGCTAAGGCTTCTTACCGAGTGGACTTTGCATCAGAGATTCAAGACGAGTGGTTTGAAGGTGTAACAACTGTTGGCGTTACATCAGGAGCATCAGTTCCTGAAGTCCTTGTTGAAGAAGTGCTTGAAGATCTTGCTCGTCGTGGTTATGGCGATGTTGATATTGTTCAGACCGCTGAAGAAGATGTTCAGTTCTCGCTGCCTAAAGAACTCAGAAAAGATCTAAAGGCTGCTGGTGAAGACACCAGCAATAAGCAGAAGCGTTAGTCGAACTTAGTTTCTTTTACTAGCTTCCCAGTTCTATCAAAGGTCTTCCAAACACCAGTTTGTTTGCCTTCATCAAAAGAACCAGATCTCATTAGAGATCCATCTTTTCTAAAGAATTCCCAGAAGCCATGCATTTCATTGTTTTTATAAGCACCTTTGAAACGGGGATTCCCGTTGTCATAGAAGGGACTTACCTCAGACAATTACAAGCTCATTGATTTAGAAGCTGAACCCAACTCTTGGGTAGCTAACTGAACACGCTTAGCCATGTCTGCTTCAGCAACCTTGCCCCAGGCACGTGGGTCATAAGCCTTCTTGTCGCCAACTTCGCCATCGATCTTTAGGACCTTGTCGTAGTTAGACAGCATGTGTCCAGCAATAGATCTGGTGAATGCATACTGAGTGTCAGTGTCAATGTTCATCTTCACAACACCAAAGCGAACTGCATCGGCAATCTCCTGAGGAGTTGAACCTGAACCACCGTGGAAGACAAGGTCAAATGGCATGTCTTTGCCATACTTGTCACCAACTGCACGCTGAATGTCATTTAGTAGTTCTGGACGAAGAACTACGTTTCCTGCCTTATAAACACCGTGCACGTTACCGAAGGTAAGAGCAGTTAGGTATCTACCGTTTTCGCCTAGACCTAGAGCTTCAGCAGTTAGCAGACCATCTTCGATAGTGGAGTAAAGGTGATCACCTTCACCACCTTCAACGCCATCTTCTTCTCCACCAACAACACCGATCTCAACTTCCAAGATGATGCCGAGGTTCTTGGTCTGAGCTAGTAAGTCTTTGGAGATCTGAAGGTTTTCAGTTAGAGAAACAGCAGAGCCATCCCACATCTGTGAGTTGAACAAAGGGTCTTGACCATTGCGAACTCTTTCCTTGCTTAGTTCTAGAAGAGGAAGCAAGAAGGTTTCTAGGTGAGGCTTTGAGCAGTGGTCAGTGTGGATACCAACGGTGATTGGATAGTTCTTAGCAACTTCTCTTACGAAGTTAGCCATTGCTGCAGCACCGGTTGCCATGTGCTTTACAGATGAACCTGACCAGTAATCGCCACCACCTGTTGTTACCTGGAGAATTCCATCAGAGCCTGCCTCTGTTAGTCCCTGCAGAACAGCGTTAACTGTTTGTGAGCTGGATACGTTAATTGCAGGGTAAGCAAATCCACCTTTCTTAGCGCGGTCAATCATTTCTGCGTATTGATCAGGTGATGCTACTGGCACGTTAGTACTCCTATGGTTTGGCTATTTCTTCGAGTGGAACATTTAGGTTTGGTGCAGAATCAACAGTTGCTGGAGGCATGTTATCTAGGTTCTCAAGACCTGATGTTGGTTGAGTAACTGCAATAGCTCCCCATCGAACTGCAGTCTGAACACCTAGTGGAACATTGAAGCCAACACCGTAATCTTCTTCACCTTCAGCAATTGGGTTAGACACAACAGCTGAAAGGAATCCAGCAAGAGTTGCATCTCCGGCACCAACAGTGTTGATGACCTTAACTGGAGGAGTTCTAGCTGCCCAGTGACCTTCAAGTGTCACAGCAATCATTCCGTCTGCTCCCATAGAAGCAAGAACAACTTCGATGCCGTGTTCACATAGTTCACGAGCTGCATCAACAACATCGCCAACGGTAGCTAGTTCTCTACCAACAGCTGACGCTAGTTCTTCAGCATTTGGCTTAATGACATTTGCACAGCCCTTACGAGCCCAGTAGGAGAGAGGTTCACCTGAAGTATCGAGAGCAACCTTCACTCCCATAGCTTTCATGGAATCAAAGATAGGTTGCAGATCAACATAAACACCGGTTGATTTATAGGTCGGTAGTGCTCCAGCAATTACCAACCACTTAGCGCCAGTGTTTCTAACTTCTTGTTCAGTTAGATCAATAACCTTCTGCCAGTCTTCTTCACTCAGTGATCTAGGAGATTCATTGACCTTAGTAGTAGTTCCATGCTTATCAACAATGGTTGTTGAAACACGAAGGCTTCCTTCAACCCACATTGGAACTAGGAAAGAAGAACCTGTTCTTTCCAAGACATTGATATCAGCATTACCAATAGGAACTACTCCCGGGGCATGGATGTTGGCAAGAGTTAGTCCACGGGATACGTTGATACCTTTACCGGCAAGTTCTTCACGAACATCATCAGCTCTATTGACTTGACCAGGGTGAAGGTTGTTTACAAAATATGTTCTGTCGAGAGTGGGGGCAGGTGTCAGTGTGACAACCGGAGCACCAAAGTGTCCTTGCGACATGTGTTTCTCCTACTCACTCGTATCTGTTTAGATGCCCAATAAATCTGGCTAATTAGAGCAAACGGCACTGTCGGCTAACCTGAAAAGTATAACAAATGCCCAGATTTAGGCTTGTTCTGGCCTAATGCTCTTGATCTTGTGGTTAGTCAATTCAGCTAGTTCATCAAGGCTAGAAACCCCATGCCGATCAGCCATATGGATGACAATCCTGGCACAGGCATCACTATCAGCTAGGGCATCGTGATGGTCAAACTCCTCATGCCCAATGGCATAAGCCACCTGATTCAGCCTGTAACTGTCTAGGTTGTAGGTCTTTCGGGCCATAACCAGAGAACAGCCATATCGAAGATCTGGTAGCTCATATTCAATAAGTGCAGCACTTGCCTTCAAGACCCCCACGTCAAATCCTGCATTATGAGCAATTAGGTCATCTGAGCCTATAAACCCCAGCATTTCCTCTAGGGCTTCAGCCCAAGTAGGAGCATCCACCACATCCTGTGGGTGAATGCCATGAACACCAATGTTGCCTGTAGCAAACCAGTCATTTGGATAGGGAGGCTTTATCAAGGTGGAGAAGGTATCCACTATCTTGCCTTCAGCTACCTTCACTAAACCAACAGCACAAGGACTAGCCGAGGCACCGTTAGCGGTCTCGAAGTCTATGGCTGTGAAGTTAAGAGGCATTGCTTCAATCTAACCTAAAGCCCATGACACCGAAGAGAGAACCTCAAAGACAAGTAAACTTGCTTGAATGGCTCTAACAATCGGTATCGTCGGACTACCAAACGTCGGCAAATCAACTCTCTTCAACGCACTAACTAAGAACAATGTGTTGGCAGCGAACTATCCCTTCGCAACCATTGAACCTAACATCGGTGTCGTTAACCTTCCAGACCCAAGACTTCAAAAGCTTGCTGACATCTTTGGTAGCGAGAAGCTACTACCTGCTCCTGTGTCATTTGTTGACATCGCGGGAATTGTTAAGGGTGCTTCCTTGGGCGAAGGACTAGGAAACAAGTTCCTAGCCAACATTCGTGAAGCAGATGCCATTGCCCAGGTGGTTAGAGGATTTATCGATCCTGACGTTATTCACGTTGATGGCAAGGTAGATGCTTCAAGCGATATCGAAACCATCAACACAGAGCTAATCCTTGCTGATTTAGAAACTCTAGATAAAGCAAGAGTAAGAATTGAAAAAGAAGTTAAGGGCAAGAAGGTAGAACCAGCTGTTCTTGAAACAGTAGATCAGGCTCTTGCATTCCTAAATGCAGGTAAGCCACTTTCAGTTTCAACAATTGACTTGCAGCCAATCAAAGAACTTGGATTGCTAACTGCTAAACCTATTCTTTATGTCTTCAACGTTGATGAATCAGTTCTAAGCGATGCTTCTAAGCGAAAGCTTTTGGCTGATCTTGTTGCTCCTGCTGAGGCAGTATTCCTAGATGCCAAGGTTGAGAGCGAACTTATCGATCTCTCTGCTGAAGAAGCTAATGAACTTCTAGCATCTCTTGGTCAAGATGAATCTGGTCTAGACCAACTTGCTCGTATTGGATTCAACACTCTAGGTCTTCAGACCTACCTAACCGCAGGTCCTAAAGAAACTAGAGCATGGACTATCAAGAAAGGTGCAACAGCACCTCAGGCTGCTGGTGTTATCCATACTGATTTCCAAAGAGGCTTCATTAAAGCTGAAATTGTTTCCTTCGATGACCTAATTGCTGCAGGTTCAATGGCTGATGCTAAAGCTGCAGGTAAGGTCCGCATGGAAGGTAAAGATTACGTCATGCGTGATGGAGATGTTGTTGAGTTTAGGTTCAACGTCTAGGCAAGATACTTCCAACCACTAACCAACTATGGCAATAACTCTCTTTTTGGAGCTTGTCTGCGATACTTCAGGTATCTAGTGAGTAACGGAGGTGTGAAGATGTTAGATGACAAGGAATGTAACTGTGGCGAAGGCTGCAAGTGTTCAGGTGGTTCAAACGACTAGAAGCAACTTAGTTGTTTCTTGAATAAAGAATTAAGGCAAGTCTAGAAATCAGTGCTACTGATTACTGACTTGCCTTCTTTTATACCCTCTAGCAATACCTTCACAACATGGCTTGCTGTCATACCTTCAGGGAATGCTGGAGCAGTTCCAAAGATAGCTCTGGTGGCTAGTCCTGTTTCTGTGTGTCCAGGCTTTGCATCTGTTACTTGGATCTTGTCTCTGCGGAACTCTTGGGTGATTGTGGCTAGGTAACTAGCGTGAGCAGTTTTAGAAACTGTGTAGGCAGACATACCTGGGAATACCTTCTCTGAAACAACTCCAGTTATTCCAGCAACAAATGATCCTGCTTCTTTGTCTAAAGCAAGAAGTGGATGCAGGGCAGAGATGATGCTTGCCGGTCCTAGGTTATTGATCTGCATGAGCTTTGCAGCGTCTTGAGCCGATGTCTCTGTTGCTTTAGCAAAGCCAACAACACCAGCTGCGTTGATGATGCCATGAATTGGTTGGTTCAGGTTTAGTAGGTAGTCAGTAAGAGTCTTGATGCTTTCTTGACTCTCAAGATCAACAAGTAATTTGACGGATGCTTCATTAGGAATTCTTGCGGCAGTCTCCGCATTGCGAGCAGTAGCCATAACACTTGCTCCAAGAGCTGTGAGTTGTCTAACGAGTTCAGAGCCTAGAGCTCCTGAGCCACCAATAACTAATACGTTCTTACCTGTGAATTCCATTGCTCAATTATGGCTTACGTATTTAGTCGCCAGTTGCCAGGACTTAGTGAGGCGAGTGAGTCGTTGAGCTAGTTCTTGATGTTTGGGTGATTGAAGTGCTCAGATACGGTTCTGTGAAGAATGCCGTTGGTTGCTAGAACACTTGAGCTCTCTGTTGTTAGAGCACCATTCAAGTCTGTGATAGTTCCACCAGCCTGCTCAACAATAGGAACTAGAGCAGCAATGTCATAGATCTTTAGATCATGTTCTGCTGTTATCTCAAGAGTTCCTTCAGCTAGGAGCATGTATGACCAGAAGTCTCCGAATGCTCTGGTTCGCCATAACTTTCTTGAGAGTGAAATAAGTTGATCTAATTGCCCAAGCTGATCCCAGAGTTTTAGGTTGTTATAGCTAAGTGAGGCATTTTCTAGGTTGTTCACTTTAGAAACTTGAATTGGAACTTCTCTGCCATCAATGTGTTTGGTGTGTGCACCAACGCCAGGAGCAGCCCACCATCTTCTTCCCATCGCTGGTGCACTAACAACACTCACTAGTGGTTTGCCATCTACTGCTAGGGCAATAAGTGTTGCCCATACTGGCACACCTCGCATGAAGTTGGCTGTGCCATCGATTGGGTCAATGATCCAGGTTCTGCTTCCTGCTCCATGCAGGTTCTCGCCAACAGTTCCATACTCTTCACCAATAAGGGAATCGTTAGGTCTTGCTTCCTGCAGTTTTGCCTTTAGGGCAGCTTCAACACTTCTATCAGCATCTGTAACAGGGGAGGAGTCTGGTTTAGTCTCAACTACTAGATCTTGAGCATAGAAACGCTCTAGCGAGATACGGTCAGCAATCTCTGCCATCTCAAGGGCAAGAGCTAGATCTTTACTAAAGTCCATGTATAAAACTTACTCGTTAGATGAGTTGGCTAGTGAAGACATCAGTCTTCTAAGGGAATCAACTCTTTGCTCGGCAATACTTCCATTGGCTATGGCTTCATCAAGTAAGCAGTCAGGGGAGTCTGCTAGATGAGAGCAGTCTCTCGGGCAATCAACTGCAATTGCCCATAGATCTTCAAAGCTCTTCAGAAGATTCTCTAGTTTGATGTGCCCGAGACCAAAGGATCTAACGCCAGGAGTATCAATAATCCAAGAGTTTGTTTCTCTGTTTAAGTTGATAGCTCTAACCGAGCTACTGGTGTGTCTTCCTCTACCTGTAACAGCATTTACTCCGCCGGTAGATCTAAGAGCACCAGGAGATACAGCATTCACGAGAGTGGATTTCCCAACACCACTGTGTCCAACAACCACTGTGATCTCATTAGCAAGGAAGTCATTGAGTTCTTTTAGTGATGGCGATTCCTGTTTATTTAAAATCACAGGAATTGATAAACCAGAGAAATTAGAGAGGAACTCAGTTGGGTCGGCTAGGTCTACCTTGGTAATACAGAGAGCAGGTTTTAGACCAGCATCGTAAGCAGCTGCAAGGTATCTATCAATCAGTCTGGTTCTTGGTTCTGGGTTAGCAATAGCCACCACAATGAGCATTTGGGTTGCATTAGCAACCATTACTCTTTCAACCTGATCGCTATCGTCAGCACTTCTTCTAAGAAGAGAGGTTCTAGGTTCCACTCGAACTATTCGCGATAGAGCTCCAACTGTGTCAGAGGTATCTCCTGCAAGAGCAACAAGGTCGCCAACGGCTACACCTTCTTTTCTTAGTTCTTTACCAAGGGTTGCCGTTATCTCTCTAGATTCATCAACGATTACTGTGTATCTGCCCTTATCAACTTGGATAACCATTCCGATGGGAGCATCTTTATATGTAGGTCTTGTCTTGGTTCTAGGCTTATTACCTTTAGGGTTTGGTCTAGACCTGATATCACTCTCATCGATATCGTGTTGGCCAGGTTCTGGCTCATACAACCAACTCAAAAGTTAGTTCCCAACAGGTCGTTCCATAGTGAAACAAACTCAGGCATGGTCTTACTCACAACACTGATGTCTTCAATAGTTATGCCAGGAACTCTAAGGCCAATGATCGCTCCTGCAGTTGCCATGCGGTGATCTTCGTAAGTGTTCCAAGTTCCAGAATGTAATTCACTACTTGGCTCAATAGCTATGCCGTCTTCAAGCTCGGTCGCTTTGCCACCAATCTTGTTTATCTCAGTTGTCAGAGCAGCAAGTCGATCTGTCTCATGACCTCGTAGGTGAGCAATTCCTGTAATTCTTGATGGGCTGTTAGCTAGAACTGCTAGAGCGATGATTACCGGAGCTAGTTCACCACCGATAGAAAGATCAATATCTATTCCCTTGATGATTCCTGTTCCGGTGATGACTAGGTCATCACCGTCTCTTTCAAAGTTTGCTCCCATTTGAGTAAGAATCTCGACAAAGTGCTTGCCAACCTGGGTAGTTGTTAGTGGCCAGTTCTTTACCTTTACTGATCCACCAAGAACTAGAGCGGCTGCTAGGAAAGGACCAGCATTAGATAGGTCAGGTTCAATGTTTATATCCCCACCACTAATAGGTCCTGGTTCGACAACCCAAAGGGTTTCTTCAGGCTGGGAGACCTTCACTCCTCTTTTTCTCAGGCACTCTAAAGTCATCTCAATATGGGGAAGGCTAGGCAGGTCTTTGCCAACATGACGAAGCGTTAGACCCTTAGTACAGCGAGGAGCAGCCAATAAAAGCCCTGAAACAAACTGGCTTGAGGCGCTTGCATCTATTTCAAGGTAGCCACCCTCAATCTCTCCGGAGCTAGTGATAGTAAAAGGGAGAGATCCGGTGCCATGATCTTCAACTGAGACACCTAGAGCTCTTAGCGAGTCGATAGTGGTCTTCATAGGTCTCCGACGGGCAGCTTCATCACCGTCAAAGGTGATTTCTCCAGCAAATAGGGCTGCCATTGGAGGCACAAATCTCATAACCGTACCAGCTAAACCACAGTCAATACTTGCCTTGAGGGGCTCTCGACCTTCAATGTCAGTGGTAGGTGGGACTATTACTAAGTCACTCCTTTCGCTGGCGTTGATTTGAGTCCCTAGCTTCATCAGGGACTCAATCATCAGCTGGGAATCCCTTGAATCTAGGGGATTTCTAAGGCGGCTGGGTGATGAGGCAAGGGCAGACAGCACTAATTCGCGGTTGGTTAGGGATTTTGAGCCTGGCAAAGAGACGGATCCAGAAATGGCATGTTGAATTGTTGGGGCAAGCCAAGAACTTTTAGCCGAGCGGGAATAAATGTTGTCCGTCATGTGTTCTCTATTCTAACGGCATGATTTATTGGTGCCTAAGGACCAAAAGCAGTTCAAAGACGAACAAACTAACCCGGAGGATGATACTTATTTACATTTCACAGAATACAACTCAGCCAGCTCCACGCCGCCACGTTTACCGTGCAACCGCCAGAATCAGCACCAATCACCAATCAGAACTACTAAACTCACAACCAATGAGTAACCAAATGGGAACCCCCGCAGATCCGACCCCGAGTCGTGTTCCTTTCGCAATAGCCGCAGCACCTTACTTTGAGGGTATTCGCCGCTACTGCATTTCAAGAGCAGGAACCTTCCACCGTGGAGAAGACATTGCCCAAGAAGCCTTAATGAAGGCTTTCAAGTCCTGGGATTCCTTCACCGATATCGGCTATGGACCTGGACCTTGGCTATACAAAATCGCCAAGCGTGAACTTGTTTCAGCCGGTATCAAGCAGACCGAGCTAGATAAGAAACACGAGTTCGCGTACGAAGACGAAGAAGGAAACGTCGACTACGGTTTCGATGAATACGACTTCAATAACGCAGTCGACTCACCGGAAATGCTGATCATTGAGAAGTTCGGTATGGCTGACATTGAAGAAGCCATCAACGCTCTCGATGAAGAATTCAGAGAAGTTGCTTTCCAAAAGTTTGTTGTTGGACTAGGCAACAAAGAAATCGCAGAGCTGCTAGACCTAAAGCAGAACACTGTTGGTTCAAAAGTTTCCCGTGCCCGTGAAAAGCTAAGTGAAGTCTTGAAAGAGATGGCTGCTGGCTTTGGGATCGGTTTAGATGAAGATAAGAAAAAGTAAAGGGTAATCCAATGTCAGAAAATAACTGCGAACTCACACTAGGAAGAGTTTTTGATTTCCTAGCAAATGAACTAAATGAAACGCAGCGATCCGAGGTGCTCGATCACCTGGATGGTTGTCAAACTTGCAAGAAAGAGTATGCAATCGAAAGCAAGATTTCGAAACTCATAAGCAGTTCATCGATGAATGCTCAAGCAAGTTTTGCATCCAAGATGCAAAGTAGATTCCAATCAGAGAATTGAAGAAATCCCCGCTCTAGTGGCGGGGATTTTTTTATATCTCTTGCTCTGGTAAATCTAACCAGCTGTACCAACCTTGGTTGAGTACTAGCCAAGCGATAAGTCCGTGACCAAGTTGACCTGGTAATCCGAATTGAGAGTTCTTGATCTCTTCGTTGAACCCTGGGTGATCTACTAGTGGTCTGTATGCATCTACGAAAGGCAAGCTTCTTCTTGAAGCAACATCTTCAAAGCCTGCTGATAGATGTTCAATGTCGTAGTTCAGTTGAGGGTTACGACTAGGAATAGGGGAAATGACAAAGCTTTGAACACCCTTGCTTGTAGCTGTGTCGAGGATGTTGGCAAGGTTCAGTCTTGATCTAGACATTGTGATTCCAGCATTTATGTCGTTTGAGTTCAAAGCAACAATCAATCTGTTGTCTGTGTCAGGAGCAAAACGCTTAGAAGCTTCTTCTAACCACTGCTCACTCATCTGAGCTGTTGTTACCTCAGGAGTTGGCAGGACGTAGAAATCGATTCTTGGGAAATCACTTTGAGTCTTTGCTATTACTCGACCAACCCAACCTAAACCTTTAGGGTCGCCACCTGCACCAACGATGTCGTCACCAATGATGACAACTCGTATGTTACGACGTGGCTCTTCCATGATTTAGTTGAATGCTCTTTCGACTAGGTCTGCTTGTTCAACAGCGTGACGCTTTGCTGAACCGGTTGCAGGAGAAGCACTGGCAGGTCTTGATACAAGCTGAGCTACCTGACCGCCCATGTATTTAGGAAGGAATAGACCGATGTATGTCCAAGGGCCCTGGTTAGCAGGTTCATCCTGAACCCAGAACAGTTCTGCACCTGGGTACTGAGCGTAGACAGCCTTGATCTCATCAACTGGGGTTGGGTAAAGCTGTTCAACACGAACGATAGCGGTGTGCTGGTCGTTTCGCTTTTCAGCTTCAGCCAGTAGATCCCAGTAGATCTTGCCTGAACAGAAGAGAACTCTCTTCACATTTGACTTGTTTAGTCCACGCTCATCATCGATAACAGGCTGGAATGAACCAGTAGTAAAGTCTTCAACCTTTGAAGATGCAGCCTTTAGGCGAAGCATTGACTTAGGTGTGAATACGATAAGCGGTCTTCTCGGTCTTGCATATGCTTGACGACGAAGTAGGTGGAAGTGGTTAGCAGGTGTTGATGGTTGAGCAACTGTCATGTTGTTCTCTGCAGATAACTGCAAGTATCTTTCAATACGAGCTGAAGAGTGATCTGGTCCCTGACCTTCATAACCGTGAGGTAGCAGTAGAACTAGTGAAGAGTGCTGACCCCACTTCTGTTCTGCTGAAGAGATGAACTCATCCAAGATTGTCTGAGCCCCGTTAGCGAAGTCACCGAACTGTGCTTCCCAAAGAACCAAGGCATCTTTACGCTCTACTGAGTATCCGTATTCGAATCCCATTGCAGCGTATTCGCTCAATAGTGAGTCGTAGATGTAGAACTTAGATTGGTTCTCTGAAAGGTTTCTAAGTGGAATCCACTCTTGGCCATTCTCACGATCGTGGAAGACAGCGTGACGCTGAACGAATGTTCCACGTCTAGTGTCTTGCCCTGACATACGAACGTTAACACCTTCAACTAGCAATGAACCAAGGGCAAGGAGTTCACCGAAGCCCCAGTCAATGCCACCTTCTCTAGACATTTCAACGCGCTTAGCAAGAAGCTGTTGAAGTTTAGGGTGAACATTGAATGCAGGTGGGATGTTGCTGTGTGCAGCACCGATAAGTTCAACTACATCCTTGGAGATCTTGGTTTCGTGGTTGATCTCAGGGTGATCGCTAGCAGTAGTACCAATACCTTGAGGTCTTGAAACCAGTTCAATTGGCTGAGCCATTGCTTCGTGAACATCTGTGAAAGCCTTTTCTAGCTTGGCTTGAAGATCGGCATTTGATTGCTCAAACTCTTCGCGTGTGATGTCTCCACGACCAACTAGAGACTCTAGGTAGAGAGTTCTAACTGAACGCTTAGCCTCAATCAAGTTATACATAAGTGGCTGGGTCATTGAAGGATCATCACCTTCGTTGTGTCCACGACGGCGGTAACAAACAAGGTCAATGACCGCATCCTTACCGAATGTTTGACGGTAGTCGAAAGCTAGCTGGGCAACTCTGAATACTGCCTCTGGGTCATCTCCATTTACGTGGAAGATTGGAACCTGGATTCCCTTAGCAATGTCTGTTGCGTAAACAGTTGAACGAGACATGTTTGGTGGGGTAGTGAAACCAACCTGATTGTTGATCACGATGTGTACTGTTCCACCAGTTCTGTAACCTCTTAGGTTCATCATGTTTAGAGTTTCTGGAACAACACCTTGACCTGCGAAAGCAGCATCACCGTGAATCAAGATCGGTAGCACTGGGTACTCTTCAGGAGACTTGTTGATACGGTCAAGCTTTGCTCGAACAATACCTTCAAGTACTGGGTTCACTGCTTCTAGGTGAGATGGGTTAGCAGCAAGGTAAACCTTTGTGGTGTTACCACTTGCACTAGTAAAGACACCTGAAGTCCCTAGGTGGTACTTCACATCTCCTGAACCTTGAACGGTCTTCACATCGGTGTTGCCTTCGAACTCTCTGAAGACTTGACCGTAGGTCTTACCGGCAATGTTGGTAAGAACATTTAGGCGGCCTCGGTGGGCCATACCAATAGCAACTTCATCAAGCTGGTGATCCGCTGCTGCCTGCAAGATTGCATCTAGGGCAGCAATAGTAGATTCTCCACCTTCAAGGCTGAAACGCTTCTGTCCTACGAACTTGGTTTGTAGGAAGGTTTCGAATGCTTCTGCTTCGTTTAGTTTTTCGAGGATACGAAGCTGAGCTTCTCTAGAAGGCTTCACATAAGGAACCTCTAGGTGATCTTGCATCCACTTACGCTCTGCAGGGCTGTGGATGTGCATGTATTCGATACCGACAGTTCGGCAGTATGAATCACGAAGAATCTTTAGAACATCTCTAACCATCATCTTTGACTTACCGCCAAAGCCACCGGTCTTATAGGTTCTGTCTAGATCCCAAAGGCTTAGACCATGGGTTAGAACATCAAGGTCAGGGTGAGATCTCTGCTGGTATTCCAGCGGATCAATATCTGCCATGAGGTGACCGCGTACTCGGTAAGAGTTAATAAGTTCTTGAACTCTAGTTTCTTTGCTTCTGCCATCAGCTTCTGTGGTTTCAAAGTCAGTAGCCCAACGAATTGGTTCGTAAGGAATACGTAGGTCAGCAAAGATTTCATCATAGAAACCACGTTCACCAAGAAGTAGTTCATTAATCTTTCTTAGGAACTCTCCTGAACCTGCACCTTGAATAACTCTGTGGTCATAAGTAGAGGTAAGTGTGATTACCTTGCTAACACCAATCTTTGCCAAGTGCTCTTCACTCATACCTTGGAATTCAGCAGGGTAGTCCAAAGCTCCTGCTCCAACAATGCAACCCTGTCCCTTAGTCAGTCTTGGCACAGAGTGAACTGTTCCAATTCCACCTGGGTTAGTTAGAGAAACTGTTGTGCCAGCGAAGTCTTCAGCGGTTAACTTGTTGTCTCTTGCTCGCTTAACTAGATCTTCATAAGCCTTTAGGTAGGTAGCGAAGTTAAGTCTCTGAGCCTTCTTGATGTTAGGAACTAGTAGTGCACGAGTTCCATCTGGCTTTGGAATATCAATTGCAAGACCGAAGTTGATGTTTGCAGGAGAAACTGCAGCAGCCTTGCCATCGATTTCTTCGTAGTAAACGTTTTGTGATGGGAATTCTTTTAGAGCTCTAACAATTGCATAACCAATGATGTGGGTGAAAGATACTTTTCCACCACGAGTTCTACCTAGATGAGAGTTAATGACAATTCTGTTGTCAATTAGAAGCTTGGCTGGAATTGCTCTAACGCTTGTGGCGGTTGGAATAGTAAGGGATGCATCCATGTTGGCTGCGAGAGTCTTAGACATACCTTTAAGGATGTTGATCTGATCTTCTGCTTCTTCATGAACTTCAGCAGAGTCAACTGTTGGAGCTTGAGCAGGGATGGGTTGAGCCTGAGGTTCAACACGGGTGGTCTTTGCTACCAGTGGAAGAGATCCAGTAGAGGTAGAAACAGCCTGAGGAGTAATAGGTGTAACCGGGTTAGAGGTGATTGGAGTTACCGGAGCAGCTGGCTGGTTGCCCTGCTTGAGCTGGTGGTAACGCTCAAGGATTGGCTGCCACTCTTTATCGATAGATTCTGGGTTGAGGAGCCATTGGCTATACATTTCATCGACTAACCACTCGTTAGCGCCGAATTCTTGACCAGATTGTGAGTTGTCGTTTGACAACGGATCACCTCTTACTTTCACGTAAACAATGCCTTCCAAGCCTACCAAGCCTAAATGGGTGGATACTCAGGGTTATCCCCACTGGGTCCAATAAATACAGGGTCTTGTATGCTTTAACTGCTATGGATTATGACCCCTACCCTTCTTATAAAGAAGTATTCGCCCGATGACCGAGTGGTATTTACTGGCATTAGGTGTGGTTCTCACGATTGGCACAGGCCTGTTTGTTGCCAGCGAGTTCTCTCTTATCAATCTTGAACGTACTGAACTAGAACGTCGTCAAGACCAAGGGGAGCGAGGTCTAGCTCCAAGCATTAGAGCTTTGAAGCGTTCAAGCACCCATTTATCTAGTGCTCAAATCGGTATTACCCTGACCACAATGCTTACCGGTTTCCTTGCAGAACCTTCATTAGCCAAAATAATTGAGCCTGGACTTGGCTTCTTAGGTTTGAGTGAGTCAACCCTGCACGGCATTGCACTGGCTCTTTCTCTAGTTTTGGCAACTGTCTTTTCATTCCTTATTGGCGAGCTAATTCCAAAGAATCTTGCTATTGCACTTCCACTTCGGGTCAATAAAGCAGTAATTAGATTCCAGTTGGCATTCACATTTGTATTTGGCTGGCTTGTCTGGCTACTAAATAACACTGGAAATGCAATTGTTAGATCGTTAGGTATTGAACCCAAAGAAGAGTTGAGTTCTTCTAGAACCGCAGAAGAACTTAGTTCCCTGGTTCAGAGATCAGCAAGCCTTGGTGCTTTGCAGCAGAGAACAGCAGATCTTATCTCTAAGACTCTTGAGTTGTCTCAGCTAACTGCTGCTGAGGTTATGACTCCTAGAACCAAGCTGACCTCACTGGATGCATCTGCAACAGTTCAGGATGTTATTTCTCTTTCACACAGCACAGGTTTCTCAAGATTCCCGGTGTTTACAGGTTCAACTGATGATGTTGACGGCATAGTCCACGTAAAAGCAGCAGCATCTGTTCCCAGAGAAAAGCGTGCAATGGTTCCGGCTACCGCATTGATGGTTGAACCATTCAGAGTTCCTGAGACAATGTCTCTAGAAAAACTCATGGGTGTTTTGAGATCCCATGGATTGCAGCTTGCAATTGTTGTTGATGAGTATGGTGGCACAGCAGGAATCGTTACCCTCGAAGACCTAATTGAAGAGCTAGTTGGTGAACTTGGTGATGAGCACGATAGAGCCAAAGTTGAAATTACCGGTGGTAAAGATCAGTCCTACTCTTTCCCTGGCATGTATAGACCTGATGAACTTCTAGAAAAACTAGCTGTCAAAGTTCCTGAAGATGGTTCCTACGAAACGGTTGCCGGTTACCTAATGTCTCAGTTAGGTCGTGTAGCAGCTGTCGGTGATGAAGTTCAGATTGATGGCGGGCTACTTCGAGTAGAACGCATGGACGGTAGAAGAGTGGACCGAATCCGTTTTGTTCCTGATATTCAAGTACATGAGGCAGGTGACAAAGATGGATGATCCAATCGTTGCTCTCTTTTCATTCATAGGCCTGCTTACAGCTAGTGCTTTCTTCGTTGCTGCTGAGTTCGCAATCTTCTCGGCTAGAAGAGCTCAGATTGAGCCAAGAGCAGAATCAGGTTCAAGGCCAGCTCAATTAACCATCAAGGGTATGGAAAATGTCAGCCTCATAGTTGCTACCTGTCAGCTAGGTATTACTATTTGTGCGCTGTTGATTCTTATTGTTGTTGAGCCAAGTGTTCAGCAACTTCTAAAGGGTCCGCTTTACGCTCTAGGACTTGGTGAAGACGCTACATATGCAACCTCTTTTGTTATAGCTCTTGCAGTTGTTACTTTCCTACACGTACTTCTTGGTGAGATGGTTCCAAAGAATATTGCCTTCTCTATTCCTGAGCGAGCAGCCCTAGTTCTAGTTCCAATTGCTTATGGCCTATCACTTGTCTTGAAGCCAGTAGTTGTTGTACTAAACGGTTTGGCTAACGTTGTGCTTGGCCTATTTGGGGTGAAGGCTGTAAACGAGACAAACAGTGCTTACACGCTGGATCAAGTTGAAAACATTGTTGAACATTCAACTCGTGAGGGTGTTCTAATTGACGCTACCGGTGCTATTGGAAATACCTTCGAGTTCACTGATAAGAAAGTTCAAGACATTCTTGTTCCAATTGAGAACCTGATTACTTTCAATCTTGATGTCACACCTAGAGATATTGAACAAGCTGTTGCCAAGCATGGCTTTAGCCGTTACATCATCCTGAATGAGTCAGGTGAGATGGAAGGCTACCTTCACCTCAAGGACGTTATCGACAGTGATGAAGAAGAAGCTGATGAACCAGTTGAACGCAAGCTCCTTAGAACTGTGAAGTCAATTGGTGGAACTGTTGAACTAGAAGATGCTCTTGCACTTATGAAGAGGGACAGACAGCACATCATG
>Ga0209444_10000161_pt1 | contig 35673 bp, 30 predicted proteins | sample LauGreFaBDMM15DN_2_FD_188215 | JGI IMG/M metagenome (GOLD analysis project Ga0209444, IMG submission 188215) | Freshwater lake microbial communities from Lake Michigan, USA - Fa13.BD.MM15.DN (SPAdes) (version 2) | ecosystem: Environmental > Aquatic > Freshwater > Lake | place: Lake Michigan... | reverse complement strand
TTTAGCTGCAACCGCTTGTTGATCCACAACCTTCGCAGACGTGGCATGAGCCTGAAGGTCTCATCTTGATTCCACAGCTGAAGCAAAGTGGTGCATCTGATTCGGTTCCCTGAAGCATGTCAAACAGTTCAGCTGAAGAGTGAACCTGACGAGCAGATTCGGTCTGTACTTCTTCAACCTTGAGTTCGATTACAACTGGTGCCTCAACAACTGCAGCTGCTTCAACAGGTGACTCAGCGATAGCTGGGTATGAACCAGCATCAAGAGTTGCTGTGCGCTCTGCAGCAGTGTTGATACCCAATGCCTGGCGAGTTTCAGTTGGTAGGTAGTCAATTGCTAGACGACGGAAGATGTAGTCCATCAATGACTTAGCCATACGGATGTCCTTGTCATCAGTCAAACCTGCTGGCTCGAATGAGACGTTGGTGAACTTCTGCACGTAAGTCTCTAGTGGCACACCGTACTGGAGACCAATTGAGACTGCGATTGAGAATGCATCCATAACACCAGCAAGAGTTGATCCCTGCTTACCTAGCTTTAGGAATACTTCACCAAGAACGCCATCTGGGTATGTACCTGCAGTCATGTAACCTTCTGCTCCACCAACAGTGAATGAGGTGGTTGATGAAGGACGTGACTTAGGAAGACGCTTACGCACTGGGTGTGAAAGCTGAACTGGGTTAGCTTCTGCTGGAGCAGCCTTCTCTTCAACCTTTGCCTTAGCATCGCTAAGAGGCTGACCAACCTTACAGTTGTCGCGGTAAATAGCTAGAGCCTTTAGACCATACTTCCAGCCCTGGAAATAAATTTCCTTGACTTCTTCGATGGTTGCAGTCTCTGGCATGTTTACAGTCTTTGAGATCGCACCTGATAGGAATGGCTGTACTGCAGCCATCATTCTCACGTGACCCATCGGCTCAATCGCACGGATACCAACAGCAGTGTCGAAGATTGCGTAGTGCTCTGCCTTTAGGCCAGGAGCGTCTACAACGTGTCCGTTTGTGCTGATGTGATCGATGATTGCTTCGATGGTCTCCTGAGAGTAACCAAGTCTGTGCAATGCGAATGGAATTGTCTGGTTGACAATCTGCATTGAACCACCGGTTGAGAGCTTCTTGTACTTCACTAGTGAGAAGTCAGGCTCGATACCTGTGGTGTCACAGTCCATCATGAATCCGATTGTTCCGGTAGGTGCAAGCAATGAAGCCTGTGAGTTACGCCATCCGTTTGATGAACCGATCTGTGTGTTTAGTGCCCACTGACGAGTTGCGTGCTCTAGAACTGAACGGTCAACCTCTGAGATTGAACGTAGGTTCGCGTTTGCAGCCTCGTGCTTACGCATGATGCGGTCGTGACCTGGCTTGTTGTGTAGGTAGCCATCGTAAGGACCAACAACACCAGCAAGTTCAGCTGAACGACGGTAAGAAGCTGCTGACATCAATGATGTGATTGCAGCTGCTAGAGCCTGTCCTTCTGTGCTGTCATAAGGTAGACCGATGGCCATTAGCAATGCACCAAGGTTTGCGTAACCAATACCTAGCTGACGGTAAGCACGTGTGGTCTCACCAATCTTCTCGGTTGGGAAGTCCGCGAAACAGATTGAGATATCCATTGCAGTGATGATCAACTCTGAAGCCTTAGTGAACTTCTCGCTGTCGAATGAACCGTCTGGGTTCAAGAACTTCAACAGGTTCAAGCTCGCTAGGTTACATGATGAGTTGTCCAAGTGCATGTACTCAGAACATGGGTTAGAAGCAGTAATGCGACCTGATTCTGGAGTTGTGTGCCAGTCGTTGATGATGTCGTCGTACTGGATACCTGGGTCCGCACATGCCCATGCAGCATAGGCAATCTTGTCCCATAGCTCGCGAGCATCTACTTCTTCAATAACTTCACCGTTTGTGCGAGCACGTAGACCGAAGTTTGTGCCACGCTCAACAGCAGTCATGAACTCTTCGTTTACACGAACTGAGTTGTTTGCGTTCTGGTACTGAACAGAGTTGATGTCCTTGCCACCAAGCTCCATGTCGTAACCAGCATCGCGTAGTACGCGAATCTTGTCCTCTTCACGAGACTTGGTCTCAATGAATTCTTCGATGTCTGGGTGATCAACATCTAGAACAACCATCTTTGCTGCACGACGAGTCGCACCACCAGACTTGATTGTTCCTGCAGATGCATCCGCACCACGCATGAATGAAACAGGACCTGAAGCTGAACCACCTGATGAACGCAGAAGTTCCTTAGAAGAACGGATACGTGAAAGGTTTAGACCTGCACCTGACCCACCCTTGAAGATCATTCCTTCTTCGCGGTACCAGTTAAGAATTGATTCCATTGAGTCATCCACTGACAAGATGAAACATGCTGAAACCTGCTGTGGGCTTGAGGTACCAACGTTGAACCATACTGGTGAGTTGAACGCGAACACCTGGTTTAGAAGCATGAAGGTTAGTTCGTGCTCGAAGATTGTTGCGTCTTCTTCAGTTGCGAAGTAACCGTGGTCACGTCCACCCTGTGTGTAAGTCAAGACAACACGGTTAATCAGCTGACGAAGGCTGAATTCACGTGACGCAGTTCCTAGTGCACCACGGAAGTACTTTGTGGTCACGATTGTTGAAGCGTTCAAGCTCCAGAACTCCGGGAATTCAGCGCCACGCTGTTCGAAGATGGTCTCGCCAGTCTTCCAGTTGGTCTGAACTACGTCACGGAACTCCCAGTTAACCTGGTCGTACGGGTGAACGCCTTCGGTGGTGTAAATACGCTCAATCTTGAGCCCTTTTCTCCCCTGAGCCGCACCAGCGTCAGTGTAAGCCGATGTATCGGTCATTGTGTTGCCTTTCTTTTAGTTTTTAACTTTGATTATGTTTTGTAATCGCATTCGACTAGGTCGACTGCGAAACCTGGTTTTCGCGCTCTACCTTGAGCACAGCTATTGCTGCTTCGAAATCTTCTAATGTTTCCCAACCTTGATAGACGCTTGCGTATCTCATGAACGCAACCTCATCAAGGGTTCTGAGTGGTCCAAGAATGGCTAAACCAACCTCTTGTGCCTCTACCTGCGCCGCTCCTGTAGCTCGAATTGTCTCTTCTACTGTCTGAGCAAGCATTGCTAGATCGGCTTCACTAACAGGACGACCCTGGCAAGCCTTTCTTACACCGTTAGCGATTTTGTCGCGACTAAACGGTTCTGTGGTTCCCCCGCGCTTAACTACCGAAAGACTCGAGGTTTCAGTAGTTGAAAACCGAGATCCGCACTCAGGGCACTGTCTACGGCGGCGAATTGAGCTGCCATCGTCTGAAGTCCTTGAATCCATAACCCTGGAGTCCGCATAGCGACAGAATGGACAGTGCATGTTTTCCTCCTTTTTGTAGGGTATTTCGACCATTTTTTACTGGGTAGAGAAACCAATATACACACAAGATGTGGTGATATTTACGTTTCCCGTCCCTATATCTTGTGGTTTGGGTGACTTTCTTGCCTGTATTTGTACTTGTCGGCGTGTTGCCCTAATAAATCAAGGTTTCAGCCCAAAAACCCTAACCTTCAACCAAAGAATTAACCTTTTCGTTACAAAAAGATAAGTCTTAGTTTCTTACTGAAAGCGGATTTTTATCGCTTCACCGTGGGCTTCTAAGCCCTCTGAATCTGCGATAGCGACTACGTTAGTCGAGACCTCTGACAAGGCTGTTTCGCTGTATTCGACGACCTGTTGAGGCCTCAGGAAGGTGTATACACCCAATCCAGAGCCGAATCTAGCTTGGCCACCGGTAGGCAGAACGTGGTTTGATCCAGCGAGGTAATCCCCCAAAGACACAGGTGAGAAACTTCCTAAGAAAATAGCCCCAGCATTGGATATTTGGCTGACCAAGCGGTCATTTTGGCTGGTTTGGATCGAAAGGTGCTCAGTGGCATACAAATCTGCTACCTTGGCAGCCGAATCCATGTCCGCAACAAGCACTAAAGCGCTCTGCTGGCCCTTCAGGGCCTCCAAAATCCTTGATTTGTTTGGTGCTGCTTCCACCTGTTTGGCAAGCTCTAAAGCCACCTTGTCGATGAATTCTCTAGAGTCTGAAACAAGCACAGCCGCAGCAAGTTCATCGTGCTCTGCCTGAGAAATCAGATCAGCTGCCACAAAGTTAGGATTAGCTGAATCATCGGCTAAAACCATAATCTCTGTTGGCCCTGCCTCTGAATCAATGGCAATAACTCCCCTGAGCATTCGCTTAGCAGCGGCAACATAAACATTTCCTGGTCCTGTAACGAGGTTTACAGGGTCCAAGCCGATTTCAGGCACTCCGTACGCAAAAGCTATGACAGCTGCTGGTCCTCCAATAGTGAAGACATCGCGAATTCCAAGTAGTTCTGCGGTAGCAAGCACTGTTGGGTGTGGTCTGCCACCAAAAGCCGCTTGGCCAGGTGTTGCGATGGCAATTTTCTTCACGCCTGCAGCAATCGCAGGCACTACGTTCATGATCACGCTTGATGGGTAGACAGCCTTACCCCCAGGAACATAGAGTCCAACGGAATCAACTGGTTGATACCTCTGTGAAACGGTAGCCCCAGTTGCTAGCTGAGTTGAAAACCCTTTAGGAATCGACTCAACTGCAACTTTTCTAACTCTTTCAATTGCGATTTCAAGCGAAGACCTCAAGTTTGGGTCGAGGTTAGCCAGTGCATTTGTTAGTTCCTCTTCAGAAACTCGGATTGGATCAATGTCAATCCCATCAATGTCTTTGGCAATTGCCTTGATGGCTTGAGAACCATCTGTTCTGATCTTCTCGACAAGTGGACGAATAATCTCAACTGCTGCGTCTAAATCCAATGCAGCTCTAGGGAGATCCTTCAAGACTTGGTCAGCAGAAATTTCGCTGTTACTGAGATCTAGAAATCTAATCAAATTACTCAAAGCGAAAACTTCCTGTTAGTTGCTCTATTTTAGGACAACTATCTGAAGAATCATTCAATTCGTCTCGGCTAGGTTAACCTTGGATTCGGACAAGAAAGTAAAGCCATGGAAAACATCACAAACAGCACCGAAGCCCTAAAGCAGGCATTTAGACGTCACGCCTCAGGAGTGTGCGTGATTACGCTAAATGGTGTCGATGGGGCTCCCGTAGGCTTCACTGCAACATCTGTTACATCACTGGGCTCAGATCCCGCATTAGCCACCTTCAACGTTGCTCGAGGAGCAAGTAGCTGGCCAGCCTTGAAGTCGTCAGAGTTTGTGTCAATTCAAATGCTCAATGAATCTTCACTTCAACTTGCACAAAAAATGAGCCAGGACCACACCAAGAGATTTTTAGATAATGACTGGTTCGTTCATGAAAAAACAGGCTTACCGATTTTCAATAACGTGAATGCAGTTCTCATTGGAAGAATCATTGAAAGACACGAGGTCGCAGCGAATGCTGTCATCGTTGTTGAGATTATTGAAGGCCTATTGGCCGAAGAGCTCCCCAGCTTGCTCTACCACCAAAGGGGCTACGTCATCCCCGGCGACAGGCTCTAACGCTCCTTCGTTCTGCACTTCAGAGAGTTCTACTAAGTTATCCAAAGCAGATGTTCCAAAGTGCTGCTTAACTTCTGAGATGAGTGCATCGCCGACAAAGACTTTGTGCTTCAATCTGTATGGCGTAACACCGGTACTTGATTTCATAAGTAGTTGAACTTCAGTTTGACCTGGGTATCGCTTGAAGATTCCATCAAGAATTTCAACATTCTTATTTGTCGCTAAGTGTTCGGGGATGCTTATCTTCAATGGACCAACAAAGTTAGATTCTTCTTTTTCCAAAACTCTGATGTCGTAAACATTTAGTGAGAAGCCATCATCTCTTGGACGCATCTTGCCTCGAATGGCAACCATGGTATCTACGTTGAGCTTGTCAATGTGTTCTTGATAAGTCTTATTGAAAATCATTAGGGTAACTTCACCTTCAAGATCTTCAATTGTCAGGTTTGCATAAATGTTTCCTGACTTACGAGCAGTTTTCACTTCAACCGCAGTAATCAAACCAGCAAGTGTCACAGCCTCTGTGTCAACGAAGTTAGTTCTTGAATTGAATGAATCGATAGTTTCTGTAGCACTACTGCGAAGTCTGCTCTCTGCTCCTTGGAGTGGATGAGCACTGACATAAAGCCCCAGCATCTCTCGCTCTAAGCTCAGTAGCTGACGTTGAGGCCATTCAGCAAGATTGGCAATCTTGTAGCTAGTCTCTTCTGAATCAAAATCTCCAAACAAATCACTGTCACCAGTTGATTTAGATTTCTTTGCCTTAATCTCAGCTGCAATTATTTCTTCGTGAGCTTCAAATAGGGCTCGCCTAGAAACTCCGAAGGAATCGAAAGCTCCCGCTTTGATAAGGGATTCGATTACTTTCTTTGTGCAAACAGATGCCGGAACCTTAGAAACGAAGTCTTGGAAAGATTCGAATCTTCCTTCTGTTTCTCTGGTTCGAACGATTTCTTGAACAACACCAAGACCCACATTTCGGATAGCTTCCAAACCAAAACGAATGTCTTTGCCAACAGCTCTAAAGTCGGCAATTGAGTCGTTCACATCAGGCGGTAATACCTGGATTCCAGATCTTCTAGCTTCACTTAGGTATACACCTAGACGATCTCTAGAACTTCTAACAGAGGTAAGTAGAGCCGCCATGTATTCCTGAGGGAAATTAGCCTTCATGTATGCAGTCCAGTATGAGAGAACTCCATAGGCAGCACTGTGCGCCTTGTTGAACGCATAGTCCGCGAATGGAAGCAATGTGTCCCATAGTTTTTCAACTACAACTTCGCTGAAACCGTTATCTTTCATGCCTGCCGCAAAGCTTGTCTTTTGTTCATCTAGAACATCTTTTAGCTTCTTACCCATTGCACTTCTCAGAGCGTCCGCCTGAACTAGGGTGAAGTTAGCAACTTTTTGAGCTACCGCCATTACCTGCTCTTGATAGACAATCAAGCCGTAGGTTGGATCAAGAATCTCAGAAAGTGGACCTTCAAGATCTGGGTGGATTGAAGTTGGTTGCTCGTTGCCGTTCTTACGATGAGCGTATGAAGTGTGAGAACCAACACCCATAGGTCCTGGTCTATACAACGCAATCGCGGCTGATATGTGCTCGAACTTGGATGGCTTCAAAATCTTGAGTAGTGATCTCATTTGACCGCCATCGAGCTGGAAGACTCCAAGAGTTTCACCACGTGAAAGCATTTCGTAAGTTAGCTGATCTCCATCTAGGTCAAGATCTTCAAGAACAACTGTTTCGCCTCGGTTAGATAAAGCATTCTCAATAGCCTTATCCAACACCGTTAGGTTTCGAAGTCCTAGGAAGTCCATCTTCACAAGCCCTAGATCTTCACAAGGCTTCTGGGCAAAGGCGGTGATGATAGCTCCGTCATCGTCTCTTCTGATAACCGGGATGACATCCATCAATGGAACAGCAGACATGATTACACCAGCAGCGTGAACGCTGGTCTGACGCTTTAGTCCCTCCAGTCCTCTTGCTAGTTCAAATACTTTTCGAGCATCAGGATCTTCTTCAAGTATTTTTCTAAACTCTGCCGCTTCTTTGTATCTGCTCTTGGAGTCGGAGCTGGTAGTTGCTTCAGCGATTACTACTGGTTCAAACTCGATTGTCTCTTCTTCAAACTCTTCGTCAGTAGGTTCTTCAACTGCAACTTCAGCGACAGGCTTTAGCTTTGGATCTTCGACCATTTCGCGAAGAGTCATTTCCTTACCCAAAATCATTGGCGGCATTGCTTTGGTTAGCTTCTCCCCAACCGAGTAATCCATGCCCAAGACTCTTGCTGCATCCTTTAGGCTCTGCTTTGCCTTAATGGTTCCGTAGGTAATGATCTGAGCAACTCTGTCGTCCCCATACTTTTCAGTTACGTATCGAATAACCTCTCCACGACGACGATCATCGAAGTCAACATCGATATCAGGCAAGCTCTTTCTGCTTGGGTTTAGGAATCTTTCAAAGATAAGACCGTACTTGATTGGATCAAGTGCTGTGATACCCAAAACATACGAAACCAAAGACCCCGCAGCCGAACCACGACCAGGACCTACTCTGATTCCCTGTGCTCTAGCCCAGGAAATGAAGTCAGCTACTACTAAGAAGTAACCAGGGAAGTTCATGTTCTTGATGACTTCAATTTCGTAAGCAATACGTTCTTGATACTCAGGAGCGATGTTGGTCCCGAAGCGAGCCTTCATTCCTGTTAACACCTCTTGCTCAAACCAAGAGCTTTCGGTGTGTCCTGCAGGCACTTCAAATCTTGGCATGAGGTTTCGCTCTTCAAACGAGATGTTTGAACGTTCTGCAACCAGCAGAGTATTGTCACAAGCCTCAGGGAAATCAGCAAACAGCTCTCGCATCTGTCTTGCACTCTTCAGGTAATAACCCTCACCATCAAACTTGAATCTCTTCTCATCATTCATTTGAGTGCCAGTTTGAAGACAGAGCAGAGCTTCTTGAGCCTCAACGTGACCTGGTTCTGTGTAGTGCAGGTCATTTGTAGCAAGAAGCGGAATACCTAAGTCTTTAGAGAGCTTGATGAGCTCATCAAATGATCTGCGTTCAACGTTTGCCCCGTGATCCATGATTTCGATGAAGTAGTTTTCTTTACCGAAGATGTCTCTAAACTCGGCTGCGGTTTCTAGAGCCTCTTTGTATTGGCCTAGACGCAGTCTTGTTTGAACTTCCCCACCGGCACAGCCCGAGGTAGCAATAATTCCCTTAGCGTGCTTAGCAAGAAGTTCACGGTCCATTCTTGGTTGGAAGTAGTAACCCTCCAACCAAGCGTGAGAACTTAGTTTGAACAGATTCATCATGCTGTCGTTATCAGTTGAGAGCATGGTTAGGTGTGAATAAGAGCCTTTAGAGAGATCATCTTCGCCACCATCAGCCCAATAGGTTCTGGTCTTATCAAGTCTTGAACCAGGCGCTAGGTAAGCTTCGATACCAATGATTGGCTTGATGCCCCTTTTAGTTGCCTTCTGCCAGAACTCGTAAGCTCCGAAGTTATTGCCGTGATCGGTAATAGCAATTGCAGGCATTTCAAAGTCAACGGCCTTGTCAAGCAGCTCGTCAATCTTGGCTGCTCCATCAAGCATGGAGTAATCCGTATGCACGTGAAGGTGCACAAAGTTTTCGCTGCTTGATGTCATTTACTTACTTATCTTTTGTTTATGTGGCTCGGGCAAATAGCCTAACTTGACCCGCTGTCATACTATTTCAGGCTCGCAGCCTGAGGGCCTTGAACGGCAAATCTTTGGCTGTCGGGAGTGTGCTATTTGCTTGTTTCTTTCCCGACTCTAATCTTTGACCACAATCTCTCGTGAAAGTAGTACAAGACGAACTCGGCCAGAGAGCCAATCAAAGTGATTGATATAGCTTTTAAGGGATCTCCTGTAAGTAACCAGGCAATAAAAAACAGGACTATTTCGTGGCTGACTATGTAGCTCGTGCTCTTCAGAATTGCTCTGAGTCTAGTTTCATCTGGTTTTGCCATTTGTCTCTTCAATTCTTATGTCGTGCGAAGCACTTCTAAGGCGTGGGCAAGATCTTCTGGGTGAGTGCTCTCAAAAGACACGTATTCACCCTTGGTCGGATGGATGAAACCCAGTTTCATAGCATGCAGCCACTGTCTTTCAAGGCCCAATCTCAAAGCTAGTTTTGCATCACATCCATACAGAGTGTCTCCAGCCAAAGGATGTTTGAATGCCGACATGTGAACCCTAATCTGATGAGTTCTTCCAGTTTCTAGTTCAATCTCTAGTAACGATGCTGCTTGAAATGCTTCGAGAGTCTTGTAGTGAGTTATGGATGGTTTTCCATCCTGGGTGACCGCGAACTTGTATTCATGCTTCAGATGTCTGCCGATAGGTGCATCAATTGTTCCAGCACTTGGATCAGGATGTCCTTGAGCTAAAGCGTGGTAAGTCTTGTCCACTACTCGATCACGGAAAGCTTGCTTCATTCTGCTATAGGCAATCTCTGTTTTAGTTAGAACCATTAATCCGCTGGTTCCAACATCTAGACGAGAAACTATTCCTTGGCGCTCTGCAACTCCACTGGTTGACATCTCGATACCCAGAGCAAGAAGTGCCCCACCAACACTTGGGCCATCCCAACCAACTGATGGATGGGCAGCTACACCAGCAGGTTTATCCACTACAACGATGTCGTGATCTTGATAAACAACTTTCAATCCCTCAACATTTTCAGCTACCAACGCCAAGGCTGGTTTTGGTTTCGGCAAGGTTATACGAAGCCAGGCATCTGGAACTAGAGAATCTGATTTAGAAATTATCTGGTCGTTTTGCTGAACCAAACCATCCTCGATCATGGAAGCAACTGCAGATCTAGACATTCCTAGAAGCTTTGCTATCCCGGCGTCAGCTCTTGAACCAGCTAGACCTTCAGTAACTTGGACTAACTTCTCTTCATTCACTTGGATCCGCCAAATTTTTCTCCGCGAACAACCCTTAGCGCAATGAGGAATGCTGCTGAGGAAATTGCCATGTCGGCGATGTTAAAGATTGGAAAGTTGAAAGGTATCTGAATGAAGTCAACTACGTGACCGTTAGGAAAGCCCGGTTCTCTAAACAATCTATCGATTAGGTTTCCACCAACTCCACCCAGCGCAAAACCGCAAAGTAGCACCCAACCCTTGGTCTTGAATCTTGGGCCAGCCCACAATAAAAATAAGCAAGCAAGGGATGCCAACAAAGTAAAGACCCAGGTGTTAGCTCCACCTAGTGAAAAAGCAGCTCGGTCGTTAAAGGCAAGTGTGAAATTAAGTACTTCTGGAATTACAGGAACTGGTTCGTAGAGTTCTAGAAACTCTAGTGCCAACTCTTTAGTTAGTTGATCTAGGGTGATAACGCCTATCGCCACACCCAGAAAGGTTAGGGTCGTTTTGTTGAAAGGCTGCCTAGTAGTCAACTAATTAGATTTGGAAAGTTTGGTTGGCAATTTGGTTAGGACCAGTAGAGGTCTTAGGTGCTGTTGAGTTAGCCGCCTCAAGATCGCTCAGTTGACCTTCGATATAAGACTTGAGCTTAGCTCTGTAGTCTCTCTCAAAGTTACGAAGTGTTTGTAGGTCGTTCTCTGCCAAAGCCTTCTCTTGCTCAAGTCTTGACATGTCTGCTCTGTGCTGTGCTTCTGCTTCTCTAACAATTCGTGCTGCTGTTGCATGACCTTCAGCAACAAGTGCATCACGCTTTTCAAGACCTTCACGAACGTGTTCTTCGTGAAGCTTACGAGCAAGCTGTAGCAGGTTGTTGGTGTTGTTTCCTTCGAAGGAACTCAAGTCAGTAGCTGCCTGAGGGAAGGCTTCGTTGTCGGTTGTTGAGTCTGGGATCGAAGCTTCTGCAGTGTTGACCTGCTGAACTAGACCTGCTCCAGATCTCTGTAGTTCAGTCAAACGACCATCAGCAGCCAGTAGACGCTGTCTTAGGTCTTCGTTCTCCTGAGACATGCGACGCATCTCAAGAACGATCTCATCTAGGAAGTCATCAACTTCATCCTGGTCATAGCCTTCACGGAATTTGGTTGGCTGGAATCTCTTGTTTACGACATCTTCTGGAGTCAACGGCATCGCAATCTCCCTATTCTTCTCTGCCACACAATCATGTGGTCTTGGACAAAAGTTAAGGTTACCCTACCTCGGCGAACTAGATGAGTGTTCTTAACAGGAACTCTAGAACTATCAACACTACGAAAAGGGCCAAAATTGACAGGTCTATGTAGGCTCCGCCCACCCTCACAGGCTTGATTATCTTGGAAAGCGGCTTGATTACCCAGTCTGTAAGGGTAAATGTGAGTTCTGCCAAGATTAGGAAAATTCCCTTTGGTCTGAACTTAGGGTTGAGATCCCTTACCCATTCAATGATGATTCGGGCAAGCAGGATGATTCGAAAGATCTCCAGAACATTGAGAAGAATTACAGCAATTTGCGACAAAACTACTCCGGGCTACGGGCGAACGATAAGGCGGTCGCCTTCAGCTTCAAGCACGTCATCAGCGTCAGGATCGATGTCAACGCCATAAGGAGCTAGAAGGTAAACAGTCTCAGCTACGCGCTTAGATTCGCCTAGAAGACCTGCTTTAAGCCCTGCCATGAAGTCAACAAGTCTTCTGGTCTCGCCATCGCTCAATAGGTGAACGTTGACAATCACAGGTGTGCCTTCACGAAGAAGTTCAGCGATTAGTCCTGCCTCTGAATAAGAGTTAGGAGTTACAGTTTCGATGCTTGCAACTTCGTTGCCACGTCTTGACGGTCTAGGAGCTTTCGCACGAGGAGCAGATCCTCTTGATTCAGAGCCAGCTGGTGCTTTCTCTGCAGAGGGCATGAGGAAATTCTTAAGACTTGCAAAACCAGACATAATGTCTCCTTTTCTAAACCCCGACAACTCAAGGTTAAACCCAAGAACTAACGCTTTCCAGTAATTGCTGTGCCTATTCTCAAGTGTGTCGCACCAAACCCAATAGCCTCTTCAAAGTCCCCAGACATGCCTGCTGAGATGAAGGTAGCCGTCTTAGAAAGGGTCTGCACTTCCTGGCTCGCCTTCAAGATTCTGGCGAAATCAACCGCTGGCTCAACATTCAACCCTGCCACCCCCATAACGCCCAATAACTTGAGTTGAGGCACGGCCAGAACCTGCTCCGTGAACCCCATGAGGTCCTTGAGTTCAACCCCACCCCTATTTGGGTCGTCAGTCAGGTTTAGTTCTATAAACACGTCCAGAGACTGCTCTGGGGTCTTGGCAAGCTGTTTGCCTAATTCCTTTAGTAGAGAGCTGCGATCGAGTGAGTGCAACACGGAGCTATAGGAAAGCATGGATCTAACCTTGTTGCTTTGCAATTGGCCGACAAAGTGCCAGGTAGGAGCAGTTTGACCTGCTGGTAGATTCTCAGCAACCTGAGAAGCCTTTAGAGAAGCTTCTTGATCTTTGTTTTCACCGAACTGGCTTTCACCTAATGCGAGTAATTCAAGAGCTAATTCATAGCCATGATTCTTGGTGACAACAACCAGTTCGATTTCTTGGGAACTCCTGTTTGCAGCCTTAGCTGCTGTATCAATTCTTTGATGAATTGAGTGGAGTCTGTCTTCGAGGCTGGCTTCCAAAGATCTTTACTTCAAGAAATCAGGGATGTCCATGCCATCGTCGAAGTTTGAACTATTTTTTCTAGGTTCAAAATTGAATGGCCTGTTCTGCTCTTCTGACGCTCGTTCTTCTCTCACAGGCTCTGCAACTTCTTCTTCAGGCTCAATGTCTGAAGTTCCAAACCAAGCTGGAACACTGGAGATAGTTGAAGTGAGAACTACCTCTTCTTCTGGCTCGTAGGCAGGAGTTGGAACTACCGGGATTGCACCTGAGTTAGCAGCGGAGAATGAACTTGGCTTCGATGCTGGTCTTGGAGTTACTTCATCGAAACCTGCAGCGATTACTGTTACACGGATTTCATCGCCCATAGCATCATTGATGGAGCTACCGAAGTAGATGTTTGCACTTGGGTGAACAATTTCTTGAATCAATCTTGAAGCCTCATTGATTTCAGCAAGCTTCATGTTTGACGCAGCTGAGAACTGAATCAGAACGCCACGAGCGTTATCGATGCTGTTCTCAAGAAGTGGGTGGTTGATTGCCTGCTCTGCTGCACGCATTGCACGATCTTCACCCTTAGCGGTTCCGATACCCATGAGAGCAGTGCCAGCACCTTGCATAACAGCCTTGACGTCTGCGAAGTCCAGGTTCACAAGACCGGTTTCAACAATTAGGTCAGAGATACCTTGAACACCTGCACGAAGAATTTCATCAGCCATGCTGAATGCGTCCACGAAACTTAGTTCAGCATCATTTAGTTCAATAAGTTTTTGGTTTGGCACAATAATCAGAGCATCAACTTCAGCTCTAAGTGCATCGATACCAACTTGAGCATTTTCTGCTCTGCGTCGGCCTTCAAAATCAAATGGACGGCTAACAACACCAACTGTTAGTGCACCAGACTCTTTAGCAATTCTTGCAACTACTGGAGCAGCACCTGTACCGGTACCTCCACCTTCACCGGCTGCAACGAAAACCATATCTGATCCACGAAGTACTTCTGCAATTTCTTCAGCGTGGTCTTCAGCAGCTCTTCTACCAACTTCAGGATCAGCTCCAGCACCAAGACTTCTTGTGCTGGTGCTTCCAATTTCTAACTTCACATGTGCTTCTGATTTCAATAGGTCTTGACCATCAGTGTTAATAGCAATGAACTCAACTCCGCGAAGTTGCTTTTCAATCATCTGGTTGACTGCGTTACCACCGGCACCACCAACACCAACAACTTTGATTACTGCTAGAAAATTATTCAATCCTGCTTCAGACATGTGCTTCCTTCGATTAGTCCAACATTTAGCAAACCCTAAACCTCAAGTTGAAGGTTAGTTATCTTCACCAAATGCATCTGCGCCAAAAAACTAAGCGGTAAAGCACCTAATCCCCTGCTAATCCTTGGGTGTGTCTGGAACTTGCTAACGGATGACGCTAGGGGTTTCTGGTGATGAAACATCGAATGTCGCTGGTATGCGAGCAGGTGTTTTGTAAAGCAGGACTTTCAGAACCCTGGACTTCAAGGCTGCTTGGCTGGAATCACCCCAGATGATTATCTGCTTGTAGTTTCCTCTAAGCCTCATGGTCACGTTATCTCTGGTCTTAGCTTGAATGTATTCAATCTTCTCCAGAAGTGAGGCAGGTAGAGCAAGCAGCACATCGATGGCCTGTGTGTAGTTCTTAGATGTCTTTGGATCTCCGGTAATGATGATTGTTGGAAGCTTTTCAGAACCGTTTGCTACACCCAATCGAATGCCTGAAGGGTCATAGAGGAATGCAACTCCATCAGAGACAACTATGGAAATTGGTGTTCTCTCGACGATTTTGACTCTTAGTTCATGCGGTGGCTGGCTTACCACAGCGATGCTTTCGATGAGTTTGAACTTAGCAAGATCATCGGCAACACTCTGGCTACTTATCATCGGCAAAGGTTGCCCTATATAACCCTTTAGAGCTGCCTGAATTTTGGATTCTGGAACCTTGTTTTCACCAACGATAGTGATCTTGTTCACTGCCAAGATAGGTGTGAACATCGTGGATAGAACAAAAAGAACAAGAGCTAGAAAAGCGCCAAGAAGTGAGCGAACATAAATTTTCTTCACAGTAGATTCTTTGGTGAATCTTCTTACTTCCTTCACTCTTGCTCTTCGAATAGAAGCAGTGGCTCGAATCTTTTTAAGAGTTGGCCTTGCTTGCCCTTTTGCCTTCTTGATTAAGGGCTTGACCTTTGGTTTAGCAGTCTTACCCTTAGCCCTTGGAACAGGTTTAGAGTAGCGAGGTCGATTCTTGGAAGGTTCCAAAGCTATGCCTCAAGTGCTTTTAGGATTCCTGGAACCTGACGGTACACATCGCCACAACCCATGGTGATTACAAAGTCACCAGGTCTAGCGATTTCTGCTACTGCAGCTGGTACATCATCCCAGAGCGGCACATAGTGCATTTTTTCTTGATCGTGAAAAGCGTCAGCAATTAATGCTCCAGTTACTCCTGGCTCTGGATCTTCTCTAGCTGCATAAATATCTAGAACGACAACTTCATCACTGAGTGCAAGTGCCTCGGCAAATTCTTTGGCAAACAATCTGGTTCTGCTGTAAAGATGTGGCTGGAAAACCGTAATGAGTCTGCCTGAACCAACTACCGCTCTGGCCGCACTCAATGCGGCTAGAACCTCTGTTGGGTGATGAGCGAAGTCATCGTAAACCTTCACATCTCTTACTTCACCGTGAAGTTCAAAGCGTCGCTGCGTTCCATTGAATGTGGCAATTGCATCCAATGAACTCTTTGGATTGAGGCCAAGTCCCACCAGCACTGCAAAAGCTCCAGTTGCGTTGATGGCATTGTGCTTGCCAGGAACCAGAAGTGTTGCAGAGTAGTTCTCCCCTAGGTAGGAAACATCAAAACTTACATGTGCCCCTGATGCATCAAGATTGATGATTCTCACATCAGCACTCTCATGCTCGCCGAAAGTAATAACTCTCTTATCTTTGATTAGTTTGCTTACACGAACTGCACCAGCGTCATCGGAACTGATTGCGACAAAGTCGGATGCACCGTTGGCAAACCTTGCAAATTCTTTCTCAAAGTTTTCAAGCGTTCCATAGTGATCTAGGTGATCAGGATCAACGTTAGTAATTAGGGCTACCGCTGTTTGATAGTGCAGGAAAGAACCATCTGATTCATCGGCTTCAATAACAAAAAGGTCTGTAGAACCCGTTGCAGCTGATGAACCATACTCGGCGATAACTCCGCCGTTTACAAAGCTTGGGTCTTGTCCCAGTTGCCTAAGGCCTGTTACAACCATTCCAGTGCTGGTTGTCTTACCGTGAGCACCTGCAACAGAAATGAGTTTCTTACCAGTGGTCAGGTACTTCAATGCTTGAGATCTATGAAGGATTGGTAGCTTCTTTTCTTGAGCAAGAACATACTCAGGATTAGTCGGCCATAGAGCAGATGTGACGACAACTGTGTCAGCATCGCCTAGATTTGCTGCGTCATGACCAATCGCCACTTGAGCACCAAGACTTCTAAGCTCATCGATGTTTCCTGATTCTCTAACATCGCTACCGGTTACTTTGTGTCCGGATTGGATAAGTAGTCGAGCAATTCCGCTCATACCTGATCCACCAATACCAATGAAGTGAATGTGCCCTAGGTGTTCAGGAACTACCTGGCTAAAATCCGGTTTGATGGTCATAAAATCCTCTTGATTTCTCTAAGACTAAATAAGGCTGGCTAGTCTTTGCCCAGCAACACGCCATTTACCAGCTCAAGCAAGCGTTCAGAGCCATCTCTTACTCCAACAGAGAGTGAATTAGCTCTCATGCTCTTCAGCTCTTTGGCATTGCTAATCAGAGGAATTAGATGTGATCGCACATACTCAGGAGTGAAATCTGCATCAGCAACCAATACCGCTCCTCCTGCATCAACTAACTCTGCAGCGTTGAGTTTCTGTTCACCATTGCCAACAGGATATGGAACCAACACTGCTGGAAGTCCGACTGCAGCCAATTCGCTAACAGTTGCTGAACCAGATCTAGCTACGGCAAAGTCAGCTGCTGCAAGAGCTAAGTCCATCCGGTTGCAGTAGCTAAGTCTGTGATAGCCACCTTGAATCAAGTCAGGTAATTCTGCTCTGTTGCCCACAACGTGAATAACTTGAATACCTGCTGCCTCTAGCAGTTGCCTAGATGCATCGATAGTTTCGTTGATTCTCTTTGCTCCTAAAGAACCACCGGTAACCAGCAGTGTGGTTAGCTTCGGATCAAGCCCGAAGTAAACATCAGCTTCAAATTTCATATCGGTCTTTGTGATCTCAATGACCTCTTTACGCAGAGGCATTCCAACTAGAACTGCCTTAGGTAAATCGGTCTTGCTAAATGTCACACCAACAGCAGATGCACTTCTCGCTCCAACTCGATTGGCATAACCAGGCAGGGCGTTTGCCTCGTGAACGACGAAAGGTATACCTAGCTCTTTAGCAGCTCGATAAGCCGGTGCGCTGGCGTAGCCACCAAAACCAACAACAACATCAATGTTCTTCTCTTGAATGTATTTCTTGACTGTTGCAATTGACTTCAAGAACAGAGAAGGGAACCTAAAAAGGTACGCATTTATCTTTCTAGGCATTGGCAATCTTGGAACTGTTAGAAGTTCATAGCCTCGCTCAGGTACCAGTGTTGATTCCAGACCTTCAATAGTTCCTAATGCCCATACCCTGTGCTCACCTTTTTGAGCCATGATTTCATCAGCTAGAGATAGCAGAGGATTCACATGCCCTGCTGTTCCTCCACCAGCTAATAGATAATTGGTCATTTCTTGCGAACTCTTCTTCTTGGTCGATCTTGATCTCTCTCGACAGCCAGCACGACACCAAGTGCCATAAGAACCGCGAGCATAGATGATCCTCCCTTTGAGAACAGCGGAAGTGGAACACCAATCACAGGGAATAGTCCCAGTACAACTCCGATGTTTATGAACGCTTGGATGGTGATCCACAACATCACGCCAGTTACTGCAATGGCACCGAAGTCAGTATTTGAGTTCAAAGACACTCTGCGAATGTAACGGGCCAGCATGAAGAACAAAACCAAGACCACAACAGCTCCAAGTAGTCCGACTTCTTCTCCAACGATGGAGAAGATGAAGTCGTTCTCCACTTCAGGGATCCATCCCCACTTCATCTTTGAATCACCAAGTCCAGTGCCAAAGAGTCCACCAGAAGCCAAAGCCCAAGCTGCCTTGTCGGTCTGCCAGTTTGTATCTGCTGCAACTGATTCTGTTTGCCCCAAGAATGCCAAAATTCGATTCATACGGTTTTGACTAGATAGCGCGAACCCAAGTGCTAATACTGCTCCCGACGCAACAATGAATCCTATGTCTCTCATCGGCATTCCGATTAGGAAAGCAAGCGCTACGACGAATGCGATTATGACCAAAGTAGTTCCAAGGTCCTGTGAAGTTGCAAAGATTAGACCAGCAGGCAAAATTCCATAGAGCACAAGCGGCAGCGCACCTTTACGCCAATCCCATAGCTCATCGAGATTAGGGCTCAACTTCACAGCGAGAGCAAGAATGATTCCAAGCTTCATGAATTCTGAAGGTTGCAGAGTCAATGGTCCAAAAGCAAGCCAGTTAGTGTTACCTCCAACTGTCTTTCCAAATCCTGGAACCACTACAAGGAATTGCAAGACAATTGAACCTGCCCAAAACAGCATTGAGAACCTTTGGATGACAGCTACTGCACGCATCGAAATAAAAATCATAAAGACTAACCCAAGTATTGCGGCATAAGTTTGTGATCTAAATTCCGCGAAGGCATCCCCTGTTGCCTTGATTGATGCAACGTTTGAAGCACTTAGAACCATAACCAAACCACAACCCAGCATTAAGACAATGAGCATTGCCAATCTGTAAAACAAAGGTGTCTGGTTCAAGAAGTAGTTATCAAACCAAGTGATAGAAGATTGAATTGGGTTTCTAACAAAGTCAGAGATGTTTGTTTTCAAACCTGATTTTTGTGCTGACTTTCTCTTAACTGCCTGTTTTGTATTTGCCATTAGTCCTGAACTTCCTTACGTACTGCTTCTGCAAACAGTTGTCCCCTGTGTGCATAATCTTTGAACTGATCCATTGATGCTGCAGCTGGTGCTAGAAGAACTACATCTCCGCTAGTTGCAATATCTTTCGCTGTGCGAACTACTTGAGTCATAACATCAGAGGCATCCGCTGTTACTTCATGAACTTGAGTATTTGGAGAATGCTTTGCTAAGGCTTCAAGAACCGGAAGTCTGTCCATCCCAATGACGATTGCAGCTTTAAGTTTTGGAGAGTACCTAGTAACCAAATCAGAAATGTCCACACCCTTTAGTAGTCCACCAACTACCCAAACGACTGAATCAAATGAGGATAGGGCTGCAGCTGCTGCGTGAGGATTGGTTGCCTTTGAGTCATCAACCCATTCGATGCCGTCCTGTCTCAAGATGAGTTCAATCCTGTGGTGATCAAGCTGGAATTCTTGAAGTGCTCTAGCTATCTCGCTAGGCTGCACTCCAGCTGCTCTTGCAAGAGAAGCAGCAGCAGCGATGTTAGACATTAGGTGGGGGCTTACGATGATGCTTTCACTAAGGTCATTCAGAGTTGCAAGCTCTAGCGCTTCAGAAGCATCATCCACAAAAGCTCTATCAACCAAGATATCTTCAACCCAGCCAACTTCATTTGGTGCTGGTGTGTTAACTGTGAAACCCACTGCTTGAGCTTCTTCAGTGTTACTTGCCTTAGCTAAGAGTTCAGAGGTCTGTTTGTCCCCTGCGTTATAAACACAGCAAACCTTTGTGTTGTTGTAGATCTTTCCCTTGGTCCTGCCATACTCCGTCATCGAACCATGCCAATCTAGGTGGTCCTCCGCCAGGTTCAGTACTGTGCTGGCTAGCGGTTCGATGTGATTTGTATAGTGCAGTTGGAAACTGCTTAGTTCAACTACTAGAACTTCAAACTCCGCAGGATCTCTCACAGCATCAAGTATTGGCTTACCGATGTTGCCGCAGGCAACAGCTCTTATACCTGCAGATAGAAGCATCTGCTCTACTAACTGCGTGACAGTTGTTTTGCCATTAGTTCCGGTGATGCAAATCCACTGAGAAGGTTTTCCAAACTTGTCTCTAACTCGCCAAGCAAGATCAATGTCTGTCCAGATTTCAATATCAGCTTTGCCAGCTTGAACTAGAAGGGCATTATCAGGCTTGATTCCTGGAGAGGTGACTACTAACTGAGCACCAAACTCGCTAAAACGTTTTGCAACTGTTTCAGGGTCTTTACCAATTAGTGCATCAATGCCTAAAGCATCGAGAATATCGAGAGACTTGTCATCTGCCTTGTCTGCGATTACGAGTACTGATGCTCCAAGCTCATTCAAGGTATCGGCAACAGAGAAACCACTCACACCTAAACCGAAAACAACAGCCTTGAGTTCACTCCAATCAGAGTGCCAGCTTTTGAGGTGATCTAGTTTGCTCATGCAACCGAGCCATAAATCCACTCGACGTAGAACAAACCAATTCCAGCCATAACTAGCAATCCACAAATGATCCAGAATCTAACCACGACTGTTACTTCATTCCAACCCTTTTCTTCAAAGTGGTGGTGAAGTGGACTGTTTAGGAAGATACGCCGTGGTGTGCCAGTGAACGTTCTAGATAACTTGAATACGCTTCGCTGCAAGATAACTGAACCAGCAGAGATAGCGAATAGCCCTCCAACTAGAACTAGCAGAACCTCAGTGCGAGAAAGAATAGCTAGGGCTGCTAGAGCTCCACCTAGACCAAGGGAACCGCTATCCCCCATGAAGATTTGAGCTGGGTTGGTGTTGAACCAAAGGAATCCAATAAGTGCACCAACAATGGCTGCAGCAATAACAGCTAGGTCTAGAGGATCTCTTGTGTTGTAACAGTTAGGAGCGATGTTAGTTACATCACAGGCCTGGTTGAACTTCCAGAAACCGATAACTGCAAAAGCACCGATAGACATAATCAGTGAACCGGTAGCAAGACCATCTGCTCCATCAGTTAGGTTCACTCCATTAGATGCACTTACCACCAGGAGATAAATCCAGAACAAGAACGCAGCTGCGCCAATCCAAATAGCAATCTCACCCCAAGATTCAGGAGCAATCTTTGCTAGGTCAAATCCAGTGTCACGGAATATAGAAATTTCAGTAGAGGCAGGGGTTAGACCAAATAGATCTTTGTTCTGCAATGATGCCCAAGCGAAGACAGTTGCAACAAGAATTTGACCTGCAATCTTGTAGATACCTTTTAGTCCAGCTGTGTTTTGTCCACGAACCTTCAGATAGTCATCGATGAATCCGACTAAACCAAGACCAACCATCATGAACATAACTAGTAGAGCTGAATAAGTTGGTGGCTCACCGTTAACCATCTTTGCTACAAAGTAGGAGGCGACAGCACTAAGAATGATTCCAATTCCACCCATGCTTGGAGTTCCACGTTTTGTGAGGTGTGTTGAAGGACCATCAACTCGAACTATCTGGCCCCAGCCAATTTTCTTGAACAGCCAAATAAGCACAGGTGTGATGACAAGTGAAAGCACTAGCCCTAAAAGCCCTGCAAGTAGTAGTGCTCTCATTAGTTCTCCTTCAAGAGGTCATCGCCAAGAAATCTTAGATTCGCTGACTTTGAAGATTTCACCAGAACGATTTCGTCTCCTGTAAGCATTTCACGCAGATAGGCCAGAGCGTTGGAGATTTCATCGAAATACTGAGATTCCCCATCCCATGAACCCTCTTGAGATGCTCCCATGTGAATCAATTTGGCGGCTTTCCCAACCACAACTACCTGGCCTAGATTCAATCGCACAGCAATTCGCCCAATGGCATCATGCTCATGAGCTGAGAACTCACCCAGTTCAGCCATCTCACCCATAACAGCAACTGTCTTCTTACCCGAGATCCTGCCCAATTGAGCAAGAGTCTGTAGGGCAGCTCTCATTGAGTCTGGGCTTGCGTTGTAGGCATCGTTTATAACTGTTAGTCCAGACTCAGCTACACCCAGTTCCATTCGCCACTTCTCCGCTAGCTTCATGCTTTCGATAGCCTGAATTGCTTCTTTGCGATCAACGCCAAGAATTTCACCGGTAGCTAGAGCAGCAAGCGCGTTATAGACATGGTGCTCACCAAGAATGTGAAGATTAACCTTTGACTTGGTTCCATCAGGTGCTGAAAAACCAAAACTTGTTCCAGACAGGCTAATGGCTACATCTGAGGCTGAATAGTCACTGTCTTGACCGAGACCGAAGGTAAGTGCTTTGGCTTTAGTTCTAGTTGCCATGTTCATAACACGTTCATCATCAAAATTAAGTAGAGCTATTCCAGTTGGAGCAAGTTCTTCAACTAGTTCTGCCTTAATGTTTTCGGTTGCCTCAATGCCACCAAACTCACCAGCATGAGCAAGACCAACCTTAAGTTCAATTCCAATATCTGGTTCACACATCTGAGCTAGGTACTTAATCGTGCCAGGACCACCAGCACCCATCTCAACAACTAGGAATTTAGTTTGCTCATCAATCTTGAGCATTGAATAAGGTGCACCAACTTCATTGTTGAATGATTCTTCTGGTGCAATTGTTTTGCCTTTAGTGGAAAGCACCTCACGAAGCATATTCTTAGTTGTTGTCTTACCGTTTGATCCAGTTACACCAATCACTTTTAACTGACCAAGCGCTTTTACTTTTGCAACTACATGCTTGGCAAGTAGTCCTAGAGCATGAACTGAATCTTTCACAACCAACTGAGGAACAGTGCTAGTAACTTCATGCTCGACTATTAGTGCTACCGCACCATTTGCTATCGCACTTGAAACAAACTCATGTCCGTCGGTGACTTCACCAGGTTTAGCAACAAATAATGATCCAGCTTTGATGAGTCTTGAATCGGTTTCAACAGAACCTGAAATCACAACTGTTCCATCACTAATTAGTTTTGCTCCAATGGCTTCTGAAATCTCTTGCAAGCTAATGGCTATCATTTGTAGCCTGCTTCCTTGAGAGCATCTCTTGCTTCTGATCTTGCAGAGTATGGAGTTCTCACTCCCTCAATGTCTCGGTAGTCCTGATGCCCTGGTCCTGCCCACAAAATTGCATCTCCTGGACCAACTAGTGAAACAGCCAAACGAATCGCTGCCTCTGGTGGAGATACCTCATGAATCTCAAGCTCTGGTCTAAATTCACGAGCAGCTTCAACCAGCGCTTTACGAATAGAAGCTGGGTTTTCAAATCTTGGATGATGATCGGTAATTACAAGAAGGTCACAGCCAGCAGCTGCCACTCTTGCCATTTCAGGTCGCTTAGAAGCATCCCTGTCGCCATCTGCACCAAACAGCATTAGAACTTTACCTTTAGTTACTTTTCTAACAGCGGCAAGGGTATTGAGAAATGCATCTGGGCTGTGTCCAAAGTCAACATAGACGAATGGTGCCCCAACTGGTGAAACAAGTTCAGTACGACCAGGTAGGTAAGCATCAATACCTTTATCTAGTGCCTTTGCAATATCTTCGAAATGGTATCCAGCAGTTAGGGCCATGACAATTGCCAATCCAGCATTTGAAGCCATGTGAGCTCCAAGGATTGGAACACTACTCACAAGGTGTTCTCCTTGAGGACCGGTTAGTTCAAACTCTGTTTTGCCAGGAAGCTCAGCCAAGATCCTTACATTCCAGTCCGCACCATCTTCAGGGTTCATCGAGATTGTTGTAACTGGAACTTCACTTCGTTCAGCAATTCTCTTTCCATAGACAGTGTCGAGGCAGACCACTGCTTTTTTAGATTTCTCTTTTGTGAAGAGCTTTGCTTTAGCAGAAAGATAGTCATCAAAACCGTCATAGTCATCGAAGTGATCGTGGCTCAGGTTTGTAAATCCAGCAACATCAAACTTCAGTCCATCAACTCTTAGCTGAGTAAGTGCTTGAGCTGAAACCTCAATGGCAACATCGGTTACACCTTTTTCACGCATTCTTGCAATCAGCGCTTGCATCTCAGTTGATTCAGGAGTTGTTAGACGGCTTACAATAACTTCACCGGCAATGTGTCTTTCAGCAGTAGATGTTAATCCTGTGGTTCTGCCTAGTTGACGAAGGATTCCTTCAAGCAGATAGCTAGTTGAGGTTTTACCGTTTGTACCAGTCGTACCAAATAGCAGTGGCATGTTGCCCTCGGTGTTTCCATAAACAAAAGCAGCCAACTCCCCTAGATGTGTCCTAGGTTGCTCTAGGCACATTACCGGTAGATCAATTCCTTGCAGAATTTCTAAACCAGCTGAATCTGTCACAACTGCAACTGCACCTTGCTCGATTGCTTTAGCAATGAAGTTTGCGCCATGAGTTTTTACTCCAGGCATGGCAACAAACAGATCGCCTTGTCTTAGATCACCGGTGTTCATGCTGATACCTGTGAGTAAGACACCCTCTGAATTACCAACAACATCAAGAGAGAATCTCTTTGCGAATGTCTCAAGCGGAACAGGAGTAACTAGATCAGGTCGAAGAATTGGAGGGATTGATTGCTTAGGAGTCATTATTTCCACCTAATCGCAATCTTCTTTGACTTGGTAGTTGATGGTGGAACAGCGTAAGTCTTAAGTACCTGCTTCATCACAGAAACAAAACCAGGTGTTGCTCCTAGAGAGTTGCTAACAGTTCTTGATTTGAATGCAGTGACAGCAACGATGTATTTAGGATCTTCAACTGGAGCAAGTCCAACAAAAGAAACAGCAAAGAGTTTGCCATAGCCTTTTCCTTCAGCAATTTGAGCTGTTCCAGTTTTGCCACCAACACGATAACCCGGAATTCTTGCTGTCTTACCGATAGAACCGAACTCAACAACTTTCTCAAGCATGTCTATAGTTGTGGCGGCTGTTTCCTCAGTGATGACTCTAACTGGAGCGTCAACTGCAGTTCTAGTTAGAGTTCCTGCACTATCTACGCATCCCTCAACTAAGACAGGTGAAAGTCGAACACCCTTATTTGCAATTGCCTGATAGATACCCGCAGTTTGAATTGGAGTAAGAGAAACACCTTGACCGAACATAACTGTCTGGTCAGTCATCTTGTCCCAGTTTTTGTAATCAGCAAGAAGTCCTGAAGATTCACCTTCGAAGTTCACTCCAGATTTAGATCCCATGCCGAACTTCTGCATGTACTCGTATCTAGTCTTTGAGGTAACCTTTCCACCAAGTTGAACAAGTCCTGTGTTAGACGAATCAACAAGCACACCGGTAAGGGTCAGCTTGTCTGGTGGATGTTGATGAGAATCATTGATTCTTTCTCCCCATGGCATGCGAAGGGAGTAAGGAGCAATTACTTGAGTCAATGGAGTTGCTTTACCAACATCAACCGCTGTTGCTGCAGCAACAGGCTTAAGAATTGAACCTGGTTCAAATGCAGCTCTGAAAATACGTGAAGAACGGTTCTGAGATTCGACACCACTTGGGTTGTTTGGATCAACTGTTGGAGCTTCAGCAGCAGCCAGAATTTTTCCAGTGGCGACTTCAATAACTATTGCGCTGGCCCAGTCTGCTTTCAATCTTCTAACAGTTGCAGCCATCTCCTGCTGAGCTGAGTACTGCAGATCTGAGTTGATAGAGAGAACAACGTCAGAGCCATGCTTTACCTGCTGAATGGTCTGCACTGATGAAGGAATGCGAATGCGATCCGCGCCTTCGATGTATGTTTCTTTTCCGTCAGTTCCAGCAAGACAAGAGTTCATCATTCGCTCAATGCCTTCAAGAGCAGATCCATCTGAACCTACGAAGCCAAGAAGATTTCCTGCAACTGCTCCGTCTGGATAGTGACGCTCTTGCTTTTGGTCAAAGTAGAGCCACGGAAGATTCAACTCTTTGAGTTTGGTATAGACAGCCGCGCTTACAGACTTCTTTAGATTGGCATACCTAGATGTTCCAGTCATCTTCTCAATAAGAACATCGGTTGGAACTTTCAGAATGCCGGAAAGTTTCTCAGCCATTTGGTCTTTAGTAAAGGCGACTTTCTCGCCATCGATAGTTAGCACCACTGGGCCAACAATCTTTGGATCTACGTTTACATCCCAACTCACAACTGTCGTTGCAAGAATTCGACCATCACTATCGATGATGTTTCCTCGAATAGCAGGAAGAGTTCGAGTAGTTTCTCGAGCTTGGGTTGATAGCGCGTTTAGACGATCAGCGTCCACAACTTGAACATAAATTAGTCTGCCTACGAAAGCTGAGATGACGAGCAGCAATACGACAACGAATGCCGTGTACCTTCTGTCAGTTTGGCTGGTATGCATCTAACACCTAAGTCCAGTTAGTTCGTAGGCGATTTAGGAATGCCCACCGAATTTAAAGGTACTTCGGCAGCTGTTGGGTTATTAGTCTTGACACTCTCAGTACTTGAAGTTTTCAGAGTCGGAGCATCAATTGTTGCTGCAGAGGCACCAGTCAACTTTGATACGTCGCTCTTTACTGTCATAGCCGCATTTGCAATCAAGTTCTTAGATACAGCCATTGAGCTCTCCGCAGATGCAGGAACTGCAGAGCCAAGAACTTTAGCGTCTCTAACGTTCAAGAACACTGGGTTTGAATTCACGATCATGCCCAGAGCCTTTGCGCTGTTAGCTAGGTTCTGAGGAGAACGAAGAGAGTCAACCTGCTGGCTAACAACCTGGGTTTGGGTAGCTAGAGCTTCTGTGTCCTTCTTCAAAGTTGAGATTGTGTAAACAGCAGTGTCACATAAAGCGTTAACCACCAGACCAGAAATAGAAATTAGGGTTAGGCCGACAATTACTTTTCTAAGTACTGCTTTAGGGAATCTGAGCCCAGCTTGATCTGCTCTTGAAGCTGCCTTGGCCTTCGGACGTCTGACTGGTTGAACCGTGGTTGTTACCGGTCTTAGATGTCTTCTAGGTGCTAGAGGACGAATCGGTTGGGCTTGTCTTAATACGCTCATGCTGCGTTCCTAATTTTCTGGGCAGCACGTAATCGGACTGATGCTGATCTAGGGTTTCTACTAATCTCTTGCTCTGTTGCCTTTTCCGCTCCCCTAACGAGTAGGCGAAGGATTGGAGCATGTTGCTCAAGTTCAATTGGAAGATCTAGTGGAGCTGAGGAAGTTGCTGCAGCAACAAGTGCCTGCTTCACAATGCGGTCTTCTAGGGACTGGTAGGACAGAACCAAAACTCTGCCATCAACCTTGAGTGCATCAATTACAGCTGGGATTGTCTCTTCAAGAATTTCAAGTTCACGGTTCACTTCAATGCGCAGTGCTTGGAAGACTCGCTTAGCTGGGTGGCCAGAACTCTTACCTGGGATGAATGGAACAACCTTGGAAATGATGTCTGTGAGCTGCTGGCTTGTTGTGAATGGAGACTTGGATCTAATCTTTACGATCTGACGTGCGATTGCTCTCGCGTATCTTTCTTCGCCATAGGTTTTGAAGATTCGGTTTAGATCATCTTCGTTGTATTCATTGAGAACCTTGGCTGCGGTAAGTTCTTCGGTTGAATCCATTCGCATGTCTAGTGGAGCATCGAATGAATAAGCGAAGCCTCTGCCTTTTTCATCTAACTGCATTGACGAGACACCTAGGTCTAGAAGAACTGCATCGGCAAGATTTAGACCTAGTTCTTCAAGTACTTCTGGGATTTCGCTGTAAACGGCTTGAACAAGGTGAATGCGATCTGCGAATGGAGCAAGACGTTCACCCGCTAGACGAAGTGCATTCTCATCACGATCAATTCCAACAAGAATTAGGTTTGGGAATCTCAGTAGGAATGCTTCGCTGTGACCGCCAAGGCCAAGAGTTCCATCAACCAAAATTGCTGAGTCACCTTTTAGTGCTTCGCCAAGGATTTCAATGCAACGTTCTAAAAGAACTGGTTCGTGGAGTGAAGAGATTTCAGACATTTGTTGCTTTTAGTTCCTAGACCCTAAACCCCATCCATTTGCACCTTTTGGTTGCTGCTTTAGGAATCGGGGTAGATATCCAAAGCCAAATAGCTGGAGATTAGGAACTAGGAATTAATTCAGCCTCACCTCCCCCTCGTTGTAATTTGCGAAAGCTTCCGCTCCAGCATCCATAAATGCAGCACGAGTTTCTGGGTTCCAAATTTCAATGTGCTTTCCAGCACCTGCAACAACTAGTTCGCGACCAAGGCCAGCCCACTCACGAAGAGTTGCGGTGACCAAGATTCTTCCCTGACCATCTGGAGTCTGCTCATCTGCATCCCCAAAGAAGTGACGGTTTAGCACTCTAAAGTCCTGAGTTCCAATTGTTTTGTTAGCGGTTAGAGCAGCTGCTCTGCTCTCGTATTCAGCCCTGGTCATTACAACGACACAGTTCTCTTGTCCTTTAGTTAGGACTACTCCTCCAGCCAGACGATCTCTGAACTTAGCCGGAAGGATCAGACGGAACTTCTCATCGAGTTTGGGATAGCTAGTACCAATGAACACTTGCTCGCCCTTTCTCTAGTTCGACTTCAAACCTTTGCTCCACAATACACCACTTTCATCCACAAATATACAAATATCCGTAAGAACTTACAATTCTGGCGTGTTTAGGTCAATAAAAGCAAGGGGTTCTTTGGTGGAGGGAAAATCCAGAAAAATGGCAATATTGAGCTTAAATGACTAAAGGACCCCAGCTTTTGGGCTGAAGTCCTTGTATTTGCTGCCTTTTTGGCAGCTAAGTCTTGTTTTTAGTTACCGTTTCTTTGATCCCAACGGTTCTGAAAATAGCCAGAAGTTCCTGGTTTTGGACCTTTATCTTGGGCTGGTTTCGGTTGACTTTCTCTAAAAGCTTTGCTGGTCCAGTTCTGGCTGACTAGGTATAGACCGGTCAGCATGGTCAAAAAGGCAAGAACACCCACAACTGTCTGCTGGATAGAGGTAGCAAAAATCATTAGCCCCAGCCCAAAGACCACAAGGACTGAGCCAAGTACCAGAAGACGGCCGTATTTGACCTTGCCTGGTAGCTCAGGAGTCTTCTTTTCCTTAGCAACAGGCTTGCCGCCGTTAAGCTGACGCTCAAGTTCATCAAGAACTTTTTGCTCGTTCTCGCTCAATCCCAAAGTATTCTCCTCGCCTTGCCTTTAATGCTAAACCTATTCGCCAAGTTAGGCTATTCCAGTGAATTATTCAACAAATCTTTTGGGCCAGGTTCAGGCTAATTTGGACACTTTCTGCCAAAAGCAGCGAACCGATTTTGAGGCAATTTCTGCAGATCTAATCCCCGTTGTGGATTACACCCAGAGTTTGCTTCAAGGTGGCAAGAGATTTAGAGCCCTATTTTGCTACTGGGCTTGGCGTGCATGTTTGAGTGATTCGGCTTATCACCAGAGTGAACAAGAGATCAGAGATTCAGAAGAGGCCATTGCCGGTATTGCAGCTTCTCTTGAGATGTTCCACGCAGCAGCCCTAGTGCACGATGATCTACTAGATCAGTCAGATACAAGACGTGGTGCCCCTGCTATTCACAAACGTTTTGAGACATTACACAAAGAAAAGAGTTGGGCTGGTGCTCCTGAACGCTTTGGTGTGGCAGGTTCGGTATTAGTTGGTGACCTGATGTTGGGTTGGTCCAGCGAAATCTTCGGTAACGCTCTACTTCACTCCCCTAATCGTGAAATTGAAAGTGCTTGCCGAGATGAATTCAGCTTGATGAGAGTTGAAGTAATGGCAGGTCAATACTTAGATGTTCTAGAAGAGAACGCAGCTGCTACTCGACCTGTTAGCGAAGGTGTTGGTCGTGCTGAAAAAGTCATTCTTTATAAGACAGCTAAATACAGCATTGAAGCTCCGCTTCGAATTGGTGCTGCTTTCGCAGGAGCAGACCCTGCCAAACTAAGTCAATTCACTCAGTTCGGTATTCCTCTTGGAATCGCTTTCCAACTCAGAGATGACATTCTCGGCGTATTTGGAGATCCAAGCGTCACTGGTAAGCCTGCCGGAGATGATCTTCGTGAAGGCAAGAGAACTGTCTTGGTAGCCCTAACTCTTGAAGCTCTGACCGAAAGATCCCCATCTATGGCAGAGAGTTTCGAAGAGTTACTGACTAGCAGAGAGTTAGACACTCATCAGATTGCATTTATGCAAAAACTGATTCAAGATTCTGGTGCTTTAGCGAAGACAGAGCGAATGATTGTTGAATTGGGTGATCGAAGCCTAGAGTCTCTCGATGCTGCGAACTTGGAAGAGTCAGCCAAGGCAACTCTAAAGGCTCTTGCGTTGAAAGTTATAAGTCGCGACGCTTAGAAAGCTAGCGACTGAGCAACTCTTCTTACTTCTGTTTTTCTACCAGAGATAAGTGCTGCCATTGGTGTTGTTGCCAAGGAGTCTTCAACTGTGTAGAGCCATTTGATTGCTCCACCGAGAGTGAAGCCAGAATCTAGCAGAAGAACGATTGTTCCTCTAAGCGATGGGAGCGGTTCTCCATTGATGATTATCTCTGCAGGAATTCTCTGAACGTTATCTGTTTTGATAGCAATCAGGTGGTGCTCTTCAATCAAGCGACGAACTTTACCTGGCACTATGCCAAGGAGTTCACCTGCTTCAGGAATCGTAAGCCAGTCAGTTATTTGATCTAGGGGTTCAGTCACAGTTAAAGATTGCCATACCAATGCCCTCAACGCTAGATGCAACTCACAAACAACCTGAGGTTGGTGCAGCAGCTTCATCCAATGCTCTTCTTTTAGACTTGATAGAAGTTTGAGAATCTGGCAGAAGGCTTAGCGTTATCGGAACCTTCTGCTTCGGTCTTGGTATAGAGAGGTAGGGTCTAAATAAGTATGAGCAATTTAGTAGGCACTACCCTCTCTTCTCGCTACGAGATCACAGAGATTATCGCCAGAGGTGGCATGGCAACTGTCTACCTAGCCAAAGATTTAAGACTGGCTAGAGAAGTTGCGGTAAAGATTATTCACCCGCACCTATCTGAAGACCCAGTTTTCAGAGACAAGTTCTTCAGAGAAGCCAGAATGCTTGCCAAGGTAAACCACGCGAACCTTGTGAACATATTTGACCAGGGCGACGATAACGGTAATGCCTTTATAGTCCTGGAGCTAGTTCAAGGAATAACACTTAGAGATGCAATTAAGGACTTAGGTGCACTTCACACCACTCAGGTATTGCAGGTAAGCAAGGCTATGCTCTCTGCTCTAGCCCAAGCCCACAGCAGTGGAGTTGTTCATAGAGATCTCAAACCTGAGAATGTCTTACTTTCAGATGATGGTCGCATCAAGGTAACCGACTTTGGTTTAGCTAGAGAGCTATCTGCTAGCACAGATACAGGTTCGCTGGTTGGCACAGTGGCTTATCTTGCACCTGAAGTAATCAGACGTGGCAAAGCAGAAACCCCGAGTGATGTCTACAGCTTTGGCATCATGCTCTTTGAGATGCTCACTGGTCAACAACCATTCAGAGGTGATGATGCGATTCAAATTGCATTCATGCACACATCAGAAAGAGTTGCTTCGGCAAAGACTCTAAACCCAAAAGCAGATAACTCTCTCGATCAACTAATGCTCTGGTGCACAGAACCTAATCCGGAGAACAGACCTGCAGATGCATCAAGAGCGCTGATCGAGATTGAAAAGATTCTTAGGTCAGAACCTATTGATTCTGCTTCATCTAGGACTGAAAATCTTTCTGAAACTATGGTTCTGCCAAGAGATGCGAACTTCACAGAAGTGCTGGGAGATCTCGGATTAGAGGAAGAAGAACTGCCTTTCGCGAAGCATTCTTCCAGACTCGTATTCGCTAGATGGATTGTCGCAAGCGTTTTGGCATTAGCTGTTGGCTCATTTGGAGGATGGTATTACGGAGCGGGACCAGGTGCTCTAATTGCAGTTCCAAACTTGAGTGATAAAAGTGTTTCACTCGCATCAACTGAAATTGATTCCATAACCAAAGATGTTGTTATCCGTGAAGAATTCAGTTCTGCTTTTGCTAAGGGTCAGGTCATTGGCACAGAACCCGTTGCAGGAATTCTTGTTCCGAAAGGAACTCAGATTGTTCTTGTTGTTTCTAAAGGAAAAGAATTAGTCCAGGTTCCTAAAGTCATTGGTGTTGACCTAGTTACTGCAACCGCCAAAATCATTGGAGCAAAACTTGTAGTTGGAAAAGTAACTCAGTGGTTCAATTCTGAATATCCAATCGGTGTTGTCTTTGAAAACTCTGGCAGTGATGGCACAAAGCTTCCGGTTTCATCAGGTATTGATCTAAAGGTCTCTCTAGGAGCTATTCCGATTGTTGCTGGGTTGCAGACAGAAATCGCTAAAGCTGCCCTTGAAGCTGCAGGACTTACTGTTCGAGCCATTGAGAAGAAGTATTCAACTACCGTTGCTAAAGGTCAGATCATTTCTGTAGTGCCTGATGAAGAAGAAGTCGGTAAAGGCTCTTCCATAAAGCTTGTTGAGAGCCTAGGCCCGCAAACTGTCACTATGCCTGCCGTGAAGGGTGAAACCATTCTGGCGGCCAAAGGATTACTTGAATCTCTTGGTTTGAGAGTTGTGATCGACACATCTTGGCTAAGTAAAGATTATGGAATCAAGAAGGTTACCGGGGTTAGTGAAACTGCTGGAACAACGCTTCTAGTTGGGCAAAGCGTAACGATTCGCTCTAGATAATTACTTGGCAGCTAGTTCTTCAGCAACTAAGAATGCAAGCTCTAGAGACTGTGAGTGATTTAGTCTCGGGTCACAAAGTGATTCGTATCTAGATTCCAGAGTGGCTTCATCGATGTGCTCACTACCACCTAGACATTCAGCAACATCATCACCGGTAAGTTCGATGTGGACTCCTCCTGGGAAGGTGCCTAGGTCACGGTGGACTTCAAAGAATCCTCTTACTTCATCCATGACATCATCAAATCTTCTTGACTTGTAACCGTTAGCAGTTGTGATGCCGTTGCCGTGCATAGGATCAGAAACCCAAAGCGGCTGTGCTCCAGCATCCTTTACAGCTTTGACAAGCTTAGGCAGAGCTTCACGGATCTTTCCTGCACCCATTCGAGAGATAAGAGTCAGGCGACCTGGCTCACGCTCAGGGTCAAGCTTTTCAATTAGTGCAAGAACATCATCTACTGAAGTGTTTGGGCCAAGCTTCACACCAAGTGGGTTTCTAACACGAGACAAGAAGTCCATGTGTGCACCATCTAGTTTGCGAGTTCTCTCACCAATCCAAATGAAGTGTGCGCTTGTGTCGTATGGAGTTCCAGTTCGTGAATCGATACGTGTCATTGGACGTTCGTAATCAAACAGAAGACCTTCGTGAGAAGTGTAGAACTCTGTCGTTCTTAGTTCATTAAAGTTTGCTCCGCATGCTGCCATGAACTTAATTGCTTTATCAATTTCACGAGCCATAGTTTCGTAACGAGAGTTTGCTGGGTTATCAGTGAAACCCTTGTTCCATTCATGAACTGAACGAAGATCTGCAAAGCCACCCATTGTGAATGCTCTAATTAGGTTCAAGGTTGAAGCTGACGTGTTGTAAGCCTGCAGCAAACGCATTGGATCAGCAGTTCTTGATTCCAAAGTGAAGTCATATCCGTTTACGGCATCGCCGCGGTATGCAGGTAGCTCTAATCCTTCACGAGTTTCTGTGTCAGATGTTCTTGGCTTAGCAAACTGGCCAGCCATGCGACCCATCTTAACTACAGGCATTGAAGCACCGTAGGTTAATACAACCGCCATCTGCAACATTGTCTTCACTCGATTGCGAATACGATCTGCAGTTGCATCAGCAAAAGTTTCAGCACAATCTCCACCTTGCAGCAAGAATGCTTTTCCTGAAGCAGCTTGAGCTAAACGGCTCTTCAAGATATCAACCTCACCAGCAAAAACTAGTGGCGGGTAGGTGGCAAGAATTGCTTTGACTTCTTCAAGCTTTTTTTGGTCAGGCCAGGTTGGCTGTTGTGCTGCTACTAGGTTGCGATAGTTATCCAGCCCAGCAATAACTGATGGGTCGGCTACGACAACTTTTTCGTTTGATAACACGGTAGGGTCCTGACTTAGTTTTAGCGTTTGTTTTTTAGAGTAGTGGCATATACGTCGATGTATTCCTGCCCACTTAGTTTCATGAGTTCATAAGAAATCTCATCAGTGACTGCTCGTAAGACTAGACGGTCACCTTCCATCCCCGCAAATCTAGAGAAATCTAAAGGTTCCCCCACAACGACGCCAATACGTCTAATGCGAGGAAGTCTTCTACCGATAGGTTGAACCTTTTCGGTATCAATCATGGCAACAGGAAACACTGGAACTTTAGCCTCCAGAACCATTCGGGCAATACCTGTTCTACCCCTAAAGAGTCTGCCGTCAGGAGATCTTGTGCCCTCAGGGTAGATTCCAAGCAATTGTTCCTGGCTCAAAACCTTTAGACCTGTGTTTAGGGCAGCTTCAGATGCCTTTCCACCGCTTCTATCAATTGGAAGTTGACCAGTTGCGATAAAGAACCATCTAGTTAGAGTTCCCTTTAGGCCTTTACCTGTGAAGTACTCGCTCTTGGCAAGAAAAACCACAGGTCTTCTGAGCATTAGCGGAAGGAAAATCGAATCTGAGAAAGATAAGTGGTTGCTAGCAAGAATGGCAGCACCATCGGAAGGAATTTTCTCTGAACCACGGACCCAAGGTCTAAACATGATCTTTAGAAGAGGTCCCAGAACAATATTTTTCAGCAGAAAGTACCACATGTGCGACCTCCTTACCTTCCAATAAACCTGTAAAGGACTAGTTTACCTCTGTACAGAAGCTCTTCTAGCAAGGTCAGCTGCCCCTACTACCCCAGCATCGTTGATTAGTGATGCTGCAACAACAGTCATTTCAGGGCGGTAACCCCTTGCAGGTAGGTGATTAAGGTATGCCTCCCGGATTGGAGCAAGAAGCAATTCACCAGCAACACTTAGCCCTCCACCAACAACCAGCATCTTTGGATCTAGGATCGCTGCAAATGAGGCAACTGCCTTGCCGATGTTTGTTCCAAGCTCGTTCAGTAGACGAAGAGCACCTGGATCTGATTCTGTGATTGCTTGGTAGACCTCGGTGCCTGTAAGTTCTCCAACCCCAGACTGAAGTTCGGCTAGTCGTGCACCTTCTTGAGTTCCAGATGAAGCAAGTTCTTTTGCTGAATCAAGAAGAGCGCTTCCTGAAGCGTATTGTTCTAAGCAGCCATTCTGACCACAGCCACACGCTCTTCCCTCTTGAATGAAGTTTGTGTGTCCAAGTTCCGCACCGATACCAAAGCCACCACGGAATAGTTCACCCTTGGCAACGATTGCTCCACCAACACCTGTTCCGATGGTGATCATCATCATGTGATCACTGCCTCTACCTGCACCAAATCTGTATTCAGCCCAACCAGCAGCATTTGCGTCGTTTTCAACAAAGACATCTATGCCTAGTCTTGCTTCTAGCTTTGCCTTAAGTGGTTCGTTTCTGAGGCTGAGGTTGGGTGAGTAAATCACCTCTGATTGATCTGCATCAATGAATCCTGCAATAGCTACTCCAACGGCAGCTACTTCTTGTCCGGAAC
>Ga0209444_10000159_pt1 | contig 35730 bp, 14 predicted proteins | sample LauGreFaBDMM15DN_2_FD_188215 | JGI IMG/M metagenome (GOLD analysis project Ga0209444, IMG submission 188215) | Freshwater lake microbial communities from Lake Michigan, USA - Fa13.BD.MM15.DN (SPAdes) (version 2) | ecosystem: Environmental > Aquatic > Freshwater > Lake | place: Lake Michigan... | reverse complement strand
TGTGCGCGCCCGCATTTTCGCAAAGCTACATCGATCCCAGTGATGCTCTCGGTATTTGGGATTTCAATTCGACAGCGGTGCCAACGCAGTCGACCGATGTCATGACCGGCACGCCGATGATTTTCCAGGGTGCTGCGGCATTCAGTGCGGATGCAGCTGGGCGCTCGGGATCTGCGGGAGATCGCGCATTGTATCTCGGCACCACAGGAGGAAACTATGCACAAGTGAATGACAGCAATTTCATGGGATTGGTCAATCAGAGCAATCTCGCGAGCGATCAGCTCACTGTAGTGTTTTGGCAAAAATGGTCGACCGCCATCGCAAGCAGCTCGACTGTGTGGTTCAATTCACCGAATTCTTCTGGCGGAAATCGTGGATTTCAGGCTCATGTGCCGTACAGTGATAACGTGGTTTATTTCGATACGTCGGGTTGTTGCGATAATCCAGCGCAACGTATCAACGCCAATATTGCGACCTTGTTTCCTAGCTTCAATTGGCAAGCGTGGCATCACATTGCGATCGTGAAAAATGGCGGAGTCAAGCAAGTCTGGGTAAATGGACAATTGCTCGTGTCGCAGGCAAGCGGAGCCTCGGCCCTATTGGGGGACTGGACAGAGATGCAGGTGGGCAAACAATTTGTTTCAGCGACGGAAACGGTGCGCGGATGGATTGATGATTTTGCGGTGTTCGGCACGGCATTGAATTCAACTCAAATCAACGCGTTGCATGGCGGAGCTGGGCCAGCTTCGTTGGTGGTGCCAGCGGATCAGTTGCCGCCTGTGATTTCCTCAGCCGTGCCTGCAAATCAATCGACTTTTCACCCTCCTGCTAGCGGTCTGAGTTTCACCGCGAGCACTGTCGCGCCCAATACAATCAATCCTTCAGACATCACGCTGAAGCTCAATGGCGTCGATGTCTCCGCCAACTTGAGCATCGGTGGGACGGCGACACAACGCACTGTGAGCTACACAGGCATCTTGGTTACCCAGCAGTATTATTCTGCGGTGGCAACCGTGCAAGATCAAGCTGATCGCACACAAACACTCAACTGGAGTTTCGATACCGCAGACGCGACGCTTGTCCCCACGCACAAAAATTTGCCGCTCGAGTCGATGGGCTCAGTCGTGCTTTCCTCAGTGAATGGCAGTGCGAATGGTGCATTGGGCTGGGATAACAATCCGGCGACTTATGCCGAGTCGCAAAATCTAGCGGGCTCGTACTGGGAAATGGAATTGGATCGTACGATCACAGCGAGTCGATTGTTGATCACTGCACCCAGCAATCCTGCACTCACAGGTGTTCTCAATGGGGCACGCGTGCGTTTGTATGATCTGCGCGATCAATTGGTCGATGAGTATTCTATTAGCACACTCGGCGCGGGTGCGACTTGGGCGGTTTTTTTACCGAATGGAACTGATGCGCGGATCTTGCGTTTGGATTTTCCACCGGGAGTTACGAATGGGCTTGGCGATCATCGTCTTGCGGTGGCTGAGGTGAAAATTGTTGGCGATGGCACACCGGCCTTTGGGCCGATTGATCTGGTCAATGTGGGCACGGTGGTGCAGTCGACGGTCAATGCGAGCAATATCGGCACCAACGCGCTGGATGGAAATCCTGCGACAGTGGCGGAAACCATGAACGTGGCAGCATCGTTTTGGGAACTTAAGTTGGATCGTGCGCGTCGCTTGGATCGCATCGAAATTGTCAACTCAGCCACCGCGCCTACGCGGTTGACTGGTCTCACCTTGAGGGTGCTGGACAATGATAGCAATGTCTTGGCCACTACTACCTTGAGCAATCCAGGCGCCAATGCTACGTGGAGCTACGATCTTCCTAGTAGTTTACCGAATGCGCGTAGCGTAAGAATTTCTCTGGAAAACGGATCACTCAATGGCAATGGTAACAATGTCATTTCCTTTGCAGACATCACTCTGATTGCTGGGCAAAACTACGCGCGCAATGCCACATCATATATGGTACGCTTGGTCGATTCCTTGCCAATGGCTTCGCTGGCGAACGATGGAAATTATGCCACGCACAGCGAGACCACGACCCAGTCGACCGATGGCTGGTGGGAAGCTGATCTTGGTGAGACCCGTGCACTTTACTCGGTGCGTGCTGTGCCCTTTGATGCGGAGGCCAATCAAGCGCGCTTGTCCCATGCGACGCTGCGACTGTATGATGAGAATCACCTATCGATTTATTCGCAGCATTTGAGTGGCACTAGTCCCTTGTTTGACATCGCGCTCCCCGGGCCGATTCAAGCGCGTTATGTGCGCATTGGTTTCGAAAACAAAGAACGCTCCTCACCCGATGGCGGCATCGAGTGGTATCTGCGCCTGCGCGAGGTGATGGCATTTGGGAGACCCGCGGGTGAGGAAGGCATTGCGCAGTTTGAAGCGAGCCAGGCGAATGTTGCTGCAGGAGCGCCTGTGGAATTGACATGGGAGGTCGAGGATATGCGTGAGCTTTTCATGTATCCGAATCAAGGATCGATGGGAGCAGCCACACTGGCTAATGGCAGTGGTTCATTTGCAGTGAGTCCCGCCGTTTCTACGGAATACACCTTGCTTGGACGTGATCATGATCAACATTTCATACGCCATGTGACGGTGCTGGTTGACGGTCAAGCGCTGCCACCACACATCAGTGAAATTTGTGCGAACAACAAATTTTCCTACGAAGATGGCTACGGTGATCCCTCGGACTGGATCGAGTTGCGCAATCCGAATCCTACTGCGTTTTCGATCGCTGGTTACGGGCTCAGCGATAATCCGCTGTTGCCGATGAAATGGGTTTTTCCTGTAGGCACCACCATCCCTGCTAATGGCACCGTGTTGGTGATGGCCTCGAATCGCACCGATGGCACAGATGCCGAGGGGAATTTGCACGCTTCGTTTGCTCTTAGTGCCGCCGGTGAATCCGTGGTGCTCACGGCTCCTGACGGCACAACGACAGTGGACTCGATCATCAACTTCCCGGCTCTCGAAAATGATATGACTTATGGTCGCAATCGCGATGGCACGTTGAGCATGATGGAGCCGACACCCGCAGCATGGAATGATGGCACTAACTACTCCGGTTGGTTAGAAGCGCCGACATACAGTCACAGCCGCGGCATTCACACCACGGCGTTTTCCTTGGTGTTGAACAATCCGAATCCTGTGGGGCAACTGTTGTATTCATTGGACGGTAGTGAACCGAGTTTGCCTTATACGGCAGCAATCAACATCAGTGGTAGTACAACGGTGCGAGCCCGTGTTGTCGCGACTGGCTATCGCGATACTCAAGCAGTGACGCATAGTTACATTTTCCATCAAAGCGTGATATCCTCACCGTTGATGAATACGACCTACACGCAAGGTGCTTTGTCTGGGCGATTGCAAAATGGCCTCACGCAACTGCCCACCTTATGCATCAGTGTGCCGACTTTGCCCGATGATTACAACGAGCGCGAGGCCTCGCTGGAAGTGATCATGCCCGATGGCTCACCACCGGTGCAGATCAATGCGGGAATCAATCGCGTAGGCGGCTCGTGGACGAATTTTGCGAAAAAAAGTTACCGTTTGAGTTTCCGAGCGATCTATGGTCAGAAAAGTCTCGATCTCCCGTTGTTCCGTGGCTTTGACCGCAGCATTCCTGCGACCAATCAAGTTGATACGCTCAGCATTACAGCCGGAAATCACGATATGGTCGATCGTGGCTTTTACATGGCGAATCGATTTGTGGAAGACACCATGCTCGACATGGGCAGTCTCAATCCGCATGGACGCTTTGTGCACGTCTACATCAACGGCGTGTATTGGGGACAATACAATGCGCACGAGCGACTTGAGGATTCCTTTCTCGCTGATTATCTCGGAGGCAAAACCGATGACTATGTCAATGTGCGCGGCAATGACAATGCCGGTGACAATTTCATCATCGGCACGCCTGAGCCACCGAATCGTGCCTCGTGGGAGTATGTGCGTGCGAATCGCAATTCCTATGCTGCCATCAAAGATCGGGTGGATGTTTCTCAATTGATCGACTTCATGTTGGTCTGGTATTATGGAGACTGTGAAAGCGAATATCGCTGTGCGGGATCGATCGAGCCTGGATCTGGCTACAAATTTTGGAGCGCTGATGGTGATGGTTTTTTGCGCACCTCGGCGCTGAGCTTGAATCGCACGGCAAACACCGGGCCTGGCGGGATTTTTGGCGCTCTGGCAGCTGAGGGGCATCCTGATTTTAAAACGTTGTTGGCGGATCGCATCTACAAACATTTTTTCAATAATGGGGCAATGACACCAGAGCGCAACACAGCTCGACTCAATGCACGCATGGCGGAAATTCAGGATAGTCTCATTGCGGAATGTGCGCGTTGGGGCTACCGCACACCGACCGATTGGGAGTCCGCTGCACAAACGATTCGCACGGGATTGTTCCCTAACAGAACTAGTAATTTATTCACGATGCTGAAAGCGCAAAACTACTATCCGACGATCGATCCGCCGACTCTTTCGCAACATGGGGGAAGTGTGGCCAAGGGAACAGCCGTCACCTTGAATTCCGGCGCGGGCACGATTTACTACACTGCCGATGGCAGTGATCCTCGCCTTGCAGGTGGTGGAATTTCTCCTCTCGCGCAAACGGCGACCATCACCAGCACTTCACACATTCCATTGGGTGCCTCGTGGAAATACTTTGATCAAGGTTCGTTGCCTGCCCCTAACTGGAATACCAATTCCTATACTGATACCGCATGGTTCAGTGGCAACGCGCCTCTTGGTTACGGTGGCGGACAGACAACAACAGTTAGCTTCGGAACAAATACGAACAACAAACATCGCACGACCTATTTCCGCAAAGTCATCAACATCCCCAATGTCTCCGCCATTACTACCGTCAATCTAGGCATCGCCCGCGATGATGGTGCCGTCGTCTATGTCAATGGCACAGAGGTCCTGCGCTCAAACATGCCTACTGGCACGATTACCTATAGCACCTCAGCGAGTACAACAATTACGGCAGAAAAAACTACCGTCCTGCCGTTCACCATACCTGCTTCCTTATTCGTAAATGGTGACAACCTAATCGCCGTCGAAATTCACCAAGTAAATGCTGGCAGTTCCGACCTTTGGTTTGATGCCTCTTTAACGACCTCAACATCGCCATACATTCCGATCAATCAAAATACACAGGTCAAAGCGCGCTTGTTGAATGGCAGCGCATGGAGTGCTCTAGCCGATGCACCGTTTTTCATCGCACATCCCTTGGCAAGTGGCCCGTATGTATTCCAAGAATGGGCTGATACCAATGCGGCTGGCCAATACCCTGAGGCCATGCGTTTTATGCAAACATCGTTGATCGATCCGCCCTTGGCTGCGTCGATGGATACTCCGTGGCCTCTCTCCTACAATTTGCCTTCGCAGAGTCGCATCAATGGAATGGGTTCCCAAGGTGTGGCATTTGTGAATACCGGTGATGTGCAAGCACTACCTGGCGCGGGTTTTGTCGGTGCCGCGGTGGTATCACTCAATACAATCGGCACCCAGGACATTCGCGTGACATGGACAGGCGGAACCATAGCTCCGAATGTGCGCGACTACGGCATTCGACTTCAATACCGCGTTGGCACCACAGGCGCTTATCAAGATGTGTTAGATTCTCTTGGTCAGCCCGTGGAATATGTGCGCAATGCTTCAGCCAATCACTCACAAGTGATCGGCCCTGTGACCTTGCCCATCGCTGCAGAAAATCAGCCACTGGTGGAAGTGCGCTGGAAGTACTACTATCGTAGTGGATCTAGTGGGTCGCGCGCGCGATTGCGCATCGATAACATTCAAATCAATGCTGGTCCTGTGCTTGCTAGCTCGCTGGAATTCAATAGTGTGCCGCAATACGCGCAGGCTGGCACGACATGTCCTCCCGTAGTGGTCGAAGTTCGCGGTGCCAGTGGCGCGCTCGCTCAAGATTACACCGGCGCGATCACGCTCGCTCTTGTCGAATCCGGCACTGGATTGATAGGCACTCTCACGCGACAAGCCACGCAGGGCATAGCGATTTTTGATGACCTTAGCATCACACAACCTGGCAACTATGCATGGACGGCTTCATCGAGTGGCCTTGTCGGCGACTCCTCGCTGATCAGCACTCGCGTTGCAAAAATTTCCTCACTGATCATGCCCGAGTTCATGCAAGGGGAGGCACCCACCAATGTGCAGCGCGTGCCGTTTGCGTCGTTGCTGCGCATCGAGGGATTGCTGCCCAATGCCACGTATCGCTATGCCCCGCAGTTTGTTGATGGGGATGACCCTACGACGAATGAAGGGGCCGGAAATATGATCTTCCGAGGTGTTCCCTTTGTCAGGAGCACCAGCTCTCCAAGATTTCTAGCAACTGACTTGCTCACACGACACGCTGAATTTGTCACCGATGCGCTCGGAACATTCGCCGGATGGTTTTTCATCGAGCCGACGAGCAACATTCGCTTCACCGCTGGCAACACGGGTTGGCTGCGGATCTTGCTCAACGATGGCAATGCAGGCGACGTCACGGCATTTCACCTCACCGCGGCGCCAAGCATTCAGGTGCTGGATTTTGGTTCGTCATCCACACAAGGATCAGCGGTGTATGGTCAATCCAGTGCGGCGCCGCGCAACGTCATGGTGTTCTACGAGGATGCCGCTGGTGCGATGAGACCCGTGGCGGCCAGTATTGTCGAGGGTAGTGGCATTTTGACCGATGCCAATCATGCCGCGTTTTATCGCAATGAAGTGCTCGGGCAAACAGGACGATGGGGCAGCATTTTGCCAAACGATCTGAGTGCGGGCATTCGCCGCATCGAAGAGCGTAATGGGGTGACGGGTGCGATTGTGGGTGCCAATGTTTTTGCGCAAGGTCACTCGCTAACGACGATGATGAACCGCGGCGCGAATGCCTTAGCCTTGCATGTACCCAGCTCCACGGCGAGTCCCCTCGCGCATTGGCAAGCATCACGCTTTGTTCTAGCAGATTTGCAAACGACGAGCACTGCTGGTGCCGCACAGTCCGATCCTGATGGTGATGGCGTGGTGAATTTGTTAGAATTTGCCTTCGCCATGGATCCTTTTGTGTCCTCACAAGAGGGATTGCCGAAGCTCGACTGGGAGACCGTGAATGGCACACGCAGGGTGATCTTCCGCTACCGCCGATTGAAGGAAAACCACGGACTCGAATACATGGTTGAGCGCTCGCACACGCTCCAGCCTTGGACTAATGCTGCCAGCCTTTGGACGGGTGAAGAAGAGACCGTGAACAATCCTGATGGCATCACCGAGACGATCACACGTCGCAAGCCAATGGCTGATCTTGAGAAAGGGGAATTTTTCCGCGTTAAGGTGACAGAACCTTGACGCACAAAAAATTAGGGCGCGCTGACTTTGAGCCGAATGAATTCTTTTTCACTTGTCCCATAGGGCACGGAACTACGATACTGCACTGTCTCGGTGCCATCGTTGTTGTTGATGGCGATGCCGAATTCGATCAAATGCAGAGTGCCGCTTTCTTCGTTCCAGCTTCCGAGGGTATCAGAAATTTGCGGCGCATACTCGATGTCAGCTTCCTTGATGCGACGACGGAAGCTCAAGGCGAGGTATTCACTTGCGCCTTCAGTGACGCGTGTCGCCACCACAGAAGAGGGCCCTGCGGTCAAGGGGTTGAGATTCAAGGCATACTCAAGCAGATTGTTTAATCCATCGCCATCAGGGTCAGCAAAGTGACCGGAAACGTTGGCATCGGCAAGTTGCGTTGCGTTGAAATATTGATTGCGCCATGCGGATGCGAGGTAGGTGTGCGTGATGCTGATCACCACATCAACCGGCTCAGCCGCGAGGAAATTGCCATTGCCTGCTTGTGTCGCTCGTATGGTCACAGGTCCGACCACGAGTGGAATGAGTTGATTGGTCTCGAAGTTTGCTACTCCAGAAATCAATGCCAGATTTACCGGCAATCCGGAACTTGCGGTAGCACTGAGGCTCAAGCCAGCGCCATCGAGCGGATAGCTCGCAGTAGGTGTAAAATCAATCGACTGGGAGGCTGCCGCAATGATGAGTGTGTCACTCGCCGTACCCTCAAATCCAGGTTCTGTCACGGTGGCACTCACGGTGTAGGAGCCGCCATCGGTTGGTGGCGTAGGCGATCCATTGTAGGAAAGACTTACCATTTTGCCCGCAGGCACGGTCGTGAACGAGGCAGATTTTTCCGTGCCATCGTAGCTGTGACTCAGTCCACTCAAGCTGATGGTCACTAAATTATCGACGGTGCCGGGCGAGCCATTGTTGACAAAAGCAGCACGCCAGTTAGTAGCCACATTGTGATCAGGAGCACTGCTAGGGCTGATCAAGGTGAGCGATGGGCCTGTGCCATCTGCCGCAGTGGGCCAAGGCGCTTGATCGTAGCGCGCACCCAGCGGATTGATGTCGTGGATGGCGGTTCCAGCACCATAGGAGAGCTTGATTTGTTCACCCGAGTTCGCGAGGTTAGCGAGCGTATCCCAAACGCCGGCAACGGGCAAACCTGTGCCATAACGTGCTTGGAAAGAGGGCAAATGCTTGACGATAAGCACATAGGCACCTGGCGCGAGTGATGTGATCGCGGAGCCTGCAAAGTCAAAGTCCACACCTTTGGTGAAGCGTAATTCAGTGAGGTCCAACGTAAGCGTCGAGGAAATGTTGCGCAGTTCGATGAACTCGTAGTCGTTGTTGAAATTCGATCCCCCTGCAACAAGTTCTGTCGGCGTCGGTGCGGAGGGATTGTACATGATTTCGGTAATCATCAAGTTGTTCTGCCATACCGTAACATCGGGTGTGGTGACGGTGAATTGCATCGGCTCCGACCAATTTGAGTAGCGTCCAGTCACGTCTTTATGACGCACACGTGCACGATAGGTGCTGCCGGGGCGTAAGTCCGCAATGGGGATCTGTTTCTGGGGAGTAAAGCTGGTAAGATCTCCGGAGTGCCACACGGATTCGATTTCATACTTGCGCGGTGTGCCTGCTACGTAGCCAGCAATCCCCGGTGCGTAGATTTCACCAATGCGCCATTGTATTGCCGAGAAAGTGCCGTTTCCGTTAGGGTCGCTAAAGCCACTAGAGGTGAAGCGGACATCGTTGGCGGGAAAGTTCGCGGTGCCAGTATACGAGATCGTAGGTTTGTTTGGGAAATTCGTATCAGCTGCCTGCGTTGGTTCGTTCCGTGAGTCCGCATAGCCCCCATAGAAAGACTCCCATTCAAGATACTTGTAGCCATAGCCTTTTTGACGGTTGACGTCGCTGTCTGTTCCTCCGCCCGCAGTGTTGGTTGCCTTACGCACCCATGAGGCTGCGCCGCTTGGGTAGGTGTTTGTCGCAAAATCCACATACCAATTCACCCGGGCCTGGAAGTCGGAAAATCCGGCGCCGCCTAAGTTCACGCCGCCGGTATTTTGGAGAGTGCGCACCCACGATCCTGTGGAAACAGAGCCACCAGCACCACGTGAACCATCGAGGAAATCAGTGCGTAAAAAATTTCCTTTCGAGTTGTTTTGTCCATTGTTCGCACCATTGCCCGATGTCCGCGTATGCATGTTCCAATGCACGGCATCGAGGTAGGCCCACGAATTCCCATTCGCTCCCGCAGGATCGACAAGGCGGGCGTATTCATCCATCAACTGACCAATCTGACCACCATTTGCAGATCCATCAGAAGCCATCAAATCTAACAATTCACGGCAGCGATTGCGATACTCCAGTGCCAATTGCGGATGGCGTAAAATCGGCACAATGCTATTGGGCTGACCCGAAACAAACACGCCATCGATGGTGCCGCCCCAGTGGTGCGCGGCGATGAATTGCATGTCGAGGTCATAGGCGAGAATCTCCCAACGATTATCACTACTACGATGATAGTAGCGGTAGTTGTCACCAGGCCGAACATCGACGTTTCCGTTTAAACGATTCAGAGCAAGGAAGGTGTAGAGTTTATCGAGATCGATGTTGTCGCGATACCACTGAACAGTTTGTCCGCCTGTAAACATTGCGCTGCGGAAAGTGTTCCAGTCTGAACCATCTCCAGGCTGGCCTTCAGATCGATGTTTTTGGTCGCCACCATTGCCTTCAATAGCGTAGATATTGCCATCAGATAATCCGCGTTCATCAAGCATGTTCCCCTCCGTTGGTTCCAGTCCTAAATAGAGCCCCCAGAGATCCGAGTCGTATTGATTGGTGGGTGATTGCTCGGTTGCGGAGTCAATCACGCGCCAGTGGATGTTGTGCGTTTTGAAGTTGGTGTTCCCTGCGAGTTCATACATGCGTGCTGAAGCGGCTTCTTCAATGCCAGCGCTGCCACGGTTTGCCGCGGCCCAGGGACAGGCATTTGCATTGATGACTAAGTTGTTCCATGTTTCCTTGTATTTCTTGCCGTAGTTGTCACGCGCTTGCAAATCGCGCGCCTTGTTGAAGAAAATGTTCCACTTGTTTTTGCCGGTGTTATATGTCGAGCCGATGCCGCGGTTTTTGAATTGGATGTGATCATATACCACACCGTCATAGACCAGCGTTCCGAAAAACCGCACCCCGTTGAAGCTGCCGTTGTATTGGCAATTTTCCACATCGGTGCCATTGGCGACAAGATGATACGGTGGCAGCGAAGCAATCATCGCCGAGTCAAACGTGATGTCACTCGTTGCCGCAAATCCTGCATAAGATGTGGGACGAAATTTTCCGGTGTACGCAGGCACACCGTTGTAAACAAAGTAGGCAAAGTTTGGCTGTTCGTCATCAGCGTAAGGCACTTTCACACTATTGCTCAGCGCATCCAGTGTAGTGATCGTGTAGCGCACTAGACGACGATGCACTTGCACGGTTGCGGGCAAGGTCACAGAAAAAATACCATCCCCTGCGAGCAAATCTCCGCCAGTTCCATCATCAACCATCGGCACAGTTGTCCACGATGTGTTATACGCCGCATCGGTTTTGCGAATGTAGGCACCTGGGTCCAACGTTTGATAGGCAAGATTCACCGAGCCAATGCCATCGATGTCAGTGATTTTTGCCGTCACCAATACAGGCACGTTAGCCGCTGGTGCGTTAGGCGTATGCGTGACTTGGCGAATCACCGGCGGTGCCGTGGAGAGTGTTTGGTAAATGGAATTCTGCGCACCCGGTGTTACCGCGCTGCTACTATTGATATAGTTGCTCAATCTGGCATCGAAAAAATAATCGCCGCTGGCCGCATTCTGGTTGATCGACTGCACACAGATCACGTTCGTGCCGCCATTGAGATAGGAATCAGCATTGTTCAGCGTGATGGTTTCCCAATCACCAACGGGGTGATCGGACGAGGCGAGCCCGTTGAATGGCACTTCACCTGCGGCCACATTGAGTCGCGCGACTTCTTCCCCATTGATCCACACAATGGCACCATCGTCATACTTGATGCGCAGCGAAAGCGACTCAGGCACTTGCCCAGCTGCGATGGTGAAGGTATTGCGATAATACATCGTCGAGTGCACACCCTGCATACCTGTCAGCGCCGTGTTGACAACATAGCCGCCACCGAAGCCGACGGGAGTGGTCGCAGTCGTCCAGTCCACGTCATCGAAAACCAATTGCCGCCAATCATTCACGGGCTCACTCGGTTCTTCGGTGCCGCGGAAGTATTTCCAAAAGTTGCTTGCCTCATTCAAATAAACAACCTCGGTGCTGACAACGGTACCACCGGAGCGCCATGAACCACCGAGGTTGTTGTCGAGGCTCGGGTGAATCAATTCCATCGATGGCCCCAATCCGCGCGCCGATGTCGGCCATGGGAAGCCCGATTGGTATTCGACTTCATCTTGGATCACATTCGCGGCATTGTTCAGGACGATGTGATCGCCCTCGTTCGAGAGTTTTCCAACATAGGGGCCGAGCGGGAGAAATCCAAATCTTGCTTGGAATGCGGTCGGGTTCTGGGCAACGCAAATGTATGCGCCAGCACTGAGCATACTACCCGATGGAAAGGCATAGGTGATGCCTTCGGTGAGCGTCCAGCCACTGAGATCCACCGGATCATCGCCAGGGTTGAAGATTTCGATGAACTCATGCTGCGTCGGCCCTGTGGTCGGGTCATCGGCGGGACCAAAGTGGATTTCATTGATCACGGGTGCTGGTGGCACATAGTTGGTGGTCGTGAAAGTATCACTCGCAGCGGCCCAAGCTGAGCCCGCGCTATTACTGGCGAAGAAGCGGAAAAAATACGCAGTGGTAGGAGTCAGCCCGCTGATTTGTTGGGTGAAACCCGCAGACTTCGGACCGAGCACGATGCTATTACTCCATGCGCCAGCGGTGGCGCCACCATCTGTTAGGCCATAGTAAAGCGTCACGGTAGGTGCCTGATTTCCGGTCGCGGTGACTTGTCCGGCCAGCAAGGCATTGGTGCCACTCACGGCGAGAGGAGTTGAGTTGATGATGGCGGGCGGTGTAATGGCAAGAGTGATAAACGACGAGCTAGCACTCGACCACGTGGTGCCTGCGCTGTTGACGGCTCTTGCGCGGAAGTAGTAGGTGGTATTGGCCGTCAGCCCCGTGGCATCACCCGTTGCCGCACCGGTCTGCGTTCCCAGTGCAAGGGAATTCGACCACACTGCTGCATTGATGCCGCCATCACTGGTGCCATAAAAAATCGTTACCGCCGGCGCATTGCCTCCTGTGGAATCAACGGAGATGGGCAGGGAAGCCGAATTGATGGTGATCGCTCTTGCCGCGGATTGTGAGATGGTGGCAGGAGCGGCTGCTGTGTCAAAACTCAGCGACGGCGTGGCCCACGTAGTGCCTGATGCATTCGTCGCACGAGCCGTGAAAAAATACGAACTGTTCGGGCTGAGTCCGCTGATCGACTGCGAGAACGCACCGCTATAGGTGCCGCTCAAGTTGACCGAGTTCGCCCAATTCCCTGCTGTAGTGCCGCCATTGGTTGGCCCGTAAAAAACTGTCACCGTAGGAGCGGCGCTGCCGATGCTGGTGATGGTGCCGTTAAGCGTGGCCGATGTTTGAGAGATGCTGGTGGCTGAGGAGTTCGTGACAGTTGCTGTGCCAACGGGGGTGTTCGGTGTAGCATCGAGACGAATGTTATCGAAGTGACTGCGACCTGCGCCACGTGCTTCGAGGCGGATACGAATCGTTTGCCCGACGGCTGCCGCATTGCTTGCAGTGTTGAATACCAGCGCTGGCGCATCAGCAAAAGTGCCAGCGGGAACATTGGCAAACGCGTCGTAATCACCCGTGGCGAAAACAGTAGTACTCGATGCCGATGCCAATCGATAGCGTGAAATATTGCCAGAAGTCGTATTACCCGAGCGATGTCCGACGGCAACAGTGAGTGTGTAGGTAGTGTTCGCTTGATATGTTACGCCTGTTAGACTTTGATAAATCGAACGGTTCGTGTTGGTAATCAATTCCATTCCCAAATGATCTGCTCCATTAGATACAAATCCCGGTATTTGCTCTTTAAATGCAGCGACCGTTCCCTGTGCCAACCACGGACTTATCGTGTAGCTATATCCCGGTCCTGTAGGATCCCCCGTTTCAAACGAAAAATCAGGAATCGTAATCGGTGCGGCGATTGCGCGGCTGAGGCACAACAAGGCAAGGAGAATCCGAAATTTCATGGGTTTGGAACGGTGGTTTTTTGGGGGAGAGGAGCAGCAGAACTTATTTCTCCGGCTGCGGATTGAGCTCTTTCATGCCCTGGAAGCCTTCCATCATGGCACGCAGCCCGGTGGTGAGTTTTTGCGCGGAAAGCATCGTTTGATCGAGTTTTTCCAGTTCCATCACCGGAAGGTTGCCGTTTTGGAAGGGCATTTGTTGATTGGAGTTCTGCGCCCGCTCGGCGGCTTTCTGCACAATGCCCGCAAGGGTGGTTTGTTGCTCCGCATTGAGCACGGAATTGAGCTGCTCGGCGAGAACTGGGTCGCTGAGATCGTTGCCACCGCGGCCGGAGAGGGCAAAGCCACTGACGTTGCGCATCACGGCCAGCGTATCGGCCGATACCGCATCGTATTCTTCTTGGGTCATTTCGCCACGCGAGAGAGCATCGCCCGCGAGAATGGTTTCCATCATGCCTGTCGGCTCTGCCTCAATGGCACTAGCCAATTCATTCACGGCATCCATGCGCTCGCTGATGCGACTGGCGACAAGCGCGCTGACTTTTTCCTTCTGCTCATCGCTGAGGCCCAGTTGGTTGACCAAGGCGTTAGTCGCTTGCGTCGTGGCGAGCTCCTTGGCAGATTCGGCACCGCCGAGCTTCGCGCCCATGTCGGCGAGTTCCACCGCATCCTTCAGCAGCCCCGCCATGTCTTCGGAAACTTTTTTCGAGAGCTTGGTGCGCCCATCACCGTATTTTTCCTTCAGCGCCGCCCACGCATTGTCGCCACTGCGTGGAGTCGAAGAGGTGTTAGATCCTGCCGCAGGACCATTGCCATTGCCCGATGAGGCCACCGCATTGGCGCCGTTGGCACTAGCCGTCGCCGCTGCCGGATCTGCGCCATTGCTCTTGCCCATGGTAGTTCCCAAGTAAATACCGCCGCCGAGCAAAGCTAATCCAATGACGCCGAAAAGAAGATGTTGTGGTTTCATATCTGTTTGTAACACAAGTAACAGAGCACGAAAATTCCCTGACCGCAAGGAAAATGGGTGAGCGGTAAGGCATAAGAATCGTCGTAAGCTCACGGAAATCGGTGGATTTTTTGTCATCGGCGCACTTGTGGTCGTTTTCGCGCTCTTTTTCTCGTTCTGGGAGGTGATTGCGATTGCCCTGCCCTTGCTTGATCGCTAGCGTCCCGCGCTGTGTCTGCTCTTCTTTCCGCCAACGAAATCCGCCTCTCCTACGGCTACCAAAATTTGCTCGATGGCGTGACGCTCGCCGTCGCCGCGGGAGAAAAAGTCGGCTTGGTGGGTCGCAATGGCTGCGGCAAATCCAGCTTGCTGAAAATCCTCACCCGCCAGCAACAGGCAGACTCGGGGGAGATCTCGGTGCGTCGCGATCTACGCATCGGCTACCTTCCCCAAGAATTCGAAATGGACCCCGCGCTCACGGTGATGGAAACCATCGAGCAAGGCGCTGCAGATTTGATCACCGCGATGCAACGCTACGAATCCGGCGATGGCACCGAGCGCGAGCTCGCCGATCTGCTCCACATCATCGAGCACGCCGATGGCTGGAACTTGCACGCCCGCATTAAATCTCTCGCCACCTCGCTCAACGGCCCGCCCATGGATTCGCCCGTCGGCCCATTATCGGGCGGAGAAAAACGTCGCGTCTCGCTGTGTCGCGCGCTAGCCTCACAACCGGATCTTTTGCTGCTGGATGAGCCGACAAACCACCTCGATGCCGAGTCCATCGCCTGGCTGGAGGGCTTTTTGCGCAGCTTCGCTGGTGCCGTGATTTTCGTCACTCACGATCGCTATTTTCTCGATGAGATCGCCACACGGATCATCGAGATCGACAACGGTCGCGCCTTTTCTCATCCGGGCAATTACACCGCTTACCTCGAATCAAAGTCGATCCGCCAATCCATCGCCGAGCAGACCGAGCGTCGCCGCCAGCGCTTCCTGCGCGAGGAATTGCAATGGGTGCGGGCCGGTGTGAAGGCGCGGACTACCAAGTCGCGCCACCGCCTCGATCAATTCTACGCCGTCGCCGATCTCGAAGCACCACCCGAAGAGCGCGAGATGGATTTGCTCATTCCGCCCGCTCCTGAGCTCGGCAATATCGCCGTCGAACTCGAAAAAGTCTCGGTCTCCGTCGGCTCAGAAGATGAGCGCCGATTCCTGTTCCGCAATCTCACGCTGTCGATCCGCCCCGGTCAATGCACCGGCATCGTCGGCCGCAATGGCGTCGGCAAAACCACCTTGCTCAAGGTGTGTTTGGGTAATTTGGAGCCTGATGAAGGCATCGTCCAGATTGGCAAAAAAATCCGCGTCAACTACATCGACCAAGCACGCATGCAGCTCGATGGCACAGGTTCATTGCTCGATGAAGTCGCCGATGGCAACGAAAAGGTCCAGTTTGGCGACCAAACCCTCGGCGCCCGCGCCTACCTGCGCCGGTTTTTGTTCGATGATAAACGCATCAACGAACGCGTCGATCTCCTCTCTGGCGGAGAAAAAGCGCGACTCATGCTCGCCAAGGTCCTCAAGCACGGTGGCAACTTGATCGTGCTCGATGAACCGACTAACGACCTCGATCTCCCCAGCTTGCGCATGCTCGAAGAAGCGATTGCCGACTTCGATGGCGCAGTGCTCGTCGTCTCCCACGATCGCTATTTCCTTGATCGAATCTGCGATCAAATCGTCGCCTTCGAGGACGGCAACGTGCTTGTCCAGCCCGGCAACTACTCCTACTACCTCGAAAAACGCAAAGCCCGTGAGCAGCGCGATAAACTCTACGCGCAAAATTTGGCCAAAGAACTCGCCAAGAAAAAATCACCCACGGCTGCCGAAAAACTGCGCAAGCTGACCATGGCCGAGCGCAAAGAACTCGACGGCATGGAAGAAACCATCCTCGCCGCCGAGGAAAAAGTGCAAGAGCTCGAAGCCACGCTCAGCGACCCCGACTTCCACATCAACCGTTTCCAAGAAATCCCTGCGCTGCTCGAATCGATAGAAAAAGCCAAAGCCGACTGCGCCGCTCTCTACACCCGCTGGGAAACCCTCGAAGCCATCGCGAGTCAGGCGTGATGGGGATGCATTCATGAGGTAATCGGCCTGCTAGAATCGCTTCGCCAGGGAAAGAGCGAAATAGGGGAAGTGGAAAATCACCCCCAAGGATTCGCACGAGAGTAAATCACTGCCGCAATCCCGTTAAGATTGAAGACCAGAACAGTGACAAAACACCTTATAAACTTTGCGTCTTTGCGAACTTTGCGTTTGATCTAATTCAAAACATCATGCCTCTCATCCCCATCAAACCAGATTGTGGAATTCCTGGATGGAACGCACGGTGAGTTCATTTTTTTGTAGCGAACGAATGCCGCGCACGCTGGCCTCGGCGGCGGATAGGTTGGTGGCGTAGGAGATTTTGTTCGCGATCGCACCAGCGCGAATCTGCACTTCATCGGCGCGGGATTCGTGGCTGCTCGGGGTGTTGATGACGAAGTGAATCTCGTTGTTTTTCATCAAGTCCACACAGTGTGGTCGTGCACCTTCGAGGATCTTGTAAACGCGGACGCTCGGGATGCCTTCTTGGGTGAATAGCTGATGGGTGCCACCTGTCGAGAAAATCGTAAAGCCCATCTCGGCGAGGTCGCGGGCAATCGCCACGGTGCGTGGTTTGTCACGATCACTGACGGAGATGAAGACATTGCCTTTGGTTGGCAGTGGGTTGAAGGCACTCATTTGCGCCTTGGCGTAGGCCATGCCGGCGTCAGCATCAATGCCCATGACCTCACCCGTGGATTTCATTTCGGGGCCTAACACAATGTCGATGCCTGGGAAGCGGTTCCAGGGGAATACGGCTTCTTTGACGTTGAAGTGCGCGGGGATGATGCGCTTGGTGAAACCGAGTTCTTGCAGGGTCTTGCCAACCATGATCTTGGCGGCGAGCTTGGCGAGCGGCACGCCAATGGCCTTGGAAACGAAGGGCACGGTGCGCGAGGCACGAGGATTGACTTCGATGACGTAGAGCTCGTTGTCTTTGACCGCGAACTGAATGTTCATCAGCCCTTTGACGTTGAGTTCCTTGGCGAGATTGATGGCGGCACTTTCGATTTTTTCCTGAATTTCTGCGCTCAGCGAGAAGGCAGGAATCATGCAAGCACTGTCTCCGGAGTGAATGCCTGCTTGCTCGATGTGCTCCATGATCGCACCTACTACGGCTGTAGTACCATCGGCGATGCAGTCGACGTCCACCTCAGTGGCGTTGTCGAGGAAGCGATCGACCAACACCGGGCGCTCGGGGGAAGCGGTGACGGCCTCGCGCATGTAGCGGTCTAGCTCGGCGTCGTTGTAAACGATCATCATCGCGCGACCACCAAGCACGAAGGATGGGCGGACAAGCACGGGGTAGCCGATGCGATTGGCAATGACGATGGCTTCTTCTGCGGAAACAGCGGTGCCAGCTTCGGCTTGCTTGAGGCCGATTTTGTCGAGAAGTGCGGAGAAATGCTTGCGGTCCTCGGCAAGCTCGATTGACTCTGGGGAGGTGCCAATGATCGGCACTCCATGGCGTTTCAGATCCGCGGCGAGGTTGAGCGGAGTCTGACCGCCGAACTGCACGATGACGCCATCGGGTTTTTCCTGATCGCAGATGTTGAGCACGTCTTCCAGCGTGAGCGGCTCGAAGAATAGCTTGTCGGAGGTGTCGTAGTCGGTGGAGACGGTCTCAGGATTCGAGTTGACCATGATTGTCTCGTAGCCGAGCTCTTTCAGCGCAAAGGAGGCGTGGACGCAGCAGTAGTCGAACTCGATGCCTTGGCCGATGCGGTTCGGGCCACCGCCGAGGATGATGATTTTCTTTTTGTCTGACTCGCGTGCTTCATTTTCATCGCCATAGGAGGAGTAGAAATACGGCGTGTAGGCCTCGAACTCTGCGGCGCAGGTGTCGACGAGGCGATAGGTCGGGATGATGCCCGCAGCCTTGCGTTCAGCGCGGACTTGGTCTTCTTTCATGCCGCGTGCTTTGGCGATTTGCCGATCCGAAAAACCGAGTTTTTTGGCTTTTTTCAGCGGAGTTTCGGCGAGGTTCATGCCCTCGATGGCGATTTCTTCCAAGTGGCGCAGAAACCAAGGATCAATGGCGGTGATGGCGAAAATTTCTTCCACCGTGTAGCCGGCGACGAAGGCGGTCTGGAGCCAGAAAATGCGTTCGGCATTTGGGACGCGCAGTTTGCGCTCGATTTCTTCGCGGCTGGGAGCTTGTGGGTCTTTGTTGTCGAAGCCAAAGCCCCAGCGTCCGGTTTCTAGGGAGCGCAGGCATTTTTGCATCGATTCCTTGAAGGTGCGGCCGATCGACATCGCCTCGCCGACAGACTTCATCGAGGTGGTTAGCACCGCATTGGCGGTGGGGAATTTCTCGAAGGTGAAACGTGGGATCTTGGTGACCACGTAATCGATCGTTGGCTCGAAGGAGGCCGGAGTCTCGCGGGTAATGTCGTTGCGGATCTCATCGAGAGAGTAGCCGACGGCGAGCTTGGCGGCGATTTTGGCAATCGGGAATCCCGTGGCCTTGGAGGCGAGCGCAGAGGAACGGGAGACGCGAGGATTCATCTCGATGACGATCATGCGTCCGGTCTGTGGATCGGTGGCGAACTGGATGTTCGAGCCGCCGGTTTCCACGCCGATTTCACGAATCACGGCGAAGGAGGCATCGCGCATGATTTGGTATTCGCGATCACTGAGCGTCTGAATCGGCGCGACGGTGATCGAGTCACCAGTGTGAACGCCCATGGGATCAAGGTTTTCGATCGAGCAAATGACCACGCAGTTATCGGCATGGTCGCGCATGACTTCCATTTCAAATTCTTTCCAGCCGAGCAAGGATTCCTCGACAAGCACTTCGCTGACGGGTGAGAGATCGAGGCCGCGGGTGATGATTTCCTCGAATTCTTCGCGATTGTAGGCAATGCCGCCACCTTGGCCGCCGAGGGTGAAGGCTGGGCGGATGATGAGTGGGTAGCGGCCGATCATTTCGGCTACGGAGCGAGCTTCCTCCATGGTGTGAGCGGTGCCGGATTGCGGCACATCCAGCCCAATCTTAAGCATGGCATCCTTGAAGCGTTGGCGGTCTTCGCCTTTATCGATGGCATCGGCGTTGGCTCCGATCATGCGCACATTATGCTTATCGAGCGCGCCCGACTTGAACAGCGACATGGAGGTATTGAGCGCGGTCTGGCCGCCGAGAGTGGGTAAAAGGGCATCGGGCTTCTCGCGGATGATGATTTTCTCCACGACTTCGGGCGTGATTGGCTCGATGTAAGTGCGGAACGCGAACTCCGGATCTGTCATGATCGTGGCCGGATTCGAGTTGACCAAAATCACATCATACCCTTCTTCCCGAAGAGCTTTGCAGGCTTGCACGCCAGAATAATCAAATTCGCAACCTTGTCCAATGACGATTGGACCGGAGCCAATCACCAGAATTTTTTTGATCGAAGTATTTTTAGGCATAATCGGGCGTGTCGGGTGTAAACTCGCAGGGATTTGGCAGTTCCTCGCGCGTTTGTAAAGGATTGGATGAAGAAAATGCGATTTTTCTGCTCCACGCCGAAAAATGCTTCTGGTTTGTTAGGGTAAATGGCGGTTTTTCAGCGCGCGCGCTTTTCTGCTACGGATTTTTGCCAAGATGGAAAAAGAATTGTTTCGCGCAAAGTCGCAGAGACGCGGAGGAAAAAGCGGGGTGGTGAATTTTCCGGTCAAAAAAACTCTGCGTCTCTGCGCGAGATTGATGGCGGATGAGTTTGCCTTTGATCTTTATCTGCAGCCACATCTGGCCCCAGAGATGATCAAGCCTCTTGAAAACACTTCCATCTTTTTTCATGAGGTTGAGTGAGGCAACGACGCAACCCTTTTTGGACGCTTTAGTATCAAAGTTACTTAGCTACTTATCAAACGGTCCGAAAAAAGCTTGGGCGATCGCATAGCCTTTGAGGGTTGGATATCCGTTGTGATCAGGTCCTACCATCAAAACGTTATACCCCACAAAGGGTATCTTTTTGGAAGTTACGATCCACTTCGCCCTCGAACTAAAACCAAGCACAGACGCCACTTTCTTGTTGTAAGCAGTCTGATCTTCAAGGAAGAGGTTGTGTGCTAAGTTCGGGGAATCCAAATCATGCCGATGCAACGGCCGCACCCGCATTGGGCTTGGCGGGATATTTGGAACTCGTATTACTGGGGTAGCAATATGCTGCCACAACCCTGGGCGGCGTGACACAATGCCGCTGAGATAGAAGACTTGAACAGTTGCTCATCAGGGCAGTGTGGTCCGGTGTGGATTCCTGACAAAGCCGAAAACTTTCTCGCACATGACTTGATAAGAAGGGCTTCTTGCTGACGTATGGAGTTGATTGCGTATTTTCTCCCATGGATTCACCTCAAAATGCCCTGAAATTGCCGGATTGCATGAAGCTTTTGCCGGAGGAGACGATGGGGGTGATGCGGCGCCTGGAATGGTATGCGCGGAAGCGGATGCAGGGCACTTTGAGCGGTCGGCATAGCTCGCCGGACAAGGGGTTTTCGGCAGAATTTGCGGAGCACCGCGAGTATGCGCCGGGTGATGATCCGAAGAATCTCGACTGGAAGGTGATGGCGAAAAGTGATCGTCATGTGATCAAGCAATACATCGAGGAGACCAACTTGCGAACGATGATGGTGGTGGATGTCTCGGGTTCGATGGAATACACGGGCGATGAGGCGGCGCAGGTCGATGGTGTGCCGCTCTCGAAGTTGGCATACGCGAAACATTTGGCAGCCGCGCTGTCGTATTTGTTTATCAAGCAAGGAGATGCGGTGGGCTTGACGACTTTTGATCAAGAGCTGCGGAGTTTTGTGCGTGCGGGCAGCAGGCCGAGTCAGGTGCGGCGGATTTTGCAAGAGCTCCACGAGACGAAGGCGGGTAAGGATACGGATTGCGGTGCCGTGTTGCATCGCGTAGCAGAGCGAATCCCGAAACGGGGCGTGGTGGTGGTGATCAGTGATTTGTTTGATGACCCCGATAAGATCATCGAGGCGCTTCATCACTTTGATTATCGTCAGCATGAATTGGTGTTGTTTCATCTACTCGCCGAGGAAGAATTGACATTTCCGTTCAAAAAATTTCAGCGTTTTCGCGATCTTGAAGGGGTGGCTGAAATGCTACGCATAGATCCGCAGGCGGTGCGTGCCGCGTATTTGGAAAAGGTCCGCAACTTTGTGAAACGGATCGATGGGGCTTGTGGAAAAATGCGGGCGGACTATGTGCCGGTGAATACGAAAACGCCATTGCGCGATACGCTATTGCGCTATTTGGGAGGGAGGAAGTAGATGTTGTTTTTTCATCCATGGATGTTGTTGGGTTTGGTGGCGGTTACGATCCCGATCATCATTCACTTGATGCGTAGGCAGGCGGCGAAGCCGATGGACTGGGGTGCGATGCGTTTCCTGATGGACACGATTTCGGTGCGTAGGCGGCGCATGGAGTGGGAGGATTTGTTGTTGATGGCGGCACGTTGTTTGCTGCTCGCCTTGGTAGCCTTAGCAATTTCGCGACCCTTCTTGACGCCTGATTCGCAGGTGCCATGGATGTTTGTGTTGCCTGCGGCTTTGTTAGGTGTTGCCCTCGTCGGCGCCTCTTTTGTGCTGAGTGGTAAGCGCGCTCGCTGGCTGACTCGCGGGCTCGCTGTGCTGTTGTGTCTCGTTGCGCTTTCGTTAGGCTATTGGGAGAAAATTTTCAATTTGCGTCGATTCGAGGCAAGTGGGCGTCGCGATGTGGCCTTGGTGATCGATGCCTCGGCGTCGATGGAGTTGATGCGCGGTGGCAAGACGGTATTTCAGTTGGCAGTGGAGGAAGCGAAATCGGTAGTGAGTGAAGCGCCGCGTGGCACGGCATTTTTGGTGGTGCTGGGTGGTCCATCACCGCAAGCAATGACAGCATCGCCGTTGACGCATCGCGCGGATGTGCTCGGAGTGCTGGATGGACTCACGCCGATGGGTGGCTCGTTTCGCGCTCATGAAGCGCTGGGTGTGGCAACGTTGGCGCTCGCGCAGGGTACGAATACGACCAAGGAGATGATTGTTTTCACCGACTCGCAGCGCAGTGGTTGGCGGCTGGATGAACCGGATGCGTGGGATCGCTTAGACAAGGCCTGGGATGGTCTGCCGACGCAGCCGAAGCTGTTAGTGCGGAATTTCGGCGAGCCGAATGCCTTGGTGAATGTTGCGTTGCGCTCGTTTGCGACATCGCGCACGGTAGTCGGAACGGATCGCGATGTGACCCTGCGCGCGGAGGTGATCAATACCGGAGTGAATGTAATAACGCCAGGAGCGGTGACGTTTTTGGTGGATCAGAAAAAAGTCGGCACGGCAGCGGTGGGACTCCTGATGCCGGGGCAAAGCACCTGGGTTGAGCTACGGCATCGTTTTGCGAAAGTCGGTCTGCATGTGGTGAGTGCGAGCGTGGAGGCGACGGATGATCTCTCGGTGGACAATCGATGGGAAATGGTGATGAACGTGCAGGAGCAGCTGCCAGTGTTGTTGATAGATGGCAATCCCACGGGGTCGTTTTTTGAGCGGGCCTCGGGCTACACCGCGTTGGCCTTGGCGCCCGGTGCGGCGATTTTGCAGGGAAAAACGGCGGGCGAACGGTACCTGATGGATCCGCGGGTGGTGCCTGCGGCGCAAGTGAAATCGGAAGATCTGGAACAAGCACGGGTGATTGTGTTAGCCGATGTGCCGCGCTTGCCCGAGCGTTTGGCTGCGTTAATTGCGGCGCGTGTGACGAGTGGCGCCGGCTTGATCGTCATCGCGGGGCCGCGGAGTGAACCCGGATTTTACAATCCATGGAGTAGCTTGGATGGCCCGCTCCTGCCGATGGAATTGGGCGAGGAAAAAATCGATGTCAAAGGTGTATCGCCTGCGCCAGCCACCTTTGTGCATGAATCGATGGCCTTGTTTCAAAAGCGCAGTGATCTGGCCGATGCGGTGGTCAAGCGTTGGCGTGCTGTGGGTCAAACGCGCGAGCACGGCGTGCTGGCTGCGGCTTATGGCAATGGTGATGCCTTTCTTGCCACTCAACTGTATGGCAGTGGTCGAGTGATGCTGAGCACCTGCGCCTTTGATGCGCGGGCTGGAAATTTTCCGGCGCGTCAATCGTTTTTGCCCTTCATTCACGAGTGGGTGAGTTGGGCCGCAGGTGGTGGCATGAATTGGAATGTGGCCGCGCTATGGAGTCCGAGCGTGGCACTGGATCAAGCAGGTGGTGGATTGACGGGCTACTATGAACGTAGTAATGAAAAAAATAGCAAGGTCTTGTTGCAGCGTACCGATGCGACAGTAGACTTTGACTGGACCAATCAATCACCCGGAAAAAATGTGCCGCGTGATCAATACATCGTGACCTGGAAAGCGACCTTGGTGCCGCCGGTGACGGGGGACTATGAATTTGAAGCGGAGGTCAATGAATCGCTGCGCATGAATGTGGGCGATGGTCCGGTGTGGCAAGCGGATGCGGAAGATCATGAGCTTGGACTCGTGGCATTAGAGGCCGGAAAAGGTGTGCCCGTGGATTTGCGCTATGAGCAGGAATGGGGCGCGGCTTATGTTCGATTGTATTGGAAAGCACCGGGCGGCAAGCGTGAGTTGATTCCGCGCATGGCGTGGATTCCCGAGGTGGAAGAGCGCGAACCAATGCGCGTTGTTGATCCGCGTGGACTGCCGCGTGAGGCAACGATTTTGGCGGGTCGACGTGGTCGTGAACTAAAAATCGAGGGCTCGGCGATGCCTGGCATTTATCAAGTGTATGCCGATGAATTGTTAGAAGAATTGAGCGGAGTGAAAAAAGGCAAAGTATTGCCTGTGGCTGTGCTGCGTGATCCCGAGGAGAGTGTTTTCACGTCGATGAATGAAGACGACAAGGCCTTGATGGCCAGTCACGTCGATCTGCTGTGGCCGCAATCGACGGCCGATGTGCTAGCGGTGTTGCAAGGCAAAGGTTTTGGTCGTGAGATTGCGCGATGGCTGGCATTGGCGGCGGCAGCGTTTTTTGTGTTGGAATGTGTGCTTGCGCGTTGGGTGTCGAAGTCGCGGCGAGCGGGTGAAGAGGTGCGGGTGGAATTTGGCGATGATACGATATGGAGAGGAGGTCTGCGATGAAGGCATTGGTGCGAAGTGTGTTGGTGTTCTTGGCTCTATGGGGTTTGTTGTTTTTGCTGGCAAAAGTGCTGCGCATTTCTCCGTCGTGGCCCTTGTGGTGTCCCGCACTAGTAACGGCGGTGGTCGTTGAGTCGATCGTTTGGTTGTATCGTTATGAACGTGGTGCGGTGACGGTGAAACGTGGAAGGCTTTTGTTAGGCTTGCGCTTGCTAGCATTGGCGATTTTGCTGTGGATTTTGTTAGAGCCAACATGGATTCAAAAAATCACTCATCACCCGGATCGTCAGGTGATCGTGGTGATTGATCAGTCCGCCTCGATGCAGCTGCAAGATGACGGTACTGAGCAGACGCGTGAGGCTCTTGCCGAAAAATCGCTGGCCGATGCCAAGGTGATCGAGACTTTATCCGAGACCATGAAAGTGCGGACGATACTTGCGGCGCGCAGTGTGCGTAATGGCTCGGGTGCTTCGGCCGATGGTTGGGCAGATGCAACTGATCTTGCTGCGGCACTTTCGCATGTGTTAGAAGAAGTGCCGCCAGATGAGTTGGCTGGTGTGGTATTGGTGAGTGATGGTCGTCACAATCGCCCTGAGCGAGTCGAAGATGTGGCGCGGAGATTTGGGATTCTGGATGCGCCAGTGGGAGTGTTAGCGGTGGGTAGTGAGAAGCCGCCGATGGATGCTGCGGTGATTTCGGTAGAGGCACCGGAAGCGATGCATTTGGGGGATCGCATGCGGATTGCGGCAAAGGTGAAGTTTGATGGCTACAAAGGGAAAAAAGCGAAGGTTGAATTGCTGCGTGGAGAGAAGATCTTGGAACAGCGGGAGCTAACGATTCCACAGGAGCATCATCGCGAAGACATGCGCTTTGTGCATTTGCCCGAAGAGGACGGAGTGGGCGATTACCAGATCCGCATTGCTGCGCTGGAAGGTGAGAAATTTTCCGATAACAATGCATGGCAGTTTGAGACATCGATCACCGATGCCCGCACCAATGTGTTAGTGGTCGATAGCTATCCGCGTTGGGAATTTCGCTATTTGCGCAACTTGTTTTATGGTCGTGATAAATCGGTGCATTTGCAATACGTGTTGCTGCACCCTGATGAAATCGCAGGCCAGAGCATACCCTCAGTGGCGGCTTCGGCAGGCCGTGCCTTTGGTGAGGCACAAGCGACTCGATTGCCGGAAACTGAGGCGGAGTGGCAGAAGTTTGATGTGATCATTTTAGGCGATGTGGAAGCGGAAGCGATTGATGCAGCGACGTGGCAGATCATATCGCGCTGTGTGAATGAGCGCGCTGCGTTGCTGGTGATGATTGCGGGTCCACGCTCGATGCCGCACGCCTTGCTGGCTGAGGAAGCCCGTGCCCTAGTGCCTGTGGATGTCGAGTGGGCAAATCGCGAATATTTTCAAACGGATGCGCGAGAATTTCGTTGGATGTTGACTCCAGAAGGTGCGTCTCATGCTGTCACGCAGCAAGCGACCGGAGAGCGCAGTAATGAACAGGTGTGGGCAGGTTTTCCGACATTGGCGTGGCGTCATCCAATCAAGTCGGTGAAAGAAGGTGCTGATGTTTTGTTAGCCGAGGCACCCAAGGAACAAGCTCGTGCTGCGGCAAGCGGCGCTGATCTAACAGATTCACTGGCTGATCTTGCGCTGCGCAAACAACGCCAAGCGGAGTCGGCATTGTTGGTGACACGCCAAACGGGCAAGGGCAAAGTGGCATTGCTGTTGACCGATCGCACATGGCGTTTACGCGAGGGAGCTGGTGATGTATTTCATCATCGTTTTTGGGGCAATTTGGTGCGATGGGGCGCGGGACCGACGTTGCGGGCTGGTGCGCAGCAAGTGCGATTGGGCACGGATCAATTGACATACACGCCGGATGATTCGGTGAAAGTAACGGCTCGACTGCGCGACAATAAGATGGGACCTGTGGAAAATGCAGAGATTCAAGCGGAGTTACTTAAAGATGGAGCGGTGGTGGATACCATCGCGTTGCAATCGGTGGTGAATTCGAACGGTTTGTATGAATCTACATTCACGCCACGTGATCATGCTGGGCGATATGATATCCGACTACGAGGTGCGGCTGTCGATGAGGCGCGCGCGGCGGATGGTTTGTCAGAGGTCGGCACCAGCATTCGTGTGGTGGGCTCGCGTGGACCGGTGGAAATGGCGGAGACAACCCTGCACTTGCCCTTGTTAGAAACCGTTGCGAGTTTGTCTGGTGGCAAGGTTTCTCTTTTGGATGAAGCAGCTGAGTTACCGAAACTTTTCCTGCGCAATAAAGCGGAGAAGCAGGAGCTGCGCGAAATTTCTCTTTGGGATCACCTAGGCGTGCTAGTTTTGCTGGCACTGGTTTTGACAATCGAATGGATGATGCGCCGCGCAGGTGGTCTTCCCTAACAATCGCATACGATGATGCACGATCATAATTCACTCACTTTAGTTCACGAAACTCTTGGCCGCCTCAAAAAACAAATCCGCCACACGCAGTTGACTCGAGCAGTTGCGATGGTATTTACCACTGCTTTACTCGGCTTACTAGTGATGATGGCGCTCGACTGGGTTTTTTCACCGCTACCGTTGTGGTTGCGTTGGGCGATGTTTGTCACATGGTTGCTTGCGGTTTGCGTATCAGCACGCCGCGGGTTTGCTCCGTTTATGCGGAAGATTGGAGCGGTGCAATTGGCGCGTTGGGTCGAGCATCGGCATCCAGAAATGCAGGAACGCATCAGCACAGCATTGGAGCTGGATGGACAGCAGTCTGGTGTGTCGGCAGGATTGTTAGATGAGTTACGTCAAGCAGCGAGCAATGATGCTGTGGCGGTCGACACCCGCGCCGAAGTGAGATCGGTCAGCACCACGCGCAAATGGGTGCGCCCTGCACTCGCCCTGGTTGGTGTATTGCTAGCCTTGATCACCATTTGGCCTAAGCAGTCCTCTCGCCTTCTTGTGCGAGCCGTCGCACCCTTTTCTTCGTTAGGAAATGCCGGTGCAGCTTCGTTTACGATCCAACCTGGCTCGATCGAACTTCTCGAAGGCGATCGTTTTTCACTCACCATTGGCTACAGCGGCGAGGAATCACACTTGGCATTGATCACGGAGTGGGAAAATGGTCAACGCTCCCAAGAAAACCTCACACGCCAAGGCCATGAGTTTCTTTATGAGCTCAATCCCGTCAGCAAAAGTTTTCGTTACAAGCTACGAGCTGGTCGTGCCGAAAGTGACGCCTACAGCGTGACTGTTTGGCCGGTTCCTGCACTAGTGGATGCACGACTTGAGATCACTCCGCCCGAGTATTTGGGATTGATTGCCCACAATGAACCTCTCGCCGAGCAACACAGCGCTGTTAGCGGATCTCGCTTCCGATTGCTCAGCCAAACGAATACTGCCATCGAGGCTGTACAGATCATTTCTCAAGATAAAGTGTTAGCCGATGTGACCATTACCACAGCTTCTGGCATCAACCATTTGGATTGCCAATGGAGCATCGAGGATGCGGGCTTTCACGAAGTCATCATTCGCGGAAAACACCGCTTAGGTCGTGAATTTGATTTGCATCATTTTGTCATCGAGATACGCGAGGATACCCCCCCACAGGTGGTTTTACTCAGCCCCTTGCAAAAGGAACTCAAGCTCCGTATGGATGAGATTCTTGAGCTCCGCTACGAAATCACCGAAGACTTTTCCCTAGTTCGCAATGCCATCGAGCTCAATGACGACAAAGGAAAAAATCTCATCTTGGGGCAAAATTTGCCACCACTTGTCGATGGTTCCAATCCCCCGCGCTACCGTGGCGGATCTGAACTTTCCGTTGGCGATTTAATGACCCGCATGGGCGGCGCTCGTGAGTTTCGCCTTCGCGTAAAAGCCCAGGATGGCAAACCGAGCGAGCGCTCGGGCCCCGGCACTGGGTATTCGGAATGGCTGACTATTCGCATCGACGAGCATGCCGAATCTGTAGTACGTCAGGAGTTGCGACAACAGCATGAGGGCGCGATGCAAGAAATCGACAAAGCCATTCAAGAGGTGCGTCAAGCACGCGAACGCATGGATTGGCACAAGGAAGAAGTAAAGCAGGCGAAGCTATCAGAAAATGCCGAAAAAAATCTTACTGAGGCCGCAGAGCAGCTTGCCAATGCTCAGGAGAAAATCAACGAGCTTGCAAAAGATATGCAGGAAAGCGTTCACGCACCTCTCGCGAGCGAGCTAAAGCAGGCCGCAGAACAAATGCAGCAAAGTCGCGAAAACATGGAAAATGCACCATTGCAAGATGATGCCGACCAGCGCATGCAAAAAATGCAACAAGCACGCGATGGAGCCGAAGACTCGATCAAAAAACTGGAGCTAGTGAAGCAGGAGATGCAAAAGGATAATGAGAAAATCCAAGACCTCGCGGAGCTTCAGGAGCTCGCTCAGCGTCAACAAGAAGTCGCACGCCAAGCGCAGCAGCTCGCCCAACAATCTCCCGAGTCGTCGAGCAAGAAGCCGCTGGAAGAACAGCAACAGCAACAAGAACAGCAACAGTGGCAGCAGCAACAAGATCGACTCAAAGAGCAAATTCGCCAAGAACTCGCTGAGCAACCGCAAGCCATGGCCGAGGCGCTGCAACAACAGGCCGAACAAGCACAACAGCTCGCTGAGCGCGCCATGCAAGAAGCACAATCCCAACAACAACTACAGCAACAAGCGCAAGAACTTGCTCAGCCCGAAAAGCAATTGTCCGAAGCATCCCAACAAGCATTACAACAGGCGCTCGCTCGTGAGCAGGAGGCCATCGCTCAGGACACAGTAGCACAGTTGGATCAGGCGCGCGAGCAACGCAGCGAGCTTGCCGATCAGTTGCCCGAGGCCGCCAATGCCACCCAACAAGCGCAAGAAAAAGTCGCTGAGGTAGGCAACCAACTAGCGAACGAACAAGCTGCTGAGTCTGCTAACGCGGCACAGGAATCACTCGAAAAATCTGCCCAGCAAGCACAACAGATTGCCGCACAAGCAGCGCAAAATGCCGAGGAAAATGCCGCTGATCCGGCGAGCCAAACGGCTACCATTGAGAGTGATGAAGGCGCTGCCGAATCGCACGAAGTCTCCCCCGCACAAGCAGCAGATCAAGCAAAAGAATTTGCTCAGCAACAAGCGCAAGCGGAGCAACAGGCTACTGCCCTTGAGAAACTCAGCAACCGCCAAGAGCATGTTGCCGAGGCGCTCGCAGCACTCGCCGCAGGCAATCAAGCCGAGGCTCTAGAATCACTGCAACAGGCACAGGCGGAGCGCGCTGCCGAACTCGCACAGGACATCGCAGCGCTTCCGCAAGCGCAATCATCGGGTGCCATGCAGCTGGCCGAGCAACAAGGCAAGCAAGGCAGTGCCCAAGCATCCCAAGCCGCTGAACAAGCGGGGAAAAATTTACAAAATCAAGCTGCACAGCAACATCAGCAAGCGCAACAAAGTTTCGAGCGCAGCGCTGAGGCACTTACCCAAGCGGCTGCCGAGATGAGCCAAGCTGCGCAACAAGCATCCCAACAACCGACTCCTCAACAGCAGGCTCAAGCCTCTGCGGAAGACCTCGCCGAGGCATTTTATCAGGCATCTCAAGCAAGTGAAAACGCCGAGCCTCAGCAGGCAGCTCAACAAGCCCAACAAGCCGCTCAATCACTCCAACAGGCAGCTCGTTCTGCCCGCTCGCAGATGCAAGGCAATCCGTCTTCACAAAATCCGCGAGAACCAGGTCAATCCGAGCCCTCGCAACAGCCTGGCCAACAACCGGGCCAAGACTCCATCGCCGGCGAGCGCCCCGCAGAAGCCGACCCCGGTGTTCCACCTGAGCTCGCGAAGCTAGGCATCAGCGCCGCCGATTGGGAAAAAATCCAAGCCAACCTGCGATCCGATGTCGGCGCTGGTGGCGCTTCATCGATCCCCGAAGAATATCGCGAACTCGTCAAAGGCTACTTTCAGAGCATGTCTTCGAAAAAATCATCACCATCTCCATGAAACATTTTCTCTTGTTCGTCAGTCTTGCCGCCTGCGCCTTCACGCCCGTGCCCTGCGTTGCTCAAGAAGAACTCGATCCCGTTTTCGCCGAGTGGCAAGATCGCGTTGATCCCGCCGTGGAAAAAGCACTTGATTACCTCTCGCGCGTGCAAAAGCCCGATGGCTCTTTTCCTGAAAATTTTGGGGAATCCACCGGCATCCCTGCACTCGTTGGCATGACTTTTTTGTCAAAGGGCCATCTTCCGACCGAAGGGCCGTTTGCCGATACCATCAATCGCTGCATCGACTTCATTTTGAAAAATCAGAAGCCCGATGGACTCTTTCACAAAGGCCACGCTGGCAGTGGACCGATGTACGCTCACAACATCGCCACACTTTTCCTTTCCGAAGTCAGCGGCATGTGCGATCCGACTCGGCAGAAAAAAATCAACGTTTCTCTCCCACTGGCCCTGCAGCTGATCCTCCGTGCACAAGCGGTGAAAAAAGATGACCGCAATCGTGGTGGTTGGCGCTATCATACCGGCTCGCAGGATAGCGATACCTCATGCAGTGGATGGGCGCTCATGGCATTGCGCTCTGCAAAACTCAATGGTGCTGCCGTCCCCGATGAGGCCATCAAGGAAGCCGTCGATTACCTCAAGCGCCACCAGCACAAAAAGAAGGGTTGCTTTGGTTACACCGACTACGAAGATCATGCTCGCTCACTCACCGGCATGGGATTGCTGTGCTTAGAGCTTTGCGGTGAACACGGCAAACCCGAGTCCATCCTCGCGGCCGATTACGTCATGAAGACCTACCGCGAACTCCCTGGCGATCAGTTTGAATTTTACGGTAACTACTACAATGCCCAAGGCACCTTCCAAATTGGTGGCCGCTATTGGAACGAATACGCCAACTGGATGTATGAGACCTATCTAAAAAAACAAAACGACGATGGTTCATGGAATAGTAGCGAGGCTGGTCGCATCTACGGCACGGCCATCATGGCCCTCGCTTTCACTGTGCCCTATCGCCAACTCCCGATCTATCAACGCGATGAAACCGTGGATGAAAGTGAAGAGTGAGCATTTTCCCTGATGGACTCCATTTTCAAAACTAAAAACTTCATTTTCAAGCTACTTTCTGCTATCACTCGTGCGTTACCAATCATCTTCACACCATGTCACGCTTGATCATTACCAAAACGCCCAAATGCTACGTGGGCGGTGCCTTCATTCGCTCTGAGTGCGGAAAAGTCGCAGCATGGCATGACCACACTGGCAGCTTTTTCGCAAATATGCCCGTTTGCTCACGGAAAGATTTACGCAATGCCGTAGAAGCTGCTGCTAAAGCTGGAGCGGGTTGGGCCAAGCGCAGTGGATACAATCGTGGGCAAATTTTGTATCGCCTCGCAGAAATGTTAGAGGCTCGGCGCACGGAAATGGCGGCTGCCATCGCTCTCAATGGGACTAGCAAATCCGATGCCGAAAAAGAAGTCGCCGCCAGCATCGATCGCATCGTGCACTATGCCGGCTGGACCGATAAATACCAAGCTCTGCTCGGCAGCGTTAATCCCGTGGCTTCCGCGCATTTCAATTTCACCGTCACCGAACCCATGGGCGTGATCGGCGTGATCGCACCTTCGGAAGCACCCCTGCTTGGCTTACTTTCGCTCGTTTTACCGATCATCACCAGTGGCAATAGCGTCGTCGCCATGGCATCGGATCAGCATCCGTATCCCGCCATTTTGTTAGGAGAAATGCTCGCCACCAGCGATCTTCCCGGTGGTGTGATCAACATCCTCACCAGCGAGCGCAAGGAACTAATCCCGACATTTGCCACGCATGATCACCTGCGCGGGATTTCTGCCGTAGCGAATCAGGCGGAGCGCACAGAGCTCCAGCGCGGTGCGGCCAGCAGCGTCAAGCGCACCACTTTTCTCCCAAGCGAAGTCCGCATCGACTGGTATTCCTCCAACGCCCAAGGACTCTATCACATTCGCGATTTCATCGAGTGTAAAACCACCTGGCACCCAATCCAATAAGATGAACAGGGTTGCAAGCCGCGCCCTTTTTCAATCCCGAGTGAATCGATAGTGCAACGCCTCATCATCACGCAAAGCATCAACGAGTTTCGACTGCACATCTTATGAATCAAGCATGCCGAGAAAGTCGGACTGGCAAAAGCCCTAGGTGTGGATTGGTGGAGTCTACCTGCGTGTCGATGGGTCTGCGCGCAATGAACGATCGGATTCATATAGCAAAGTTCGAGTCGGCCCGCGCACTTTGTTCGACACGGGCGAGGGAACAGTGTGGGGCACGGACTAGAAACCAGTGATTTTGTTGCCGGAGCATTAGTTGCATTGCTTTGCCAGTTGACAAGCAGAGCCCAATCGGTGAATGCTGCAAGTGCCTTGCCAAGCGGCGAGTGATTGATTTTTTTACCATGCGAATCCAGACTGCAACTTTTGAAATAAGCGCGCCGACATTGGCGGAATGCCCCGAGGTGATAATGCCGGAATGTGCCTTCATTGGTCGATCCAATGTAGGGAAGTCGTCTTTGCTGAATATGCTGACGGGGAAAAAAGATCTCGCCAAGGTATCGGCCACGCCTGGTCACACGAAGCTGATCAATTACTTTGTGATCAACAAAAAATGGCGCTTGGTGGACTTGCCAGGCTATGGATATGCGAAGATCAAAGAAGGTCGCGATTTTTTCCACGATGTGATTGCGGAATACATCTCGGCACGCGAAGGGCTCGCTTGTGTCTATGTGGTGATTGATTCGAACATTCCACCGCAAAAGATCGACATGGAATTCATCGAGTGGTTGATACAGTATAACATTCCGTTTGCGCTGGTGTTCAACAAAATCGACAAAGCCAAGCCAAATGCCGTGAAGAAAAACATCGAGTTGTTTGAAAACGAAATGGCTCTCTGGACCAAGGTGAAGCCGAAAATTTTCCCAGTATCCGCCAAAACCGGAAGCGGCGCGGGGATTTTAGTGGCATCCATGCAGGCGCTGTAACAAATAGCCAGAAGGGATTAGCAATCGCTTCATATCAACCATAGCGATTGCAATGAAAGACAGGGATCGCTTAATCCCTACCCTATGTTCTGTGTGTGGTCGTCGTTGCTTAATGTGATGAAACAAGGGATTGAACATCCCTTCTCTTTATCAAGATTCACCGGCGATGACGTCTTCGAGGGTTTGGCGTTTGCGCACGACTTTTGACGTTGAACCATCGACGAGGATTTCAGCGGGTAAGGGGCGGGTGTTGTAGTTGCTTGCCATCACGAAGCCGTATGCTCCGGCGGATAGCAGTGCGATGACATCACCGGGTTGGAAGTCGGGCATTTCGCGATTTTGGCAGAAAAAGTCGCCACTCTCGCAGATCGGGCCAACGACATCGGCGGTGACGAGCGCGCCGCTATTTTCTTTCAGTGGGGCAATTTCGTGGTGACCTTCATAAAGAGCGGGGCGGATGAGGTCGTTCATACCGGCATCGACGATCTTGAAGGTCTTGGCGCTGCCTTTTTTCTCGTATAGGCAACGGGTGAGTAGAACCCCGGCATTGCCGACGATGTAGCGACCAGGTTCGAGCAAAATTTTCAGCCCAACATCGGCCAGGAGCGGCACCACAGCAGCACCGTATTCCTCGATGCTGAGCGGTTTGGCATCAGCCTCCTGAGCGGACCACCAAGCAGGATTGCCGGACGCGAGTGAGTCGTGATAGACGATGCCGATGCCACCACCGATCGACCAAAATTCGATCTGGTGTTTTTCTTTGAGCGACAGAGCGAGTGGCTTGACCTTGGTGACGGCCTCGACGAAGGGCTTTACGGAGGTAAGTTGCGAACCAATGTGCATTTGCAGACCGCGCATGCGAACGTTTTTCCACTCGCTCGCCGCTTTGTCGTAAAGAGCGCCGATGGCATCAAAGTCGATGCCGAATTTGTTCTCAGACTTGCCAGTGGAAATGTACTTGTGCGTTTTGGCATCGACGTTCGGATTGACCCGCACCGCGGCAGGGGCGATCACACCAAGCTCGGCGGCGACTTCATTGAGGTAGGCGAGTTCGGCCTCGGACTCAACATTGAAGCAATAGATGTTGTTTTGCAGAGCGTAGATGATTTCCTCGCGGGTCTTGCCAACGCCGGCGAAGGTGCAGTGTGCCGGATCGCCGCCCGCTTTGATGACACGGAAAAGTTCGCCACCGGATACGATGTCGAAGCCTGCACCTGCTTGAGCAAGGATGCGCAGCACGGAGAGATTGGAGTTAGCCTTGACGGCAAAGGCGACCTCGTGATCGATGCTGGCGAGTGCTTGATCGAGACGCTGAAAGTGATCGACGATGGTATTGGCGGAATAGACATACAGAGGTGTGCCGTGTTCATCGGCAAGATTCTGGAGAGCTACGTTTTCACATTGGAGTTGGCCGTTGATGTAGGAGAATGCGTGCATGCAGGCGCTCAAACTAAACGCAAATTGCCATTCCGCCAAGCGGGAAAATGCACGCTGACAAGAATTCAAAAGCACGACAGAAGTTGAGTTTCCAAGAGCAGGCGAACATGATTCGACATCAAGACATAGTCATGCACTTTCCAGCCACAGCACTCACAAACCTCTGCCAGGCCGAAGAAAAAAAAAGCTTTCAGCATCCTCATCATCGAGGAAAAATTCGTTTCCCCCCATTTACACGTGCTATTACATGATACGTAGCACCAGCATATTCAAAGCGTAATGGTCAAGCCATGAGGGAATTTTACCCAACATTGCAAAAATCGCAATATAAAAATGCGCATATCCAAGGACTGACCCCATTTTTACTCCGTCATCCGCCTCGCCGATCGCGATCTCGCCAAACGCATCGGCTTCGATGCCTGGAACATCCTCAGCGAGGAACAACGCCGCGTACATACCGTCGAGCT
>Ga0209444_10000158_pt1 | contig 36067 bp, 30 predicted proteins | sample LauGreFaBDMM15DN_2_FD_188215 | JGI IMG/M metagenome (GOLD analysis project Ga0209444, IMG submission 188215) | Freshwater lake microbial communities from Lake Michigan, USA - Fa13.BD.MM15.DN (SPAdes) (version 2) | ecosystem: Environmental > Aquatic > Freshwater > Lake | place: Lake Michigan... | reverse complement strand
GCTCCACCCCAACCCCGAAGGCGCCCGCCTCTGGGCCGAGACCATGGAACCCCTCCTCGCCCGCCTGCTCAACGAAACCCCCAAGCCGCCGATGGCTCCATTGCCCTGAGCTTTGAGGCTCCCATCATCCCAAAAAAGTGACGCGAAAAAGTGTGGGCATGAACGCTCTGCTGTGCTAGCGTCCGCAGGCAAGCGCAGCTTTTCCACCAACAAATCTTCACTCCACACGTTTATGAAAATTGCAAACAGCATGGTCGATACCGTGGGCAACACCCCACTCATTCGCCTCAATCACGTCACCAAGGGTCTCAACGCCGAGATCCTCCTCAAGGCCGAGTTTTTCAACCCGCTCTTCAGCGTAAAGGACCGGATTGGTCGTGCCATGATCGAGGCCGCCGAACGTGATGGTTCTCTCAAGCCTGGCGGTTTGATCATCGAACCAACATCGGGCAATACCGGCATCGCACTCGCATTTGTCGCTCGTGCCAAGGGCTATCGCTGCATTTTGACCATGCCCGAGAGCATGTCCGTCGAGCGTCGCGTTCTTCTGCGTCTGCTGGGTGCCGAAATCGTTCTCACTCCTCGTGCACGCGGCATGGGCGGAGCCATCGCCATGGCGAAAAAAATGCTCGAAGAAACACCCGGCGCCTTTGGTCCCGGACAGTTTGATAACCCCGCCAACCCACAAGCGCACCGCGATACCACAGCCGAGGAAATCTGGGCAGCGACCGATGGTCAAATCGATGCCTTTGTGGCAGGAGTCGGCACCGGTGGCACCATCACAGGTGTTTCCGAGGTTCTCAAATCTCGTTGCTCGATGAAGACATTTGCCGTAGAGCCCACCGCCAGCCCCGTAATTTCCGGTGGCGCACCTGGCCCACACATGATCCAAGGCATCGGCGCTGGATTCATCCCGAAAAACCTCAATGTCGACATCATCGATGAGGTGATTCAGGTCAGCAACGAAGACGCCTTCGAAACCGCTCGTGCCTTGGCGCAAGATGAAGGCATTCCTGCTGGCATCTCTACTGGCGCCAACGTGTGGGCTGCCATGCAGCTCGCCAAGCGCCCCGAATATGCAGGCAAGCGCATCGTCACCGTGGGCTGCTCCAGCTCCGAGCGTTACCTCAGCACCATGCTTGCCGAGAAACTTCGCGAGGAGTGCGCAGCTCTCCCCGTGCAAGAAATTTGAGCCTCATGATTCTCACGGTCGATCAGCCAAGCACGGAACGCATCGATGCCTGGCTGGCCAGTCGTCTCAGCGATCTTTCGCGCTCGCGGATCCAGGAATTGATCCGCGAACAATTCATTTTGTGCAACGACAAGGCCGTCAAGCCGCGCGATTCGATCAAACTCGGCGATCGTATCACGGTTTTGATCCCTGAAGCTGTACCCTCGGAGGCGATCGCCCAAGAGATTCCCTTGCAGATCCTCTTCGAGGATGATGACATGATTGTCGTCGATAAAGAACCAGGCATGGTCGTGCACCCCGCCGTGGGTAATCACGATGGCACTCTAGTCAATGCCTTGCTCCACCACTGCAAAGGCCAGCTTTCGGGGATCGGTGGAGTCGAGCGACCCGGCATCGTGCATCGACTCGATAAAGACACTTCCGGCTGTCTGATTGTGGCCAAAAATGACCACGCCCACCAGCACCTCGCAGAGCAATTTTCGAATCGTACTAACGACAAAATCTACCTCTGCGTCACCCAGCAAACACCTGTGCCCGCGAGCGAAACCATTTTCACCCACATTGCTCGCGATCCGCGCAATCGACAAAAGATGGCCGTAGTTTCACCGCCCGCAGGCCGCGCCTCGATTACCGACTACAAGGTGCTTTTCGGTGATGCCTCAAACCGCACCGCTCTCGTCCTGTGCCACCTTCACACCGGTCGCACCCATCAAATCCGCGTGCACATGAAACACAAAGGCACTCCACTCATCGGCGACCCAATCTACGCGCAACCGCAGCGCCAAAGCGCACACACTGGGCGACTGATGCTCCACGCATGGAAATTGTCCATTGATCATCCGCGCAGTGGCGAAAGGCTGCATTTCACTGCTCCGATCCCCTGCGAATACACGCCCTGGCTGCAAAGTTTGGAGCAGCCGATCGAATCGCATCTCTAACACTTTATTCCATGTCCGAAATTCTTAACGGCCTGATGCAGGCAATCGATGAACAACTGCAATCGCCACAAACGCCTTACGTCCGTATTACCTTGGAGCGCTTGCTAGCGCTGGGGCTGAGCGAACAGCAAGCGCGTGAGGAAATGGCCGACTGCCTTGGAGAAGAACTCGATGACATGCTCGCCAAGAGCCGTCCCTTTGAGGAAAAATCCTACCGCGCCTTGCTTGATGCCCTGCCTTGGGAAGACGCGCCCGAGAGCAACAATCCGTTTCAAAATCTCTGAGCAAGCCTCGACCTTACGAAGCCTCTGCGGTGAGCCATACTTTTTTGCGCAATGCCTCGATGGCTGCTCGCACTTCCGCTTCTTTTTTGCTCTTACCGCGACCTTGCGCCAAGATCAGATCTTGCCACAACACTTGGGCATGAAATACTTTTCGATGGTCCGGCCCGCTCTCGCTAGTGATACGATATGTCGGCGCCTCCGTAGCGATGGCTTGCAGAATTTCTTGCAACGCGCCTTTGGGATTACCATCCTCGGGATTTTCCGAAATTGTATCGATTTCTTGTTCGAACAAATGCAGCACCAAATCGCGGGCCGAGGTGTAGCCAGAGTCGAGATAGATCGCGCCGACGAGAGCCTCAAAGGCATCCGCGAGCGTAGAAGACCGTTTGCGTCCACCGCTAGCCTCTTCACCTTTTCCTAACAAAAGATACTTTCCGAGTTCGAGCGAACTCGCGAACTGAGCCAAGGCCTGACGCGATACCAACTGCGCACGCAGCTTGGTCATGGGACCTTCCGGAAAATCGGGAAACATGCGAAATAAGTGCTCAGTCAAAGCAAGTTGCAATACAGCATCGCCAAGGAATTCGAGACGTTGGTTATCGAAGTGGGCCTTTTGTGATTCATACGCGAGGCTGGGATGCGTGAGCGCTTCCGCCAGCAAAAGCGGATTGCGAAATTTATACCCTAGTCTGACTTCGAGGCTATCCATGCTATTCTCTACTACCTTCTCTCCTACCTTCTCTCCGACTCAATCGGCGACATAGCCATGAATGCATCGGTGATTGCTATGTATTACACAAAATCCAGGGGGAAAGATGGGGTGATCGACGGGGCTCGAACCCGCGACAACCAGAATCACAATCTGGGGCTCTACCAACTGAGCTACGACCACCATCTTACGTTGGGGAGAAAAATCTACCGCTAAACCCCTAAATTGCAAGACAAAAATCAGCGAATGTCGAGTATTCAAAACTAGTCAAGTGATAACCTAAAATGGCCGATGACCGGCGGCGATGTTAACTTTGGTGAGTTATCGGTGATCCAGAGCTTCTGCCGAGGGTGGTGAAAGTGGTTCCAAGTGGTGTCACTTTCGACGCAGCGGCCTGCGTCGTAGAGTTCAGAATAGTCGTCGATGGTGAAGAGCAGGTTTTGTTTGCGCGCAGCGGGCCACCATTGATGGATGGAGCTGTCGTGTTGCGCTTGAGTTCTCGCAATACAGTGCTGGGATTTCGCCCAATGATCTCGGCGATCTTGGCAGGGGGATATTTCTTGCTATTGAGAGTGGCGATGGTAGAATGTTTTTAGCGATATAGGCGTTTGTAGCGCATTTGAGCTTGGATTCGGTTTTGACGAACTAAATCAAAGCCGTTCTGCAGGCCCTGATCCATTCATTTCCGATCCGAGGCACTTCCATGTTGAAACAGCCCTCAACATGCTAGATCGCTTTGGCGATGACACAGGTCGACTGAAAGACACCTAACATATTAATCTCATGCGCTTCATCTACTACATTTTCATCGCATTTCTCCCCTGTTTGTCACAAGCAGCAGAAATCATCGAAGAAAAAAACCAATCCTACCATGAGGATGAACCAGCATGTCAATTGGATCTGTATCGCCTTGAGTCAGACAAGAAACTTCCCTGTCTCGTCTGGTTTCACGGCGGTGGCATGACAGGTGGCAGCAAGAATGATGCGAGTTCCATTGCTGTTGCTCGGGCCTTTGCCGCGAAGGGACTGCTCGTGGCATGTGTGGGATATCGCCTCCATCCAAAGGTAAAATATCCGACTTACATCGAGGATGCCGCCGCGGCAGTGCATTGGGTGAAATCTCATGCAGCATCGCATGGAGGTGACCCGCAGAAAATTTTCGTAGCGGGCCACTCGGCGGGTGGCTATTTATCGCTGATGTTAGGCAATGACAAACGCTGGCTTGGCCATCATGGCGATGCGCACACCGATCTCGCCGGCATCATTTCCCTCAGCGGCCAAACAATTACGCATTTTACCATTCGTTCCGAACGTGGCCTAGCAGATACTACTATCATAGTAGATGATGCCGCTCCATTGCATTACGCCAATCAACCCTGTGCTCCCCAGTTGATCTTGTATGCCGAAAAGGATATGGCAATGCGTGCAGAAGAAAACATTCTTTATCTCTCCGCTCGTGCTGCTGCTGGCCACAAGCAAGTTTCAGGAAAACTGATGGCAGACACCGATCACGGCAACATCGGTGGCGATCTCGCGAAACGGGACAATGCGGTAATGAGAGAAATTCTTGCGTTCATTCGTTGCCATAATGCCAAAGCGCTCAGTCAGCCGGAGTGAAACCGAGCACGATATCGAATTGCGCGTACAGCACACCTACTTTGGAATTTTTGATCGGCACAAAAGGCACCTGCACTGCGGCACGCGCTTTTTCATCCTTAATGCCCTTGATCACCATGTCATTCGCGTTGCGCGCATCACCTTGAACGTAGCACTGCGTGACAAGTAGATCTTTGCCCTTGGACTTGATCTTGTAGTGGATGTGCGGCGCACGGCCAGGGTAACTGACGGGCTTGATGGTGCGGAACAAATATTCTCCTTTGCTGCCAGTGAGGAAACGTCCGAAACCTTGGAAATTTTTATCACGTTTGTCTGCATTGCCCGTATGGCTATGTAGATAGGCTCCGTGTTGATCACATTGCCAAATCTCGACTTCGACGCCGCGCAACGGCGCGCCTTTGGCATCGAGAATGCGACCACTGAGGTAGGTTACTTCGCCTAAAGCAGGCGTAAGATTATCGTTAAGGATGAGCAGATCGTTGTCGGTGTCGAGTGGAAGTTTGTCAGGATAAAATGGACCCTCAGATTGCTTGGGAGTCTGTGTGAGCATCTCGGCGTAGGCCCCAACCGTGGTGAAACATGCGGCGCTAAGGAGACTGGTGGAGAGAAATTGACGCCGAGCAATCAAGGATTTGCGTGAGGTAATCAGTTCGATGTTCATGGGTTGATTCCATCAGCTAGACTTCCACAAGGCAAGTTCGAAAAATTGTTCACTATATCAATAACGTCATGCGATGCTGCTTGCCATTGTCTGTTCTAATGTGTAGTTATTTCTCGTTATCCCTCACATGGTCACCAACTCATCACCAACCACAAACAAACAACGCTGGGAGCAATTGATTGGCATGGGAGCACTATTGCTCCTGCTCATCGGTGGTTTCACGATTCTCAAACCGTTCATGACGGCGATCATGTGGTCGGTAATTCTCGGTTTTTCCTTGTGGCCAGCGCAACGACTTTTGACGAAATTGTTGCGCGGTCGGCGGACTCTCGCTGCGGTAGTTGTTGCGATTTCCGTAGCGACTTTACTCGTTGGCCCAATCGTTTTGTTAGGCGTTGGATTGGCGGATGATGCTACCGTATTGGGAACTACGACGAAGAAATGGATTGAATCATCGACCAGCCAGCCTCCATCTTGGTTGAAAAAAGTCCCGTTGGTGGGCGAGCGTGTTGAGACCTATTGGGTTGATTTTAGCCAAGATCGCAAACGCTGGTTAGAGCAGATTGACAAGGGCATGAAAGATGTTCCTCTCAAGGCCAAACCAGTGGATGAAGATGGTGACATCATTCTTGGAGGAGAGGCATCAGCAGTTGACGCCATTGCGGATGAGCTCAACAAGCCACTGGCAGTGAATCCCGTATCGCCCGAAGAAAAACTGCTAGATGATGAGCGGATATTCGAGCTACTCGGCAAAACTCTGGGTTGGGCGCGGTCGTGGCTGGTCGGTGCGACTTTTGGCGTGGTGATGGGCGTCCTGCAGATTGTGATGAGCATTTTGCTGACCTTTTTTATACTGCGTGATGGAGAGGCTCTGGGGGCGCGCGTAGCTGTTGCTGCATCGCGCATCGCTGGCGTCCGTGGTCAACATTTGATCAAAGTGGCAGGCAATACGGTACGCGGAGTGGTTTATGGCATCATTGGAACTGCTGTCGCTCAGGGTGTGCTCGCTGGCTTAGGTCTTGGACTTGCCGGTGTCCCTGCTGCTGTATTGTTGGGAGTTCTCACGTTTTTCCTCTCGGCTGTTCCCGTGGGTCCGCCATTGGTGTGGATTCCTGCTACGATATGGTTGTTTAGCACTGGCAATACTGGCTGGGCAGTATTCATGCTTTTGTGGGGGATTTTTGTTGTTAGTGGTGTTGATAACATCATCAAGCCTTACCTGATCAGCCATGGTGCGAAAATACCATTCGTCATCGTGTTCATGGGCGTGATCGGTGGTGCCCTCGCCTTTGGATTGGTCGGTGTATTTCTTGGTCCAACCCTGTTAGCCGTGGCCTATCGGATTTTGGAAGAGTGGTCTTCAGCTCAGGCTCTGCTTGAGACGCCGAGTCCCTCCAATTCGGATTCCTTGGTTACTCAAGATGGATCATCGCCTTGATGAGCCTAGAAGATGAATGAGAGTCAGCGGCGATCACTCTAGGATTGCATTTGTAGCGTAGCTGTTCCTAGCACCACCACTGACTCAAAGTTTTAGTGATCCAGTCCTGCAAATCCCTCTAAAGACTCAGGAATCAAAACTGTGCCAATGGTGTGAAGTATTCCATTCTTAGCGACGACGTCTGCACTGAAAACTTTGTTTCCTTCGATTTCGATTTTGTCACGACTAACCGATATATTCGCTTTCTCGCCATTCATGGTTTTGACGTCACCTGATGTCAAGTCAGCTGCCATGACTTTGCCGGGCACGACATGGTAGAGCAGCAATGAGCGCAGCTTTTCTTTATTTTCAGGCAGCAGCAGTTTTCGCAGCACTTCCGGCTTGAGTTTGCCAAAAGCTTCATCTGTGGGAGCAAAAATAGTAAAGTCGTCGTTGCCTCCCAAAACGACATCAAGTTCTGCAGCCACCAGTGCTTTGGTTAGTGTTGAAAAAGAGACGCTGTCTTTGATCGTAGCGGTGAGCGAACCTTTTTTCACCATCGCTTTCTCGGTGGCTGGAGCTTTTTCGTTGGTGTTATCTTGTGCCATAGCGTTTGGAATGAATGCGCTCATGCCAAGAATCAGCAGAGTTTGTGGTATATATTCTGATTTCATAATGTTACTTTCGTTGTGAATGGCTCAGGGAGCGAATTAACAGTGATAACTATGCAGTAGGAGGAAAGAATGATCCATGGGGTGAAACCCTGCCCTATACGCGTGAACGTTAGGGTATCACCCCATAGCGTTTAATCATAAATCAGCTACGGTGTCCTCATTCCCAAACAATCGGGAAAAAGCAAATAACAAATAACCATTATGAAACCAACCATTCATCTACTCATCGCTTGCGCCGCATTTTCCAGCATGAGCTGCAATAAACAAAAAAAAGCGATTGATGAGGTGAAAAACGCTCAAAAAGAGGAGGTTGATTTGCGCAAAGAGCAGGTCAATGCCGCAGCCGATAAGGCGTAACTACAAACTGAAAAAAATGCAACGATCGATAAAGCGCGAATCGATGCAAACAATCGCGCTGCTCAAGCACAACTCAACGCGGACAAAAAAATCATCGATGCCGAAGCTGATGCAGCCAAGGCCAAGGTGAATTCAGAGATTAAGTAAAAAATCTTGTCTTGCGCTCAATCCCATGCAACAAAAATGCTGAACCTGTGATCAATCATGAGATCAGCATTTTTTGTTAGCTAGGCGATTGCTTGGAAATTTTTACGCTCAAGAAGCGAAAAAATCGATTAGCTTTTTTACTTTTGCTCCTTGCCGAATAATATTTCCAGGTCTAGTGTGGAGCACATGAAAATTACCTTTTGCGGTGCGGCAGGCACTACCACTGGCTCCCAACATTTGTTAGAGGTTAATGGTCAGAAAATTTTGTTAGATTGCGGGCTCTACCAAGGGCGTCGTGAGAAAAGCCACGAGGTCAATTGCTGCTTTCCTTACTTTGAGCCATCGGAATTGGATTGCGTGGTTCTTTCTCACGCGCACATTGACCACGCTGGCAACCTCCCGAACTTATCGCGCAAAGGATTCAAGGGGAACATCTACTCAACCTTTGCAACACGCGATCTCTGCCAAGTGATGCTTGGGGACTCAGCACGCATTCAAGAAAGCGATGTCGAGTGGCTCAACAAGCACAACAAACGCAAAGGGCTTCCTGAAGTAGAGCCGTTATACTCCGAACAAGACGCGGAGAAATGCCTGCGCCAGTTCGTAACTCTCAATTATGATCGCCCGATGCAAATTGCTGATGGCGTAAAAATGACTTTCATCGACGCCGGCCACATTCTCGGGAGTGCCCAGGTCATTTTGGAAATTCGCGACAATGATGATGGCAAAACTAAGCGCTTGCTTTTTTCAGGCGATGTTGGTCGCGGCAAAAACGATCTCCTCAACGATCCCGCGATTGCTGAAAACATCGACTTCATGATCATGGAAAGTACTTACGGTGGTCGCGAGCATGAAGTCCCTGCCGGAGTGGATGCTCATATTGCCGATGTAATCAATGAAGCCATCGCGCGCAAGGGGAAAATCTTCATCCCTGCTTTCGCCGTGGAGCGCACGCAGCAAATTTTATTCGTGCTGCATCAACTATTTGAAAAAAACAAAATACCCGATGTCCCAGTATTTGTCGATAGCCCACTGGCGGTTAGTGCAACGGAAATTTTTCGACTACACCCCGAGGGCTTCAATCGCGAAGTGTATGATGCGTTGTTTGAAAAAGAAAATCCCTTTGGTTTTGAGAATCTTACCCTCATTCGAGCCGTCAGGGCTTCCAAGGAATTGAATCAACTGAAGGGCACGGCGATCATCATAGCAGCTTCTGGCATGTGCGAGGCTGGGCGCATTTTGCACCACCTCAAAAATGGCATCGGCGACTCGAAGAATACCGTGCTCTTTGTGGGTTACTGTGCCGAAAACACACTCGGTCGTAAAATCCGTGATGGCGATAAAGAAGTGTCCATTCTCGGCGAACGCTATCAAGTCCGCGCCCACATCGAAAAAATCGATAGCTTCTCTGGCCATGCCGACCACTCGGAATTACTTGATTACTTCTCACGCATTACTGGTAGCAAAGAACTGGTATTCCTCGTTCACGGTGAGCCTGACTCCTCCGATAAGCTCAAAGAAGCGCTCGACGCACAACACGATGGCAAGATCGAAGTCGCAGTGCTAGGTCGTGAAGTGATTTTCTAATTTTTGATCGTATGAGTTACAAACATTCCGTCTGTCGTTGGTGCTATGGGCACATTCCCCTTGGTGAATTTTGCGAGCAAGTCAAAGCGCTCGGCTATCAATCCGTTGAGCTGACTGGGCCTGCTGAGTGGCCGATTCTTGCCAAGCATGGGATGAGTTGCGCGATTGCGACATTTCCCGTTGGGGTTAATCGGATTGGTACGATTGAGAAGGCATTCAATCGTGTGGAACATCATGATGAATTGGAGCGCATCTATCGGGACATGATTCCGCAAGTGGCTTCCGCAGGCATCAAAAATTTGATTTTGTTCTCTGGTAATCGGGAGGGCATGGATGATCAAACAGGCTTGCAAAACTGCGCCGCGGGATTGCGTCGCATTTTACCCTTTGCGGAGGAGCATGGGGTTACCTTGGTGATGGAATTGCTCAATTCCAAGGTCGATCATCCTGACTACATGTGTGACCACACCGAATGGGGTGCTGCTTTAGTGGATGAATTGAGCGCGCCAAACTTTGGCTTGCTCTACGATATTTATCATATGCAAATTATGGAAGGCGATGTCATCGCGACGATCCGCAAGCATCATGCGAAAATAGTGCATTTTCACACTGCGGGCGTGCCAGGCCGCAAAGATCTCGATCTTCACCAAGAACTCAACTATCCTGCAATCTGCGCCTGCCTCAAAGAAGTAGGCTACTCCGGTTGGCTCGGACAAGAATTCACTCCCAAAGTTCTCCCCGGCTACGAGGCCTTACGTCAGGCACGGGAGCTTTGTGATTGATTGCTGATGGGCTACATCTCCGCTGAGCTGCAGCCGCGCCACGTTATTTTTCGATCAGTTCTACCTCGCTGTGATGAAGCCAGCCACAACTGTTACTTGGGATTAGCTGCAGGTAGCGATAGTCGCCTTGTACACGGATAACTTGCATAAGCGATCCTGCTGGGCAGGAGGTAAGTTCGTCGGAGCTGGAGAATGGCGATAGAAGAAGTTTGGCAGTGCTTGCGGTAACAACCACACGGGATGATTCGCTATGTCGTAGTTTGAGCACAAGGATGCCGAGAGCTAAGGGTAACACCGCCAAGACGCCGATGATGATGGCGGATTTGCGCCAGAGCGGTCTTAGCCATGCGCTGATGGAACTCACGCCGATCACAAGGGCACAGATAACAATACAGGCCGCCCACTCGCTACGGCTTAGTGCGTGTAGTGGCCCCTTATACAAATCAATGACTTCATTGGAAAAGGCTGCTTTGCGGGTGAGAGCGAGATTTTTCCGAACATCGGCGGCACGTGGGTTGATCAATAGGGCGCGTTCGTATGCTAATATGGATTTACCGTAATTACGAGATTCATAGTAGCAGTTGCCAAGGTTGAAGAGCACGGATCTACTCGCTTGTTGTTGGGAAATCATGCTTTCATACCGAGCAGCAGCTTGCGCATGCTGTCCTTGTTTTTCAAGAGCTAGGGCGTCGGCAAACATGTCGGCCCGCAGATCAGTTAGGCAGGTGCAAACAAGCAAAAGAATGAGGAAAAGCGATCTCATGGTCGGGGCAGGGATAACAGTGCTTGTTGGAAGCGGGCATCGAGAGCATTCCAATCATCGGCCGTTGGAGGTGCGCCGTAAGAGTAACGGTCGGCTTCGCGAAAAAAGGCAACGAGTGGTGAGTCTGTGGCGCAGCGCACTTGCACATCGGCGAGAGTGATGGCCTCGGGTTTGAGTTGCCATGCGGCTGACAGATGCAACTGCAACGTGCGTCGCGCTGCGGAGAAGTAGGAGGTGGCATCACGGAGCTCTAATGCTAACGACGTGGTCTTGGTAGATGCAGCGATTTCACGAGCGATTGCCATGGATTTTCTGCGCTGCGGGTCATTGACTCGTGATTGTATTACTGCACCAATCGGCCCGGCGAGTGTCAGTAGTCCCGCGATTGAGAGCAGCGAGATGAAGGCGGCGCTGGTATGCCATGGGCTAAGTGAGCGAGTAGCGGAATTATTATCTCTTGAAGGAGCGGGGATGGATGCGGGATCGATGTCTGGTTTTTTTTCGTTTTCCCGCGCTTCGCCTTGAGGTTCTTCGACCATACCCTCACCTGTTACGGTGATGGTTTGTGTGGGTGACTGGATACTTTGATAGGCTCCTTTATCGGGATCGAAAAAGTGCAGTGTGAATGTTACGGGATGGTTTCCAGCTTTGCGTGGGATGGCATTGTATTGGAAAATTTTATTTCCAGAGAAGGAGGCTTGATCGTCTGGATTGAATTGATCTTGGCCAGGATAAGTGTTCCAGAGTTCTTCTGGTGTCAGTGGCGGTGCTTGCATGATGGCAAAATTGCCGCGGCCTTTGATGCGCAATGCGACTTTTTGCGGTTCGCCCGTTTTCCATTGTTGAGGAATCTCAATGCCGTCAAATTGAAACTCGCCCACCGCGCCCGAAAAATTTTCTGGCATCCCCTCGGTCGGTAAAGCGAGCACTTCGATCTCTTGATCTTTGGTGCTGAGCGTGACTTCTTTTTCAATAAAATTTCCGCCGATTCTCATGCTGGGACGATTGCGCTGACGCAACGCAGGCTGGCTATCATCTGGAACGGCGACAGTAGCTTTCATGGCTAACGAAACAGAATGCTTGCCGGCTTTGGTTGCGGAGATGCCGCCAAACCAAGTGAGTACGCGGTATTGTTTGTTGTCGCGCATTTCCACACTTTGCTGGGGTTGTTGGGTGACATTGTGCAGAGTGAATCCTTTGCTTTCGGGTTGGATCACACTGCGCAGTTGCACTTGAGCGTCCATCGGCAACCAAGCGCGAATGATCACGGGGGCGATTTCGCTAATGTAAGCATATTGCCGTTGTTGTGTAGAGAGTTCTAGAGTGAGAGAGCCAAATCTCTCGGGGTCTTTAGCTTTTGGATCAGGAACTTGAAGCGTAGCGCCATTGCCAATGACGTGCAAAGTAAGCGGCTTGGTGGTGAAATTTTGCCCGTTGATCGCAAGCGTGATCGCTGGGATAGCGTATACGCCGGGAATGTGTGAACCGATGATGTATTGGAACGATTGCACAGACTCCGTGCGACCATTGATGATCGATACCATTTGATTTTGCCCCTGAAACTGGACTGTGAGATTTTCGATGTTAGGAACATTCGGCCGCTGCGTTTGTCCGCCTTTGATTTCAAAAGTAAGATTCGCCGCATCGCCCGGGTTGACCTGCGTGGCGTCAAGCGTAGCAGTCACTTCCACCGCACGGACGAACATCGCGAGCACGATGGAGAACAGCAACCAATGAATGAAATGCCTTACCATGTTTTTCCTTTCGTTGTGTTATCGGTTTTGCCATCGCGCCGATTTTGTTGGGGGATCGGGATTACCTGACGTTCTTCGTGGCGCAAAGATTGTAGGAGTTGCATCGCTTCTTCCCGCGTCATCTCACGGGGTTGCATCGCTTGCGCTTGTTGCTGCTGTTCATCTTTGGGATCTATGCCCTCCTCTGTTTTCTGCTGAGCGGCTTGTTCTTCTTTCTTCTTCTGTTCTTCCGATTTTTCGCCCTGTTGGCCTTCTTTTTTCTCTTCGTCCTTCTTCTCACCGTCTTGCGATTTTTGTTCCTGTTCCTTCTGTTCTTGTTCCTGTTTTTGCTGTTCCTCGGACTTACTTTCTTGCGGCTTATCTTGTTCTTGCTTTTTTTGTTGCTGTTCTTTTTTATCTTGTTCTTTTTGCTCGTCAGATTTTTCGCCGTCCTTTTTCTCTTGCTCCTGCTTTTGTTGCTGCTTCAGCTGTTCGAGCTTTTTCTTTACAAGTTCGTGGTTAAATCGCGCATCAACATCCGCGACATCGAGTGCCATGGCATCTTCGTAGGCCTTGAGAGCCTCTTGCCAATGCTTGATCGTAGTCTTCGTTTCCTTCTCCAGTGATGCCTGACCGTGGCGATAAAGGCTGTTGCCCAGATTGTAATAAGCGCGCTGTTGAATGCTAGTATCGGGTGTTTTGAGTGAGGCACGCAAAGCATCCGCAGCTTGAGCGAATTCACCACGATGATAAGAATCCGTGCCTTGATTGTAGTAGCTAACAGTGTCCGTGGATGCTTCACTCATCGTAGCAGAAAAGCCGAGACAGCACATAAGAAATACAGCGGAGTGTTGCACGCCAGCAAATTCCATTCGGCTTTTTTTGCTGCGATCTGGCAGAAAAAAATCTAACAAGAGAAACAAGATCGCGAATGTGAGTGGCCATTCGTAGCGCTCTAACGGAATGCGTTCGAGGCGCTGGCTGGCATCGCTTTTCGGAACAAGTCGCAGTTTTTCTTGGTAGATGGTGTTAAGCCCCTCGGCACCGCGACCTAGCGGAACGTAAAGTCCTTTGCTGGATTCCGCGACTTTTTTCAAGGTTACTTCATCCAGTGCTGTGCGGATTTCCTGACCTTTAGCATCGCGCATGACATCGCGGCGACCATTGTTGAGTTGCACCGGGATGCTTGAGCCATCGGGGCTGCCGACGCCTACGGTATAGATCACCATGCCATCATCGCTCGCCTTGAGCGTAGTGCTAAGAACATCCCCTTGTAGGTCTTCGCCATCGGTGATGAGGACGAGAATTTTCTGGTTGTTTTTGTTTTCCTTAAACAGGCGCTCGGCTTCGCGAATGGCGCTGGCGAGGTCAGTTCCTTGATGAGGAATCATGTTGGTACGGACACTTTGTAGCGATTCTAGAAAGGCATCATAGTCGAGCGTTAGAGGGCAGAGTGCATAAGCGCTGCCGGCAAAGGGAATGAGACCAATGCGGTCGCCTTCGAGACGATTAACGAAATCAATGATGCCAAGACGCGCGCGTTCCAACCGATTTGGCGAGAGGTCATCAGCGAGCATGCTCTGTGAGGTATCGAGCGCAAAAAGCAGATCAATGCCACGTCGTTTGACCTCACGAAATTCCGAACCGTATTGAGGACGAGCAAGCGTGACGAAAAGCAAAAAAATCGCCGCAACCCAGAGAAGACGTTTGGTCTTGCGCCGTGCGGGTGATGCAGCGGCAAACAATTGGGAGCGAAAACGAGGGTGTACTAGTTGGGCAAGATCGGATTCGCGTTTGCGATCAAATCGGCGGAAAAAAATGATGACTAGGGCGCAGCAAAGGAGACCCGCTAGCAGCCACAGAGGCTGCGCGAAGGAAAAAGAATGATCGTGTGCGGAGTCAGTCATGGCAGGCGGCGGAAACAGGTGTGGCGAAAAATCCATTCAACTAGCAATAGCAGTAGTGCAGGGCTGAGAAAATAAAAGAATAGCTCTTCGAAGTTTTCGTATTTGTTGAGCTTGCGCTCGGTGGTTTCCAGTTGGTTGATAATGGCGTAGATTTTTTCTAACGAATCGGTATCGGTGGCACGGAAGTATTTTCCTCCCGTGGAGTCAGCAATGGCGGTGAGTGTTTTCTCATCGATTTCGACCTTGACCATCTGCATCTGCGTGCCGAAAAAGCCGCGTACGGGATAGGGTGCCTCACCATTGGTGCCAGCGCCGATGGTGTAGATTTTGATTCCCAGTGCCTTGGCCGCCTCTGCCGCGGTAAGTGGATTAACTGAACCACTGGTATTAACGCCATCGGTGAGGAGTATGATGATTTTACTTTTCGCGTCAGATTTGCCGAGGTGATCGACCGATGATGCAATCGCGGAACCGATCGCGGTGCCATCTTCGACTTGGCCGATCTGCACATCGCGCAAGCGGCTTACGATCCAGTTTTCGTCATGCGTCAATGGCGCTGCGAGATAAGGACGCCCGGCAAATGCAACCATGCCGAGGCGATCATCGGGGCGGGAGATGGCAAATTTTCCTACCACATCCTTGACGACTTCGAGTCGATTGGCCTGCTTGCCATTCAAGGTGAAATCAAGCGCCTCCATGGAGCCCGAGACATCGAGCGTGAGAATGATATCGATCCCGCTTGATTCGACTTCGGTTGAGCCTTTGACAAGGCGTGGTCGGGCGAGCGCCGTGATTAACAGGCTGAGCGCTAATAGGCTGAGTGAGAGCAAAATCCCACCGACGCGAGAGCGGCTGCGAGCGCCGACATTGATCGCGTCATCCGTGCTCGGCATGCGCAGGGCCACTGGACGACCGTAGCGGCCTTTCCACCATGCCATCAAGGGCACAACGGCGAGGAGGGAGAGAACCCACGGATAGGCGAATTGCAGCGAGCTCGTCATGTGGTGGTGGGTGTGGGTTGTGATGTTTTTACTACAAACGTTGTAGCTTGATCAACGAGATCTTTACGCGTTTCAGGCGATAAAGGACAATTGGCAAACTTGGCGCGATCGCAGGATCGCAAAAAATCATGCAGCTTTGATTGGTGCCGTCCTAGTGTTGAATCGCTGGTGATTTCCGCAAGAAATTCTTCCGTGCTCCGTTGGGTCGCGGCGATGCTATAGCGACTCTGGACATAAGAACGAAGGATGGCGGAAACCTCATTGGCAAATGTTTCATCGGGACGATCGAATGTTACGTTTTTCAGCGCCTGTAATGCGATTTTTTCTGCTGTGGCTGGAGTGTAGGCATTTTTCCACCATTTCCAGGCAAAGTAGGCGATGGTCAGTAATGCCAATGCACCCACTGCGAACCACCATGCACGATAATCGGCAGCAGGATTGCTAGGGATTTCGATCGGTCCGCGTGGACCCCGAATGTCTTCTTCTGGAGCGGCCGGAACGGTCCGTGCATGAGATGGCAAAGCCACAAGCAAGGCACAACAAATCACACGCAGTTGCGTGATTAGTTGAGCTGCCGACTGTCGGTGAAATGTTGCCATTGGAGGTGTCAAAGAAAATGTTTGTTAACCTGAGCGCTGGCGACGTTTGAGGAAGAAGCTCATCAGCTGTGGCATCCAGTTTTCGCCGTTCATGCATTCGAGCAAATCAATCCCTCGCGAGCGAATTTTGTTAGCAGTGAGTTCACGACGTGCGCGTGCTTGGTGCTGATACTTTTCGCGGACTTGAGCTTTGCTAGTGTCGAGCTCGACAACTTGCCCGGTCTCGGCGTCCTCGATGCAAATGCGTCCAATATCTGGCAGTGATTCCTCGCGTGGATCGGTAACGGAAACGGCAATCACATCGTGGCGTCTGCTGGTGACTTGCAATTTCGTTAACAAAGGCTTTAAGCGATCTTCGATGGGCGTACCAACGCAAAAATCCGAGACCAAAAAGATCACAGCGCGGCGATGTAGCACTTGGTTGGCAAAATCGAGCGCCTGCGTGAGATTGGTGCCTTTTTTATGTGGCGAAAAGAATAATGTCTCTCGAATCAAGCGCATGATGTGCATGCGACCTTTGCCTGGCGGAATGTAGAGCTCGACTTCATCGGTAAACAGAATTAGCCCCACTTTATCGCGATTGCGGATGGCCGATGCTGCGAGCACCCCAGCGGCTTCTGCAGCGAGTTCGCGTTTGGAACTTTCTACTGATCCGAAATCCGAAGAGCCGCTAATATCAATCAACAATAAAATCGTCAGCTCACGCTCTTCGGTAAACACCTTGATATGCGCTTCACCTGTGCGCGCCGTGACATTCCAGTCGATGGTGCGCACATCATCGCCAGCAACGTAATTGCGCACACGATCAAAATCCATGCCGCGACCTTTAAACACACTGGCGTAGCGGCCTGCGAGCGCGTCGTTGACGAGTCGATTGGTACGCACTTCCATGCGCCGCACGCGTCCGAGAATCTCGGCGGCGCGGGCCTCATCGGCGGCTGTAGTCAACGTGCTGGATTTTTTCCGGATCATGGCACGGGAAGCTCATTGAGGAGGCGCGTGATGACTTGTTCACTCGAAAGCCCCTCGGCCTCGGCCTCATAGGTGACGGTCACACGATGGCGCAACACATCCATGGCAATGGATTTTACATCGTGAGGAGTCACATAGGAGCGGCCATCGAGAAACGCATGAGCGCGAGCAGTGAGAGCAAGATTGATCGTGGCACGTGGCGATGCTCCCACGCGAATGTAAGGAGCGAGCGGGATGCCGTATTCATCGGGACGGCGCGTAGCATGTACTAAGCGAACGATGTAGCGTTTGACTTTTTCATCGAGGTGCAAAGCATTCACGACTTTGCGCGCCTGTTGAATGGCATCGAGGCTGACCATCGGCTGCGGCACCGGCATTTCTTCGGTCGTGCCGGCGAGATCGAGCACCAGCATTTCCTCATCTTCGGTCGGGTAATCCATGATCACCTTCATCATGAAGCGATCGAGTTGGGCCTCGGGCAAGGGATAAGTGCCTTCTTGTTCGAGTGGGTTTTGCGTGGCAAGCACGAAAAACGGCGATGGCAGGGGAAATGTATGCTCACCGATGGTCACTTGCTTTTCCTGCATGGCCTCAAGCAGTGCGCTCTGGACCTTGGCTGGTGCTCGGTTAATTTCGTCGGCCAGAATGAAATTCGCAAAAACTGGCCCATGCTTGACGCGAAACTTAGCTTCCTTGGGGTCGTAAATTTCTGTGCCCACAATATCGGCGGGCAGCATGTCGGGGGTGAACTGGATGCGATGAAATTGCGCGTTCACCAGCGAAGCGAGAGTTTTCAGCGCAAGCGTTTTTGCAAGACCAGGAACGCCTTCGAGCAAAATATGACCCTTGACAAGTAATGAAATCAACAGGCGATCCACCAGTGTCGATTGGCCAATCAAATAGCGCGCGATTTCCTGGCGCAGTGGCTGAATCCATTCGGAAGAGGCTTTGACCTGCGCTTCGAGCAGGGCAAGATTCGCGGGAACTGTGGGCGGTGTTAGGGATGGAGTAGTCATGCGTGTGGCAAGGTCAAAAAGTCCCCCGCGCGATATTGCAGGTGACGAAAGTGATATCGACAGAACAAGCGCAATTTGTCTATGGCATTTTCGCGATCAAGGAGCAATACCGTGCTGTGCCGATCGGGAACCTGGTTCTCTTTGACTGCGCTTACTTCTACAAATTATTGCATACAAAAATGAAATGCAGATATCATCTTTGCTCTCATGTATTTCCTTTCAATTGTCGTCCTTGCATGCAAACAAGCCAATCGTTGCCAATCGCCTTGTGAAGAATTACACTTTGCGGTGCATCGTCGAGTTAAAACTTATTTACCGAGTTCCTGGGCGGTCCAAGGTTGGAGATGAGCTTTGGTTTCTTGGCGAATTTTCTTCACGAGATCTGGAGCTACGGCAGGAAAATCGTTTTTGCCAGTTTGACGCACGAAGGTGAGGACGTCGGCGATTTGTTGGTCATTGAGGTCAATGTGCGGTGGCATGACGTTGGTGTAGTCTTTGCCATTGACGGTAACTTTCCCTTGCAGGCCTTTAAGCACGATTTTGGCTTCCAGTGAGCCATCAACGCTAAGCCAATCAGAGCCATCGAGCGGCGGGAAAATTCCCTCTTGGCCTACGCCGCCAGGTTGGTGGCAAGCGATGCAAGTTTTCGCATAGATTTCCTCACCACGCTTATGCACCACGGTATCGGGCTTGTGCTTGCGCACTTTGGCAAGCTTGGGTGCAGCATTGCTGGAGGCTTTCCATTTGCGCAGATCGGCGATTTCGTCACCGGTGCCAGCACCATCGAGTTGGATCAAATAAACGTCATCGAACCATGTGGTGCCAGTAGCTTGACCATAGGAACCGGTTAGGCAGTTGATGGTGACTTGGTCGTCTTCGGCGGTGAAAGTCGTGGACACCTCGGTCCAGTCCTTGGTGCCATGAACGGCTTGAGTAGTACCGTCGCGTCCGTGGACATTGAACATCGAGCCGCGTCCGCCGCGGAGTTCGACCTTGTCGGTTTTGATCCAGCCACCCAGTTTGTAGCGCGCACCGCGTTTGACGGGAATGTCGAGCATGGCACCGCTATCGGAGGGTTGCTCGGAAACCACTTTGAGCGCGGAGCTATCGTTGCGGCCTCCTTTTGGATCGATGGTGAATGCAGATTGGCCACCATTGTAAACATTCGGCTTCCAGCCACGTGGCAGGGTGCCAGCGTGTTGCTCCATGTCACCGTTATTCATCACATTGACGGGCTCTGGCTCTTTGGCCTCGTTGTTAGCAGCTGGTGCAGCGGCGAGCACGGCATCGGCATGGATGCGTGCGGCGATGCGCCAAGCATCTAGCATGACGGGGTCTTTGTGCAGTTGTTTGTTGACAGTGAGGAAATCATACAATTTCTTACCAGTATCTGCGGCGACTGGTTTGTTAGCAATGTTCACCAAGTCGGCGAGTTTTTGACGCTCGGGATTGGACGAGGAGCCGACAAGTTCTGTGCTGACTCCGATCGGTGATCGGGTGAAATTTTTCTGCGCCCAGATCGACTGCAACTGCCAGAATTGGTTGGCGTGCTTGGCGGCATCGGCCATAGAGCCAGGATACAAATCGTTTTTGCTGCCCTTTGGATAGACGCGATAGATCCGGCCATGTCGTTTATCGCGCACAGGTGTCTCATAAGCGTTTCCTTTGCCGTTTTTGGCATCAATTCCAGCGGATGCTTTGTTCGGCGTCGGGTTGTGCTGGATGATCAAGTTATACCAATCGCAGATCCAGACGGCACCATCGGGACCGGTTTCGGCAAAAACAGGACCTGACCAGGCGTCGGCAGAGTTGTAGAGATTGTTCGGCAGCTGCGTGGCGACGAAGCTGGATCCCTCGGTGGTGAGTTGGAACTGCCCGACCAACTTGCCCGTGCCCTCGGTCACGAAAGCAATGGCGTTATGGTATTTTTCGGGGAAACGGCGTGCAGTGTAAACGGCATGGCCAGCACCTGCGGTGTAGCGCTCAAACTGATCGACTTGGCGGATGTCAGCGGAGGATGGATTGAAGATCGGGTTGTCATCGCAACGCGGAGTTTTGGGCTGAGTCACCCCTGCCTTGTCATAAAGAGACTTGGCGAGTGAGAGCTGCCACGAGGGATTTCCGTTCGCGGTAGAGCCGATCACATCATAATCTTCCGTAAATCCTAAGCCCCAGGTATTGTTGGTAGTCGATTGAAGGAACTCCAACTTCGAGCCATCAGGAAGGAAACGGAAAACGCCGGATGAGAAACGGACATTTTCACCCCCGACTTGACCATTATAGCCAGAATAGCCGACGGTGCCGTAGATCCAGCCATCGGGACCGAGGCGGAGATTAGACACACCGGCGTGGGTATCACCTGTGCCGAAGCCGCTGATGAGAGTTTCACGGACGTCGGCTTTGTCGTCACCGTTGCTGTCTTTCAGCCACAGGATTTCCGAGCAGTTTGCAGCGATCACACCGCCATTGACACAGACGAGTGATGCAGGGATTGAGAGTTTATCGGCAAATGTAGTGAACTTATCGGCGCGACCATCTTTGTCAGTGTCATCGCAAATGATAATCTTATCGTTACCCATTTTTCCTTCATGAAGATCGTTCGGATAGTCGGTGGTTTGAATCACAAAACAGCGACCTTTCGCATCCCAAGAAAGAGCAATCGGATTCACGATGTCAGGCTCGCTCGCGAAAAGCGAGAGTTCAAAGCCGGGGGGCACTTGAGCAAGCTTCATGGAATCCTCGGGACTAAGTGGCTTTTGCGCCTCAGTAATAAGCTGGCGCTTTAGGTAGCCGGGGAGCTCGACTTTTTCCATCTCCAACTTCGGGAGATCGAGAGCCTTGAGCTTGCCATACGCCTCTGGGCCGACGGACCAATAGACTGCACGCTTCAGCAATTCATGAAACTGCGGTAGATCCCAGACGCGGTGATCATGACCCGAGGCGGTGTAAAATACGCGACCATTGCCTTGATTGCGCACCCATGTCCAGGGCTCTTGCTCGCGCGTTTGCAAGATCACGCGGTCGTCGCCGTGATTGTCATGCACATACGTTTCATCCCATGCCGAAAAGCTCTTAAAGCCATCTATGATCGGATGCTTAGCACTTGTATTTTTCGGTTCGAACACGCCATCGGTGTGTGATTTGAAACGACCACCGACGAGCTTGATGAATTCTGGAGAGCCGCCATAGCAAGCAGAGGCACAATGCAAGGGCAAAAAGCCGTGGCCGCTCTCGACGTAATCAGTGAGAGCCTTCAGTTGATCCGCAGGCATCGGCCCATTTTGCAGCCAGTTGCCATACATCATCACAGCATCGAAATGCTCCAACGTTTTCGCATTGAACACCACGGCGGGATCCTCTGAGTAAGTAAAATTGATACCCTCAGTGCCGAGGTTGCGCTTAATCACACGATAACGCGTGATCGGATCATGCCCAGGATGAGCCGCCGTAGGCGCACCGAAAAACAGCACCTCCAGACGACGCGCGTCTTTCTTGGGCTGGACCAGTGTGGCCGCGATAGCCGTGATGCAGAGGATGATTGGTATGAAAATTCGCATAAATATTGGAAACGTATACATGCATACTAACTCGAAAATTGCAAAAAACGAGAGTCCTTTGTGTCATGTCGTTACGGAAATCAGTCTCCGTCCCAGCCAAAAAGGGCAGCTAGTAATGCAAACTCAGTCTTCAATCCACTTGTCCAGCGCTTGGAGTAGCTCATCACTGCGCTTAACTTGATAGAGCTCCGAAAGCTCGACGGTACAACGTTTTCCAAAGCTATTCTGGAAATGTATTTGCACAGCAACATTGCCGGGGTAGCCAGAAATGATGTGGCGGATGTCTTGGAGATCGTGCTCACTGTGACGGCTTGTCCAGAGCGTCAATTGCACTGGACCTTTGTCGTTTTTGACGGCGATGCGCGGCTTGAGTTCATCGACTTCGTAGCCAGTCAATCGACGTGAGTCCGTGCGGTCATCAACTTGGATCGATGCCTTGCAGCGGATGATTTTCCCTGCTTCAAGAAATCCTTTGTCGCGCGCGGGCACGAAGGATTCGCCCCACATGACGAGCTCGGTGGAACCGGTGAAATCTTCGATCACGAGGATGCCGAATGGTTTTCCTGATTTGGTGATCTTCGGCTCAACGGTGCGGATCATGCCAGCGAATGGAAAGCGATTGCGCGGGTTGCTGGTATCGAGATCATCGATGAGGCCAATTTTGCAAAATTTATCAGAGTCGAGCAAACCGCGGAACTTATCGAGCGGATGTCCGGTCACATAGAAACCTAACAATTCTTTCTCATGCGCGAGTCGTTCATCCTTGGACCACTCTTCGAGAATCTCTCCTTTTTTCATCGGTGCCACGGGTGGGGCAAAGTCCACGGAGTCAAACAGAGACACTTGCCCTGAGGCGCGATCTTTGTGCAGGGAGGAGGACGCGGCGACGACAGCTTCAAGACGCAGAAACATAGTAGCGCGAGTTTCGCCCACCCAATCAAGCGCGCCGGCCTTGACGAGGTTTTCCAAAATGCGCTTGTTCACCACGCGCGAGTCGAGTCGATTAGCGAGGTCTTCGAGCGATTTGAATTCGCCATTCGCTTCGCGTTCTTCGATGGCAATGGCCATGGCACCTTCGCCACAGTTCTTGATAGCGGCGAGGCCATAGCGTATCGCCGCCGCTCCCGAAGGCGTAGTTTCCGGCAAAAAACGCAGGCCTGATTTGTTGAGATTGGGCGGCAAAATCTCAATTTTCATGCGATGGCACTCTGCGACGAAAACGGAAATTTTATCGGTGTTGTTGATCTCGTTAGAAAGCAATGCGGCCATGAATTCGACCGGGTGATTTGCTTTGAGATAAGCCGTCCAGTATGAGATGTGGCCGTAGCAGGCGGAGTGAGATTTGTTGAATCCGTAACCAGCGAACATCTCGATCTTATCGAAAATCTGGTTGGCAAGTTTCTCGCCAATGTTATTGGTTTCAGCACATCCTCTAACGAAGGTGCTGCGCTCTTTGGCCATTTTCTCGGGGTCCTTTTTGCCCATCGCACGACGCAGCAAGTCAGCGCCGCCGAGCGTATAGCCCGCAAGCAGCTTGGCCGCATTCTGCACCTGTTCCTGATAGATCATGATGCCATAGGTGGAGCCAGAAACTTGCTCTAACAACGGATGCTCAAAGATCGGTTTTTGACGACCTTTTTTTACCTCGATCATTTGATCAATGAACTGCATGGCACCGGGGCGATACAGCGCGAGCAAGTCAATAATATCATCGATGCGTTCGATGCCGTATTTGCGACAAGTTTCGACCATGCCGCCAGACTCTAACTGGAAAACACCCATCGTTTCACCGCGATTGAGAATCTCAAAAGTCCTGGGATTTTCCAATTCCACATCGGCAACACGGAAGCCAGGGATCTTCTTGCGAATGTGCTCCTCGGCGTCGTGAATGACAGTCAAGTTTTTCAGACCGAGAAAGTCCATTTTCAGGAGTCCACATTCGGTGATCGCACCCATGTCAAATTGCGTAACGACCTCGCCCTCGTTGCCGAGAGTTAGCGGAACATGGTCATCGAGCGGACGATCGCCGATCACTACACCAGCGGCGTGCACACCGGTATTACGGACCAGACCTTCGAGCTTGATCGCGTAGTCCCAGAGCTCATGATAGGTGGTGGAGCTATCGACCAATTCACGCAGTTCTGGTTTATCTTTCCACTCTTTCTCTAAAGTGATGCCCGGCTTGGCTTCGATCATTTTCGCAATGCGATCGGCCTCGCCGTAGGAGACACCCATCACGCGGGCAACGTCACGAATCACACTCTTGGCACCGAGGGTGCCGTAGGTGATGATTTGCGAAACCGAGCGGCGTCCGTATTTATCGCGCACGTATTCGATAACTTCGCCGCGACGCGATTGGCAAAAGTCGATGTCGACATCGGGCGGACTAACGCGTTCCGGATTGAGGAAACGTTCGAATAACAATCCGAAACGCAGTGGGCAAATGTCGGTGATGCCCATGGTGTAGGCGACGAGCGAACCCGCCGCCGAACCCCGGCCTGGGCCGACGGGAATGTTGTGATCGCGCGCCCATTGGATGAAGTCGGCAGTGATCAAGAAGTAGGAGGCAAAGCCGAGCTTGTTGATGGTGTCGATCTCATAATCAAGACGCGCCGCCACTTCGGGATCGGCTGCTTTTTCCTTGCCGTAGCGACGTTCCAGCCCCTCATAACAGAGTCGTCGAAAATATTCCTCACGGGGAGAACCATCCGGAGTGCCGAACTGCGGGTATTTTTCCGAGCTCGTGGAATCGAGCTTCAACGTGACATTGCAACGCTCAGCAATCTCCAAGGTATGATCGCAGGCCTCGGGCAAATCGGCGAAGACCTCGCGCATTTCCTCCGCAGTTTTAAAATAGACCTCTGGGGTGTAGCGCATGCGATTTTCATCGATGAGCTGCTTACCTGTGCCGATGCAGATCAGCGCATCGTGGGCCTCGTGATCGCTACGATTGAGGAAATGTACGTCATTAGCCGCGACAAGCTTGAGATCAAATTCGCGCGCTAATTCCACCAATTGCGGCAAAACCTGGAGTTGTGGTCCGAGTTGGTGATTGTGGATTTCCACATAGAGATTGTTCTTGCCGTATATGTCGATCAATTCAGTTAGTGTTTCTTTCGCCTTCTCGCGATCACCGGCGAGCAGCCACTCATTCACCGGTCCCGAGATGCAACCGGTCAGGCAGATGATGCCTTCAGAAAATTTCCTTAAATCCGCGCGTTCTACCCGTGGTTTGCCATAATACATGCCCTCCAGGTGCCCTAACGTAACCAGCTTAGTGAGATTTTCCCAGCCTGTGTTATTTTCTGCCAACAAGGTCATGTGACAGTTGCGCTTGCGCCCAGGGATGTCCTTTTTTTCCTCCTTAGTAGTTGGACAAAGATAAATTTCGCAGCCCAAAATCGGCTTCACCTCGGCCTTCATGCAGGCCATGTAAAACTTGATCGCGCCATACATATTGCCATGATCAGTCATTGCAACGGCAGGCATGCCCAGTTCCGCAGCGCGTTTGGCGACGTTACCCGCGCGCGTCATCCCATCGAGCGTGGAATATTCAGTATGCAGGTGAAGATGAACAAAGGAGCCGGACATGTGCGCCACAGTCTAGTCCCAGCTTGCGCGAAAAAACAAGCTCACGCGCAGAAAATAACAAAAAAATCTCACGATGGTGGCAATGTGGCTGATCCATGCGCTCGGTAAACGATTACAAAAAAATCTCACGATGGTGGCAATGTGGCTGCTCCATGCGCTCGGCGAACGGGTACAAAAAAACTCACGATGGTGGCAAAGGGCGGATTTGAACCGCCGACCAAAGGCTTATGAGTCCTCTGCTCTACCACTGAGCTACTCTGCCATCGTGAGTGTTCCGCAACAGCTTACACCGTAGCGGGGCGCGGAGCTTGTAGGAAAACACCGACTTTGTCCAATAAAAAATTGACGTTTGCATTTTTGTGAGTCTGTGCGATTTTATGCCAGATGAATCCACTAAAATTTCTTGCTCCTGCCGCTGCCGTGATTGGTATCACCCTTCCCGGTGCCGCCGAACCCATTGCCGAAAGCTCCCCGGTACCGAGCGTCAGTTGTGTTGACCAACTCGGCAAAGAAGTGAAACTCGCCGAATCAGCCGCCAAGGGCTATGTGCTGGTGTACTTTTATCCCAAAGCAGACACCCCAGGCTGCACCAAACAGGCTTGTAGCTTACGCGATTCTTATGAAGCGATCACTGAAAAAGGTGTGAAAGTTTTTGGCGTCAGCCTCGATTCCGTGAAAGCGCAGAAAGCCTTTGCTGACAAATACAAATTGCCCTTTACCCTGCTGGCCGACAAAGAAGGAAAAGTCGCTGATGCATTTGGCGTTCCCCACCTCGCTGGCTTCGCCAAACGCCAGGCCTTTTTGTTCCTCGATGGCAAACTCGTATGGCGCGATCTCGCGGCTGCTACCGATCAGCAAGCAGCTGACGTGCTCAAAGTGATCGAGAAAAAATAAGCATCAGCTGCAATGGTTTCTTCCGCCATTGAAAAGATCAACTTCTCTGGCTAGCACCAGCAGGTTTGATCCGTCCAGCACGATCCATCATCGGCCGCTCCACGTAGCGATGGCACAACCAAACCAGCACCCACGTTATGACGATAAAAAACGGCAAGCGCAGCACAATCGCGAGATTTCCCGGAATCCGCTCGTCCCATAAAAACCAGAATAATTTCCCCACCACCAGCGGCGCAATGTTATGAAATAAATAAATCCCATAGGAGACCTGGCCCAGTTTCACCAAATGCCGATGCTCCAAAATTCGAGAAAAAATCCCCCACCGGCCTGCTGCCGCACGCGAGATCACCATCATGAACACCACCGCCAACAAGGTCTGCTGCAGGTGGCACCACAGCGGCACTGCTCCATTCATTTCCCAAGAAATGTAAAGATAGGCATAGCCCAACAAGGCTGCAGAACCTAGCAAATCCAACCAGCGCCTCGGAAAGACCATACCCTGATGCATCAGTAGGGCCAGCAAGGAGCCTAACGCAAAATCATCAAGCAAACCCCACGGAATCAGATCCATCGATAACCAACCTCCGGCGTCCGATGAATATCGCACCAACGGCGAGCACAAACAGAGCAGCACTAAGACTGCCATCAAAAATCGTCGCGGCACAAACAACAACACCAAGGGCCACACCAAATAATACTGCTGCTCCACCGCCAAGGTCCAAAAATGTGATACCGAGGGTGGCCAATAGCCCAAGTCTAAGATCAAAAAATTCTGCGCATTGGTCAACCACCACAACGGATGCTCCCACAGCTCACTTACCCCCAATGCCAAGGCCAGTAGCAATGCCGCATAGTAAGCAGGATAAATGCGGCGAAATCTCTTCGCATGAAAACGCTTCAAAATGATTGCCTTCGGTAGCACCTCACGCTCGCGCAATAAGCCCTGAGCCATCAAAAATCCACTCAGTACAAAAAACAAAAATAGCCCAGCTTCCGTAGGAAAATGAAAGCGCCAAGACTGCGGCAGCCAGTGATGATAAATCACCCCCAACATTGCCAAAGCACGCAATCCATCCAACTGCGGCATCTGTTTTCGCTCCTCGCTCACGCCAAGGAATGTGACTGATTTTGGAAAAAGACACAAGACTATCAGGCATAGGACCTCAGACTTGATGGCAGAACTCAAAATATCTTTGGCTCAAAAATGCTTTTCACACGCATGGATCAGAAATTCCACCGCTGATTTTTCGATTCTTGCGTTTTTTGTGGCTAAAAAATCAAGAATCTCCTGAGGAACATAGCCTTGCCTCACTGTGATTTGCTGTCATACTACATCCATGAATCAGACGGGGACGCAAGTCCAGAACATCATACTCATCGGCTTTATGGGCTGTGGAAAGTCCACGATAGGTCGTGAACTCAAGCGTGTTCTAGGCTTCGCGCTGGTCGATACCGATGCTGAAATCGAAGCCCGCGCCGACTGTAAGATCACGGAAATTTTTGCCAGTCTCGGTGAAGTGAAATTTCGCGATCTCGAGGCCGCCGTGATAGCTGACTTGTTAGAAAAAAATCCCAGTAGCACGGTTATTTCCACCGGTGGCGGGGCAATCCTGCGCGAGGAAAATCGCGAGATCCTGCGTAAGCTCGGCTACGTCGTTTGGCTGCGTGCTAGCCCTGAAACGATTTACCAGCGCACCAAAAAAAATCATGAACGGCCGATCCTGCAAACAGACAACCCGCGTGCCGTCATTGCCGATTTGCTAGAAAAACGTACACCGCTCTACCGTGAATGCGCTCATCTCGTCATCGATGTTGCGGGGCTTAACCGCACCGAAATCGCCGCTGGCATTCTCGAAAGTGCACATTACTATTTTTCCCAGCAGCAATCATGAGTCTCGGCAATGCGCCCATCGATGATGAGCTGGTGGCCCGTGTGCGCGCCATCGCTCGTGAATGTGGCTTTGACGATTGCCGCATCGCAACTGCCAATCGCGCCACGCATGCTGACGATTACCTTCACTGGGTCGAGCAAGGCATGCATGGAGAAATGGCTTGGCTGGAGCGCAATCAAGAACGCCGCTGTGATCCGCGTGAGGTCTTGCCAGGCTGCCGTGCGGTGATTTGCCTTGGGATGAATTACTACCCAGGTAGTAGCTCAGGAAATGATCAATACCGCATCGCCCGCTACTCATGGAATGAGGACTACCACGATCTTATTGGTGATCAGCTCAAGGCGATGGATGCTGCACTGCAGGCACTCGGCGGCACTCAGCGCTATTACGTCGATACCGGACCGGTGCTAGAACGAGATTTCGCCACCGATGCCGGCCTCGGTTGGAACGGCAAGAGCACGGTGCAAATTCATCGAAAATACGGCACCTGGCTTTTCCTTGCCGAGCTGCTCACCACCCTGCCGCTCGTCGCAGATTCTCCCTTTGGAGATCATTGCGGCAAGTGTACCCGCTGCATCACCGCATGCCCCACCCAAGCGATCATTGCCCCCCATCGAGTCGATGCTCGCCGCTGCATTTCCTATCTGACGATCGAGCACAAGGGTGTAATTCCTTTAGAATTCCGCCGCGCCATCGGGGATCGCATTTACGGCTGCGATGATTGCCTCAGCGCCTGTCCCTGGAATCGTTTTGCGCAACTTTCCCAACACGCCCAATTTCATGCCCGCGCGGAAGTTTTCCAGCACTCGCTCAGCGATTTTCTCGGCTTCGATGATGAAACCTTTCGCCGCGTCTTTGCCCTCTCGCCGATCAAGCGTATCAAGCGCAATCGCTTTCTGCGCAATGTTTGCATCGCTCTTGGCAATGTCGGCACGCGCGATGATCTACCTGCTTTAGAAATCGCCCGCACGGATGCGGACCCTCTCATCGCCGAGCACGCTACGTGGGCGATCGAGGAAATTCAACAACGCATCTTCACCATACGCTCAACCTAGCCCATGACCTAACAATCATTTGTCCACAGATTACGCAGATTTCACTGAATTTCATTTGCCCTAACTCAGTTTTCATCAGTGGCTTCAGCGTATCAGTGGTTCCTATCAACGAAATTCTAGGAGCTTTTGATTTGGGGGTGAATAAAATGTGTTTCCAGAGATACCCTATAGTCTTTCAAAAAAATCTGTGATAATCCGTGAAATCTGTGGTTCACTTCGTATTTCTAAAGACGGCGTAATTTTATCCTCTACCATTGCGTAATGGTCATCGCCGACATGCCTTCTCGCCCTTCCATTTCCCCATCACCTTGGCGTCGCCGCTGGCAACGTTGGGGCATCGGTGTGTGCCGCTTGAGCTTGATCGCCCTGGCCATGGCGGCCTTGGCATTTTCGCAAAAAACGGACGAGGATGACCCCGCGGACTTACGCGTGATCGCAATGCAGCATTTCCCTGGTGGCTTGATGGATGATCAGGCTGAAGACGGATTTTATGCAGTGCGCGATGCCGAATCCACCACGCTCGGCTGGATCACCCGCAGCAATCCCGCAGCACGCAGCATCCTCGGCTACGCCGGGCCATCCGAGGTTGCCATCGTTCTCGATGCCGCACGCAAGGTGAAATCCATAGATTTTCTCAGCAGTGCCGATACCGCAGGTCATGTCGAAAAAGTTCGCCGCGATCTGCCATTTTGGCAACAGTGGCAAGGGCGCGGTGAAGCCGCACTGGGCGACTATGCACAGCCGATTTTGGTGTCTGGAGCCTCGCTAACGAGCGATAGCATTGCCCGTGGCATCGCTGCGCGCTTTGGATCAGTGGGGATGGATCGATTTTTTCCCGATGATTGGAAACTCGAGCAAATCAAAGAGTGGTTCCCTCAAGCTGATCGACGCGCTGATACGCCGCGAGCTGGAATTTCTACCGTGCATCAAGGAGAGAAAATGGTAGGCCATGTATTGCATAGCTCGCGCATGGGAGTGCAAGAACGTGGCTTTCAGGGCAGCAGTGATGTGCTGGTTGGCATGGGAGTTGATGGGCGCATCGCAGGTGTGCTTTTGCTCGGTAGTCGCGACAATGAACCCTACCGCAGCGATGTAACTGACGAACTGCGCTACGCCGATGGCTTTCGCGGTCGGGCCATCGAGGAAATCACCCGCAGCGAGGATCCGTCAGAGTTTTTGTTAGTCAGCGGAGCTAGCACCACCGTGCGCTCGGTCTATGGAACGGTGGTGGAAATGCTGCGGCGCTGGCAACAGCCGCCCACTTCCCCTACCCTGCCTTGGCAATGGCCCGTAGCTGCCCTGTGGATCGGTGCAGGAATTTGGCTAGGCACGCGCGGCGACAAACGCTCGCGGGTGGTCGCGGCTCTCATGTCGATCGCAGCGGGGATTGCGTTAGGATTACTCGTCGGCCAAGACCAATGGATCGGTTGGGCGCGGCATGGGATTTCTTGGCGCAATGCCTTACCGATGTTGGCATTGAGTGCCGTTGCCTTGATGGTGCCAGCATTTACCGGGAAAAATTTCTATTGTAGCCGCATTTGTCCACACGGAGCCGCACAAACTCTGCTCGGCATGGTCGCGAAGAAGCGCAAGGCATTGCCTGTGTGGTTGCACCGCTCACTTCAGCATTTGCCATGGTTGTCGCTGCTGGTTATCTGGGGATTGGCCATACTCGGCTGGCAACTCGCCTTCGCCCATGCCGAGCCGTTCGAGATTTGGAATACGGGCTTCATCGCATTTCTACCCGCCGCCATTTTCACCATCGGACTGATTGCTGCGTTGTTTCTGCCGCAGGCCTATTGCCATTACGGATGCCCGACTGGGGCCTTGCTGAAATTTCTCACTCACGCCCCCGGCCGCTGGACCAGACGTGACAGTTTTGCTACGATATTCGTAGTAGTTGCGTGGCTGGTGAGGTTTGTGGTTTGAGCAGATGCTTGAGCGCGATGGCGCCACAATCAACCCACACCAATTTAGGCTTTTCAAATTTGATTCGATCAGCGAAAAAGGCTCTGGGAAAAATATCCTGCTGATTGAAACGCTTGGTTCTACTATTTTTGGGGATTTTTACGGTGCTAGCTCTGCTAGCGCCTCACAAAAGTGCGCCTGCCGTGCAGCGACTGAATGGTCAGGCGATGGGCTGCTCGTGGACTCTTTTGTGGCGCGATGCTGTAGTCGATCCTCGCAACTTACAGGCGGAAATTGCAGCGGAACTGGAGCATTGGGAGCAGGTGATGAGCACTTGGCGTGAGGATTCTGATCTTTGCCGATTCAATCGCGGCGAACCTGCGAGCGATGATCTGGCAAAAGTGTTGCGCGCAGCTGAAGTCGCGCGCAAAGAAAGTGGCGGAGCTTTCGATGAGCGGTGTTTGGAAATGGTTCATCGGGCTGGTTTTGGGCCTGTCGGACAGGGCATCGATCTCTCAGCGATCGGCAAGGGTTATGCGGTGGATCGCATTGCGGAGCTTTTGCGCAAGCGAGGTGTGAATGATTTTTTGTTTCAATTGGCGGGAGAAACCATTGCGGGTGATGGAGTTTGGGAGGTGGCATTGGAACACCCTGATCCCGCAACGAGCACACGCTCTCAAGTTGTGCGATTGCAGCGGCAGGCAATGGCTACGAGTGGCAATTACCGACAATTTCAGCCTACGACAAATGCCAATGCGGCGGTTGTTAGTCACATCATCGATCCGCGCACAGGTTCCCCGGTGATGCGAAAATTTTGTTCCGTTACTGTGATTGCCGATGAAGCAGCTACAGCCGATGCCTGGGCAACAGCGCTTTTTGTGCTCGGCCCTGATCACCCAAAGCCTGCCGCTGTGCAAAAGGTGATTTGGCAATTTGGTGAAGATTTCAGTGTTCCTCACGGGCTTAAGCTCGAATAAGAAGTTGGAACCACGAAACACACGAAACACACGAAAAATTGAAATGAGAATTGAAAATCTCTCTCAACAGCATGTGGAAGCATTCTAACCTCAACGAGGTTGTGTCCGCCGACTTACTAAAGGACGCAACCCCTTTGAACTTGGGATGCGTTTTCTGATGAACGCGTTTTACGGCGACGGATTGCTTCAGCGAATTCTGTGCAGCTCAGTCGATTGGCTGGGCGGCAAGATGCCGCCGCCACAAAAAAATGAGGCCGGACCTAAGTCCGACCTCATTCGTAGAGAAACCAATCTCAGTTAAAAGTAGGCATTAGTTGCGGCGGCGACGCAGCAACGCAAGCGCACCCAAAGCACCAAGCAACGATGTGCTGGTTTCTGGAACGGCTTCGCCAAGCGTAAAGCTCATTGTTTTCAATGTATCCGCGCCAGCCCAAGCAGGTGAGTAATTATATGTGCCTGGGTCAGCACCGAGTGTGTTACCGGCAATTGTCGTGCCAGCGGCAACAGTAATCGGAGTAGAAGCAATTTCAAACATACCGTATTTAGTGCCCGTAGCCGAGGCTCCAGAGAGCGCTGTCTTGTCAAACCAAATAATGCGGAATACGTCTCCGGCAGAAACACCTACACCACTAGTATATGAGAGGCTCGTAATGTTAGTTATACGATTCAAGCCAACCGATCCAGAGTCTGTAGTATTAGTCGTCAGGTTCATCAAGTTCGTCGACAACACAAGCACATCATCACTAGCACCGCCACCAACAGTGGACAAAACATAAGGAGTGGCAGAGTTACCGGCGTAGTTGAATCCTGGCATATATGGTGTTGCAGCACTTCCAGCAAAACCATTGCCAGATGTGTCAATAACAATACCCCATACCAGTGTAGAGCCGCCAGCACCAGCGCCATTGGCGAAGTTAGTCGCATAGCTGGAGGTTCCACTCATTTGCATGGTGACGGTAGCACTTGCCATTGAGGCACTGCTGATTAGGAACAAGTATTTTAGTAGTTTCATTTTTTTATAGTAGTTAAGTTAGAGGGAAGGAATATAGTTTGGGGTGTCTGATAAGACAGCAGTAGAGCCTGTTCTACGAAGAACATAACCTACTCCTGAATCAATTGTGAATATACCGGTAACATCGTCAAACGAGTTTGTGTCAATCCATGCAGCACCATCAAACTCAATAATTTGTGTTGCTGATTTGTTTTGTCCAGCGAGAGAGTTATCGAAAACAAGAAGCTGATCTCCTGAGGCACAGACGCTAGACAATCCCGATGTGCCAATTACCTCACCGACCGCAGCAGTGTGTGCAAATCCGATATCTTGAGTAGCAGACACCTGATCTAGTACCGAACGATGCTTGTATGTAGGCACGGTGCCTGCCATCGTAATTGCAGGAATAGCAGTGCCCGAGCTGTTACGAATGATAAGGCATTCTGAAGGAAACAATACAACATTGTCAGCAATATCAAAACTACCTGTGTCAATCCAGTTAGTGCCGTCCCATTCAAAAATAAGATCTGGAGCCAAATTCACACCACCAGCTGTACCACTGAATGCAAGCAACTGAGTCGCGGATGGCACGACAGTGGCCCCGAAAATTTCCTTTACTGTCCAGGCTTCGTTGATGATAATTTTATCACCAGCTGTTACGCCGGTCAAATCGTCACCTGCAGGAACGGAAATCGTGACCTGACCTGCGGTATTAGCTGTAATTAGAGCAGTCAATCCTTCACGCGCACCGCTAGCAATTACACACATGTGAGGGTTTGCGGCGTCTGACAACGTGCCGAGCGCCGGCGAACCAGCCAAGGTAATAGAGCTACCAGAAACACTCGCAACAGCGCCAGAGAACACATTAGTGTTATTGAGCGGCAGACTGACGTATGAATCTGTGTTAGCTAATACGGAAGAAGCACCTCCGAGAGCCAAATTCACATACCCCACAGGAGTAGTCTTGGCGGTTGTTTGCGCGAAGAGCGCACCTGGAGCGAGCAGGGCGAGCGCCAGTAAGGATTTGATTGATTTTGGTTTCATAATGTTTTAAGTAGTGATTGTTTTGCTATTTTGAGGTTTTTTCTTTTTATGTTAGGGGTGATCTTGTGCGGAGGATCTCGAAAGATGCGCAAGACATCTCTGCTGTCACACAGAAACACAAAGAGCAAATGTAGAGAGAATTCTTCACAGACAACGAGGCAATAAAACAGCATTTTTACCCCGAGCGCAAGAAAAATTTGCAGAACGATGAAAAAAATCTCTTTTTTCTGAATCGGGCTCTTGAATTTGCTGGTTTCCTTTATTTTATGATGGTTTTCGAGCGCCGCTTCTGTGACGACAGTCGACACAAAGAGAGGGCAAATCGGGTGATTTTGGATTCTGAGGTCATTTTCACAGGGGGGGGATGGCGCAAAAAACGATTTGCTAGAGATCCACTAGATTTGTAGTAGTTCCCGCTGCAACGAGAAGATGATTTAACGCAAAGCACTCAATGACGCGACAGCGCGGGGGTAGAGAGTGAAGAGGGTTTTGTGGCAACCTGCTAAGTGAAAACTTCAAAAAATCAGTGACTCAGTATGATCAGTTCATCAGTGGTGAAAAAATCCTCCGTGATGGTTGGCGGAGCTTGTTGATTCCTTTCGCGCAGAGATACGGAGACGCTGAGGTTTGAAGGGCGATGGCGCTGGGTGTTAGTTAGTGGGAGAGTTGAGATAACATTCAAGCAGGCGAGACGCCTAGCCTCCTTGCCCTGTGATTTTTGAGAAATAATTATTGCACATTGTCGTGAGTGAGTGTTTGCTTCCGCCGCTGTCAGGGGCTATGGAGGTTCGGCAGGCGAAATCCGCCAGGTCTTAATCGAAGCAACGGTAGTTTGTCCGGGCTTGCCACGGATTCCCTGACAGCACTTTTTTCTGAGAGGAAAGACTTCCAGGCATAAGACACTAGAGGTTGAAGCTGACGCTGAGTGAAACCGTCTTAGGAAGAGGACTTATTTGGGGCGACGGGCTTATCAACAACTGAAGCCACTGATAGAACTGATCATTGATAAAGAAATGACTCGCATAGAGACGCGGAGACGCAGAGATTCCGTGATCAAACAATAACAAATCACCTAGTAACTCCTGCATTCTTCTCAATTCTGAAATTCTTTCTCCCGTTGCCTGCATCACGACTAATTTCCCCATACTCTGGGATCTAGGCTAACTTAAAATTTTTGCAATCCTGCCGATTGATCGCTAGTCCCAGTTCCACCCTTTTGGGCTTTGCAGGGGGGTGATTTTGGACTAGTGTCGTTGGCGTGTCTCGTTTTGCCGATCATGCCCGTGCGTCAACCGCTGCTTTGCGGGATTTGTTTCCGGAAACTCCGTTGCAGCGCAATGATCATTTGAGTGCGCGATATGGAGCGGAGATTTGGCTGAAGCGTGAGGATTTGTCTCCCGTGCGCAGTTATAAAATACGCGGTGCATTTACGGCGATGCGCAAGGAGCGGGCGATCCACCCAGAGCAGGGGCACTTTGTGTGCGCTAGTGCAGGCAATCACGCGCAGGGCGTGGCTTTTGCTTGTCGGCACTTTGGAGTGAAGGGGACGATTTTCATGCCGGTGACGACGCCGCAGCAGAAGATTGATAAAACGCGGACCTTTGGTCGGGAGTCAATTGAAATTGTGCTGGTGGGGGATTATTTTGATCAAACGCTGGCGGCGAGTCAGGAGTTTTGTGAGCGAGTGAGTGGGCATTTTCTGTCGCCCTTCGATGATGCGGATGTGATCGAGGGTCAGGCCTCGGTGGGCGTGGAGATTTTGGTGCAGCTGGGGCGGGCGCCTGATTGGGTAGTGCTACCGG
>Ga0209444_10000157_pt1 | contig 36368 bp, 57 predicted proteins | sample LauGreFaBDMM15DN_2_FD_188215 | JGI IMG/M metagenome (GOLD analysis project Ga0209444, IMG submission 188215) | Freshwater lake microbial communities from Lake Michigan, USA - Fa13.BD.MM15.DN (SPAdes) (version 2) | ecosystem: Environmental > Aquatic > Freshwater > Lake | place: Lake Michigan... | reverse complement strand
CTGTTCGTGAAGCGCACTTCTGCTGCTTCCGGCTTTGATGACGTCGCCCAGTGCGAAGCCATCATGAACGAGCAAGGCGTTCCTTCTTACGATCGTTTCCTTGCCCTGTCCACCCGCGACTACAACGGCATGGCCAACGACCTTTCGAAGGCTTCCCGCTCTTTCGGTAACGAGATCAGTGATCGTGCTCTGCGCAAAGCATTCGTCGGCGAGATGGCCAGCTTCGGCACCTATAAGTTTGACTACGCTAACCGCAAGGCCGCTGCTGCTGGCGGTGCAGGTCTGACCGTTGATACCCGCGCTTCTGCTGGCAATTACTACGTTCCAAAGGCCACCTCGGTCGCTGCCACCGGTGAAACCTCGAACGTTGATAACCGCTTCCAGACCATCACCATTTCCAGCACGACCAACGTTGCTGCTGGTGATGCGTTCACGATTGCTGGCATCAATGCTGTGCATCACATCACCAAGGGCGATACTGGCCAGCTGAAGACCTTCCGCGTTATCTCTGTGCCCAGCTCTACCACCCTGGTCATCAGCCCCCCTCTGATTACCGCTCAAGGTGGCACCGATGCTGAAGTCCAGTATCAGAACTGTGTTGCAACCACCACGGCTTCCAATGCTGCTATCGTGTTCCTGAACACTGTCAGCAACTTTGTGAACCCGTTCTGGCAGCGTGATAGCCTGGAAATCTTGCCTGGCCGCTATGCTGTTCCTTCTGACGCTGGCGCTGCTGTGATGCGTGCATCTACTGACCAAGGTATCGAGCTGGTCATGCAGAAGCAATACGACATCAACACCATGAAGACCAAGTATCGTCTGGATACTCTGTTCGGCGTTGTGAACAAGCAGCCCGAGATGTCTGGCGTGATCATGTTCTCGCAGACCTAAGATATAACGGGCCGGGTCATCCCGGCCTTTTCAAAATTCAGAAAGGAAAATCATGTCTAACGTCATCGCAGTGAGCGGCGAAGCTACCGTTACCATCCCCGCCAATGAATCTATTGCCGTGTTCACCCCTGGCGAAGCCCAGGTTTCACGCACGATTGGCTTTCCAAACTACCCAGACCAAACGACTTTGATCGGTACGGTGCGCAATGGCCAAACCGTTTTTGGCCCGTATGCCTCTGGCGCAACCATCGTTGTTGAATCGACCGGCAGCCAACAAGTTTATTTCGAAGTTGGCACGTCCCCACAGGTTCAAGAAGGCCGTCTGAACGCGCAGATCCAAGATGCACCGACCAACATTGCAGACGGTGGCGCTATGGCCTTCACTGCTGCCTCGTTGCTTGGTGGTATCGTGACCGCTACGCCAACCGCTGGCCGTAACGTTCAATTGCCCACTGGTGCTGCTTTGGACGCAGTGTCTGAGTTTGCGGTTGGTGACAGCATTGACTTCTCGCTGATCACCTTGGCTGCGTTTGCTCTGACGATTACCGTCAATACTGGCGTTACCATCGTTGGTTCACCTGCAACTGCCGCAACTGCTGGCGCTGCTGCTCGCTTCCGAGTGCGCAAGACTGCTGCTGATACTTTTGTTGTGTATCGCATTGCCTAAGCTGTAAACCTGGCCCGGGGAGCGATCCTCGGGCTCTTACTGGAGCAAGTGAAATGCCGCTCAAAAAAGGTTATAGCCAGAAGACGATCAGCTCCAACATTTCTAAGGAAATGAAGGCTGGTAAGCCGCAGAAACAGGCCGTGGCGATTGCACTCTCAACCGCTCGCACTGCTGCGACGAAGGCAGGCAAGCCTAGCAAGGCACCGTCCAAAAAAGGCAAGTGATGGAGTTCCCTGTTTTTGTCTATCGTTGCCCAGGTGCCAATTTTGGGCCAACTGGAACCACATATAGTTCTGCCGTCGCTGAAGACTCAAAACAACTTGAGCATCTGCTGGCCGATGGATGGAGCGAAAGCCTTGTCAAGGCCGTGGATGCATTCCTGAATCCATCAAAATCTGTGGACGATTCCACGGAATCAGTGGATGATTCGCCGGTGACGCGCGAAGAATTGGAACTGAAAGCCCGTGAGCTTGGGATCAAGTTTGATGGGCGCACTACTGACGCGCTGTTATTGAAACGTATTGAAGAAGCCATCGGGGGCAAGTGATGGGATACACAAAACGCCAGTTCGTGACTGCAGCACTGGAAGAAATCGGGCTGGCGTCATACGTGTTTGACCTGCAGCCTGAGCAGCTCCAATCGGCGCTGCGTCGTCTTGATGCGTTGATGGCTGACTGGAACGGCAAGGGCATTCGACTCGGCTATCCGTTGCCATCCAGCCCTCAAGATAGCGATCTCGACGAGGAGTCAAACGTTCCTGATTCTGCGAATGAAGCCGTGATTCTCAATCTTGCCATCCGGCTCGCACCGAGCTATGGCAAGCAAGTCGCAATCGAGACCAAGGCATCTGCCAAGCAGGGCTATGACGTCTTGTTGCAGCGGGCCACTGTGCCACCACAGCAGCAGCTCCCAGGTTCATTGCCGTCTGGCGCTGGTAACAAGCCCTGGCGCGTTTACGATGGTCCATTCATTCGACCACCAGTGGATCCGGTTACCGTTGGTCCTGATGGGCCACTAGAATTCAATTGAGGGGTAAATATGGCTCAGATCAATCAATTACCGTTGATGTCCAGCATTTCATCGGGTGAGCAATTGCCCGTCTATAGCCCGAACAATGGCGATGCTCGGCGAGTTTCTATCGGTACCCTGCTCGATTACTTTGAGCAGACTTTTGCAAGCCCTACGGTAGCCACGAACGTTTATACGCCTGGCACCGGGTTCAACATTGCAGTGCCTACGCCTACCGGTCCACAGTGGATTCTTATCCAGCCTACCGGCACGCTAGCAGCCGGGACGGTAACGTTGCCACTAAACACGACAACGCCAAACGGAACGGAGATCTTGGTCACAACGACCCAGATCATCACCACGTTCACGCTGGCACTGAATGGCGCAACGGCAGCATTTGGGGCGCCTACAACGCTCGCAGCAAACGCATTTTTTAGAATGCGCTTCGTACAGTCCACTAATTCGTGGTACCGTATTTCTTAACTTTAATTCTCTGGGGGATTGAGAATGGCTGACATTATCAAAAGCTATAACGATGTTCTGAGGCGTAACATTGACCAAGGCGACAACACTTGGGCAGAAAAACTGAGTGTTGTGAGCAACAACAGCGAAGTGCGTATTCAGGCAACATTCACCAGGCCAGCAGACACAACAGCGTATGCCGCAGGCGATTTAGTGGCAAACAGCACAACTGCAGGATCTGTTATTCCGTTGTCATTCACTAATGCGGTAAGAACAGCAGGCGATTGCCTACGTATCGAGCGTGTTCGTGTTGAGAAATCAGGCGCCAGCCTGACAAATGCCGCGTTCAGGTTGCATCTGTTTGAGTCAAGCCCGACGCCTACAGTTGGCGATAATGGCGTGTTTAACAACGCTGGTGCATTGGCTACAAATAACGTACTAAACCACGCCGGAACATTCTCTGTGACTATGATTTGGAGTGGGTCTGATGGCGCAATGGGGATTGGCGTACCGACAACTGGAGCAGGAGCCACGGTTTCTCCGACATCTGGAACGACAATTTTCGGATTGCTGGAAGTGACAGGCGCTTACACTCCGGCAAGCGGGGAAGTGTTTTACGTTGTAATTGAGGGATATCGCACATAATGGCTACCGGGTTTCCGATCATATTTGGAAAGGCTGCTGTTGCAGATTGGACTCCTGCGCAAATCTCAACAGCGCTGTGGCTTGACGCTGCTGATGCAAGCACTATTACGCTGAACGGTTCCACGGTTAGCCAGTGGGCGGATAAAAGCGGGAATAACCGGGGTTTATCGCAGGCCACAGCGGCGCAACAGCCTACCTATAGAACCAACGTATTAAATGGTCTTAGCGGAGTTGACTTTTTCCAAGACAAAGCGCTGTTTTCATCAACAAGCAACCCCGTAGTTCAGTTTGTTGCCACAGTTATCAAATCTCAAAATGCAACATGGGCCAGTTATCACGCCATGTTTGATTCACGAACTATTCCGGCACGAATTGGCAGTATAAGAGCGGCCGGAGGTACGGGGTTTTACACCTCGACGCCTGCTGAAATCGCCTCTGCCGCATGGGAAAACGGAACGAGCATTTCTGTTACCGGAGGACCATTTAGCACCATCACGTCCCCGCAAATAATTGAGTTTACCGCTGCACCTGAACGCGGTAATCCGATGAGCGGTATAACAATAGGAAATTTTGACTCGCTAACATTTGGCGGCAGTGGCATGCAATACGAGATTATTGCTCTCTCAGCAGTACCAAGCCCTGAAGGCCGCCAAAAACTCGAAGGCTACCTAGCGTGGAAGTGGGGCTTGCAAGCCAACCTGCCAGTGGGCCACCCTTACAAAACCGCACCTCCAACAGTATGAACGACTACCTAGTTTTTAATACACAAGCCGCTGCTAACGCGGCTTTGGAGACGATCTACGCCAACATGGTCGAGGCAATTAATTCGCCTGACCTTCTCAACATTGAAACGCAGCAGACCGTTCCAAAAGATGATTTAAGCCCAGGAGACATGGTTGAAATTAATTCCGATAGTCGATATTACCCAATATTCGGAGTCAATGCGGCTACTGGAGTAAAGGATCAAAAAACAGGTTATACAACCGCATGGGCGGTGTCTCAAGAAACGGTTGCAAACGAATGGGTGTTTCCCAAACCAGATGATGCATTAATGGGCGGCGTATCAGGGTACACTGTGAAACCATATGATCCTGATTGGTTCCCGCAGGCTACGCCATGAAACAAGATTCACGCTTAAAACGTGCAGGCGTTGAAGGCTATAACAAGCCTAAGCGCACGCCTTCTCATCCAACCAAGTCGCATGTCGTCGTTGCTAAATCTGGCGACCAAATCAAAACGATTAGGTTTGGACAGCAAGGCGTTAGTGGATCACCAAAGCGTGAAGGCGAAAGTGCAGCGGATAAAGCGCGACGCGAATCATTCAAGGCGCGCCATGCTGGAAACATCGCCAAAGGAAAGATGAGCGCGGCGTGGTGGAGTAACCGCGTAAAGTGGTGAACATCATGTCAACATCAGAAAATCGCTTCTACGTCTATGAGCATCTTCGCTCAGACACGGGGGCTGTTTTCTATGTTGGAAAAGGCACTGGAAAGCGTTATGCAGTCCGAAGTCATCATCATAGAAATGAATTTTGGCAGAGGACTCAGCGTAAGGCCGGCGGGTTTTATGTCCGCATGGTTGCAACCGATCTTGATGAAGAACTTGCATTCTTGATTGAACAAGAACGCATATCTCAACTTCGCATGACAGGTATCAGGCTATGCAATCTTACAGATGGTGGTGATGGAACTTCCGGATGGGCGAAGACGAAAGAGTGGCGAGAAAAGGTCGGCGCGGCACATCGCGGTAAAGTTGTTTCTGCTGATGTGCGTGCAAAAATCTCAGCGTCTGTGAAGGCGAATGGTTTTACTCACACGGAAGAAATGCGTCAAAAAATGTCAGATGCCCACAGAGGAAAAAAACGTTCTCTCGGATATAAACACACTGATGAATGGAAGTCTGCGCAGCGTGAGTGGGTTACAGGAAACAAAAGTAGAACTGGTCAAACGCGAAGCAACGAAGAACGCAAAAGGGCATCTGTCGCACTTAGTGGGCGCATTCAAACAAAAATTGAATGCCCACACTGTGGGAAAATTGGCGGAAATGCAATGCGTAGATGGCATTTTGAAAATTGCAAGGCGAAATCATGACCCAGATTAGCATCCTTAACGGCATCTACACTGACAACGGTCCAGACCTGCGCACGTCTTACCCTGTGAACCTTGTACCAGTGCCGAAGAATAGCGGTATCGGTGCTGGATTCCTGCGGCCTGCTGATGGCATTGTGTCAAATGGAACTGGGCCTGGGGTTGATCGAGGTGGGATCAATTGGAATGGCACATGCTATCGTGTCATGGGCACCAAGCTTGTGACCGTAGCCAGCAATGGGACTGTGACCGTACTAGGTGACGTTGGAGGCCCTGTTGATAGCCTAGTCACGTTCGATTACAGCTTCGACCGACTAGCCATCGCATCAGGTGGCCGACTGTATTATTGGAACGGCGCATTAACTCAAGTGACTGACCCAGACCTGGGCACTGTTCTTGATGTCGTTTTTGTCGACGGCTACTTCATGACGACTGATGGCACAAGCCTGGTTGTCACGGAACTGACTGACCCTACCCAGGTCAACCCGCTGAAGTATGGATCTTCTGAAGTTGATCCTGATCCAGTGCTTGCCGTGTTGAAGCTGCGGAATGAGGTCTATGCGCTAAACCGTAACACTATTGAAGTGTTTGATAACGTTGGCGGTGACTTCTTTCCATTCTCTCGGATTGACGGTGCACAGATTACTAAGGGCGTTATCGGCACCCATGCGTGTTGCGTCTATCTTGAGATGATTGCGTTTCTTGGCAGTGGGCGCAACGAGGCTCCCGGAATCTATCTTGGAGCAAACGCACAGGCCCAGAAGATCAGCACTCAAGAGATTGACGATATTTTGCTGAACTACACTGAGGCAGAACTATCAGAGGTCAAACTAGAGGCTCGCAACGACAAAGCGCATCAGCAGCTATATATTCATCTGCCTGATCGCACGATTGTCTACGATGGGGCGGCCTCACAAGAGCTAGAGCAAGCCGTGTGGTTCACGCTGACCACATCGACGAATGGGTTTAGCCAGTATCGGGCTAAGAACATGGTTTGGGCCTACGATCGCTGGCTGGTTGGAGACCCTCAGTCATCAAGTGTTGGTTATCTTATCGACACCATTAGCACGCACTGGGGCCAGATTGTGCGGTGGGAGTTTGGCACCATGATCGTATACAACGAGAGCAACGGTGCCATATTTAATCGCCTCGAACTAGTCTCATTGCCTGGCCGCGTGGCTCTCGGTGCCAATCCAATCATCACAACGAGCTATTCGTTGGATGGGCTATCTTGGAGCCAAGATCGTCCGATCAGAGTTGGCACCATCGGAGACACCAAAAAGCGGCTTGTGTGGTTCCAGCAGGGCGCAATGAGGAACTGGAGAATTCAGCGGTTTCGTGGTGACAGTCAAGCTCATGTCTCATTCGTTAGGCTTGAGGCTCAAATTGAAGGGCTGGTGAACTGATGGCAACGAAAAAGCTAGGTCTCACGCGCGATCAGCTTGCATCGTTTCTCAACGACCATGAGAAGGTAAAGCAGTTTGAGAAACTTTTCACAACAACAAATCAGCAGATAGATATATCAGAGGGCACTGTTTTTGATGCTGGCGGAGCCCTGGCGAATGCCAATCTAACAATAGATCAACTTTATAAGCTCGCGCAGGATTCTGCAATTAGTTCGGCCATTGCTGATATTAAGGCTGAAGAAGCCTTATTACAGATTGATAGGCTAATGTCTGAAATTGGCGGATTGCAAATGATGCCTGTGCATCCACCAGTGAAACGGGCCAGATATGGTCAGTTTTATGACACGACTATCCAGACGGCTGCCGCGATCAATACGGCTTATGCCATTACCTACAACACAACGGACTTGTCCTACGGCGTATTTTTGCGGCCTGGCAACTCTGAAATCCAAGTTGATACAGAAGGCGTTTACAACTTCCAATTTTCTGTTCAGGTAGATAAAACAAGCGGTGGGACTGCAAATTTTTGGATTTGGCCGAGAGTAAATGGCGTAAACGTTGCAAATTCAGCCAGCCAAGTAAGAATTCAGGGAAATGATGCTGAAATTTTTAGCGCAGCGAATTTCTTTCTTGACCTGAAGGCTGGCGATTACGTTCAATTTATGTGGGCGGTGAGTGATACAAGTGTACAGCTCCAATACTTTGCAGCAGTTGCACCAGTTCCGGCTATACCATCTATCATCGTCACAGTTTCAAACAACATTAGGGTATAAAAATGACAGTTACGCCTAAGACTCTGGTGGCTCCCAAACAGATGGAGGCCACCAACACGACTCAATACACTGCCACGCTTTGCAAGGCACTGATTGACAAAGCTACCGTGACCAACACTGACACAGTTAACCGCTCATTCAGCGTTAACCTCATCCAGTCTGGCGGGTCTGCGACCAATGCAAACCTTATCATTGATGATCGAACCGTTGTCCCTGGCGAGACGTACAATTGTCCAGAGTTGATTGGGCACGAGCTTGATCCTGGCGCATTCATCAGCACCATTGCCAGCGCAGCCACGGCACTCACTCTGCGCATTTCTGGCCGCGAGATCACCTAAAGGGAATAACATGGAAGGCGCAAAGCTACCTAAGATTTTTGTCTCTCGCTTCGGAGGGCTTCCAATTGAGGAACCATTCATCACGGCATCAGAGAACAAGAAGAACACCAAAACGGTTATTGATGACTGGATGCTCGGTCCTGAGAAGCCAACTAACGAACGTGGGGCGAATAAACCCTACTGGATGGCGCTGGCCAAGGCCATGCAGGTCGATGAGGCTGAAGCCCGTCGGCGTAGGTGTTCGAATTGCGAATACTACGATAATTCTGTCATGACCCAGGTGAAGATGGATCGCATTCCATGGAACGAATGGGATGTTGATGCTGGCTTCCGTGGCTACTGTGACAAGTTCGACTTTATCTGTCATGACCTGCGATCCTGCCAAGCCTGGGAAGAACGAGAGCAAGAGGAAGATTGATAAATGAGCGCCATTCAATCGCTGCATGACAACCTGAGCAAGGCGTTTGGGTTGCCATCGTCTGCGGTTGAATGGCTGCTTATGATCTATCAGGCTATCCAGGTTTTTGATGACGTTGCAGACGGCGACGAAGTGACGCGCCACGAGCTTGATAAGACCATCTGGAATATGCTTGTTGCAATGCATCAGAACCAGTTTTGGAGACTGAATCAGGATGCATTGTCCCCACTGCTGGCTACGATGGTGCTCAAGTGGCAGGCGTCTGATGTGTTTGAGCGAGAAGGCAAGGCAGATGCTAAGTCTTTCGTTTGGCGTGCCGGTTACTATGATTTGGTTCTTGCCTCCGTCCAGATTTGCCACGGGCCAGAGATTGCTATAAAAATGGCACCATACGTGATGGACCTGTATGGCGAGAAATTTGAAGATTACATGAGGGAATTTAAAAATGCCTGATCCATTCAGTGGCGGTGCACTACTTGTAGGCGGTACATTGCTTGGCGGAGCGATGCAGGCCGACGCAGCAGGTGATGCTGCTGCTATGCAAGCCCAAGCCAGCGAAGCTGGTATCGCAGAGCAGCGTCGCCAGTTTGACAAGCTTCAAGAGCTGCTCAAACCATATGTTGAGGCTGGTCTTCCAGCAATGCAAGCGCAGCGAGCGATGTTAGGGCTCACTACTCCTGAAGAACAGGCCGCTCAAATTGCCCAGGTGCAAGGCTCTCCCATGTTTCAGGAATTGACTAGGCAAGGTGAGGAAGCATTGCTAGCGAGAGCCTCGGCCACGGGCGGCTTGCGTGGCGGGGACATCCAGGGCGCACTGGCTCAGTTCAGGCCGCAGATGCTTGCACAGCAGCTTGAGGATCGGTATTCAAAGCTTGGTGGCTTCACGGCATTGGGTCAGCAATCTGCCGCTGGTGTAGGCACTGCTGGAATGCGTACTGGTGAGAGCATCGCCGGCCTATTGGCACAACAGGGCGCTGCTCAGGCTGGTGCTGAACTTGGAAAAGCACAAGCTTACTCTGGCTTACTTAATTTGCCTATGCAGTTTGCAGGAATGCACTTTGGATCTAAAGCCATGGGCGGGAAGGGAATTTTCTGATGGTTCAGCCAATTGATTACAGGATCAACGTCCAGAGTCCGTTTGAGGCTGCGCTTGGTGGGTTCAAGATCGGAGCTGACATTGCTCAAATGCAGCGGCAGCGAGAAGCAGAAGACATTAGGCTGAGGCAGCAACAGGCTGCTGAAAGCCGTTTGAAAACTTATCAGGACACTCTGTCACAAGTCATTTCAAAACCATCTTCTGAAAGAACGTGGGAAGATTTTGAGCCGGCTTTTGCAACTGCTCCGAACAAAGAGCAGATTGAACTTTTGAAGACGATGCAAGAGCGTGGAGATGCAACTAAATTGCAATCCCAAAAGAATTTTGCATCTAACATTCTTTTATCGCTCGAAACAAATCCAAATGTAACAAAAAACATTTTGGACGAGCGAATTTCAGCAGAAAAAGACCCACAACAAAAACAGTTCTTACAAAGTGTTCGGCAAGTTGTTGAAGAAAGCCCACAAGCAGCAGCACAGGCCATTGAACTTGGAGGGGCGGCGTTGTATGGGAAAGAATGGTATGAAGGAATCTCTAAAGTAAGAGCAGAACGGCGCACTCAAGAAGAATACAAACAAAAGATTCGGAAAGAGACCGCCGAGGCCGCTGACACACCTGAAAGACTCAGGCTTGCAAATCAATTGACACAAGCACAAATAAAAAATCTTGATAGCCAAATTAATGACAGAGCTTCTAGATTGAATCTTGATAGAGATGAATTGCAGTCAAAAGTAGATCAACAAATAATTGAATTAAGGGCGAAAGGCGCTCAATTAACACCAGATGCCACAAAATTGGTCAATGAGTCTGCAGTTGCTTCAATAGCTGCTGAAAGGTCTTCTGCATCAATGCTTGATCTAGCTAATAGGCTTGAGAAAGAAGGTGGCGGATACGGCAAATTTAGCGGCTTAAACGCATGGTTAAGGAATGCAACAGGTAATCAAGACAGTTGGACGCAAACACGTCAAGAATATGTAAGATTAAGAAATGCTCAGGGTATAAAATCTTTGCCTCCTGGCCCGGCGACAGATAAAGACATTCAATTAGCGCTAAAAGGTTTCCCAGATGAAAATGCAGACGCTGCGACTATTTCCTCATTCTTGAGAGGCATGGCAAAACTTTCTCAATTTGAATCTGTTGCGGAAAAAGCAAAATCTGAATGGATAAACTCTGTTGGATCACTTGGAAGAGCCAGAACAGACATCGAGGTTGATGGCGTAAGAGTGCCAAGGGGCTCGTCTTATATAGACTTTACGAAGCAGATTCTTGACAAAAAAGCACAAGAGTTATCGGCTAAACAGGCAGAACAAACAATGCCAGAGAGAAGCTACATGAGATGGGCAAACCCTCAAACAGGAAAACAACCTGTCGGACCTGCAACATTTGGCGGACAATAAAACATGGAAACTAAAGCCCCAAACAGCTATAAAGATCCTTATTGGTCTGATTTGGCATCAAATACAGAGAAAAAGTTAAATCTACCAAGCGGGCTATTGGTTTCTATTTTGACTCGCGGCGAGAGAAGTAATGCCGATCAGGTGTCGGAAGCAAACGCTCGGACTCCATTTCAGATTATCCCGGCAACTCGTGATGCCGTGTTGAAAAAATATGGCATTGATGCTTATTTGAGTCCTCAAAACTCCGCCGAGGCAGCAGGTTTGTTATTGAAGGAATCCCTTGATAGAAACAAGGGAGACGTTTCTTTAGCTGCTGCAGAATATCATGGAGGCACTAACCAAAAAAACTGGGGTCCAAGAACAAAAGCCTACGTTCAACGAGTGTCAGAAGGTTTGACTAGTGCCCCTGCAAGAACAGGAGAAAAAACAATTGCAGAAGGTGGAACAGTAAGCTCTTTTCAGCGTGCTCTTGCTGCTAGTCCTGTTTCTGACATTCCTCAAAATCAAATTGCTCAAATTTTTGAGGCATACAAAAGTGGACAGATGACACCAGAGGAGGCATCTGATTTTGAGTCGGATGTGAATGCTGGAAAAATCATGCTTCCGCGTGGCGCTTCACTTAATAAAAGCATTCAAAAACAAGAGCAGAAACCTGCCGCATTTTTATTGCCTGATCAAGTTCTTGATGCTTATTCATCAGGGAAAATGTCTCCTGATGAGATGCTAGAGCTTGAAAAAGATGTGTCCAGCGGAATTGTTGGAATACCAAGTTATTTTAAACAAGATTCGAAAACACAAAAAATCTGGAAAGATGTTGGAAGCCTTGTCCCTGGAACTCCAACGACTTGGGAAACAAAACCTGAACCAACTTTAGGCGAAAAAGTTATTGGACAGGCTGAAACTGGCGCAGCACTGACAACTGGCCTTATTGGCGGCATTGTTGGCATGCCTGTTGGTACTGTAAAAGGTATTGCCAAATCTATTTTGGATGGAAGTTTTGGCACTCCTGAGGCTGTGAGAATGGTTGAGCAAGAAGCATTAAAAGCTTCTCAGGCCATGACATACACCCCAAGGACAGAGGCAGGACAAGAGAAAACTAAAGAAGTTGCCCAGGTTCTGACTCAAGTTTTGCCCCCTGTTGTGCCAATGTTGGGAGGTCCACCTGGAGCCATTACGACATCGGCAAGAATGACTGCCTTGCCGATTGAAGCTGCTGCTAGGGCTTCTGCACCTGCTGTAAGAGAGGCTGCTGCGAGAACTGGACAGGCTGTTCGTGCTGGTGTCTCAAGAATTACTGGCGCTGCACCTGAAGCCGCTGCTGGTCCTCAATCCGTCGGCGCAGCCGCTACTCCTGCCGCAATTCAGCGGGTTGAAACTGCTGCTGGATTGCCTGTTCCAATGACATTGACAAGAGGGGCAGCAACAAGAGATTCAACTCAATTAGCTTTTGAAAAAGAGCAGATGAAATCTGCATTAGGCGGACCATTGCGCAATCGAGCAGAGGAAAATAATCTGCAAGCATTGCAAAATATGGATGCGTTGATTGATATGACTGACGCTCGTGTCATTGAGCTGACTGCGACAGGTGACTCTGTAATCAAAGCATTAACTAAGGGTCTTGCATCAGCAAAGAACAAAACGCGAGTTGCTTATCAAAATGCAAGGAATTCGCCAGAGGCAAACGCACCCGTAAATCCTGGTACAAAAGTTACTTTTGATGTTGATGGAGCTCCTACTCAAATATCAGTACTAGACTATTTGAACAGTAAACCTGTTGGAATTCCATCATCTGCTGTCACTGATTCAGTTAGAGGAATTGCAAAAAAAATCGGCATTGCCAGCGAAGATGCAAACGGAAATTTGGTTCCAATTGCGTCAACAGTCAAAAAGATGGAAGATTTCCGCAAGGAAATAAGCGGCATTGCAAGGTTTGATGACAACATTGGCATCAGAGACGAAACAATTTTAAAGAAGCTCATTGACGCTCAAACTGATCCTGTAGCCGGTCCTTTGTTCAAAAAAGCTAGATCATTAAGAGAGCAGCAGGCTAGAAAATTCGAAAACAGGGTGATTGTTGGGCGTCTTCTGAAGAATCGCAAAAACATGGATGACCCAATGGTTGCGGCAGACAAAGTTCTGCAAAGATCCATACTGAGTTCTTCTCCAGAAGAAATAACATTTCTTAAAAGAGTGTTAGTTACATCTGGCAAGGATGGGCAACAGGCGTGGAAAGATTTACAAGGCGCAACCATGAATTACATTAAAAACGAAGCGACAAAAAATATCGGATCAGACTCACTTGGAAGGCCGCTAGTTTCGACTGCTCAACTGCACAGAGTGATTAGGGGATTGGATTCGAATGGTCGACTTGATGTTATTTTTGGAAACAAAAACGCTCAAATCATCAGAGACTTGAACGAACTTGTCCAGGATGTGAACACAGTCCCTCCTGGGACTCTAATCAACACATCAGGAACAACGGCCACATTTCTTGCAGCAATTACAGAAGCTGGTTTAACTGGAGCGCTTATCGGGTTGCCTTTTCCGGCCGCAACTGGGATTAGGCAATTGATCAAGATGAAGAAAGAACGCGCCACCAAAGCAAAAATTGCAGATGCGTTGAATGCATTGCCTACTGTTCAGCCATAATTCAGACATCAACACACGGGTGACCCATGCCAGCACTATCAATCAACGTACCTTTCCCAGTGTTCCAAGACCGTGATGGTCAGCCGTTGGAAAATGGCTACGTTTACATTGGAACACCATATCTTGATCCGCAAACCAATCCTGTGCAGGTCTATTTTGACGATGCGCTGACGATTCCAGCCGCTCAACCACTGCGCACCATTAACGGTTACGTGTCGAATGCTGGCACCCCTGCACAGCTTTATGTGAACGGGGTCAACTTCTCTATCAAGGTGCTTGATAGCAAGGCGAACCTGGTTTACAGCTTTCCAGATGTAAGTGGGATCAGTCCTAATGCTTCTGGAATTCAGTATGACCCTGCAGGTGTTGGCGCTGTTTCAACAACCGTTCAAGCAAAGTTGCGTGAGACGGTGAGCGTTAAAGACTTTGGAGCTGTTGGTGACGGTGTCAACGACGACGCACCGTTCATCAATGCGGCCATCACGGCAGCAATCACTGCTGGCGGCGGCATCGTGTACTTTCCTCGTGGTCAGTATCGCTGCAACACCAGGATCGGCACTTTCATCAATGTGCAGAACCTGACGCTGCTCGGGTATGGCGCAGAGATTCAGAACTACTCTGGAACCAGCGTCCAAGGATTGATGCAGTTCGGCAATGCCGCGCTGGATGCCTTCGGCATGTACTCTGTTTCCACAATCACGGTCAACCAACTGCGCATTCTTGGCATCAAGTTCACATCGAGCAACACGTTCAACCCTGCAACTCAGCGCTGGAATGATCAGATGCCGATCAGCTTGAACACTGCAGAAGACGTGATCATCAGGGACTGCTACTTCGAGAATTGGGACTTCGCGGCCATCGACTTTGGCGCAATCTGCCGCAATGCTGTGGTGGACTCCTGCTCGTTCTATTCTTCAAGGGTTGATGCTGGCCACGCCAACTATGGCGTGCGCGCATTCTGCTACGCCAATTACACCAGCTACAGCAACGGCAACGGCGATCTTTCTCCGACCAATCCGAGCACTGGCATTCTGAAGCCTGGATATGTTCTTGCATCGCCTTCTTCGACCACATGGGGTCACGAGAACATCAGCGTCACCAACTGCTACTTCGAGAACGTCAGCCACGGCGTGATGTTGTCGGCTGCTCGTCGTGGGGTGGTATCCAACAACCGATTCAAGAACATGAGCACCCGGTCTGTCAGTTTGACGACCTACTCGCAAGAGTATCTGTGCGCCAACAACGTCCACTCGCTGGACACCACGCAACAGACCTCGACTGGTGTGTCGGTGTTCTACGGTCTTGGCCAAGCCACCTACTACAACAAGATCAACGACGACAAGTTCGAGATCGTTGGCGCAACCAACAATGCAACTGGATTCATTCCGATCAAGTGCTATTTCAACTCTCACAACTGGATGATCACCGACTGCCAGTTCAACATCCCGACTTGGGCTGGCAGTGGTGGGAACGTCATCAGCGTAGAAGACAACTCTGACGGCGAGTTCAGCCGCAATCACATGTATTGCCCGAACGTCGTGCATCCGGTCAGCATCATTCCGACCAACACGGTTGCATATCCAGGCTACCAACAGCAGAAAATTTTGGTTATCGGCAACATCTTTGAAGCGTTCAGTACCGGCGCGATTCAGGTGTGGAACACCACCACAGCACCTGAGCCGATTGTCATCAAGGACAACATCATCTACGGAAACCCGACCAGGTTTGTCGCGGCCAAAGTTGACGTTGCAGCAAATGCTCCAAAGTTGTTCTTGCAAGGCAACCAGATTCTTGGCAATCCTGTTCGGTACATTGACAACGTCTCCACATTCAAGGCAATCCTGCAGAATGTGGATGTGCTGGAGTTTAAGACACGCCTCTCCACTGGAGGGGGAGTCGCAAACCCTTCCACGACTGCTGTAAGTTTCGACTTCAGCAGCTACTTCCTCCCTGCGTGCTTCAGCAATGGTACAAAGTCCTACGACTTTACAACCTATGGCGGCCGTGAAAACGGTCAGGCCAGCACTGACTTTATCTTTGCCATCACCGGCGAGACCGGAACCAGCATCAGTGGTGACATCATCCGTAATGCTGGTGCATCGTTCCAGCTAGGCTACACAGCCTTGACTGTCCGATTCTTTGGCTTGGTGACTTGAGGAGAATGAAATGGCATTGAAGCAAACTGTTATGTTCAAGGGCGTCGAGTTAAAAGACGCCTATTTGAAAATTGAAAGTTTCACCGGCAACAAGGATTCTCTGCAAATCAGCCTGTATGTCAAAGCCTCGGCATCTGGTGAGGCGATTGATGGGCATCTGATTCAAAATGTGCCGTATAACATTGATGGCGAGAATCAGATCAAGCAGGCATACATCTACCTCAAGACGCTGCCGCAATATGCTGATGCTGTGGACTGCTGAAAATGACGACGCCATCTCCAGCACTCACACCAGAAATCAGCATTGACTTTACGTCTGCTGGTCGTGGCGGCTGCCGTCGCATCTCCGCTTGGCGTGCAGGCTCCTTTCGACCAGCGCTTCAGCGCGCAAGAGACCGGCCAAGTGCGCGACGTCAACGCCAACACAACAATTTATTGTGAATGCATTAAGTCAAAATCAGTAAACGGAGAAAGCAATTGGACAATCAGATGATTTTCAACGCAGCCGTAAGCCTTGCGGGGTTCCTTGGCGGATGGGTTCTGAACAACATTTACAAGGCCATTGAGCGGCTTGAAGATGAGGCCAGAACCTCCCCAGCCAAGTACGTCCGGCGTGATGACTATCGAGAAGACATGAACGAGGTGAAAAACCTTCTCGGAAAGATCAGCGATAAGTTGGACAAGAAAGAGGATAAAAGATAATGCTTACCCTACTCAGCACAATCGTTTCGTTTCTGGCGGGTGGCTTGCCCAGGTTCTTGGAGTTTATGAAGGATCGCAGCGACAAAAGACAAGAGATTGAATTGCTGGGTATGCAGATCCAGAGGGAGCTAGAGCTTCGAAAGCTTGGTTTTGATGCCGAGGCAAAGCTTGAGGAGATCCGCTCCGCTCAGTTGGAAATGGATATTGCAAGCCGCGAGATCCAAGCAAGAATCGGCGCACAAAGCGACGAAATGAAGGCCATTTATCGCCACGATGCGGAGATCGGTGAAGGTGCCAGCCAGTGGGTGATTAACCTGCGCGCGTCCGTGCGGCCTGTGGTTACTTACGGATTTTTCATCCTTCTGGTGCTAATTGACATCGGCATTTTCTTTTATGGGGTGGCTGCTGGCGCGTCGTTTGTTGATGTTGCGGCGCAGCTTTGGGATGAGAACACCCAGGCGCTATTTGCCTCCGTGATAGCGTTTCACTTCGGCGGCAGAGCCTTCGGCAAATGAAGACTTCAGAAGTCGGCATCAGCCTTATCAAACACTTTGAGGGCGTTAGGCTTAAGCCGTATCGGTGCCCTGCTTTGCTCTGGACTGTTGGCGTCGGGCATGTTTTGTACCCGAGACAGCACCACTTAACACTTGAGGAGCGTATGCATTTCCAGCTCGCTCCAGCTCACAACCGGACATTCACCAAGGAAGAAGTCAATGATCTACTCAGAAATGATCTTCGTCGGTTTGAGCGAGGTGTTGAAAGATTATGCGGAAGAAACACAACGCAATCTCAATTTGATGCTCTGGTTAGCTTCGCTTTCAACCTGGGGCTCGGTGCCCTTCAGCGGTCAACGCTCAGAAGAAAGCACCTCAGAAAAGACTACGCTGGAGCAGCCAGCGAGTTTTTGAAGTTTGTCCGAGCAGGCGGAAGAATCCTGCCCGGGTTACAACGGCGTCGTATTGCTGAACGACTTTTATACGTAAAGCATCACGATACCGGTGATGCTGGCGATGATTAGAACAATCATCAACAGGCTTGCCGCCATTGATGCGATTCCTTCAATCTCGGTTGGTTCGTTCCATTCGAAATCTGGAACGCAATCACATTGACGACCTTGACCACAGTTACCGTTACACATCATCGTCCCCTTTCAGTCGTTGAACAATCAGAGTTGAATAGCCTGCGATGTCATGCCAACTATCGGCGTAGTCAGCGTCTCCGTTGATGATCCTGGCGATCTTGTGACAGATCATTTCCAGGGCCTCCTGCTGGTCTAGTGCAAGGATCTTGCCTCGATGCTTGAGGTGAGTACGGATTACAAGCTTGAGATCTTGTGAGACCTCTGCATGTCCCGAAAACTTGCCGTATTTCTGGCCACGTTCCTGCAATGTTCCTTCCACGTCTGACATACGTTTCCTTTTGATTGAGTCTCCGCAAGCAGCCAACGCTTGCCTAGTTGCCGAACAGCACGAACCCACTGACGCTGGTTGTGCCGGTTTACATCCCGTGAAACCGAACTGCTGTTCCACAGCTTTCTAACAAGTCTCAGGGCTTTTGTATTCATGATGTTGGCGGGGGCGCCGGGCTCACCCGGTCTTACCTTTTCAGACCCCCATATCTGTTAGTCAATCATAGAGTCAATGATGTCGTTGCGACACGTCATCACCAATCGGCCCAATTGCTCAAGGCTCATGATGCCCTTCTCAACCTTGTTGCAAGCCTCAACAAAAGTTGGCGTATCGTTCCCCATCTCGTCGGAAACATCATCAATACGAAATTCAGCAATGAACTGAAATTCCTCTTCATATTCCTTTTCGTCTTGTTCCATTTGATTGAGGTACTTGTTGGTTTGGCTGGTGATGTAGCACATTTCGGAAGCTCCGGGTTGTGTGTTGCGATGGGTTCAATTGTGAGTGCGTTCACATTCCATGTCAAGGTGTTCTAAGATGAACTCACCAATCTGTTGCTTTGCGTCATCACATCCCTTCGCGACAAGGCAGTGATATTGGTTGGCTTCTAGATAGTTGATCCAGTCCTTCTGATCTTGGCTCAACACTCCACCCTTCTCCCGCTTCATCTCCACCCAAAGCCCCCAGGCTGGGATGAAAAGATCAGGAACACCCCTACACACTCCTTCGGACTTCAGGCGCGTTGCAGTGGTGATGGTTCTGGCTCCTCCGTTTGGGATGGCAAAAATGCGGGTTCCTGGGAAACTTTTTCGGAACCAACTGACAAACTCCCGTTGTTCCTCGTGCTCCGTCCTTATTCTTTCCATTGTTCCGCTCCTGTTCAAAATGGGATCTCCTCAAACCAAGATGGGCACTGATCTATTGACCCGGCGAAATCTTTTGGCACCTTCTCATCAAACATCGTGCAGTAGTCATGTTCTGCGAAATGGTCGCATGTATAACAGCACTTCGGCGGGTATAAGCCCTTCTTTGCTTCTCTCAACTTCTCTCGGTACACCTGGACAACATGTGGCTCACTCATTGGCCCTCCATTCTCGGTTGATGACACGAACAAACTTACCCTCTTTGCGATATTCCACCGCACTAGGCGGCCTCGATTGCGTCATGATCTTGGCGCAATCATCTAGATCCTCGTGAGACCCAATAGGCGCACCTGCTTTTTTCGCCATGTCCATAAACGCCCTGATCGCTTTTTCTCCCGCATAACCATCGTGCGTGACTGTCAGATACTCAGTCACAGGACGATCGCTCAAAGCGCCGTAGTAGGTCACTGCGAACATCTCTTTGCCAGAGGCCTTGCTTGTGTGCTTACGCCAGATCCAAGACCGTACGAGCATCTCTGTGCCCTCGATTCCCATAATATCGTCAACGTGTAGCGTTAGGGGCTTTTTTTCTGGCTCCGGGAACGGAGCGCCACAAGCTGGGCATTTTCTGGCGGAGATCGGGCACAGCTCGTTACAAGCTTCGCACAGCTTTACCGGAGCCTCGCCATTGCCTGATCCTGCCTTCTTCGGAGGCTGCACTGCCGTTATCGGGCCATGTGTCGCCACCACCCCAGCAAAATCCAGCACTAGGCAATTGTCGGTGTGGCTCTTAGGGCGCATCCCTCTGCCTGCCATCTGAACGTATAGGCTTGGGCTCATGGTCGGGCGCAGCATGGCGACCAGATCAATATCAGGGTAATCAAACCCTGTCGTTAGAACATTCGCGTTAGTCAGCGCCCTGATTTGCCCGGCTTTGTAGAGCGTCAAAATGCGTTCACGCTCCGCTTTCGGCGTATCCCCTGTTACGCACTCCGCAACGATGCCAAAGCTTTGCAGCACGTCTCTCACATTCTCAGCATGTCGGACACCGGCGCAGAAGAACAACCACGCTTTACGGTCTCCAGCTCGAGCAATGACTTCTTGCACAATCGCTCGGTTTTGTGCCTCGTTGTCCACGGCGGCTTGCAGCTCGGCCTCAATGTACTCCCCGCCACGCTTGCGAACTCCTGATACGTCCAGGCGCTCAGCGGTTACCTTTGATCGCAACGGAGCAAGAAACTTGCGTTTGACTAGCTCATCAATTGAGACGGGCTCAATCAGATCGGAGAAGATCGCAGGCGCGTCAGTGATTAGCCCGTGTCCAAGCCTCCAGGGGGTGGCAGTAAGGCCCACCACACGAAGATTGGCGTTGATGTCCTTTAGTTCGGCCAACAGCCGCCTATAACCTCCTTCGTCCTTGTGTCCGACAAGGTGGCACTCATCAATGATGACCAGATCAACGTGACCAATCAGATGAGCTTTGTCCCTCACCGACTGAATGCCTGCAAAAGTGATCGGCTCCCCGAGTTGCCTTCTGCCGATACTGGCGCTATAAATACCCATTGGCGCGCCCGGCCAATGGAGTCTCATTTTCTCCGCGTTTTGCTCAATCAGCTCTTTCACATGAGTGAGCATCAGAACCCGGGTCTCGGGCCAGTTCTGCAGGGCATCCTTGCACAGAGCCGCGACGATGTGGCTCTTTCCTGAGCCAGTCGGAAGCACTAAACAAGGATTGCCCTCGTTACCGTTTCTGAACCATTGGTACAGATGGTCAATAGTGCGCTGCTGGTAGTCACGGAGCATTACCCGCCCTCCGGAAACATCATTTCCAAAGCATCAGCCACAGCCTGTTGAATCACCGGCCAATTGTCTCTATCAATCCAAGCCCTAATCTCAATGCTGGCGGCAGACTCATCTACTAGTTCCATCGTAAAAACGGCGATGTCATCCTCATCAAATGCATCCATTTTTGGGGGTGCTAGTTTAATCTTCATGCTGCTTCCTTTTGTTGTGTCTGCTGTGCTTTCGGTTTCCGGGTGAACAGCGTAGAGTCTCCTGCCATCATTTGCACCAACTTTAGTTGTTTCTTCTTTTGTCGGTACCGTTGAGACTTTTCCACATCTGTCATTATTTTTTTCTTGGCATCAGGCTTTGATCCAAGCTTGTAAATCCTAATGGGATCTTTTGATTCTGGCCGCTTGTCCCATTTACAGATGTGAAGCACTCCCTCTCTGTACATCTCGCGGGTGTAATGAAGAACGGTCACGTAGTGCAGGCCCGTTTCCTCGGCCAGCTCCTGGCACGTGTAATCGCCTTCCATCAGGTGCTTCATTAACTGGGCCATCATCAGCGCGTTGACTTTTATGATTTTTCTGCCTTTGTTGCAGGGTGGGGCTGGTCTTGGCATGTGATCCTCAGAATTTGATATTGAAGCCGATATAGTTTGGTGCAACGACAATGCTAGAGCCGCATCCAGCCGCAGCGGTAACGGCAAAATCCTTGAACGATGGGGTGTGCCTGTCACGTCGCTGACTGTCATAGATCTCCTTGGCCAGTCCTACAGCCGCAGCGGCGGCGCACCCATAGCGCCAATCATTCGTGGCCTTGGCGAACACGGCACCAGTGCCAGCCCCAACAAGCGCGTGTTGCCACTTATCGCGGCCTCCCCATGATTCAGCCTGGGCTTGTGTGGCAAACAGCAGTGCAAATGCAATCATTCGTTTCATTTATCCGGCTCCTTGTCGTTCAAAACTTGCTGGTAATTCATCCCGGCATCAAAACCTTCTAAGAACGCCCTGGCCTTGATCAGACGGGAAAACTTTCTAAGCTTCTCAAAGTCCTCATCCAAGAAGCCGCATTCCCAGGCGAGTTGATCTATTGAGTCTTCTTTCATTTCTCACCTCTTAGCTTTTTTGATCGCTCGATGGTGCACGCTGTAAATCCATGTACCTAACCTAAAACCGATTCCAAGCCCAAAAAAAACCCCACTCAAGAAATCAAGTAAGTTCATTCTTCACCCCCTATCCCGTACTCTTGTTCAATTGCGTCTTTTATGGCTTCAAGTGATGATGCTGCAACAATGTGAAACCCAACAGGAGTTTCTGGATACCACTGCAACACCCAGACGCTATCCTCGTCAATTGCTTTGATGTATTCCTCTGGCGATACAAAGTCTTTAGCGTCGTAATGATCTTGTATTGACTCATAGACACTCTTATGATCGTTGTGCGTTAGATGCAAGCTGCCATTATGTTTAGGTAGCCAATTCATTCCTCACCCCCAATTTGTTCTTTCATTCTTTCTCTCCTGTTGCTTTTTCATGCTGATCTAGTGCCTCGTCCCAAACCCAGTGCGTCTCATCATCAAGCCCGTCTCCTGGAAGATCAAAAACTGAGTTGGCTGCCTCTGCAAGCTGTGTTGGGGTCTCGTAATCCGTGGCGTGCATCCGCATCCATTTACGAACCTCGCGCCGAGTTGCGGCTGGTTTAGGTGGCATTACTGGTTGCCGTTGACCACGCACCATAAACGCGGCCTCTAATAATCGTTGACGATCAGTATCACGACGCCCATGAGAGATTACGAGCATTTGGTATCTGTGTTCTTGGCGCACGCTCATGTCGTTTCTCCTATCCCGTGTGCTTGCTCTATTGCTCGGCATAACCAGTTCACCGACTTGCCACCCTTGACCATCGTGCGCGATAGTTGGTCAATCTCCTCATCCGTCAGTGGCTTGCGCTGGGGTGGGTGTGTATAGTAAGGAGTGATTCTTATTCCTGGATTGACATTAGGCCGTTCAAAAACCAGCCGCTTTAACGTTTTATGTTCGTTGATGTCATAGGCCTCAAGTAGCCAAGCTGCTGGCTCCGGTTCAGGCTGCGCCAATGCCTCTCTCAAAATCTGCACAGCATTCATCCACGCATCCCCAGTCTCCCAGCTCATATTTGCTGGGTGAATTTTTGTAAGCGCATCAAGTGCTTGCGCCACTGCCTCTCGTAGTGTTGTCATATAACCCCCTTAACAAGTTGCTCACTGCTAGTCACCCCGGGCCCAGGTTCACCATTCACCACCTCGCGCCCATTCACTAGATAAACCGCTCTCCACCCGTTCTCATCACTGCCCCGCATCTTCCACGGCACTAGATCCGGGTGCAGGACGTGAGAGGAGCAGCCTTTGTGCTGCCAGTCCTCGGGGATGTCATTGCCCCACTTCGCACACTCCCAAACCCCTGCCGCGGTTGCTGTTGAATGTGCGCATGTACGACAATTCACTTGCTCCGTCAGTTTTGTTTTGTGGCAGAACTCATGTGCTGGACAAAACTTGCATTCCCACCAAGTGGGGTCACTGCTTAAAGGCTCTGGCATCCTGTCTGCTATCGCAATTCGTCTGCCTCGATCAACCAGCTTTTCGGCTGCGTTGTGATCGTAGTGTAACCGCTCTGTGTAAATTCTGTCATCGTCTTTGCACACTGCTACGTACAACGCTCGGTGGATGCCTGTGCCATGCATATAGACTTGCATCTGAGCCCAATGCATCGGTTTTGATTCCCTGACTCCTTTGCCTAGCAAGTCATTGAAAGATTTGAGACTGTGCGTCTTGAACTCTGCGATATGCCTGGCCTTCGGTGCATCTGGAACGCCAGACTCAATGATTCCGTCCAGAGAGCCAGATACATGTGAGCCAAAATCAACCCTGGCCTGCCCGTCCAATTCTTGGAACACAATCCCAGCGGATCTTAGATCCTCAATGATCGTCTGTTCTTCTTTCTGGCCACGTCTGAACAATCTCAGAATCCGCCCTGGGAACTTCTCTATCACAGCCCACCTGAATGATAGCCAGAGCCACCGATCACACGGATGACCCAGCATTGATGCCCCCATATGCGGCCTGGGGCGTTCTTGCGCAGCCTCGTGCGCAGCGTCTATTGCTGCAACGATTTTGTCTTTGACTATAATTTGCGCCATAATTAACCGTCTCCTCTCCTTTTGAGTTGCTAGCCCCCCTTGCAGGGGGCTTTTTTTTGCTTACTTCTTAGCCCACGGGGGAGCGGCCTTTGCTGCTGGCGCTTCTGGAGCGGCGGTAGGCATAGAGGGGATTGAGCCGCCTTGGACGGCCTTGAAGCCTTTCACTTCGTTGCGCTCACCGCCTCGGTCGTCCTCTTTAACTGCGACCTTAATCACCAGATCTTTGCCGATTAGCTGATCGGTGTTCGTGACTTTAGACAGTCCAGTTGCCCGCATAATCTCGCCAAGTTGCTGACGGCCAATCTCCTCAGCTTTTGGGTTCGGGTTTCGAATGTTAATGATGCCCCAGACGGTGCGACCCTGGTGAGTGGGTCCTGTGACCGTGTACATCAGATTGATGTACTCTCCAGTACCCGCTTTTGTGGGCTTCACATCGGCTTTTGAAATAGTCACGGCATACCAACCGGCGGGCAGAGGCCCGTAATTGTTAGTTGCCTCGGGCAATTCGTTGATGTCGAATGATTGTGATAAGAAAGCCATGGTTCAGTCCTTTCGAGTTATGGCATATGACGGCCTTCCAGCCGTTGTTGTGATAGCGTCCAGCAGAGGCGTAGTGATCGACTCATGAGCAGCCTTCCAAGCTGTCATGTTGATCTCCGGCTTCCATCTGAACAGACTGCCTAGGTGCTCGGACAATCCGGATTCCTGGGCTAGTTCTTGCAGTTTATCAGCATTGACCTTTCGATCAAGCCTCCCAACTATCTTTATTTTGTACTGTCCTGCATCTTCGTTTTTGGTGCCTTCCAGGTCTTTCGGGATCGCAAGCGCCTGGGTGAGTTGATCCTCAATCTCTCGGCGTCTTGCTATTGCCTGGGCCTCGAAAGCTTTCGCCTCCTCCCAGTCATGCGCCAGTTTTTCTAAGTCGTTCATAGATACCTTCCAATTGTTGCGGCAGCGTTCACGATCGCGGTTCGAGTTGCGGTGTACGGATCTTGGCCGCTCTCTGGCCCGTAAAACTCCGCCATCCGCTCATCACGATCGGGCTGGTGATAGACATTTCCGGAAACATCTACAGCGTTCAGATTCCAGTTGTGTCGAACACTGAATTTCAGTGCAACCATGAGCCTAAATGCATCTCTGTCGTCACGTAGCGGGTCCCATTTCGTGAACGATGTCGGCGAACCGTAGCCATACGAGCCCACTTCATGATTGAACCAAACATCTAGGTTCACAGCACGCCCCGCCAGTTTTATCGTTTCTTCAGTCATTGCAATCCCCCAAGTCTTCCCGGGCACGTATCTTCTCTGCCAGATCTTGGGCAGCAAACGCTTTTCCGCCCGTGAAGTTGTCACGAGGAAACTCGGTTGGGTCTTCTTGCATGGCGTAGTCGTCGCACATCCTGGCTATCTGCTCTCGCTCAATGCGGGCTATTGCCTGAGCGAATTTAATAGCCACCAGACCCCAATCCTGGTCCTGATTTTGAAGCTGGGTGTACTGCCAGATCTCGAAGATGTCGTGCCGGTTCATGATTGTTTTTAGGTCTCAATTTTTTTAATAATCGCCCCCAGATCAGGGCCTTCCCACATCTCTAATTTCCCACTTCTATCTTTGGCGAGCCAAAGCCCGTCGGAATCGCACATTAGAGCCCGTTGCGTGTTTCCTTCGGCGTCGCGCTCCACCCGAAGCGCTAGCACTTCGTCAAAAAAGTAGGGCAACTGTTGGCCAGTTTTGTTGCCGGGCATACTTGGCGAATAGAGAACCCTACCCATTTCGTCCTGGGTCTTCTCAAGCTTCGCGCTCATGTAAACGTGGCGCCCAGGCAGATCGCGGAAGGCTCTTATGATGTCTGCCATTTGCTCTTGCATGGCGCCGTAAGCCTGCCTGGGGTCTTTGGTCGCTTTCTTCTCTGCGTTCAGTACGACCTCGGCTATTTCGCTGATTGAGTCCAGGGCCACAGATTGAAACTCTTTGGCTTCGGACGATTCTGTTATCCATTGCCATGCCTCCCGCAATGAAGCCATGTCGCTTATCTCTATGTAGGGCACGTCAGCCCCTGCAATCGAGAGCAAGCCGCCCTCGGCGCTCAGCACTATAGGGGCGGGAAGGGTCGGTATGAGCGAAGTCTTACCGGCGCCGGCTTGTCCGTAGACAAGTAGTTTGACCCCAGCGGCGGCCAGTTGGCCAGTGGATTTAAGTTTGATAGCCATTTTTTTTCCTTTAGAAAGGCGCCGGTGGCGCAGTTGGTAGAGGTTCCTCACGGAACGGTGAAGGTTTGGGTTTTGGCAGTGGGTTCCCTTTGTATGTCGGGAACGGCCAGTTCGGTGGAGGGGTTTCCATGTCATGGGGGCTGAGAGCCCCCCTCCTTTATTTTGATGTGGTCTTGACGCTGTAGACCGCCGTGGTCTTGGTGTGTGCGGCCACCACATCGGCGCCAATGCCCTGGGAGGCGCATAGGGCCTTCCAGTCCGTTACGGACCGGTTTGACTCAATCACGGTAGAGCGAAACAAAACACCCTCATGGACCCCGCCAGCCTCTTTCATGGCGGCCTTGATGGTCTCGGCCTTTTTGGTCAGAACGTCAATCTCGGCCAGCAAGGCACCCAATTGGTCAGCTTGGGTAAGCATCAGGTCATTGTTCTTCATTTTCGTTCCTTTCGTTTGTCGAGCCTTCAGACAATCTGTTCGCTCGATGTGTGTATTGTGGAGCGTGACTGTGAGCCTGTCAACACCCCAACGTGAAATTATCTAAAAAGGTACATCCTCAATTTTGCATTGCACCCAGTCCTTCGCCCATTCCATCGCGTCCTCCATGTTAAAACAGGTGCCAATCAGATTGGCGCGCGATGGGTAGTCACTGGACCAGATCAGCACGTAATCTCCAACGCGACAAGCCCACACTTTGTAAAAGTCTTGGTTGTGGATCAATTCCATGTTTCGTTCTCCTTTTTTACCTGCACCGTCGGCGATTCCGTTCGCGCAGTGTTGACAATGTAAACGATTGCACCCCACAATGTCAACACCCAAACAAAAAGGAGAGATAAAAATGTTGTTGAGTCTAGAACAGATCAAAGCGGCCTTGGCCGATCGGCGTATCAGTGCCGTTGCAGCTGCTACCGGACTGCACGCGAACACCTTGCATCACATTAAAAAAGGGTTGAATGTGAACCCCTCATTGCGAACGATCACTATCCTGTCAGACTATCTCATCCGTCAAACACAACCAATCCTCTGACCAAATGGCTGATCTCACGCACATTCTTGGAGGCCCTTGGTCTCCCCCCCAGGAAGTCGTCCCGCTCCCAATTGAAGTGCAGTTCAGCCGGGCTATTGAGGAGGCGGGTCTCGACGCTCCCGAGGAATTTATCCTCGACGGCAGGATTCATAGATTCCGCTCCGGGTCCAGCCGCAAGACTTTGGACCGTTCGGGTTGGTACGTTGGTCACCTCGACGGCATCCCCTGCCTGACGTTCGGATGCTGGCGGGCCAATCTCACTCAGACGGTCAAAGCTGACATCGGGAAAAAGAGGTGGACCCCGGCCGAAGAAATGGCCCACATTGCCAGGATCAACGCTGCCAAGCGCCTGAGAGACGAAGAAATAGAGCGTGATCGTTCAGTGGCGGCAAGCACAGTAGAAACAATTTGGCGAGACGGCGCCCAGGCCAGCCCCGATCATCCGTATCTAAAACGTAAGAATGTCCAACCCCACGGCGCCCGGGTGACCGGGGATGGTCGTTTGATGGTGCCTCTCTTTAGCGAGGATGGTGAGCTATCCAGCTTGCAATACATAAGCGAAGATGGCGGGAAGCTTTATCACACAGGCGGACAGACCGGAGGCAGATTCTGGATCATCGGCACCCTCGACCACCCGGGTGTGCTGTACATCGCCGAGGGCTTCGCCACCGCTGCCACGATTCACGAAGTGACTGGCCGCCCCTGTGTCGTTGCCTACAGTGCAAGCAATTTGATTCCGGTCACGGGTTCACTAGTAGAAATGCACCCCGGACAGAAAATAGTGATAGTGGCCGATAACGATAAGAGCGGGGTAGGCCAGCGTCACGCTGAACAAGCCTGCGCTAAATTCGGTGTCACTTACATCATGCCCCCCATAGAGGGTGACGCAAACGACTACGCCAAGGCTGGACACAATCTGGCCTTGCTTCTGAACCCGCCTCAAGAATCGTGGCTCATTCCTGCGGACGACTATTGCCAGAAGCCAGCCCCAATCAAATGGTTAATCAAAGGGTGGCTACAGTCTGACGCCCTAATCATGATCCACGGTCCCAGCGGAGGCGGTAAAACGTTCGTGGTCCTCGACTGGTGCCTACGCCTAGCCAGCGGAATGCAAAAGTGGGCAGGCCACCGAGTCAAGCCAGCAAATGTAGTTTACCTGGCCGGAGAAGGTCACCACGGCCTAAGAGCCCGGATAGCAGCCTGGAAGCAGCATCACGAAGCCGGCAGTCTATCAATGTGGCTCAGCCGTTCCGGTTGCGACCTGAACACCCCAGAGGGCTATCTGTCTACCTCAACCCACCTGAAGCAGCTTCCAGAGCCCCCCGATCTAATCGTCATTGACACCCTGCACCGTTTTCTATCCGGCGATGAAAACAGCGCCCAGGACGCTAAAACGATGCTCGACGCCTGCGCCCAGCTCATGCAGGAATTCAACTGCTCAGTCCTGCTCGTACATCACACCGGGGTCAGCGAAGAAGCCCAACACCGAGCCAGAGGGTCATCAGCATGGAGAGGAGCCCTCGACATCGAGGTAAGCATCATTCCCGCAAAAGACGAAGCTCCGATGCAGATCGTCCAGCGCAAAGCTAAGGACTCAGAAATAGCACCAGACATATACGCCCAGCTTCGCACCGTGGAGATCAACGGATGGATCGACGAGGACGATGAACAGGTCACCAGTGCCATTATTGAAATAGTCGATAAACCAATATTTGATAAAAGGGATAATAAGTTAACTAAACATATAAAGCTATTCCAGAATGCTTGGGAATCAGCAGGCAAGGAAACCAGAGCAGGGCAGCCGTACTTGAGCAGGTCAGGGTTTATCCAATACCTTATTGATACCCTTGAATTAACCGAAGCATCAGCTTCGATCTACGTCCGGCCATCGTCAAAAGGTAAGCCGATCGGGGAGCTTTTGATCGCCCAGGTCATCGACTCTTACGAACATGGGTGGATCGTTTTGGACACCGTCCAAGCATCCGCCATGCTTTTGAGGGCATAAAAGTGGGGGGAAAAGTAGCGCAACAAAACGCAACTGTTGCGCAACTTTTTTTTAGTTGCGTTTGTGACAAGACTAACATTTTAGCGCAACGCAACGCAACTACTACCTTTAGGTAGTTGCGGTAGTTGCGCTATGTTTGTGGGGCTGTTGCGTTGCATGAAAAATTTGATGAGGTGATGATGAAAAAGACATTGGTTGAGGTTGTGGGGGTTGAGGTTGGCGTAGGCTGGTGGGATGGCCTTCCTGGCCACATTGACCCGGATCGGGTTCCAGTTTTGACGGATGTGGTGGAAATAAAAGAAAAGCCCGCACGCGGCGGGCTGGATGTGGAGGATGGTAGACCTTATTATTTACCGTTAATAATGGCGTTATAACGGTCAATTAAACGCCATGCCTTGACTACGGCAACTTGGTCGATGGTGGCGCAACCACCTGCGCTTCTGACCAAGTCCTCAAGGACTTGAATGGTCTCTGTATATTTAGGCATTCCTTCTGAATCTAATTGATTATCTATTTGTGGAATCATAATATCCCCGAATATTGAGAATCTATAACCGCAAGATGGACAACCAAGACGACGACGGGTGCAGGCTTTTTTTTGGCTCCAGCGTTTTTCTAGAACGCGGGCTGGCGATTCGCATTTTGGACAAAAGTTCATCTGTAAAACTCCCGCTCGATCACGTGGACCGGGACGTCAAAAAAGTGGGCTGTGAGGATTACGGCGATTCGGAAGGGGTGTCCGTCCTTGAGGAGGGCTAGGAGGTGTGATGTTCTGGTTTGAGGCATGTTCTGACGCATTTAGAGGGCCATAGGAGCGTTTTTTTGGGCAGTCTGCTACCTAGACATGTACCTACCTAAAAAAACGGCTCTGATGCCGTTTTAGAAGTAGAGCCCGAAAACCACTCCGAAGGTGGCTCCGAGGACGATTGCGAAGGCTACATCGGCGAGGATTTGACGGGTGGTGCGTTTCATGAGTTCTCCCAGAGTTCTTCGTCGAACTGTTCTACTGCTTCTTTTTTAGTCTTGCCAAAAGCCTTGCCGTCGTGCACCCCATTGACCCAGCGGGTGACAATCCAGCCCTTTAGGCCGTTGAGGGAGGCTTTTTGGAATGTGTATGTGATCATGGTGTGCTTTCGTTGTAGGGGCCGGAGGCCCCTGGTGGTTAGATCGTGTTAGCTGCAATCTTCATCGGTGCAGAGAAGACATCTCGACCTGCTTTTCTGAGCATTTTTACGATCCGAACAGCCTGCTCCCTGGTTCTGAGGCGACGACCTAATTGCCTGCTGTAATCAGAACCAACGAATTCGCGAATCTGGTAACGGGTAACTTGCTTGCTCATGTTGCATCCTTGGTTAGTTGCTGCGCCGTCTGTCATTCATGTCGCGCAGTGATGTAAATGTAGCGCATGTCTAGCGTCTGTGTCAACGTCTTTTAACATGATGATGTTAAAAAGATCACACATTAGGCCAGACAATAACAGCTAACACAGAAAAGAATTACAATCAAGTCTGCGCCAACTAGAGGCAGAATCATGACAAACAAGACAGACAAGACGAATCCGGCTGATAAAGTCGAGCAGTGGCCCATTGAACAATTGGTGCCTTATGCTAAGAACTCTCGCACGCACTCCGACGCTCAAGTGGCCCAAATCGCGGCCAGCATCAAAGAATGGGGCTTTACATCTGCCATCCTGGTAGATGAAAACGGCGGGATCATTGCCGGCCATGGGCGCATTTTGGCGGCCAGAAAGCTAGGCATGGCTCAAGTCCCGGTCATGATTGCCAAAGGCTGGAGCGATGCCCAAAAGCGCGCCTACGTCATTGCGGACAACAAACTAGCAATGAACGCAGGCTGGGACAATGAGATGCTGGCCATCGAGATTGGGGAGCTTGGAGATCTTGGTTTTGATCTTGAGCTGACTGGTTTCGCAGCCGATGAGATTGCGGCGCTGATGCCGGTGGAGATTGAGCCTGGCCAGACTGATGAGGATGCCGCGCCAGAGGTGCCAGCCGAGCCGATTACCAGGCCGGGTGATGTTTGGGTGCTTGGAAAGCATCGGGTGATGTGTGGGGATAGCACGTCGGTGGACGCGGTGGACGTGCTGTTGGACGGCGCCAAAGTTGATATGGTTTACACAGACCCACCGTATGGAATTTCGATTGTCAACGACAGCGGCCATGTCGGCGGGGGCAAGCTGGCAAAAGTCGGTGTTTATGCACCAATCGCCGGTGACGAAACAATAGACGTGGCCATTGAGGCGATCCAAGTCATCAAGACGCTGAGCGCAAAAGTCGAGATTATTTGGGGTGGGAACTACTACGCCAACGCCCTAGACAATTCATCGTGCTGGATTGTGTGGGATAAAGACAACACTGGAAATTTTGCCGACGCCGAATTGGCGTGGACAAACCAGCCGACGGCGGTTCGAATTTTTAAACACACATGGAACGGAATGATCAAGGCGTCCGAACATGGACAAAAGCGAGTTCACCCAACACAAAAGCCGGTGAAGCTAGCCGAATGGTGCTTTGACGAGTATGGCGAAAAGTGCGCGACTGTTTTGGATTTGTTTTGCGGATCTGGTTCGACCTTGATTGCCTGCGAAGCAAAGAAGAAAACGGGTTACATGATGGAGTTGTCGCCCCACTACTGCGACGTCATCGTTAAGCGCTGGCAAGACTTCACAGGCAAAATAGCAATTCACGCAGAAACTGGACAACCTTTCGCGGAGGTTAAAGATGGCAGCACGAAAACCCACAATTGAAAAATCGGTTCTAAAAAAGCCGGATGGCCGTAAAAACAACGGCGGCGCACGGGAAAACGCTGGTCGGATGGCCTTTGAGCCGACCGACGCAGAGCGCAAACAGGTCGAGGCAATGTCAGGATACGGCCTGCCAATCGAGCAGATCGCAGTCCTGGTGCGCGGCGGCATTGACACCGACACGCTGCGAAAGCACTTTGCTACCGAGCTGGTGGCAGGCAAGGCCAAGGCCAACTCTGGCGTCGGTCGGACGCTGTTCCAGAAAGCAATGGGCGGCGATACGGCGGCCATGATCTGGTGGAGCAAGACCCAGATGCGCTGGGCAGAAACCCAGAAGCACGAGCTGACCGGTGCCGATGGTGCGCCCCTTGAGTTCACAAAGATCGAGCGGGTGATAGTCAAGAATGGGTAAGGTTCTGCAACTCCAGACCCCAGCCTGGGCCGTCCCACTTCTTGACCCGGCTCGATACAAAGGCGCTCACGGCGGCCGAGGCTCGGGCAAGTCGCATTTCTTCGCAGAGATGCTGATTGAGTCTCACCTGCTTGATCAGAAACGTCGAAGCGTGTGCGTTCGTGAAGTTCAGAAATCTCTGGCTCAGTCGGTCAAACGATTGCTAGAGAACAAAATTGAAGCTATGAATGCTGGCGCCTACTTCGAGGTGCAGGAAGCCGTCATCAAGTCAAAGAAGGGCGACGGGGCGATCATCTTCCAGGGGATGCAGAATCACACGGCTGACTCTATCAAATCGCTGGAGGGCTACGATTGCGCATGGGTCGAGGAGGCACAGAGCCTGTCGCAGCGAAGCTTGGATTTACTTCGTCCGACGATCCGCAAGCCAGGCTCAGAGCTGTGGTTCACCTGGAACCCGTCACAATCTACAGACCCGGTTGATTCTCTGCTACGCGGCGACAATCCTCCACCGAGCGCCAAGGTCATTGAGGTCAACTACTCGGACAATCCTTGGTTCCCGGACGTGTTGCGGGCCGAGATGGAATACGATAGAGGCCGCGACCCTGACAAATATGCCCACGTTTGGCGCGGTGGATATGTCCAGAACAGCAGTTCTCGCGTGTTCAAGAATTGGCGCATTGACGACTTTGAGGCTTCCGCAGATGCGATTCACAGACTCGGCGCTGATTGGGGATTTGCCACCGATCCGACCGTCCTGGTTCGTTGTCATATCGTAGGCCGCACGCTCTACATTGACCATGAGGCGTATCAAGTGGGCTGTGAGATCGTAGATACACCGAGCCTATTTCATACAGTGCCAGACTCCGAGCGCTGGCCGATGGTTGCTGACTCATCGAGGCCCGAGACGATTAGCCATCTCCGTAAAAACGGTTTCCCGAAGATCATGCCTGCAGTCAAAGGAGCCAAGTCGGTCGAGGAGGGTATCGAGTGGCTCAAGTCTTACGACATCGTTGTTCACCCTCGGTGCACCCACACAATTGACGAGCTGACGTTTTACAGCTTCAAAACAGATCCGCTAACCGGGAAGGTTCTGCCGATCCTTCAGGATAAAAAAAACCACGTTATCGACGCGCTGCGGTACGCTTGCGAGGGGGTGCGACGGGCTGCGGTTGTGCAGAGACCAACTAATTTCGTGCCCATCCCGAGCATGAACAAATGGTAAACTTGCCAAAAGGGGCGATTTATGGCACGCATGTCAAAAGAACAGCGGCTTGCTGAATTACATCAGCGAGCGCTCAGGCAGTTTAATGATATTCAATCGGCGCTGCGCGATGAGCGGCTTCAATGTCTTCAGGATCGGCGTTTCTATTCGCTGGCTGGTGCTCAGTGGGAGGGGCCGCTCCAGGATATTTACGAGAACAAACCTAAGTTCGAGGTGAACAAGGTTCACCTGGCCGTCATTCGTATCATCAACGAGTATCGGAACAATCGAATTACGGTTGATTACGTCAGCAAGGACGACCAGGAGCAGAGCCTAGCCGATGTCTGCGACGGACTGTTCAGAGCTGATGAGAAAGACTCTGTGGCCGAGGAGGCCTACGATAACGCATTCGAGGAAGCTGTTGCTGGTGGCTTCGGTGCTTGGCGCCTTCGCACTGTGTACGAGGACGAGTCGGATGAGGATAACGAGCGTCAGCGGATCAAAATCGAGCCTATCTTCGATGCCGATAGTTCTGTGTTCTTTGACCTGAATGCAAAGCGGCAAGACAAAGGCGATGCAAAGCACTGCTACGTCATTACCTCGATGACTCGTGAATCCTACAGAGACATGTGGGATGACAATCCGTCAGATTGGCCGAAGATAATTCATCAGTTCGAATTCGACTGGTGCACCCCGGATGTTGTTTACGTGGCCGAATACTATGAGGTTGAGGAAGTATCCGAGACCCTGCGGATCTTTCAATCTATTGATGGCACTGAAGAAAAGTACCGTGAAGCCGATTTTGAGAACGATCCAGAGCTAGAGAACACGCTGGCCGCTATTGGCACTCGTGAAATTCGCCAACGCAAGATCAAGCGCAAGCGTGTGCATAAGTACATCATGAGCGGCGGCAAGGTTTTAGAGGATGCTGGCTACATTGCAGGCAATTGCATCCCAATCGTTCCCGTGTATGGCAAGCGCTGGTTCGTGGACAACATCGAGAGGTGTATGGGTCACGTTAGGCTGGCCAAGGATGCCCAGCGGCTCAAAAACATGCAGCTCTCAAAGCTGGGCGAGATTAGCGCACTGTCTAGCGTTGAAAAGCCGATCATGACCCCGGAGCAGGTTGCAGGCCATCAAATGATGTGGGCCGAAGACAACCTGAAGGATTATCCGTATTTGCTGGTGAATCCGATCACGGGTCCAGATGGTTCCCAACAGATCGGCGGGCCTGTGGCTTACACCAAGCCCCCCCAGGTTCCTCCTGCGATGGCCGCACTGCTGCAGATCACCGAACAGGATATGCAAGAGATCCTCGGTAACCAAGCCGGTGCGGATAAAGTCGTCTCTAACATCAGCGGCGAGGCCGTTGAGATGATCCAGCAGCGTCTTGACATGCAGGCCTACATCTACATGTCAAACTTTGCCAAGGGTCAGCGGCGCTCTGGTGAGATTTGGCTCTCGATGGCCAAAGAAATCTACGTCGAGGAAGGCCGCAAGATGAAGATGGTCTCTCCTGAAGGCAAGACGTCACAGATCGAGATGATGAGGCCAGTCATCGGAGAGACCGGAGAGGTCGAGCTTGAAAACGATTTGACCTCGGCCAATTTCGATGTGGACGTTGATGTTGGACCGAGCAGCCAGAGCAAACGGGCCGCGATGGTCAAGGCTTTGACCGGGATGCTGGCGATTACGGACGATCCACAGACCAAACAGATCCTGCAATCTATGGCGCTGATGAACATGGAAGGTGAGGGAATCAGCGACATCCGCGAGTATTTCCGCAAACAGATGGTTCGCGCTGGCGTTATCAAGCCCACCGACGAAGAAGCGCAAGAGATGCAGGCCGAGGCCCAAGGTCGTCAAGATCCGAATGCAATCTTCCTGCAGGCCGCAGCAGAGGAAGCTACTGCCAAGGCCGCCAAGGCTCGGGCTGATACCGTCAAGACTATTGCAGACGCTGAATTGTCGCGGGCTAAGACGGCTGAAACGATGGCCAAAGCTGGTATTGCAGAGCAGGATATTGCAATCAACGCGGCTCAGGTATCGCAGCAAAACGTTATTCCTGAACCACAAGGAATGCCTATTGTCAATCCGTTACAATAGGCTCAGAATTATGTAAAGGCATCCACCCGGCCTATTTCGGGTGAGTTTGGGATCAAAAATGAAACAGGCAGACGATACGGAAGACATCCAATCCGAGGAACTTGAGATTGTTGAAGATGTTGCGGAGGAAACCTCAGAAGTTGTTGAGGAGTCTGAGCAAGACAGTCAAGAGGCGGAGGACGAGGTTGTTGTTTCGATTGATGGGGAATCGCCACCCCAGGAAGTTGAGCAAACGAAAGCACCTGAATGGGTGCGAGAGCTAAGGAAGTCGCATAGAGATTTGCAACGTCAAAACCGTGAGCTGCAATCAAGGATTGAAAGTTTCCAAAAACCTGAGCAAAAAATCGGTGAACCAGGGCCGAAGCCGAAACTAGAACACTTTGATTACGACGCGGATTTGTACGAGCAAAAGCTTGAGGAATGGCACGAGCAGAAACGTAAATTCGAACTTGAGTCTGAGAAGGTTCGGCAGCAACAGGCCGATCAAGATAAGGTGTGGAAGGATAGGTTAGAAGCCTATTCAAGAAACAAGGCAGAGCTCAAAGTAAAGGATTACGAAGATGCGGAAGCCACGGCTCAAGAACTCTTTAATGTGACACAGCAAGGCATCATTGTTCGCGGTGCGAATAATCCTGCTCTGCTTGTTTACGCTCTTGGGAAGAACCCAAAGAAGGCCGCAGAACTTGCAAAACTCAGTGATCCTGTGGAATTTGCTTTCGCGGT
>Ga0209444_10000156_pt1 | contig 36383 bp, 22 predicted proteins | sample LauGreFaBDMM15DN_2_FD_188215 | JGI IMG/M metagenome (GOLD analysis project Ga0209444, IMG submission 188215) | Freshwater lake microbial communities from Lake Michigan, USA - Fa13.BD.MM15.DN (SPAdes) (version 2) | ecosystem: Environmental > Aquatic > Freshwater > Lake | place: Lake Michigan... | reverse complement strand
GCCTTTACCTTCTTTCGTTTACCGAACATCATTGGCTCAATTCCAGGCTCCTGTAATGCTAAGACTGCGCCATCTTTTGTTTCTAGCACTTCGCCTTCTCCTTGCATCGCACTAGTAAAGGGTTTCGCTGCGAACGTAGTAATATCGGTCTTTTCATCGATTGGCATGGGGGTTGGCTCCAATGCCAGGACCACCCGCAGCTTTTTGAAGGGTGGAAATTTTGGAGCGACTACCTTTGGGATTGCATCCATAGTTTCCTTCTACATCCCACACTATGTTTTCTTATTGTATATCTCTAGCGCGAGACGACTTGCCTCTTGCTCGGCGACTTTCTTATTTCTTGCCGTACTAGTTGCAACTACCTTACCAGTTGTATCTAGAACACCCATAGTGAAGATGCGGTCGTGGGGTGGCCCTTCCACGTTGACCTCCTTATATTTTGGGGGTTGGTGGAAATGGGCTTGGAAATAGCGGAGAAGCTGGTCCTTGAAGTTGGTATCTTCAGCGATTAGCTTTGAGAAATTAATGTGTTTTTCCATGATCGTAATAAAGAAGCGGCGTGCTACATCATATGCAGCCCCCTCATTCCCCTCGTGTTCCATAATAGCGTCAATCCAGGCTTCCAACATGGATCCTAGGATTCTGAGGTTATTTCTGCCGTCACAGACTTCTTCCACATGGCGACTGAGAATAAGAAATGGCGAGAAGCCCATTTTCTTTGCGAGAATTCCGAGCATATTGTTATTCACAATTTGGGTTCTGAGACTGGTTAAAAACCCTTCTCCCTGACCTGGATATCGCATTTTCAGATATTTCCCTACAATTGCAGACAGGACTGAATCTCCGGCAAATTCTAGCTCCTCATTATCCTTTTGTTTAAGAGCAAGACAACCCTCTGGCTTTTCGGTTATAATCATTGCTGGTTGATCGGCCCATACTTCTGGTCGGTCAACGTAGGATTTATGTACACAGGCTTGTGCAAACCATCTGAGTTCTTTTAGCTTGAAATCGGGGGAACCATAGCGACGCATAATGCTTTCAACATCTTGCGTCGTTATGTCAATGTTGTTTAAATTCCAGGGATTGAATGTCTTTGGAGCGTCTGTCATCTATAATATTTATGTAGCTAGTGTTTAGATAGGTTTATGTCATCAATATGTGACAGAACTGCAGCACGAGATGTGCCAGATTTTACTTATTTGAAGGGTGGTAAGGAATCTGAAACTACTGAACCTGCGGCATCAGTGCTACCCGCAACCGTGGCAGCAGCAACCGTGGCAGCAGCAACCGTGGCAGCCGCAAGCACTACTACCACTGCAGTCACTTCAGACGATGGTACCAAGAGCTCGCTTTGTAAATATGTCTGCTTTGAAGCCGAAGGGTTCCACATGGAAAATCTGAAGAATCAGATCAAGGTCGGTGACCCAGGACTTCGGACTCTGGAGGAGTTTCGTAGCCGTTTTGTATTCAATGATGAAGATTTAATGAAGGCAGTCATGTGTAAATACTGGGGTGTATCTAAAATTACTGGTCTCCCCATTTCAAAGCGCAGTGACGATGGACTCAGGTTGGATGCAAATAATTATCGCGTACCCTGTAATAAGAATGATATTAATCTGCTTATAACTGCATTTAAGCGATATAAGGCATTCCTAGAAAGCACTACGAATAAAGGTTATCTCAATGACATACACTTCAACACCACTGCTCAAATTGGCTATGTAGAGATTTATCTCCAGAGATTGGCTGCAGGATTACAGGATGAGCCCGCCGATTGTATTGGAGACCATGAAACTACGAAGGCTAAGAAGTACAGTGGCCTGGATAATTACTACGAGGTATTACCAAAAGTCTTCTACCTCCTTTACAGGCACTCGAAATCCTACCCTAACGAGCCCTTGAAGGCAAAAGAGGTGCTAGATAAATTTTCAGATCTTGTAAGCAATGACCCCGATGACCTGCTGAAATCTATTAGCGAAGATACGGAAGTACACTCGAAAGGCTTTGAACCTGTACCTGTCTCTGTACTAGCTCTTATGAACCTGATTACTGAGAAGTTCCCTCACCTTTACAAAATGAAGGTACCTGATATAGGTTCTGATTCTGGTTCTGAAATGGTAACGAATCCCCAGGATGTTATAAATGAGTTGGATACTATTTTGGGCAGAATTTTTGACACTCACCTGGATGACAAGCAAAAGGCTCTGGATAAATTTGTAGAGGCGCATACCAAATATGGGCAAAAGGACAGTGAAGGTGCTCTAAAGTCAATCCATGACTCTCTTGATATAATACTGAGTATCATAAATACTCAAGAGACAAGTAGTAGTGGTTCTGCAGCAAAGCCTCTGCAGCAGGTTCAGGCACTGCCTTCTGATAAGGAAGACAAGGAAGATCCTGAAGTCGCCAGGCTCAAGGAGGAGAATGAGAAGCTGAAGGCTGAAAAGGAAGCCGAGATACAGAAGCTCAAGGACGATCTTGCAAAGTGTGCTGAAAAGGACAGTGATATCGCTAAGCTCACTGGAGAACGCGATGGCTATACTGAGAAGTCAAAGGCATGTGAAGAAAATGTTGCACGGTTGACAAAGGAGGTCGCTGACTTAACTGCAGAAAGAGATCGTCTGCAGGCCGAGTTGACTGCATGTAAAGAGAAGGCACCTGACTCATCCGAGGCCGACGAGCTTCAAGGCCAAGTATCCAATGTAAATGCCAAGCTAACCAAGCTTCAAAGCGAATTGGATTCCGAAAAGGCCGCCTCTAAGAAATGCAGCGATGATCTAGCTGCATCCGAAGCGGCATTGGCATCCGAGCGGGAGGCGCGCGCAAAGGAGAAGGCTGAATATGATGGTCGGCTGGCGGCCCTGCAGACTGAGTTAGATAAGTGTAATCAAGATAAAACGTCCAAGGATGAGACAATCAAGGAGCTCAATATAAGGAGAGAAGTTATCGAGAAGGAGTTGGTAGTCCTTAGAAGCAAAGTCGTACAATCCGAACATGACCAGTCTCGTATTGCCGAGTTGGAACAAGCTCTGGCAAAGCTCCAGGCTGAATACAATGACTGCACTAAAGAAAATGCCACCCTGAAGCAAAGGTTGGCACAGAAGGATAGCGAAATACAGACACTCAATACTGCTAAGGAGACAGTAGAATCTCAATTAAAGGTACTTCAGGCTGGTGCCACACAGAACGAGGCCGATAAAAAGCTTATCGCTGAGTTACAGCAGCAAATACAGGATTTAAATGCGCGCCTGGCTGCCTGTGAAGCCGAAAAGGGTCAATTGAAGATGCAGTTAGAGGAAAGGATACATGAGCTGACAACTAAGATATCGGCCTTGGAAGCATCTCTTGCAGCGGCTACAGCACTGAATCGCGAAAGGACGGTAATTATTGATCAATTACGCAGGGAACTAACTGAAGTAATAAGTCAAAAGGAAATGATAGAAACACGGCATACTACTGACCAGGCTGAAAAGGATCAGCTTGAGAAAAAGATTGGCGAACTAAATCAGAAGATCGCCGAATTGACTGCCGCACTTGCTGCAGCCAGCGTGACTGGAAAGGAGAAGGATACCCAGATTGAATCGCTGCATAAACTACTGGCTGAAGCGACTTCTGCGAAGAATACCTTGGAGACCCAGTATAAGAATGAGCTTTCTAAGAGGGATAGCGATATTACCATATTGAAGTCCAAGATTTCCCAGCTGACAACACGTATTACTACCTTGGAGAAGGAGATCCAGGAGCGTGATATTCATATCAGGGAAATAGAGACGCATGTACAGTCTTTACAGGCTGAGCTAACGAAGACGATAACAGAAAATGAATCTGGTAGTATGACTGATAAGACGGTGATCAGCAAGTTGGAAAAACAGCTTGCGGATCTCAGGGATCAATTGAAAAAGGCTAATAAAGATAAGGCTGACTTTACAAGTCAGCTTGATAAGCTGAGAGAACTGCATGCAGCTGACGAGAAGCGCATTAGTGAACTAGAGGCTGAAATAGAACGTCTTCATACCGAGTACATCACATTAAATACAGAGGCCGGTAATCACATCAAGGATCTTGAGGAACAACTTGAATCAGTGAATGGAAGTAGTGAGGAGGAGATTACAAGGCTGAAGGGTGAGCTAGCTAAACTAAAATCTGAGTTGGATTCATCCAAGCAGAATACTCGTACACTAGATGGCGAACTACACAAGCAGAAGGGTATTAACCAAAAACTCCAGGAAGAAATACAGAGACAGAAGGCTGACTATGAGAAACGGAATAAGGAACTGGCGGCTCTCGTGAGTGATCTTGAAGGGAAGTTGAAGGATGCTAAGGTATCTCTTGAAAATCTGAGGACTACAGGAAGCCAGGGAGAGGAAGCATTGAATAATAAGATCCGAAGCCTAGAGGCTAAGATTGCCGCTTTGCAAAAGGATTCTGCTACGATGGCACAGAGCTCTAAGGATTGTGACAAGCGTATAGAAGAGCTGGAAGCGCGTCATAGGGAGGATATCAAGGTGGCAGTGGATGCTATTAAGGGAGTAATGATGACCATGGTATCCCCCCTGACGAATATGAACCCTGACCTCGGAAATACAGGAGATGTCATTAGCTCCATTCAGGCAGTGGGTGGTGTTACTAATTTGCCTGGTTTACAGGACAGAATGAAGGGTGCAATTGGTAAGCTGAATGCATACTTGTCTGATGTGAACTCCAACTACAATAGCTGGAAGGCCGAGTTTGAGAAGAAGCCAGAGGTGCCAAGGGCAATACCACCCACATATGTACCAGAGGTGCCAAGGGTACAAGAGCTACAAAGGCCTGTTTATAATCCTGCACCTCTTGCACCAAGGGCTACAGGAGACAATCCAACTGCCATGATAACGAATAGGGGATTCTATATTCTGTATATTAGTGATCCTAAATCCAAGGTTAAGGCTAAGGGTACTGTAATAATCTCAACTGAGGTACAAGGAAGGGCTGCGTCGTCGACTGAGGCCAATATCTATAAAGCTCTCGACTCCATGCAAGACTGTTTCAAGAGTCCTGTGAAATGTAGGGCAATTGAAAATCTAGTGGCCAATATATATGATGTAAATTATCTCAAGAAATTCTGGAGCGGTCTCAAAACTCGCGGCTATATCGTTGATGTTGATGGCCCCTACCCTACAAAGGAGGTCGCCAGATCTAGAGCCGTGCAGCAGGGTGGTAAGCGCGATGTGCAGTACGGAAAGGACTCCCTGAAGTCACTGATAAAGCACCAGGAACTCTGGGAGGAGTTGAAGGATTCCTACGAGTCTTTGCCAGCGGAATATAAGAAGGTCGTACCAGAACCAGGCAGCGCGCCTGTTACCCATACTCTTGAGCCCTTCACACGATACGTTGATGAGCAGTCAGAAGATCCCGAGTCCATAAAGGAGGCACGTGAGGCTGTAGAGATGCTTGCACCTGATGACCTTGATACAATAATGGACTCCGATAATGAATCACCTGCTATGAGTCGCATCAAGCCCCATTACCAGAAGGCCCTTCCTAAAGTGAATGAGGAGTGGTTGCCTGTAATGATACGTGCAGATATTGTGTCAAAAGTCCTAGATGAGAAATTATTAGCTACTTTATAATAGCGATGGCTTCCGGTGACATTTTACCCTTAGCTTTAAAGGCGAAATACTCATTTTACAGTGCCCTTGTCTTCTTCTTAGTTGCCAATCCTGAAACCTATAAAATGACACAAATGGTATTCGGGTCTATGTTTACGACATCAAATGGGGGGTGCCCTACACCAATTGGACTTCTTCTGCACACATTCATATTTTTTCTGGTTCTTCTTGGCCTGATGCTGTTTCCTCGGGACCAGTAGTGGATTCAAGGCACTTGATATCTTGCATCAATGACTTGTTATCCCAAACTATCCCCGTACAAAACTTGCGTATTATAATTGCCTCAGCAGTTATAAAGGCACGTGTTTCATTCCAGCCGAGGCTCAGTGCAGTTGCACAGAGTCCCAGGAGTCCCTGTAGTTCGTTTACAGACCATCTAGGGTCAAGTGGTCGCTTGTGTACCTTGTACATCACGCCATTTCTGATTCCTGCAACCCACATATGTAATTTCTCTTAGTCACGTTTAGACTGATTTTTTAAAACCAGTCTAAATGTAGAAATGGAATTTCCTGCTATGCCTAATATGCGCATCATTCTTTTGGTTTCGATTGTACTTGTAACGATGATCTATATTTCATTCTTACTTCCCACTGGTGGAATGAATCGCTTAGAGAATTTCGTAGGGCTTGCACAGAGCACGAACACCTTTACACTGTATTACATGGATGGCTGCCCTCACTGCGAGTCAATCTTGCCTGAATTCCGCAAGTTCGTGGCCTCTGGACAGGTAGAAGTTAATGGTAAGAAGACCAAGATCCGCATGCTGGAACAAAGCAATCCTGAAGCTGCCCCTGAACTGGAGGCCAATAATGTAAAGGGGTTCCCTACCTTTGTTCTGAGCACGGTTGATGGTAAGAATATTGAATACTCTGGTGAGCGGACAGTGCCTGCAATCAAGGAGTTCATTGGAAAGAATGCCGTCTAGATATTTTTTTGGCAGAAGGTTTGGCTAACCATTTGACTACGGTGTTAGAACCGAGATTCATCAACATTTCCCTATCTTCCCGGCTGGCCTCGAAATTCCAGGAAGGGTAATTATCAATAGGAATTCTTATAATGTGGTGATTCCATAATTCTAAGAGATCCTGATTACGTGTATGAATTAGGCATGAGAATACCGAATTCATGAACCCCATGACATCCTCAGGATTTTTACTGGTACATTGGGCCGGGCTTGTAAAGCCAATACAGAGTGTCTGAGATATCTCAATATCTGAGAAATTCTGGAGAGGTAGGTTCCCTTGAATCCCTCCGTCTGAAAGCATGTTACCAGTTTCAGGGTCAATGAAGGGAGTGAAATAAATTGGAATGGCGGTGGTTGCACGTATGGCGTCTATAATTCTGACTTTGGGAGTTGCCTTTACTGAAAATTCCCTTGATTTCAGAGTCACCACATCAGTAGCCCAGCAACGAAAGGCAATATCTGATTTCATATCTGCAAATGTTATATTGGGGTCTATCTTTAAGACTAGGCGGAAAACACTTTCCAGGAGTTTTACAAAATTAGTTCCATCGTCAATTCCAAAAGTTTCTGGGAAAGCCAGGATTGATTCGGGTTTGAGATTTCTTACAACTCCGAATTCTATTTCTAGTAGGAGTCGTTTGATGACTTCCATTGGGGTTTTGCAGGCAATCATAAAGGCCATCCACGCACCGGCACTTACGCCACAGGCCTCCTTTAACTGGTCAAGATGCCCGAGGTCATGGAGTGTTTTTACTGCGCCGACTACTGCTGTAACTTTTATTCCTCCGCCACTGATCAAAAGTCGCCGGGGTGGTATCATTTATTTGTATTATATTTGATTTATATGTGTCTAATTGCGCATATAAGTTTATATGTGTGCGTTAGAAATGGCTGGTAACCCTAGCATGATAGGAATTCCACAACTCCATGCATCCTCGCTTTTTGATGTGAGATTAAAGAAAGATCAGGCCCGGCATAAGGCTTATAATCAGATTCTTGAACAGGCCTTGCAAAAAGTGGCATATAGTGCCATTCAGCCGAACCAGCCCACATCGGTATATTACAATGTGCCACCGTTTGTACTAGGATTACCTGCATTAGATCTGCAGGATTGTGTGGTATACATTGTACATCAGCTCAGAAACCAGGGATACGAGGTGAAATATACATATCCCAATTTACTATGGATCTCGTGGGTCCATCATGAACAGAAGTATTTTATGGAGAAGAATCCGATTGTACAGTCTATGATTCCTAAGATGGCTGTGCCTGAGAAGAGGAAAGGCACTTCTATGGTGACTATGCGGACTGCAGCGACGGGTGCACAGAATGCGGGGCAGATTTTGAGAGCGTCGGATTATACCCCCCCAGCTGGATTTGTGGAAACTATGGAACGTCCCTCGCCGTACTCTAGACCTAAGAGTTCGGTGAGCGCGAATGAGACCAAGACAGTGCGCTTTGAGAATAAGCGCGATGGACTTATTAATGTGCTGGATGAGTTATGGAAAGTGTAAGATTTCATCTTACACTAATTGGTGCCAGAGGCACCGAAGGTTTAGACGGAGTCTAAACCCAGTACTCACTTTGTGAGTGAAAGTGTAAGATTTCATCTTACACTAATTGGTGCCAGAGGCACCGAAAGCTTTAGAAGGGTCCAACGCGAGAAACTTCGAGCAGTCTATTGCCGTCTGATACGAAGGTTACGAGAACAGACTTAGTAGTAAGGAAGCTTGCTATGGCGCTGGTTAACACAAATACACCACCTGCACTTATTGCATTTATCGTGTTACCGGAACCGTTTACGATATACACAGTCACGTAGATTCCAGGAGGAATAGAAGGGAATGCATCTCTGGGCCGAGCAGGGTCACGCGCGTATAAGTTTAGTGTAGTTAAACTGGATGTAGGGATTGTAATTCCGAAAAAGTTGGCGGTGTAGACATTCATAAAGACATCCGCACCAGTTGTGGTTGTTACGTAGGGGACAAGTACTGCAGGCAGACCAGTATTGTACAGAGGTGCAGTCAACGCATTGGGCTGGGTAACCAGGGCACCCTGTCCACCGAGAGAAGGCGCTACATTACTTCCAGCCCTTCCGAGATTAAAGAAGTTAGGCAGGTTCTGGTCAAAGGGGGCGAAGGTGTTGGACGTGGGGTCAATGAAGCCGCTCAGGAAGGAAATGGGGTCGTATACGGAAACCAGGAATTTAGGGGAAGAAAGAGCTCCAACGAAGGTGTTCATGGGGTTGACATCAGGATACAGCTTGCGGCCAGTGAGGTGAAGAACGCGATTAGCAGGGCAAACAGATACAGATGCACCACTTACCAAAGAGAAGGTTCCAACTGTCTGGAAGTTGGAATTCATCGAAGTTGTGTAGGTGTAGAACTCGTTGTTGAATGCCTGTGTAGACACCACCGACTTGCTAACACCCAATGCCATATCCTTGTTTCCAACAGTGGGAGATACCTGTGTGGCCATTTATACTTAGACTTCAGGTTTTTTATGAAGAAGACCATGGAGCCTTTCAGCCACAGCCTTACCAACTTTTCTTTTAGGGTTCGTCGGGTCCACCACAAGGGCCAAATCTGCTGCCGTAGCAGACATCAGGGTTTCCAGAGTTGAATAGGATGATGCAATTAACCGCGCTAGGCCCTCACTGACCCCACGACATTGTGTAAGGAGGCCTAGCAAAAAGGTATCGGGATTATCACGACAGCTACTTTTGATATAAGACGCGGCAACCGCTGTACCTGTATTCCCAGCCAAATCAGAGCCCGAATCTGATTCACAGTTCCACGAGAACTTCCCTCCGTCCTTGACCCATTGCTCCTCAATGAGCTCTGCAATTCGCACTGTCTCCTTTACTGACGCAGTTTGCACTACAGGGATTCTGTGGTGAAACTGGAGTCGTGTGATATGCTTGAGCAGTGCAGATTCAGTTAGACGCCCATCAAGCCTATCAAGAATCCCTTCTACCACATACCCTACTGCTACCTTGTGCTGCTGAGCATAAGCTAGAAGTCGTGATCTCTGCTCAGCATAGCGACCGTCCATAATGCTGGCCTCCAAATCGGCACCAGTCTTCCTTTCAAGGATGACTCCTCCAGCTTTGAGGTCAGAACCCGATAGGTCTCCGATCCATATATCTCCCACAGGAGGTGTTAACTCCTTAACAGTGGGTGCAATTCTTAGCAGGGCTTTCTCTCTGTAGTCAAACCATATTGGCATATGTTCCCTACAGATTGAGTGTTTATATGGCTACAATCAAATAAAAAATTGAATGAGGGTACTACTAACAAAGTAGTACCCCCAATCAACCAAAATGTCTGATAACGTATGTCCAATCTGCTATGAAGATATCAACGCCAGTACTGGTAGTGTGAATCTTTCTTGCGCCCACACATTCCACTTGACTTGTATTACCACGTGGTTCACGAGACAAGATCAAGAGTCTTGCCCTTGTTGCAGGAAAGAAATGGGGGAGAAAGAGACTGTTCCTCTTGCTGAGCCTGAATCTGACGATGAAGACGAGACTCGTTCCTATGTTAGCGATGACGAGGAAGAGGTAGAGCCAGCTGGCGTATGTACAAATCGTATATACCTTAATCATCAAGAATTGACTGACCTGATAAAGATGATTTACAAACACGATGACCCAAATTATGTATACTTCCATGATTTTGAGTGGGATGATCTGGTAAACAGCTTTCATTACGCACAGAAAGAGATTGATGGACAAGTTGCCATTCGTTTCTGCCAGGATGAATTAAAAGCCCTTGTTATTCAACATTGCTATCGTAATTTAACTGTTGAAATGTGGAATGACCTTCTTAAGAAGAAGTTGGAGACAATTACACTGACCCGTGGACAATTTCTAGCACTTGAACGCAAGATGACCAAGTCGGACTACCTACTTAGTCAGTTTAGATGGCAGCTTATGCTAGCTTCTGATCTGTATATGAAAGAAGGCCCAAACTATGTAGGTGATATTCCTATCCGTTTCACATTCTTCCAACTAGCCACAACAATTCTTCATCGGACTGGTCTAGATTTAAAGTGGAACGATTGGAAGGATCTTGTTGAGACCCATGATAGACCTTTAACAGATGCCTTTCTCAGTGCATCCCTAGACTTCTCAATGCCTATTATTCTTCCTAACAGGCATGTCATTACAGATTGCGACCGCACTATTAGTCGTAGTCATTGGATGGATACGCTTCGGTTTGAGGGACTTGATGAAGGAGAGGAGATATATATCGGCGCACATGTATATCCCCCTTCCGCAACCCTCTTTGATTAGGGCCAGATACGGACGGTAGCCTTACATAGAGGACATGGTGCCTCTGTGAGATTATTGGGTAAAGTAACAACGACATAAACCTTGTTAAAGCAGCTAATACATTTTCTAAGATATGCAACTTTCATTTCTATTTTTATAGCACATAAATAATTGTCCACTTATTGTCTAGATGGATTCCTCGCTACAAGAAGATATTAAGCAAGCTGCGAAAACAGTTTTTTTACCGAATCTTGTCACAGCTCGTACAATCATAACCGGGCTCCGTGATTCTATAAATAACCCTGAGACTCCTGTAAATACAGTTGCACTGCTTCATCGTAATCTGGAAGTTACCATGAGGCAATTCGATGCAGTGCGTATGACACAGGATAGCAATAAGCTGGCTCAGTTAAATATACTGTTCATGAAATACCCTGATATTGACAAGGCTCAAATACAGACTTTCTTTGAAGTTGCTTTGTCTGAATTGGATAAATAGACTTCACTTACGTACCATCACTAGCAGCTTATCATTATTCCACCCTGGAGAATATCTATCCTTATGATCACAGACTATGAACGTGGAAAATGATATCAAGTCCTTGACTTCAGCCATCGCAGCAATATAGGGTTCATGATCTTGATCTCTAAATACATCTTCAATTATCAGGAGACCACCCTGTTTCAACTTATTCATACAGGTTTTAATGGTTACAGCCTGTTGTTCAACATTATGAAGGGCGTCGTCTATAATTACATCAAAGAGCTCACCATCACTCATGTATTTTTGGAAACCCAGTTCTACTGAGTCGGCCTTCGTTGCATCCATATGGTCTAGATATACTCCAGGCAAATTCATGGCCTTGATTTCAGCCATAGCATTCATATCTATGTCAAACCCGTAGATACGAGCACGACTGAAAAAGAGTCGCCAGGCCACAATAGACGCCCCGCGGAAAATGCCGATTTCCGCGAATTTGATTGGCTTATTACGTAATGGCTCAAAAAATAATGAGTAGGGTGTCGTGTAGGGATGCCTATGACCACCATTTTTAGTAAAAGGGCTCTTATCAGTACCAGTTTGTGAGCAAAAATTACAGAGATCCGTACGACAGTCTGTACTATCTAGAATGATAAGGTTATCCATCTAGATAGTAATCTTGTAATCAAAGTTTAAACCTTAATCGTGAGGTTGCCCGACCCAATCAGTTATATTGTACGTGGGTGCAAACATTCTTTCAAGCCCAGGTGTCCACTTGGTATAGTCGGCTCTGTCAGATCTTGTTGCAGTAGTGGGCTCGTAGAAGGGATCCAGGCCTGCTGCAGTCTCGGTTGCGACGGGAGGCACGTCAATAATTGCCTCTCCTGCAGCAGGATTAGCAGTAGAAAAGGAGGGGGCATTAGATAAGTCATCCTCGTATTCAATCTTGGCCTTTGCACTTCTAGTACGGACTACTTCAAATACATTCCCTTCCTTTCTTACAACTGTGGGAATGAGTCCCTTGGGCTTGTATATTTTTTCAATGAGAGTCTGGGCATCGTCAATATCGTAGGTAGTAAGATCGTTAGCTTTTTTAGGTGCATACTTCTGAAGGATTTCTCGTTCTTGCTTTTCCATTCCTATCGTGTCGGGAGGTGTCAAATTACCGGCACCGATAGCTTGATATGGCTTGTTCAGTTCATCAGATGATGATGGGGATGAGAAGCCTTCAATATATTTAGCCTGGCCAGATTGAAATTTACTGGAATTAGGGGGCTGGTTGGACCAATCAAGAGGAAATCTCCTCGTCATTTGATTAATCTGTGTCTGTGATAACTGCTTGTCTCCTTCGCTATCAAAGACTGCCTCTAATTCATACTGGTCCAGTTTATTGATTGGTTCAGTGGTGTAAGGGTACATCGTTGTATCTTTGGATGTATCAAGAACAACTGTATCCTTGAAGCCTTGCATCACTTGGAGCTTACCTTCTTTTACATAAGTGAAATGATAGACAATAAGCCCTGCAAAAACTACCACTACTATATATGTCCACCTAGGAATATTGACCTTCATACTATAATTACTAGATATAACTTATCTTGTCTAAATAGATGGGATATTCACGGACTGCAAGGACAACACAAAGAAAGGGCCGTACACCCAAAAAAAGCAAGGGAAAAGTATTAGATGTCCGGTCGGATGACCATTTGGAACATTTTGAAAACCTTATGGTGAATGGGCCACTTACTTTGGTATTTGTTCGCTTGGAGGGATGTGGTCCGTGTGAGCGATTCAAGAAGGATGTTTGGTCTCCCTTGAGCGAACTGAAGAAGAAGGGGATGAACATGGCTATGATTGAATCAAATATGGTTCCTAAGACTAGCTTGTCCAGTGTTCCTACAAAGTCTTATCCCACTCTTCTTCTCGTTGGAAAAGATAAGAAGCCTGCAACCTTTGTTGATGAAGATGGGCAGCCTACAAATTCTATGCCTCGTAAGAATACTTTAGAAGAGGATAAGGAGACGTTGACTGCCTTGATCAGGAGCCCTAATATGCACCCTTTGGCTGAAAACACGACACTTTCTGGACCTAAAATTCCTAATTCTAGCAGTGTTATTCCTAATGTAACACCTTTGACAGCTGCTCACATGGACGAAATCAGCCAAACGAGCCCTACTGCAAAACCTAATACCCCTGAAAGTCGTGAAGGTGAAATTGAAGTGAGTCGTACAATCCAGAACGTGCCTCTCAGGAATAATATTTCTCGTAAGAAAATGCGATCAATTCCTGCATCTCCCTATGGCTTGGATGACGATGGAGAAATCCCTTCCATTGTCAAATCAAAGCATTCAAATAAGCGGAAGAATGAGACTGCTAAGCGTGTCCCTAACGTGGCCTCTGATCTGCTTGCATCACAGAGTGGGTCAAGGTCTGGCTCAGCTGCCGTTTTATCCAGGGAAACTGAGAGATTACAACCCCCTAGACAGTTGGGTGGAAAGCTGTTGAATGCAATTCGTGAGCACACGAAGTCATTGGATACTGTTCTTAAAATGAGAAACCGTACGGTATCTAGAAAGAATCGCAGGTAAATAAAAGTAAAGCCGCCCTAAAAATTGGGCCCTGGTTTCATATACTGTATGGTACAATATGAAGCCGACATTCCACATCTTAGATGCAATCTCACGTGATCAGATTAAGACGATCACGCGAGAAACTGAGGATGAGCAAATCATTGAGCTAGACTTTGAGGAAGAAGATGAGGGCTTTTCAGAGCTCCCTAAAACAGCGTCTAAGCAGGATAGGGGTGTTGTGATCCACCTATTTGGCATGACTGCAGAGGGCCAATCACTTCGCTGCGATGTTGAGGGATTCAGACCCTACTTCTATGTAAAGGTCTCGCCAACCATTAACACTCTTACCTTCGCTTCCGATATCAAGAATCAGACCAAGAAGACTATTAGCGTGTACAACAAGGAGTTGAAGGAGAAGGAAGACGTAGAGATTGACACGCTCGTTTCCTTGCAGCTAGAGAAGGTAACTCGTAAAGAGCTATTTGGCTTTACTGCAGGCGAAAGCTTCAACTTCCTGAAGCTCTCGGTTGGAAGCTTGGCTGAGTTTCGAATTCTCAAGGGTGTCTTCTTGAACAACTATCAGGAGCCAATCTACGAGCTCGCAGGTGCATCCCAACCCCTGCAAGTCTACGAGTCAGGCCTCGACCCCATTCTCAGATTCTTCCACTTGCGTGATATCAAGACCTGTGGGTGGGTGTCAATCAAGAGTGGCTTTGATTCCCTTGACGAGGAGAGTGGTATTCGTGTGATTACCTGTAAGTGGTCCGATGTCCTTCCGGTTACGAATCCTCCCAAACCTACTGCCCCCTTCAAGACGCTCTTTTGGGATATAGAGTGCTACAGTAAGTCTGGCGCATTCCCGGTAGCCAATCCACCCCATACAAAGGGCGTTGATAAGGGTGATCCAATTATTCAGATTGGGTGCATCTTGAAAGATTCCGACGGTAAGGTGTCAAAGACTATATTCGTACTTGACTCCTGTGACAAGATTGATGGCATTGAGGTGTTCTGGTATAAGACTGAGCAGGAAATGCTGGAGGGCTGGTTGAAGTGGCTGGTAGAAATTAACCCGGATGTTTGGGTTGGCTACAACATCTTTGGTTTTGATGAACGCTATGTCTGGGATCGCCTGACTGCACTGAAGCTACTGTACCCATCAAAGCCTACATGTGAAATGGTTCAGAGGTTGAGCCGCCTGTTCAAGCATGGAGGCGAGGTGAGGCTCAGTGAGAAGCGCTTGGCGTCTTCGGCAATGGGTGATAACTTCCTTTATACACTCAGTCTACAGGGTCGCTTGCAGATTGATCTGTTCCACGTGGTGAAGCGTGGCTATGCGTTGCCATCCTATTCTCTGGATAACGTGATCAAACACTTCATGTCCGGTAAGCTCAAGAAAATTACAAAGGAGGAGGACGGATCATGGAAAGTCCAGACCAGTGCAACTGGAAATGCCAAAGTGGGGAGGGCAATTGTTCTCATGGACGAGACTGGAGACGAGTTGACTGATAAGCTGCCAATCTTGGAGGTTGGCCAAGGATTCCTGCGAGTCCAGCCTTCGGAGGTGGATTCAGAGTTGGATACGGATTTCGCGGTCAAGTGGGTTATTGTCAAGGATGACGTCAGTCCTGCAGATATATTCAGACTTCACCAGGGCACATCGGAGGACAGGGCAATTATAGCTTCATACTGCATTCAGGATTGCGAGTTGACGATGGAGCTATACAATAAGTTGGAGACCTTCAACAATGCAATGTCTATGGCGAATGTTTGCTCGGTTCCCATTACTATGATCTTCACTCGTGGTCAGGGTGTGAAGATTGAGTCGCTCATCTTCAAGGCGTGCCATTATGCCGGTCTGAACATCCTGACACTGACATCTCCGCCATTCAATGCACCGGAGACTCCTCGGGTTGATATGAATGGAAATGAAATTGCAGACGAGGCCCAGGATTCCTATGAGGGTGCCATTGTCTTGGATCCCAACCCGGGATTCTATACACAGTCGCCTATTGGGGTCTGTGACTTTGCCTCTCTGTATCCTTCAACCATTGAGTCAGAGAATATCAGCTATGACTCACTGCTCTGGGTGAAGGACTACTCACTTGATGGAAAGGAGCTGAAGACTGCATGGACATTTGATGAGAAGAAGATTGATCACTATCAAAAGGCTGGTGAGGCTATGGGCTGCAGGTGGATTGACATCTCCTTTGATATCTGGAAGCCCGATCCAGAGGACACTCGCAAGCAACCCAAGAAGATCAAGACGGGGATTCGTGTGTGCCGGTATGCTCAGTATGCAGATGGCACTAAATCGGCATTGCCCAATATCGTACATAACTTGCTGGCGGCGAGGGCAGCTAAGAGGGCAGAGATCAAAACTGAGTCAGATCCTTTCAGGAAGGCGCTGCTTGATGCTGAGCAGCTGGCCTACAAGTTGACTGCGAACTCGCTGTATGGTCAGTTGGGTTCTGGGGTATTCAAGGTGCGCCTGCAGCACTTGGCTGCTTCGGTTACGGCATATGGCAGGAAGCAGATCATATTTGCCAAAGCTGCGATTGAGAAGTTTTATGGGCCAATGGCGAATGACCCCAGGTGTTCTGCACATGTGGTCTATGGTGATACGGATTCTCTGTTTGTGGAGATCAACCCTAGGAATCCCGAGACTGGAGAGAGGTTGCAGGGTCGTGAGGCAATCCAGGCGACCATTGATATTACGACCGAGGCGGGTCACTTCATTACGAAGGCTCTAAAGAAGCCTCATGACTTTGAGTTTGATAAGGCATTCTATCCATTTATTATCTTTAGTAAAAAGCGCTATGTAGGTAACATGTATGAAGAGAATGCCGACGACTACGTGCAGAAGTCTATGGGTATTGCGACAAAACGCCGAGACTATGCTCCCATTGTCAAGACAATCTATGGTGGGGCAATCAAGATTCTCCTGACTGAGCGTGATGTACCTGCAGCTGCTGCGTTCGTAAAGAAGTGGGTGACAGATATGATGGATAACAAGGTAAGTCTCAATCAGCTTACGTTGACTAAGAGTTTGCGTTCGGAATATAAGACCCCGACACCACCAGCGCACAAGGCTCTGGCTATGAGAATCACTGCAAGGGATCCAGGTAATGCCCCTGCATCGGGTGACAGACTTTCCTTCGTGTATTTCAAGCAGCCCGCAGGGTTCAAGGGGACCCAGGGAGATCGCGTGGAGACGCCGGCCTTTATGAAGGCGAACAACTTGAAGCCTGACCCAGAGTACTATATTGACCACCAGCTCAAGAATCCAGTTGGCCAACTCTTCAGCATCTTGGTTGACAAGCTGCCAGATGCAAGGCCTCCTCCCCAGGGATGGTCGGCGGATCCTGACATGCAGGTGGCAGAGAGAGAGCTGTATGCGCAGGATTACTTGTTCAAGTCGGCTACAATGGTGAAAAGGCCAGGGACTTTGAATGCAATGTGGGGTATCAAGATGGATACTACGAAGGCGCCGGTTGCACAGTCAATCGTGAGGAGGTCTCCACGTGTGGTTGCAATGGGAAAGAACCAGTCACGAATGGATACCTTTATGGAGGATCGGTTGTTGGTTGCGGAGATAAAGAAGGAGAAATCAAAGAGGACTAAGAAATAGGGATAAATGGAACACGAGGTTGAAATTTTATGCACACCATCACACCAGGCTAAGGCTGTGATAGAAGGATGGGAGGAAGAAGATTTTTATTATACTGTAATGAAGAAATCGGTTGCAGGCCATATGAATAGGTTGGCTCGTGTGTACCCTTACATTGGATCGGGCGAATCTTGTGATAAAAGGTTTTTACTTAAGACCCGTGTGCCTATTGACGGGCCTTTGCATATTGTTTACTTGGATGGCCGTTCTGATGCGGGCTTGCCTCATACTAGAGGTAAGCACGGTATCGCGTTACCTGTATTTTTACTGTGGAATCCGAGACAGTCTACGTTAGAGCACGAGGTAGTACATTTATCCCAGAAACAGTACAAGAGTAAGTGGTGGGCCTTTTATAGGAAGCACTGGGACTTCAGAGAGGCTAGTGCAGCCGAGTTCATGAGTATTCCTGTAAAATGGAGGGACAGAAGGAGAATAAATCCAGATACTCTGGGTAATCCTTATACGGTTTGGTCAAACCGATTCATCCCACTTTCAGTTTTTATAAATGAAATGTCTCCCAAATTAACCGCTTGTAAACGTGGATTTTGGGATCTTAAGATGTCACAGTGGACATGGGAGCCCCCCTCCGGATGGGTAGACTTATTTGGTTCTGGCTTTAATGATGAACATCCGAATGAAATTGCTGCACATTGGCTGGATGGGTCTGCTGGTGAGGATAAGAAGTATCAAATTTTAATATAAGATTTGTTTAGAAGGCAGAGTATGTCTAATTCGCCTAGTTCAATAGCTACTAATGATCTAAGGAATTCTACTGTTGTATCCTCCCTAAATGAGAAATTAAATGGCAGTACAAGCGACGATAATGACGTGATAGACGTAATTTTGGAAACGTATAAGAAGAACCTCAAGTTACTAGTTGAAAAGACAGGTGAAACGGACTTCTTGAACCAAATTGAAGTGCATCGTGAATATTTCGCTAAGGTCTACTGTATTGCAAATATGGCCTTGAATGGTGGAGAACACAAGAAATTGGATAAGATCAAGGATAAGTTGGATGAATATAAGGGTGTAAAAGATATAAGTGTGTTTAACGAAAAGACTAAGGAACTCTATGATTTGTATGTGGAAAAGGGCTCAAATGATGTGGCTCTTTACTACAGACTCGTGAAACTTGATTCCCTACTTGAGGTTTTGGAGGAGTTTGCCCTCTACGAGGTTGACAAGAATCATATCAAGTTGGATCATTTGAATGCAGATCTCTCTCATATTAAGACACTGAAGGCTGTATATGGCTCTGAGAAAATGGATACCTCGCTGGCATTTTATCCCCAGTCTGTCTACATGAACTACTTGATGTGCTTTATGGCAGAGATGGATCTGTTTGCTATGGTTCCTAAGAGTACGGTTGATTCAGGTACTGATTCTGGTGCTACTGCTGGCAAGGTTGTAGCTACTGAAGATGAATCATCAGCTGAAGCGGGTGCTGGTGCTGGTGCTGATGCTGGTGCTGGTGCTGGTGCTGATGCTGATGCAGCTACTGATGCTGATGCAGCTACTGATGCTGATGCAGCTACTGGCAATCCAGCTACTGGCAATGCAGCTACTGGCAATGCAGCTACTAATACTGGTACTGGAGGTACTGGTACTGGAGGTACTGGTACTGGCGCTACTGACGCAGGTACTGGTACTGGAGGTACTGGTACTGGCGCTACTGACGCAGGTACTGGAACCGCTACTACTAGAGCAGCGGATGCGGGTACAGCTACCGGTGCGGCTGCAGCAGATGCATCTACTGGTACCACGGGTAAAAAGGAGGAAGAAAAAAATAAGGCTGGTGAAAAGGCCACTGGTGAAAAGGCCACAGGCGAAAAGTCCACTAGTGAAAAGGCCACAGGCGAAAAGTCCACTAGTGAAAAGTCCACTAGTGAAAAGGCCACTGGTGAAAAAGGCACAGATGACCATAATTGCCCTAAGGGCAAGGTCTGGAATGAGGAAAAGGGTCAATGCGTTTGGCCCAAGGTAAATACTACTCTCAAATTCCGAGGAGCTAAGGCCTCAGGCTCAACGGCATCTGCAGCTTCAGGTCAGCAACTTGGCGGCACTAGGAGGCGCCCTCGTAAATTTTTACTATAAACTAATCTGACACTATATTGTAGATTGGCTTCATACGAAAATGTATGATGCCAGTGAAATCGGATTAGATTGGAGAGGCACACTTGAAACAATATCGCGACTGCCTACATGCAAATGTGCCTCCATTATTTCCCAAAACCGCCTTATAGAACATACCGGCAAACTCCGTGCATTAATGCGTATGGAAGAAACGGTTGTAGATTCTACCATGGGCAAATTAGTTTGGGCAAAGCGTTTAACATCACAAGATAACATATACATAGACTGCCTTGCAAAGAAATCATCTTCACAAGCACATTCTAAGCAAGAAGCTGTCATCCAATGGTTATGTTATAAAACACTAGAGGGTGTTGGGTGGTCAGATCACTGCCCCGCCATATTAGATGTATTTAACTACTCTAATGCGATATGGTTTTCAATGGAACCGATATACAAAGCTCCAGTAATGGATGTTTATCTTAAGAAAATTAGCACATGGCGAATCAAGCATTCAGCGAATGGTCCGCAACTCTTAGCAATACTGTGTCAAGTGGCAGCATCTTGTCTCGTGTTAGAGAGTGTAATAGGATTCAATCATCGGGATCTGAAACCTGATAATATACTGGTTAAGGCTAGAACTACAAAGACTCACACTCTCACATTCAATTCACGTACAATAATTATTGCAGAATCTCCAACTGCAGTGTTAGTAGACTTTGGATTCGCTTGTCTTGGCCCTGGAAAACGGCCTTGGATACAGGCGGGTGATGATGTACTACCACCGTTTGATGCATGCCCTAGAGTAGGGCGTGACTTATTTATGCTCGTTACTTTCCTACTGTGGAGAAAGGATATACAGGAAAGCCTGACTGACGAATATATTGAGTTTCTAAAATCATCTCTGCATATGACAACGGAGAGATGGTCGCAATTCGTACATTTGAATTACAATCCAAAGGACTGGATATATTCAATGGTGACTGATTTTGGGTTTCAATGTCCCGCAATGGATCCTATGACCTGGCTTGAATCTTGTTCGGTTAAATTTCCAGAAGTTGTATCAATTCGTGCTGTCTAACCTAACCCTTAAACCAGACACGCACACGCTCCTTTAACTCCATCTTATATGATGCCCACCACATCAAGAGGCTCATACGATACTGATTCATTTGTTCAGGGTTTTTCATTAGTTCAGTTAATATTCCAGGGACATATTGCCAGCCTTCTACGATTATAAATGGGAATTTCTTAGTAAACATTATTTCCATCCATGTATCAAGGTCTTTAGAACCAATTAGAATGGGTATACATCCGCATTCTAGAGCTTCATAAAAGCGAAAGGTCTCCACGTTTTGCCCAGGGGGGCAGGGTACAAACTTACTGTTTAACATCAAGCAGATATATTCATCACTCTGTAGCTGCCCTGGATCATTCCAGTCACTGAACCATTTCACGTAATGGGGCTTTATGACATTTAGGATTTCCATGCTACTAGAACGCCCCTTCCAATCTGTACCTGCAAATGACCATATTTGTTCTCTGAATGGGAGCTCGGGTGTGGATAGATGGGGTACATCACGATTGCCTTTGAATTGCCAATGGTACCCTAAGGGGACTACGATAATCTTCGGGTCGACAGGCAAGTCATCACGACTATAGAAGCGCATTACTCCTGTTACCTCTGGCCAACTATAGAAGTCGATTGGGTCCGAACCGAATTCATCAGATAAGTGAATAATCTTGAATTTATAGCCTGCAGCCCTCAGCGTATTTAGCCATACTCGTTGTTCAGTCCACTTAGGTTTTATCAGCAGAAGCACAATATTATCATAGTCTTTCAGGTCTGCGTCTATAGATACGCGTTCAATCAGAAAGTCGGTTTGAAAGAGATCTTGTAGCCACTTTGACTCATAGAGTGTAGATGACGATAGATTGCATATGTCTAAACTTATAAATCTAGTACCGGTTCGCTTTGGCAATGGCACCTCTGGCACCTCTGGCACCTTAGGCACCTTAGGCACTAGAGTCTTCTGAACCTGCGCATCCACTTCAGCTATAGTTTTGTTAATGTGCAAGTCATATAGCTTTTCTGACTCTGCTTGTATTTCTTCAGCCAAAAAACGTTCATCATTGTTCCATAAGTCACTGTCAAAGGAGTCAATACGATTGAAGTTATTGAATTCTGCAGATTTGTAGGCTGGATCATCATCCTGAGATGCACCTGCCACCAGGGGGTCCAGCACATATAAGTTCATGTGATCTACCCTATTACAAATCATATGATCTGCACTGGTCCAGTAGCCATCTCTCTCCATAATGCTGTCGAGAATCTTCTTAGCCCCACTCCTAGATAATACATATGCATAGGCACAGAAATGGAAGTAGGTAGTGGGTTCTCTTTGACCGAAAATACGATTAGGAACGACTTTTGCAAGGCAGGGCCCTACTCTCTCAAGGCTATTTACAAAGGCCTCTCGGTTTGGAGGCAGGATACCACCCAGATAGACACAGTCCCAGCCTTCAGGTAGAGACGCATATGCAGTCCTCCACGCATCCTGCCATCCAGGTACTAAGCGCGCATCATCCTCCATAATTAAATACGACTGAATTTCTGGAGGCTCAGACATAAGGAGGTTCCAGATTTTCATATGACTCAAAGCACAACCCATGACGGCCTTTTTCCATAAGAAATCATTTGGCTTGAAGAGTCGTGCCAAGTAGGGCGTTAGTTCAAGCTTGCGACCATCGTATGCAGGTAGCCGACGGACATTTCCTCTAAAATACGAGTGGCAATCCAAGAAATTCTTCTTCCTATCATCACGACGGTCCAGATTAATGAAAAACCCATCATCAATACCGTCGAGTTTGAGAAAGGGTATATGACTCTTGAAATTACCACGGTGCACGTAGATACACTGGCCGCTGTGAAATGTGGTACGAGCGGATTCGTGACCATAGACCTTTTCAAGTGGAAACGTGGGGACCTTTTCCCTCAGCCCAACTATACTAAGAATACTCTGATCGTGGCGGTGGCCAAATGGCTTGCCGTCGGGTCCAATACCGGTCCATTTATCCCCCACGATGATATCGGGTTCCTGTGCCATTTTATACGATGTGGTGAAGACTTTCATAGGGAGTGGATGACCAGCTACAAACATACATCCACCAGCCCAAATTTGATGTGCGGCCTTCTCCTCTTCAGTGACCTTCATTATGTCACAGAAGGTCTCGTTACACCAGTGCCGATTTATTTGTGTAGAGTCTTCGAGAAAGGTTAGTCCAGATGCCCGTACTTTATTCATCCACTCAGTAGGCCAGCGGAGTGTTACAGAGCCTGAATCTGTGTAGTAAATAGTGCGACCCTTGAACCGTTCGTCGTTTACTATCTGGTTGAATATCCAGATTTTCCAGGCGAAATGTTTGGCGTCCCAGAAGTCAGGGAAACCGCTGGGAGTTTCAGTGGGGAATCTGATGAATTCAACTTCTTTATACTTGTCTTTTGTGAGTGCCAGGCTGGAATCCGATACGTCGGACCCTACATAGACACGTGCTGGCATATTATGGACCTTCATGGCATTTAACCACATGAGAAGAGATGGCCAGAATCGTTGGGTTGCACATGTTACACATAATGGCATATCTTGCGACAGGGCTATCATAGGTTGTACTTGCAACGCCGTGGTTGAAGGTAATCTTGCAGGCTCTCTCTGAGCGCGTAGAGAAATGGCTTCATCGGTTGTCTTTGCACCCAGGAATGGGGGGATTTTACTTGATATGGGTTCATTACCAGATATCACAAGGAATCTCCTTACCATCTCAGAGAATGTTCGGCGAACTAGATCTCTGGAATATGTTGAGAGTGCAGGGACTGATGCAAGTTCACGCCACTTCTCAGGATTTGTCTCAACTTCGTCTACTAGACGTATCAAGTCCTCTTCAGACCTACAGCCATTTGCATTCAGGAAGCCCTTTTCATTAAAGTCTCGAGATACCTTCGAGTCCCCCCAATAAATTGGCACACACCCTGCAGCTTTAGCGTGGAGGATTTTCTCAGTAGTATAACCAGGCGTTGCCGCATTCTCATAGGTTATACAGAACCGGTAATCCTTCAAGAATACATGCTTCTTTAGCTCACCCCCCCCACCCCCTTCTCCAGCAAATATTAGATTGCCGACATTATTAAAAAGCCTTCCAGCACTATCAACAGGTTTATATTTATTGAGAGCCTTGAATGCATCATTGCGTACATGATTCTTGGGATTTGTTACAACGAACGCGCAGAATTTATTGCGAATATCGTAGTCATCCACGACTTTCGTGCAGGTATCTATTGGAAGTGGGATTGGATTCAAAATCTTAGTTGAGTCTGCACCAAACCAATCTATCTCAAACATCCAAAGGGGCATACGTAAGTAGGAGTCATCAGATATTTCAGGTAACTTATAGCCGATATTCAGCTTGACTGATGGGTCATTGATTGGACCTGTATTTTCCCCAGTGAAATGGACCTTTGGCCATGCAGAAGGCAGTGACTTCCAATCTTCTCCAAATGGTCCGAACACGACGATATTAGGTACAGTAGAGCCAATGGTCTGCCTAGAATGCCCTATTACCTTAGTTGACTGAGACTTAAGAGCATTGTCAAGTGCTAGTGTGAACATATTGTAGGATTCATTGAATTGTTCCCACATATCAGTAAAGAGTACATTGAAAACGGGCATATCAGAATTACTGGTGAGTACAGGTACAGAAGCTACTATTTTAGGAGCTGCAACAGCTGCAGGGCTATGCTTCATAACACCTAGAATTGCAGAACTCCATTCCTGTATCTTGGCCAGGGGGTAAAATCGGTTAACAATGGCCTTACGAAGTTCTGTCAACCCTTGTAGACTACTTGAATATGGCAGAGTTCCAACATCAGAAATTATACTATTCAATATGCTCGCGGCATCAGATACATTGTTACTGGAATAATAGGTCTTTTCAAGTCCATTACCCAGACCTTGCAGTACGGTACTATTATGTACTAAAGGGATACCAACCCATGCAGCCTCCAAATTAGCAGCCTTGAGTGGGATGAATCGGCTGTGACTTAAGATTACTGAGTGGGGGTCATGCACCCAGTCAATAATTCGCTGCCGCCCAATCAAATTATAGCTGATATCAGGGAGAGATGCGTGTTTCAGTACATTCTCTTTGAAGAACTTGACCTCCTTCAGGATATCCATGTTATGAAATGTGATACGACTTAGATTAGGCTTCTGTTTGAGAAAGGCTTGTCTAATAATAACCATAGGTAGTGTACAAGATGAACAACTGGAGTTATTGGTTTCTGCAACGTGAATACTCCAAGGTTCATTCTTAGATATGACTTCGTAAGCCTGAGACCAAACGGGGCTCTTTGTACTCGCACGATGATGCTCGACTATATCGGGAGTCCAAATCCATGGAACTGTAACAATGGGAATACGAGGGTACAGGGTCTCCAGATATATTATATCATCTTTATTCGTGAAAATATCTGCAACCCAAATGCTAGATATTCCTTCTAAATTCCTGCCATCGGGTCGATTTATATAGACAATTGATTCAATATCGCTAAAAAGGCTGGGTTTACGATTGTACCATACAGAGCGACGTGTAATACTCTTTCGTTGTTCAGGTGTCAATAAAAATGTAATCTCAACAACCAGGTCTAGAATCTCGCCGGATTTAACAAAGTCATCTAATAATACGGTTTTAGGACTTTCCTCTCGAAGAGAATGTACGTCATCCCACCATACGGAACCCTCTTGCTTATGCAAAAAAATGACCTCAGCATTCATTTGTTTCAAGATTTTGGCCACTGATAAACAGGCATTTGCATGACCTGCACTAAACATTGAAAAACGAAGGTCCGTAGTTATACCTACTTTCATTCTTCTTACTGCATGTGTTTCGGATGATGGGTTTAGACCGCAGATATGCGATTAAGATCCTTTTTAAAGTTACTGTCTATTTCTAAATTCTTGACAAGTGGGAGAATACATAATACAGAAATCTCAGAAGTGGGTTTGGGTGATCTTAAGAATATGAGGTCAGAAATAGTTTTTGGCCAGACCTTATAGATTATAGACTCCTTAGAGAACTTCTCAAGAAAAGACATAATCCACTCTAGGTCTTTGAAGCTATATTGAAGTACCATATACCCAGTTAGATTTATTGGCTTTGTTGGTTTAAGATTGTCTATAATACCCCACACAATCTCATACCTAGGCTCTATATCAAATATTTCTTCAATGGTTTCACGTACTGCGGTATATTCGTAGGTCTCACACTCAAGTCTTTTTCCACCGAATCCACTTATATATGCCGCATCCTTATTTGGCTGAAACCCTGCAAGAACATGTGTTCCATCGGTAAATGCACATCCTGCTGCATAATATGAGTCTATAATTGGTTTTACCACTTCTTTTTTCTTGAATAGATAGTCGATTACCTGCATACTATACTATACTATACTATACTATACATATAGAATCTTTACATCTCCAGTGTCATATAATCTCTATAGATCTTTTCATAATCGTCACTTCCTAAATGAAAGAATGTCCACCATTGATGGAATCCCACAGGGTCTTCATATAAACATGATTCACAGAACAATTTAACTGCAACTTCAAACGGGGCTGTATTAAATCCAAGTAGCTTCATACTAGAATCGGCATATACATCTTGTGCGGGTAATAGCCCAGTATGTGCAGTGCATACACGTATCATAACTGATTTCTTACGAAATGATAGCCCGCCACCCTGGGTAGAATTATCCCAGCTATAGGGTGCAGCAATATAATCATATTCTAATATGGAATCGGGTAGAGGCTTTCGTAGATATGTGTCCATTTCCATAAATAGCAAGTTTTCACAGGGGAGTTTTTCGTAGAATTCCAGACTTTGTAGTAGATAATTATAGTAATTTTTACCGATAAGTGGTTCAGGCGTACCTTTAAATTCCTGCATAATACAGACTTCGTTATGGCTTGGACCTAGGAGCCCCTTGATATAGTCGTAGTTCATGTCTGAACATACGATTGTAATAGACCATCCACGCGCGAAATATGCAGAACTGTAAAGGACAAATTCTAGATTAGGATGAATACTTGGTTCTATAATAACAATACTACGATTATTAACAGAGGCTCTAGGCACAGTATAAGTAGACCAAAATTCCTTGAGCTTCTCCAAGTATATAGATTTTAAGATTGTATATACGCGCTCTTCCATTACAACGCGCTTTACATGCTTCTGTTCGGGGGTCAACGAGCTAACTGGCTGGGTATATTCAGAAAATATATGACTAGTATTATCCATTATAACTGGAACATACTATTCATTTAGACCATTCAATTATCCTATTAATTCCTGCCAAGCCTTTTGAACATCAGGATTATATATGGAATGTCTCCACTTCAATACCTCGGCCGAGCATTTATATCGTTCAATGCTTGTCCCATGCTGTTTCTGGGATCTCAAAAGGGCTGCAGACCCTTCACTGATATCATGGCCCTTATAGTAATAACCGATATCGTGCCAATCAGGGGCGTTGTGGATTACAGGAAATCCAGCATGCAAGTATTCTAGAATCATATAATTGTACTGGTTATTCCATTGATGGCATATGGCCGTTGCATAAGGGTGGTCACGCATTATACTAGGAATATCGTGGCGTCCACTAAACGTAATACAATTATCTTTGACTAGCTCAAGATTCTTAAACACAGTATCAAGAAAGAATGGATTTTTCATAAGGCGTTCCGCATTTCCGACTAAAATTTCCATCGGTCGCTTATTCATACGATAGCTGCGCTCCAAAATCATTATGGGTATCAATGCGCACTTCTGAAAACTAATATTTGGTTCAAGTATTACATACATTTCAGTTTCGTCGGGCATCCTAGGGCGCCATTTTAAACTACGTGACCCATCAATTGTTAAAATACTGGGATCCCAGACATAGGGTGCAATCTTCATGGATTTCGGCAGCGGTTCAACATGATTTAACACAGCTGCATACTGTTCATGTTGTTTATAATGAGGAGATACCCAGATTTCATCTAGCTCTCCAACGATATGATGGGCGAAGTGCATCCCATGATAGAACATAGGGGTTTCAATGTCTATATTCAAAATATTACCGAGGTATAATTTGGCCACCTTGGCACCACTTGTACGAAAAAGACGTCGAAGGCCCGGGTCTATGCTCATACCTATCTCAATATATGTATGGATGGGTATGGGTGAACGTACAACTTCTTCCACTGTTAACATTCGCACATGCCTGAGAATTGAAGGGACCGTATTAATATCTTTTGGCTTATCATTGACAATAAGAATTGGAGCATAACCCATAGAGTCAAATAGCTTGTAGAGAATAAATACATTCTGGAATAGTCCATTCACAAAAAGGCTACCGTCATTGATTGTGGCGGTAGCAAGGAGAATGACCTTTCTTGATTGTATTGGCTGCCATGGAATGTTCAAAACACGGCAGGAATCGGAAGGACCCTTTTCGCAGTGATTCATACCCGGTAGTGAATCCATGTCCATTATCTACGTAAATGAGACGGTTCTTAAATGGGCTATAATACGGCTTGCCATTGAAATGGTGTATTTGCACGTTTAGCGCTGGCTGACCACGAGTATGCATTGAATGACGATATACTGATATTATTAATCGTCATAAATGCAGGAATATACGTTGTGCATGTAGCGGTAATACTTGGTGTTGAAATGAATGGTGTATAGAACCGTACAAAGGTTGAAGCGCCTATGTCTGTAGACGATGTACCATAGAGTATGGTTGCCCCTGACCCGTTTATAGTTGATGCATTTGTAGCAGCATTTAGGGTGACTGCATTACTGTTAGTATATAGGCCAGCATTTGAAAAATTCAGATTCGCATAGACATCAATTGTTTTTCCAGGAGTGAAGTTACTGAAAGCGTCTACATATATTATATGGTTAGTGGTATCTATCATCGTCTGAAGATTTGCAATCTGAGCCTGGGCGGTTGCAAGCTCCGTTGTGCCGCGAATATCACTAGCAATATTCTGCAACGGTACGATGTTTACTATGAACGGGCTCGCGTTTGTTGCCATCTGTGTGAACGGGTATAATTATCTAATGGCAAAACCCGCTATGTGGTCCGTCTAAACCCGGAATCTGAGTTTAAGACAAATCCACCACTACCGTAGACATGGAGAGTAGGGGTCTAGAAAACAAACAATTAGATTCCGACTGGTCCGACATTATGGATGGCGGAGCAAATTACGCCGATTTTGCAAGGCAACTTGCTTACGACAAAACTGATAATTATGGAAGGAATTCATATTATGCGTCTTACTCTACAAGTAAAGAGCGGGTTATTGATGCGAATATGATAGATTATAATCATAAGCTTCCGGAGGATGCATTGAAGGGTTTTGCAAAGACTAAATTTGAGACGGCGAGGAAAGACCAGACAACACTTTTTTTGATTGATAGTAAGAATCGTGATAGGAGTGCATTTCCCCAGCCTACACATTTTACACTTTACCCTCCGAGAGTCTACAAGAATGTCACAAGTGTTCAGGTCACTCAAGTAAAACTCCTAACGAGTTTCTTTTATTTCCGGGCAGCAAAAGGTAATACCTTCGTACCTATCATTGAGCGTGGTCGTGAATCTATTAATAAATTCATTGGATTTCCATTAACCAAATTGATAAATTTAAGTGAAGGGAGTTATGGAATTAGTGATCTTCTTAATAATTTGCAAATCCAAATGAATTATACACCGTTGTTCTATGACTTCCCAGAAGGGTTTTCTGGCTTTGTGAATGCGTTTACTACAAATGGTGATCTCAGCGTGAACTTCAATCAGCCAGGTGACACATATTATGATGCGCTCAATAGCAAATATATCACAAACCCTACAATGGATCTAATTACATCGTATTACTGGGGTAGCCGGTATGCTGGACTCACGCAGTATTCGATTGACCAAGTAAAGGTTGCCTATTATTACCCAGTACTCTATGAAGTATTTCTAGACACTAAAGATACTGAAGTGTATCCTTATCTTGATTTAAATATTCCTGCTAACATATTACCAGAAGGTGATACAGTCTACACCCATATTATATTTAATGCGTCAGGTATTAATGATCAAGTGATTCTCTATCTTATAAATCTAAATGGAGCTCTTTTAGATAAATATAGGCTACAACATACCTTTCGGTACTCCCTAATAAATCGTTACCAGGTTGCATATGATAATAATAGTCTTAGGGTTAATTTCGTAACGCTGACACTAAATACATCGCTTGTAAATCTAATCAACTTGACTAATACACGAAATCTAACAACCGCACTACAAAACCTTGGATACACGCCGCAATCATATTCAAATACATCAAATGCCCTTAATCAGGCCAAAGTGGTCTATTCTGATATGTATAACTACATTCAGAAACAGCTTACTACATATTTCGCAATTGGGTATGCAACATATGGTTCTGATTTCTTCTTAAACACAAATAACATAGTATACACGCAAAATGGGCTAATTGCATCTGGGGTAAGAACTGGCTACACTACCGAGTACCTTACATCTGGTCAGAAGCCTATTATATCGTCAGTCAATGCATATACGGATTCCCCTGGCTACTGGCCTAATTTTGTTCCAGGAGTGGGGCAGACACAGGGAGGTCTCAGTAGTGAAGGGTTAAATCCTGCAAGTTCTATGATACCCTATAACGTTACATCTAGTAATTTCCAATACGGGCTCAGTGTAATTGATTCAAATGACTATTATATTCAAACAAATCGTTCTTCACGCAGCGTTGATGCAGTTGTAACAATCGAGCCGGCAAAGTATACAGTATTCAAATTCCGCTCACAGACCCGTCAAACTCTTCAGGTTGAGACACTTCCACTTCCATATTACTATCGTTTTGCAGAGTATAATAAACAGGGGTTATATGAGGGTATACTTGATGCGAACGGTAGCAACATGCCACAGACATATTTTTCTACACCATATACATTTTCAACCATTGATAGTCTAAATTCATTGATGGACAGCAGTAATTACTCTACGATACAGCTTAACGTGGCTGCCTCCATGCCATTTACAACTGCCCTTACCTCATCACCCACTTACAATATGAACGTCCAGTCAAACTACGTGCAATTTGAATTCGTAGCTCCATGGCCTCCAGGAAATACTCCAAGTACGGGATTATACGCATATAATACAAATGTTTCCTTTATTGCACAGTCTCAAGTTACATCGAATATTAGTACAAATTTTGGTACTGGAGTCTCTGCATTTATTTATCACGACAGGGCTGCATTTATGGCAGATATTGGAACACCCTTTTTTAAAAAAGAGAACCCCCTACATTATGTTGCATCAAATACGGGAGTTTCGTCAAATTCTGATCTAACTATCCCAATCAGCACATTTTCAGGTCAGAGGTATTACGGTATATTCCGCAGTCAAGCCAAATCATTTGGCAACTTTAACTTCAGGCCGGTGGTCTACACCGATTCTAATTATGTGAATATACAAACCGACTACATTAATTTTGACCCCATGTCAAGCCCATATAACCCGTCCAATTTGACTAATTACCCATTTGTTTCAAATTACAATGCAGACTTCTTGGAATTACCAGTTTACTCAACTTTAGCAGGTATTGACCCGTCAAATCCCAAATATGCAGTAAATACAAGCGTACAGGCAACTCCGATTGGTTATGATATATCAGGAGTGAGTAATGATTTGACTGATTATCGAAGTTATATTGGAGGTCAGAATGGCTTTGTCCCTAATAGTGGACTCCGTATTGATCCAATAAATGCATACACTTTTCAGAATTTTACGCCATATGATTCAAATGCAGCGAGCTATTTTGGACCAGAGTCTGAAAATGGAATTTTAGAACCAGTTACGAACCTTGCATATAACTATAAAGGGACATCGTCACAACAGATAAAAATAGTGCACTGGTATGATAATTACTATATACCTAAACAAACCGATGATGATATTAGAGAAACAAGCACTATTGGTTTTTCCAGTTATCCATCGTCAATACAGGATTATGTCTATGGATATCCAATAAATCAAGATGGAATAATGGAATTAGGGCGTGGTGTAAATGCCATTGGATTCCTTCCAACCGATGGTCTCTATGAAGTTAGCTCATTTATGTTCAAGAGTGCAATTTACCCCCTTCAATGTATTTCTACAACAGCAGAGGATCCTAATTCTAAAATTAGTTATATTGGGGTATTTTCAGGTGGGTATTTGGCAAAAAATAGCATTCAGATATCAAGCGCCCTTACAGTACTTTCATTCCAGCAGTCGCGTGTATATGGCCCTAGTACTCTGGCACTTACCCCAGGATTTGGTAAAGAAAAGGGTACATGGTATGAATTTGGCTATGACCCTAGATTTGTGGCTGCGAGTAGCGTAAAAATCAACGGGTACACGGCTGGTTCTAATGAATTAGTAAATTACGATTCAATGTATTACATGGTACCATTTAATTCTGCTGGATCAAATATTACATTTAGCTATTTAACTGGAAGCCTTTTGCCATATCCTTTAACGCAAAAAGTGAGTACTGGCACATCCTATTTCGGACAGGGGTCAACACCCGTGCCAGGCACTGCGGCTCAGGATATGTATATAATCCCATCTACGATTTCAAATCCGGTGGCTGCATATGGACCTCAAGGCCTAGTTTCATACACACAGTCGCAGTATGAGCTGTCACAGCCAATTACGACGACGTCAATTGGATTCCGTGAATATAAGTATTTAGTGGCAAACAGTAATGCATTATTTCCCTTCAAGACTACATTTTCCAATACTATTAGCACGATATCAACTGGTTATATTGGTTTAACTACGTATGTATCGGAGTATTCGGATAACTTGTACTTGGTCAATTCCCTCAGTAGTTTCACAAATATCTCCAATGCACCACTGGGATTCCAGGGAGCATCATATGCCAGCTCAATAAGTACATCCATTGGAACACGTGGAGGCAACATATCATCTATGCAATTCTTATTGAACCCGTGTACTATTCTCTCCAATTATCAATACAGCGTTATGTCTAATTATAACAGCACGATATTATTTGAACCTATGAGTGGTGATGATCCGAATATAACGGTGAGGAAGTTAGAGTTAAATTTAACTGCGGATCCACCTGTTGTTAACGTATGGATGTGGGGAGGAGGTGGGGGTGCATGGTATGGAGATGGGGCATCAGGCCCTTCAAATCATACAGGTGGCGCTGGAGCGTATGTGCATGCAAAGATTAATATTGAGACCTTGCAACAGCAATATGGTGTCTCGACCCTATACATGGTAGTTGGAAAGGGTGGTAACCGAGATAACTATACATTTTCAAATAATAGTAATGTTCAAGGGTATGAGCAAAAAAGGTATGGTGCAGGTGGCACATCCTTAATAGAGGGTGCGACCGGATCAATAACTGATAATATAACTATACAAGGTGGGGGATTCACAGGGATATTCTTGGATTCTAATTTAGCCACTGCTCAGCCACTTCTTATAGTAGGAGGAGGTGGAGCGGGGGGTGCCTATACTTTGGGAGGCCCTGGAGGGTTTGGCGTGGACCCAGTACCATTGCCAATACAGACTTTCGCATTTTCTGAAGCGAATTTAAATACTCAATTATATACAAAGATTCCTATAAGTAATGTTATTGACACAAATAGTTTATATATGTCACCAGATTTTGGAGGGGCATGGACAAATCCAGCCATAAATGAACTCTCAAATATTTACAATATTTCTCAACTGCAAGTTCCATATTTACCTCAACATCCCCCATATCAATTTGCTCAAATTGGCTGGAATTTGAATGGACCAATTATACCAATTCTTAGAAACCCAAATGGAAGTAATCTTAATTGGGCAGCAAATTTATATTCATTTAGCGTAAATTTTGATTCAGAACAATCATTTATTTCAAAATTCAAATATTGGGCTACATTAAATACAAATAACCTTCCATCTGGCGTAATAGTGTACTCGGATAGGGATAAGCAGAAGATACATTATTCAAATACTGAGCTAGTAGTAAGTCAAATAGGTGGAATTATTAGTCAACAATCAAACCTTACAGTCTACGATATACCTGTAAATGCAACACGCTCAAATACACCTTATAATACTTCTGCTTGGGTAACCTGTGGAGTATTCCAAGGTCAAAATGACGCAATACAATATAGTTACGATGGATCTAATTGGGCTGATATTCGTAGCCAGACAGGAACCCCTATAACTACTGTGAATTCAGTGATATATGCGAATTCTGATAGTGCCCAGGCGCCCAATTATGTATCGGCTGCAAATGGTGGTAATTACTGGTATTCATGTGGATCCAATGTTATTCTAAGAAGTCAAAATGGGCTTGATTGGTCATCATCTGATATATCACATCCATATACGGGGACATCGTTAAATTCTATATCCTTTGGCTTAAATCGTATTGTGGCAGGGGGTGCAGGGGGCAGCATACTATTCACAAGGGATGGATTGAACTGGTCAAATGCTACACAAGATAGTAATTATACTAATGATATAACGCGTATTCGTCGTGTGGGTAGCAACTTTGTTGCCATGAGTCCCAGTGACCCATATTCTATAAAGTACTCGGGTAATGGAGAGAACTGGTCAAATGCATTGTCAAACGCTACTGGTATAGGAAGCAATGCAGTAGATATTGCATTTAATGACGATGATAATACTACATATGTAGTTGCAACAGGGTCTGGGGCTCTGCCTTTGAATAGCCCATTAGTCTATGGAATTGGCACACCCTCACAAATACCTTCGTCGTGGTCTGCTGTATCACCAAATAACTTGTCAAACTTTACTTGTTACACAGTTGCCTGTGGTAATGGTACATTCGTTGCTGCTGGCAGTACTACTGATGGTAGCTCACCCGTTAAATTTAGTACTGATGGTATTAATTGGTCTGATACTGATGTAATCCCAGTTACAAATACTGCAAAATTCTATGCTTTTGCTAATAATGTTTCAGTTGATACGATTCACGTTCCTGGTACTACAATCTTTAAAAATGCAGATGGTAGTCAAGGACTAGTTCCTATTCAGGCAATGTTAGTGCGGAATATTACATTTAATTCAAATGCAAATTCATTCTTAACAAGTGGTGAAGGACTGGTTAGTACTGATTTCCAGCCTCCACATGCAGTAAATAATAATCTATCCATTATGACTAGTCAAAATGGAATTAACTGGACGTTGACTTTTAATGGCGGGTTTAATAATTTCTATAATGCAAATGCATCTAATTATGCAGCATCATTCTGTGGAGACTATGGAAATATATCAGTTATTCCAAATCTCAGTACGATGTATGTTGAACTATGGTGTGTTGGAGATCGTTTACAGATTAATCAATTTGAAGCATTTGGTGCTATTCAAAGCATTCTACCAGAGGCTAATAATCAAGCAAATAACTTTTCTACAATATATGATGGTAATATAAGTACATATTGGTATCCAAGTGAGGCACAGAATAGTCAGATTACGACTGGTTACAATATGACATTGCATTTTAGCACTGTTATATCATCCTTTAGTAAATTATCAATCTTTGTATCAAATGATTCAGATCGTTATTTCACTGGCATTGTAGGTAGGTCTAATGATACAGGTACGTTCTTTAATAAACCCGTAATACAAGCTACGGAGTTCAAGTATGATGTCATATCTGGCTATTCTTATTATGATGCAATTATTATACCAGCATTGTCTAATGTTAGTACCTTAAATTTGACCATCACTCCAGCAACTGGGTTAAGTCCTCAGATAAATGAAATCAGAGCAGTAAATGATGCTAATCAGCCTGTTACTCAATATATACCAACTGCCGCAATTGATTACGATGGTCATCCCTATTTTTTAGCGCCATCAAATATGATTGATGGAAATTTAACCACGGCATGGGTATCACAAAGGGATAATAGAAATGGTTCAATAGAAAATCCAGCAATATATAAGACACTATTTACATTTAGTACGCCAGTACCTCGTATTAATTATATTAGGGTTTATAATGATTTTATTGGAAATCAGAGTAGACGAACATGCATTACTGGTATTGTAATATATACCGATCCTTCGAAGGTATCCGTATTATATTCAAAGATTTCTAATGCACCATATGAAACGATAGGGGTACCAATTGGTTTATATGAAGTTATAGAATGTAATATTATCCCCATTAAATCTGTAACACAGGTATATATTGAATTTTTTAGGAACTATGAAAGTGATAACTTCCCAGTATACGTAAATGAAGTGCAGTTCTTTAATATTGGTTTAAATACAGATACATCTGCTGGTTACACTGCAGGTACAATTACCGACATGGAGCGTATAACGCTGCCAATTTATCCTTATGATGGAGGCGGTGGATCAAACGGGATTGGCGGGTTTGGAGGAGGGTACTATGCGAGTATACCTCCAACCATGGTAGCAAGTAATGGATTGAGTGGTAACTACTTACAAGGTGGTAGCCCTGCATCAGCAGGTCAGGCAGCAGGCATGACTTCCTATTCCAATATACTATTTGGGGCTGGCGGCGGTGGTGGTGGATATTATGG
>Ga0209444_10000155_pt1 | contig 36638 bp, 30 predicted proteins | sample LauGreFaBDMM15DN_2_FD_188215 | JGI IMG/M metagenome (GOLD analysis project Ga0209444, IMG submission 188215) | Freshwater lake microbial communities from Lake Michigan, USA - Fa13.BD.MM15.DN (SPAdes) (version 2) | ecosystem: Environmental > Aquatic > Freshwater > Lake | place: Lake Michigan... | reverse complement strand
CTTCGAGGTAGAAGTAATTGAAGAAATGCCAGTAACTACTGTCAACTTGGAGAAGAAGAAAGATTTATGGTTTGTTTTGAAGCGTTGTGATATTGCAGGCTGCAATATAATTAAAATAGTTACACAAGTAAGAGATGAAGATGATGCTTATGTAAGGAGGTTGCTGGCTCCGTGAATGTGTGAATGTTAATGGGGTCGGTTCTTGAATGGGGTCGGTTCTTGGAAACGAGTATTTTTCTCTAGCCAACGAACCGCTCCAGCCACGCCTACTACTACGATCTGAATGGCAACCGCACATTGGTGCATGAATGGGGTAGTGCCATAAAATGGGGTCGGTCCTTGGAAATGAGTATTTTTATATTACGTTAGATGAGATTCGGCTACTTATGCAATCTTGAAATCACCTCATCACCCACACATCATTACCAATATGATGATGTTGGCAACCGCACTTCGGTGCTGGGGGGTGGCTCATAGTGCGTTACTCGGCGCGCGAGAGGTTGTGGAGTCCACGCGTGAGCAGAGCTTGATCGATGGAATTGGAGAGTTGCTCATCGAGGTGGACGATGAGATTTTCTTCTAGGAATTCGATGCTGTGAGAGGTGCTGCCGAGGCGAGGTTTGGAAAAGGCTTGGAGCATGTCCTTCATATTGCGCACAGGTTTGCCATTGACCTTGCTGATGATCATGTTACGCAGGCTTTCGTAACCTACTGTAGCTTGAGTGGGAATCACGGCGGTGAGGCAGATCATTCGGTCGTGATTATCCTGGTATTTTTCAGGATTGCTGAGGGCATCGAGGTAATTCAGCGGAGCGTCAGACTGCCAATCTTCTCCATAGGCTTCGAGTAGGGGTCTGGTGAGTTCTTGGAAAATGAGGCCGCCTTTGATGAGGAAGTTGGGGGCTTTGCCGAAGCTGTAGGTGGGCACCAAGCGCGTGCTTTCTTCTTGCCGGGTGAGGGTGGCGGTGACTTCGATTTCATTTGCATCGCGCCAGACTTTGAGTTTGATTTGATTGCCTGCGGACTTGGTGCCGCGCACGAGTTGGACCCAGTGGAGGCTGCCGTATTGAGAATCGGTATAATAGCCGCGGCGATCGATGGGATGATCCTCGATGAAGAGGATGACGTCACCTTTGCGAAGCTCTGCGGCATCGGCCGCCGAGCCTTTACGAACTTTGCTGATGTAAATGCCGCCGTGCTCGTTAGGGAGCTTGAGCCAGCGGCGAAAATGATCATCCTCGGTGGGGCTGAAGGAGATGCCGATATTGGGGAAACCTCGGTAGGATTCTTTTTTTGCCTCGGAGAGAAAGCGGGTGAGAAGCGGCGTGGCAATGACGTCGCTGATTTGGTCTTTGGAGTCGTAAGAGCTTAGAATGCCGGTCAGTTGGTTGTTTTGAAAAACCGGAACGGAGTATGAGGAAGCGGATGATTGTAGCGAGCCCTTGAGGCGGTAGGTGAGGAAAAACTGCCCCGGCAAAAAGGTGGAGACCACTTCAGCGGAAAGAAGCTGAGCTGGGGTGACGAGACTTTGGCCGTTGTTTTCCACCTGAATGATATCGAGTGAGTCGCGAAGATCGGGAGATGGAGCAATTTCTAAGGGTAGTAAGTCGGTGAAAAATTCGGTAATCTTTTTCTCATCGCTGAGTGTGAGAAGGGCGAGATTTGCCTCGTAATCGACGCATTTGACACGAGCAGGCGCACGGCGTTTACCATCGGTAGTTTCTAGTTCGATGTAAATGGCATCGGCTACCATTTCTGCTGTGGTGAGCACTTGGTTATTGGCGACGAGGGCAGCGAGGGCACTGCGATTGCGTGAAGGATTTTTTTCCCAGGGTTGTCCGGGATTCCAGCTTTGAATGGTGGAGTGAACGCGAATTACTGATTGGCTGGGATCGCGGGGCACGGCGACAGGATCTGCAGGGGGCGTAGTAGCTGCTGTGCTCACGGTGCCTTGGCGACATGAGGCGAGCACGAGAAAGCTGAGAATGAGAAGTGAGAGGGCGCGTATTGATTTCATAACGAAAGGCGGAGTGGTGTGAGAGAGTTACTTTGCCTTGAGATTACTGAGGCGTGGAATGCTGTAGTTTTCCGAAATGCGTTTGTTGGCATGGCGAATGGCGGCGGCAGGGAGGATGAGCGGTCGTTCGATGCCTTTAAGCTCAATGATGAAGTTTTCAGGAGGCGTAGCGGGATGCAAAAGCTCGTAGGCTTGGGAGAGGGAGGTGACTGCTGTGCCATTGATGGAATCGAGGACTTTTCCCGTGGCGTCGGGCAGGGGCGAATTGAGCTCATCGTTGAGAATGTCAGTGAGGATCACAACGTCTTCCATTTTTTGAAATAGCCCCTTGCTGACGTAATCGGAGTAATAGCGCCGTACGGTGACATCGCGGAACTGCACGGTGGCAAAAAGATTGGTGTCGAGCGGCTGAAATACTAGACCTCCGAAGACGATGTAGCGTGGTTTTTCTTCGTATTTGATTGCATACATGCGCGACTGTGGGAGAGTCTTGAGATTGACGGTGAGGTCGATCCAATCTTCATTGCGGCGGAGGCGCAGAGCGACGGGGTCACCAGCAAATTTGCGTTCGACGATCTCGTGCATGTTGACTTTTTCTCCATCGATGAGCACTGAGCCAGAGGAATCGACAGGGTGAGAGTCGAGGCTTAACAAAACATCGCCAGGTTTCACGTGGCCAGCGCAGGTGGAAGTGGGAGTGACGTTGGTGATCAGGACACCGAGTCCATCATTGGGGAGTTTGAGTGCTTGGCGCATGGCGGGATTGATGAGCGGGAATTCAGCAATGCCGAGGTCGGTGTATTCATCGTAGCGGCCGTCTTTGATATCTTTGAGAAATCGATTCACTACGGGAGTTGGGATGATGTAGCCGGTATTGTCGGCTTGGCGCAATCCTTGAAAGGCGACGCCGATGACTTGATTTTCCTGAAGCACCGGGCCGCCCGAGTTGCCAGGATTGATGGCGGCATCGATTTGCACGATGAGGTGAGAATCTGCGCGCGAGTGGGAATAAGGCTGGAAGTCGATTCGCGAAACGACTCCCCGTGTGACGGAAAGGCGTTCGCCGCCGACGGGATAGCCGATGACGCGGACTTGAGATTCGAGCTGGGGAATGGCGGTGCCGATTTTGAAAACGGGCAGTTTGGCGAAAGGCGTGAAGTCCTCGACCGAGAGGATCGCGAGATCGCAATCGTGGGCGATGTGCTCGACCTTGGCAGTGTGTTTTTCGGGAGAGCCGTAGATGTTGATGAGGAAACGTTCGCCGTTGGAAACGACGTGCGCGTTAGTGAGAAACTGATTGGGGCCGATGAGGAATCCCGTGCCGATGCCGCCACTGAAGCGTCCTGCATTCCAGGGCGCTGCGTAGTCGGCAGTTTGGGTGGCTACCTCAATGCGCACGACAGAACGATAAATGTCCGCTGTGCTGGGGGCTACTGCTGCCGTTTGAGCGTGCAGTGGCAACGCGGCGAATAAGAGGAAAAGTAATGATTTCATGTGGAAGAATGAGAGATTGTGTTAGCGAAGGGGGATGCCGTGGCGATTCCACAGCTGGGTGAGTTGCTCGCGATTACCGCGGAACAAGTTGCGTTCGACGGGGCGATCGACATTGCCGAGGTATGGGCTGAATCCGCGGTAGACTTTGGGGCTGGAGCGTCTGTTTTCCCAGAGGACGCCGCCGTATTGCCACAGCGACCAATTGCTCCAAACGTTGTATTGTTTTGTTAGGCCAGTGGGTGTTTCGGGGGCGGGAAAGGCGGAGCATTTGCCGCTGTCGTGTGAATAGAGAGCGACCCAATAGGGGCAGAGACGAAGACGGTTTTTCACAGCATCGCTGGCGTTGTGAAGCGTGATACGAAGGTGCTCGCTGTTCTCCAAATACACCATGCAATCGACCCCCGTGCGGGCTTTTACGATGTCGAGAAACTGAATCATTTCCGAGGTGGTCGCCAGCGCGTCGAAGTCGGCAGAGAGCAGCAAGCGCTGCTGATTCCAGTTGCGACTCTGCGCCAGCGCTTGTGCGCGATTGACGAATTGATCGGCTTGACTGCGGACGCTCACGTCTTTCGTCGTGCGGTAGTAGACTCCCACGAGCATGCCTACTCGGTCGGATGCGGCGAGAAATGTCGCGCATTTTTCATCCAGTTCGCCGCCTTTGCCTGCGCGCGCGATCAATCCAGCGGCGCCGTTGTCACGCAGGGCCGATACGTCCGAGGGCGAGTAAGCGCGACCGCTGCGTTGCTTTTCCTTGGGATCATAGGCGGAAACATTAACCACTTCCGTGCCACGCGAGCCGCCCGACGCGCCAGAGTTGACACCGCAATGAGTCAGTGAAAAGGCGAGAAGAATGACGAAAGAAGCTTGTTTGAGCAGACGTGCCATGCCCGAACTATGCAAAGCTCAGCGCTTTTGGCAAGTCTCATGCGCTGCCAGCCCAGACTTTCCTTGTAATTAACAAATCCCGCGCTTGACGGCGTTATAGAAGCAAGTCATACATCCGCCATGCGAATCATCTCTCTCGTTGTAACCATGTTAGGATTGGCGACAGGTTTGCAAGCGCAAACGACTGCTCCGATCGAAGTCGTAAATTCTGCCATTGCAGCCGTGAACGATCTGGGGAAGCAGGTGGTCTTAGGAAAAATGAAAACATCGATGGAGCGAATGTATCCTCAATGGCGTCAGCGTTTGAGCGAGCGTGCTGGTGGCGACGCAGCTCTCGAAAAAACCTTCGATGAGATGATGGCTGAGATGATGAAGCAAGGTACGACCATGATATCTTTCAAAACTTTTGGTTTTCCCACAGTGTATGATGTTTATCCCGGAAAAAAAGTCGAAATGGTCGATGGGAAATCCGTGGAAACCTTGATCAACACCAAGTGGATGCTGTTGATCCCTACGGAAATTCGCTACCGCGTGATGAATGGTGCCTCGCCGCTGATCATCGAGAGCAAGGGCTATCAAATTGCGATTTCGGAAAAGGATAAAATCAACTGGACCTTCATCGATGGCGCTGGATTGAAGGTGCAAGATATGCGCAGTATGTTCATCAGCTTGCCGAAAGACATGATACTACCAGAAATCAAACGCCGTGAAGTGCCGCGCGACGAGCTCAACAAATAATTGCTGCCAGACGAGATGTTAAAAGAACCTGATAAGAAAATGGAAAAGCAAGCGAAGCTGATTCGCAAGTTCAAAAAAATGTGGGAGCGCAGTCAAAGTGACCTTTGTGAAGTGCGTGGCTCGGTGATTCATGGTCGTGGTGTGTATGCCACGGCCGATATGAAAAAAGACGATAAAATCATCGAGTATGTCGGTGAGTTGATCAGCAAAGAAGAGAGCGTAAGCCGTGCCAGTTTGCAGGCCGAGCTTGCTGCGCAGCATGGCGATGCCGCCGTTTACATTTTCACCGTCGATGATGATTACGATCTCGATGGTAATTTGCCATGGAACACAGCGCGCTTGATCAATCATTCTTGCGAGCCGAATTGTGAGGCTTGGATTGATAAAACTCGAATCTTCATTCATGCGCTGCGCAACATCAAAAAAGGTGAAGAGTTATCCTTTGATTATGGCTTTGAAGTCGATACTTGGGAGGAACACCTCTGCCGTTGTGGTAAAAAATCATGCGTTGGCCACATCGTGAGTCGCACGCAGTGGAAAGAATTGGAAAAGAAAAAAGCCGAGAAACACGCTTGGGCGATTATCACGAAACATGCGGCAAAAAAAATCCCAGTAGCGAAAAAATCACGCCGCTGAGATTTGTCGTTAGATCAATCGATTCCCTGTTTTACCAATCGCGCAAACGCAGTCCTAGAGTGAAAAAGTGACCACTCTCGTATTCTTCCTCGCGGATCGTGTTGCCCGAAGTAGTGAGAAACTCCACTTGATTGGCGAGGGTGAAACCCGCGCCTGCGGTGAGCCAGAGATCATCGTAAAGTTGATGTTCAATGTTCACGCCGACACGATAGCTCTGCACCGAGAGATTTTGTGAGCCAAATTCTTCGACGTTCCAGATGCCGCCGCCAGGCTCGCCGACAAAGCGCACCAACCAGTCTTCGCTCAACTGGTAGCGTGCTTGCAGCGTGGGGCCACGCAGAGCGAATTGCCATTGATCATTCATGTCATATTGAAATCCCGCGAATGGCAGGATCGTTGGTTCACCCGTGAGGCGCGTGTATGCCAGGCCAAAATTGAGCGAGAGAGAATCGCTGAGCTTATACTCTGCACCTACGCGGCCATCGACGAAAAAATCATCGCCGCCAATGTCTTCAAAATCACTGGCAATGCCCGGATTCAGACGCAGGCTGTAGGACCAAGCTGATCCATTTTCCTTCATCACGAAAAGCATCGGCAACTCGAGCGAGTGCAGTTGATTTTCGTAAGGATCGATGAAAAGGCCAAAGCTTTCGATTTCCGTGAGTTCATAACGGAACATCGGAATCAAAAAAAGCGAATCGGTTAGGTTGAGCGGTTTGCTAAATGCCGTTTGCAAACGCCATTTTTGCAATGATAAATCAGCCAATCCAGCATCATTAGAATCCACATCGGAGTGATGCAACCATTGCAATTTTGCAACGCCATAGTCGAGATCATCGGCATGAGCCAAACAAGGAAGTGATAGCAGCAGAGCGAGAGTTTTTTTCATAGAATTGTGTGTGATGTGTGCTACTATGTCCATATGAGCAGAGAACGCAAGCCCACAATTTTCGAGCAAAAAGTCTTTGACTTGGTGCGGACGATTCCCGCAGGAAAAGTCAGCACTTATGGTGATATCGCGGCGGCACTCGGCATGCGTTCATCGCAGGCGATTGGTCAAGCGCTCAGGAGCAACCCCTTTGCGCCCGAGGTGCCGTGTCATCGGGTGATTTGTAGTAGCGGAAAAATCGGCGGATTTCACGGCGAAAGTGCAGGGCCACGCATTGATCAAAAGCTCACCATGCTGCGAAATGAAGGGATTGGTCTCGAGGCTGGATGCATTGATTTGAGGCAGTTTCGTCATGCTTTCTCAAATGCACTTGTTTCTGAAAAAACGCCTACTCAAGTGGCGTAGCAGACCTCAGCATGAAATCCATCATTGTATCAACTTTACTCATGACGCCTCTCTATGCTGATTTGGCGGCAGAGTGGGACAAGGACATTGTGCCGATTTTGGAAACCTATTGCTTCGATTGTCATGCGGACGGTGTGAAAAAGGGTGACTTCTCCTTCGATCCCTACGACTCGATCAATAAGATGCAAGCAAAGCGTGATGCTTGGAAGCGCGTGCGCGAAAATCTTGCCTACGAGCTCATGCCTCCCGTCGACAAAGACCAGCCATCGCCTGATGAGCGCCAAAAGCTCATTCAATGGATCGACGCTGCCGTTTTTCCGGTCGATCCCGCCAATCCTGATCCCGGACGCGTCACCTTGCGCCGGCTCAATCGTTTCGAGTATCGCAACACCGTTCGTGATTTGATTGGGGTAGTGCCGAATACTGAATTACTGCCGCCCGATGACTCAGGCTATGGCTTCGACAACATGGCGGATGTCCTGACTCTATCGCCCACGCACCTAGATGCCTACTTAAACACCGCATCGCTTGCGCTTGATGAAGCCTATGGAAAAGTCCATGTGCAGAAAAAAACCATTGATCCTCGTTCGATGATAGGCAGTCCCGCCTTTGAAGAGGACGAATTTGTGATGTATGCAAGCGGCAGGCGTGCGTTGAATCTGCAAGTGCCGAAGGGTAAATACAAACTCACATATCGGCTTAGCGCGACGCAAGCTGGTGATGAAAAAGTCAAAGCCAAGCTGTTACTCGGTGACGTGGTGAACGACATCACGGTAGATAATACTAGCCCCAAAGATTTCTCGATTACTGCCGAGTTGCGTGATGATCGGCGTGGTATGGGCGTGGAATTTCTCAACGACTACTGGGACGAAAAAAATCAAAAAGACCGCAATCTTACTGTGCACAGCATCACCATCGAAGGTCCCTATCTGGCAAGTGGTGGAAAAAATGCAAAACTGTTGCCGCCGCGTAAAGAAGGACAAGACGATGAGCAGTATGCGAGTTACGTATTGAGAAATTTTCTATCACACGCATTCCGTCGCCCCGCGACCGATGCCGAGATCGCACGCTATGCCGCGCTGGCTCGGCAGGAGCGCAAGCCAAAGCAGAGCCTTGATGACTCGCTGCGCCCCGCCTTCGAGGCCGCGATGATCTCTCCGCAGTTTTTGTTTCGCGAATTTCATGCTGTTTACTCTGATGCTAAATCCGGCACCATACTCTCCGTTCCCGAGCTTTCGTTAGCCTCACGTATTTCCTACTTCCTCTGGAGTTCAGCACCTGAGGATTCGACGCTCTCGATGGCGGCAAACAAGCAACTGCGACCATTGCTCACTGACGAAGTGGATCGCATGATCCGCAGCCCCAAGACAGAGGCATTGATCGAACGATTTTTTGGACAATGGCTTCAATTCCAAGACGTGCAGTTTATTCCAATTGATACGAAAAAATTTCCCGTCACCGAAGAAATGCGGCGCGATCTCGTCAATGAGACCAAGGTATTCTGCGAAGACATGCTGAAGAATAATTTGCCAGTCACGCGTTTGATTGATGCCGACTACACGTTCGTTAATGACAACCTAGCCAAGCATTATGACATCAACGATGTCAGCGGTGATCATTTTCGCAAAGTTTCTTTGTCGGATCCTCAACGTCGTGGCGTGCTGACTCATGGCTCGATTTTGGCACTAACCTCCAACCCCAATCGCACTTCTCCCGTTAAGCGTGGCAAGTGGGTGTTAGAAACCTTGCTCGATGCCGCGCCGCCGCCACCGCCACCGAACGTTCCTTCGCTGCCGCCGCCCACGAACGACAGCACGGCTGCCTCGTTGCGCGTACAGCTCGAACGCCATCGCGAAGATCCTGCCTGTGCGTCCTGCCACAAACTGATGGATGGCATTGGCTTTGCCTTCGAGGCCTTCGAGGTCGATGGATCACGACGCAAGGGCACGCTCGATACCCGAGGTGTACTAGCGACCGGTGAAGTGATCGATTCTCCCGCCGCTCTCTCGAAACTTCTCGCCGGCACGCGCTCGGAGCAATTTCATCGAGCATTCGCCGTCAAAATGCTGACATTTGCTCTTGGTCGCGGTTTGGATTACTACGACAAGCCTGCTGTGGACAAAATTGTCGCTCACGCGGCGAAGAATAACTACTCGCTACACAGCTACATTCACGCCACGATTTACTCCTTTCCGTTCCAAAATTATCGTCGCTGAGTCATTTCGCGCGACGAAAACGAGAGCGGAGGCTTTCCAAAGCGCGATCCTTTTTGTAATCGCACGAGGCGGAAAATTTGCTAGGATCTCTCCTATGGAACGCCTGCCAAGCATCAAATAGTTGCGCAGACATAATAATATCGAAGGGTGTTATGAGGCTCTGGTCATTCCCCCGGTTCTGATGGCCATTGCCATGGCTCTTAAATCGTGAAGGCAGGGATATCTTCTCATGTCACCTCGGGCGTTTCATCTCGTATTGATCATCGGTGCGGCAATACCAATCGGGTACAGCCATGCGACCGATGCTGTGGTAGGCTTGTGCGCGAATCCGCAGGGTCACTGGATCAAACAATTCATCGCGCACATGCACACACTGCACCAAGCCGATGACCATGCGGTTGCCGCCGAATTCCCAGATGTCGTGCAATTTGCATTCGAGTGCCGCAGGCGCTGCGGTGATGCGTGGTGTGGCGATGGTGCTTGAGGGTGAGGTTTCTAAGTTTTCGTGCTCAGTTTCACTGAGTTCTTCCGGGAGCGATGCCGAAGTGCGCACCATCACCTCGCCGAGTGGTTCATCGACCAAGTTGACGACAAACTCTCCCGTGCGACGGCAATTGCGCGCGGTATCCTTCGGCGTGCCGTCCTCGCGATTTCCTGGGCAAAACATCAGCATCGGCGGGTCATCACCGATCATGTTAAAAAACGAGAAAGGTGCGGCGTTGACTTTGCCGTTTTCGTGCAAGGTCGTGACCCAAGCGATCGGCCGAGGTGTGATGAGTGCTGCTAAAATCGGATAGGCCCGATCAGCGTGTTCATGGAGCAGGTCAAGTTTCACGACGCAAAAGATAGCACAGTTCGCTCACATGGATGAGAAAAATGCAAAAATTGCATGGCCTTGATCTGGTATGGGATCTGTACTAAATGAATTCGTGTCCGTGGTTTTTTTTCTTGCTTTGCCTTTAAACTGTGTCTTGATTCTCTTATGAAAAGCACACTTTACCTACTTACGCTAGCCACCAGTTTGTTCTTCTCGAGCATCGCTCAAGCAGAAGACAGCCGCACTTGGACATCCATCCGTGGTTCGACGGTGGATGCTTCCCTTGGTCGATTGGACGGCGATTCTGTCATCCTCGTGACGAAAGATCGCAAGGAAATCAAGTTGGCGGTGACCGACCTGTCTCTGGCTGATCGTCAATATCTCGTGGAAAATGTTTCTGCTCCAGAAGCGATTTTGAGTGCTGGTGAGTTGAGTATGCCAGAGAAGGATTTGAAGTTTGACTCGAAAACCTGCAAAAAACTCGACGAGAAGTTCAAGTTGTCTGTAGAGGACTCCGAAGGGATGTTTGATCAGATGGAAACCGAGCATTTCCTGATTGCCTATGCGGGTGATGTTCGTCCGAACGTAGTGGCTGAGATTGCTGAACGTCTCTGGCATGGCATGGCTTTCTATCACATGAATTTCCGCCGTGATTGGGGCGACAAGCGCCGGGTGATTTTCTGTGTGGAAGATCGTGAGACCTACGCTGCTTTAGGCAAATGGTATCAGGACGAGTTGGCGAAAGAAGCCGTGAATGCGGATGGCCAAAAACGCGTTCAAGAATTCGCATCCACGTGGGATCGCGTCGGTGGCACCTCGATTCAGCTCCCCGATGAGCTTTGTGAGGAGAAAAAATTTCACACAGGAGCGACTGTTTTCAATATGAATCAGGATCGTGAGTTCAAAAAAGTGTTCACTCCTTTTCCCACTCACGTCATCGCAGGTCATTTGCTCAATCAGCAAATGGGCGGAGTCGGCAGCGTTGGCGGCAAGGGCTATTTTACTGTCGTCACAGGTCACGCGTTTTACAAAGAGATCAAACTTGCCGGTGAAACGGAAACGCACTTGCTCGACGTCGGCGGCACGGCTGGCGATGAAATTTCCTCGAAAGCAGGCTTCGATGATGGATCGGCGTGGGCGCGCATTTTGAAGTCCGAGGTAAAGCGCGGCAAGGTCAAGCCCAACCTCTTGGAAATCCTTGCAGTGGAGGCTGAGACGCTTAATCCAGCAAAGCTGGTCTTGGTTTATTCTTTCGCGAACTACTTGCAAAGCAATTCGAAGCGTGTTAGTGCTTTTGCGCGAATGATCCGTCGTGTGGAGTCGAATAATACCATCCCTGAGCCCGAGGAATTGGCGAAAATCTATGACTTTGATAGTGTAGAAAAAATGGAAGCGGATTGGATCGAATACATCAAGAGTAAAGAATTTAAATAAACAACTGATCAAATTTGTGACGCTAATTCGCAGTCATCTGTAATTCCTCTCTCCACATTTCTCTCATTTATGAAAAAAACAATTCTCACGCTTTGCGCCATCTTCATTTCTTCAACGGCTCACGCGCAAGCTACGGATGTGAGTCAGGAATTACGTGTCTTCAAGGGCAATAATGGCAAAGAAATCAAAGCGGTTTTGATCGATAAAAATGACACCTCAGCGACTTTGCTGCTGGAAAACAAGCGCCGTGCCGTTGTGCCGCTGGCGAGTCTTTCGGCTGATGACCAAGATTATATTAAGAAATGGAATAAGGAGAAGGCCTTGTTCTTGCAAAAATGCTTGGGCTTGAGTGTCCGTCAGTTGCTTGAGCTCCGCGGCTACGAGTCGTTTCCAATGACTTTGGAAGGGAACTCGATCATCATCACCGCGAAACTCAATGGCAAAGATGCGCGCTTCGTCGTCGATACCGGTGCTGGCACTAGTTTGCTGCATACCAAGATGGTGGAAAACTGCGGACTGGAACTGGGGCCGATGACTGAGGAAGTGCACGGCGTAGCCGGATCAGTGCCTGCCTGCTGGGTGGATGTGAATACCTTGTCGATGGGAGAATCACTTTTCAAGGATCGCAAGATTTTGGCCACTGATATGGACAAGGATAAGCCCGAGGGCTCGAAGGATCAATCGACTGCGGGTCTCTTTGGGGCTGACTTGCTCAAGCAACTTGATACCGTCATTTCCTACAAAGAAAACCGGATTTTCTTCCGCCCGGATAAATCGGATCGCGTTCTGGTTGATGGAGATGCCGCCAAGTCGGAAGATGCGGGTGTGGAAGGCGAAGTAAAGGACCAAGATGAAGTGCTGAATTTTCGCATTTTCAAAATGCGCGATGGTAAGAGCTTCCGCGCCAACGTGGTTTCTAAAACATCCACGGTGCTAACCGTGAAGCTTGCCAGCGGGAAAACGCAACAGGTGCCGATTTATAATCTCTCTGATGATGATCAAAAGTATGCCGATGCTTGGACCGAGGCTGGTGATGTTTTCTTGCGCCATTGCGGTGCTCTTAAAATCGAAGAGGTGTTAACTTTGCGCAAATATAACTCCTTTCAGTATGAGCGCCGTGGCAACCATATTTTTGTCGATGGCACACTCAACGATAAAGACGTAACTTGGATGATCGATACGGGTGCTGACAGCTCGTTGCTCGACTTAAAGCAAGCTACCAACAGTGGCTGTGAGGTCGGACCCATGAAGCATAAAGTTTATGGCATCGGTGGCTCTGCACCAGCGGGCGAGAGCGTGATGAAAAAGATCACACTCGGCAAGGTCGAGCTCACCAATCGTCGCACCCTAGCAACAGACATGACTGGTCGTGCTGGTCGTGATCTCGATTACGTCGGGCTCTTCGGTGCTGACTTTATGCGGGAACTCGACGCGGTGATCACTTACCGTGAAGATCGCATTTTCCTCTATCAGCGTTAATTTGTAGAGGGCGCTGCGATGACTTTCGCAGCAGCTTCAAAGACTTTACCATCGGGCAAACGGAGATCAAAGACCGCTTGCCCGAAGTATTTTTTGCCCAAATAGCCGAGAGCAAAAGGAGCCGCCACACTAGTCAGCGTTCCGGACTCCTGACCCTCTAGCAAAAGGGTAGCACCGACGGGCATTGTGTCAGTCAACGTAAAATGCGTGAGTTTTCGGTTCAATTTGCCCGCGGTTTTGATACGGGAAATCACTTCTTGTCCGATGTAGCAGCCCTTTTGGTAGGAGATGGCGCTGGTTTCTATGCCAGCTTCGGGCGGCAACATGCCTTCGGTTAGTTCTGCACCCCATGCGGGAACTGCTTGTGCGATGCGGATTGCTTCTGCTTGTTGATTGCTGAGAATTTCACCTGTTACCTCTTGATTCGCAGGCAGCCACTGATCGATGCCAGGTACTCCGAGCCTAGAAAAGGAAAATCCCGTTGATTCATTGTTGCTACCGATGTGATGGACAAGCCGATATTGATCGGAAATGTCATCGAGCACGGCATCATCGGCGATGAGGTAGCGGTCGAGTCGCGCCATGAGTAGATCTCGCAGTGCATAAGGTGCCTCGATGCGGATCTCTGGCGCGCTTAGCTCAATGAGATAGAGCGTGACGTAGGCCTGGAGTTTTCCTTTGGCATCGGTGACACAAGCGGCGAGAGCTTGCTGCGGATGAGTGAGAAGATTGCGCACATCTTGCGTGACTTGCCCGTTGAGGTATCGCACGGCATCGGGGCCACGGAGAGAAAGTGTGCAGCGGAGTCCAAGATCAAATGTCGACATGGCGGGGAATCTAGGATCGGGAAAAGCGCTTGGCAACGCTGGGATGAAAGTTTTTTTGCGAGAGATGCATTTTCCCATTGCCAAACTCGGGATTCTGATCATACTTCGCGCCCAGACCGCCACGGTGGTTAGGACACCAAGATGCAGCAATGCATCATCAACGCATTGCAATGCATGGCTCGATAGCTCAGTTGGTAGAGCAGCGGATTGAAAATCCGCGTGTCGCTGGTTCGATCCCGGCTCGAGCCACCTTCTTTCATTATGTGTAATGAAATGCCTCCTATCAGATTGCCGAAATTTATCAGTATAATGTTCCAGAGAAAAATGTAGGAGAAATGTTTATTACCGAATCATGACTTTTTCTATCAATCATCAAGAGAAATATTCATTGCGAAGGACCTCAATCGGATGCAAAAAAGTTATCCTCTGCGGATGTTTTTTTCTATATTCACTCTACTCGTTGCGGGCTGATGAGGTCTTTCAACCAGAGTTCTATGCTTTCTATAACGGCATGCCTGAGATGTCCTATGATGATGAGGCGAAATTTCTCAAGGAATTGGGTTATGATGGGATCAGTCAGATTTACGGAGCTGGTGAGCCATTGGAGCAGCGGGTCATCGCATACCAGAAGCAAGATCTCACTGTCATGAGCGTTTATCTTGAAGCGACGGAAAATGCAATCGAAGCTGGGATGGTCAAGGCGCTGAGAGATGGCGGCATGATAGAGTTGACGGTAGCGAAAATTTCTCCTGAGGTGCTTGATTCGATTCGCCAAACTACGGAAATGGCTTCGCGATTAAAAATTCGTGTAGTGCTCTATCCGCATTTTGGAAATGCCGTTGCTACCATGTCGCAGGCGATCGAAGTTATCGAGAAGGTGAATCATCCGAACCTCGGAGTCATGTTCAATCTCTGCCACTTTCTCAAGAGCGAGAAAGCAGAAGATCTAGAAAGTGTTCTCATGCATGCAAAGCCCCATCTGTTCTCTGTGAGCATTAATGGAGCTGATGGCGACGGAAAAAACTGGGATACACTGATTCAACCTCTCGACAAAGGAAGTTTTCCGCAACAACGACTGCTCGGAGTTCTTAAAAAAATGCAATACAAAGGTCCCGTGTGCCTGCAGTGTTTCGCCGTGAAGGGCGATAAAAAATCCAATCTCAAGAAATCAATAGACGCATGGGAAAAGTTATTGAAAGAGCTTGACTGACCTTTAACTAGCCTCTGGGGTCAGTTTCCAATTTTCATGAAACCGAATTCTTGATCTACTGCTTTGCGATTTCCCAATCGATGCATGTGGCTTTGCCTTCCTTAATGAGTTGTTCGCGTTCGACCAATAGATCTTGGTGCCAAACGGGCGCGGAAAGTTCGGCTTCTTGGGAGGTGATTGCTTTCAACAGTGTTGCCATCATTCGCAGCTTTTCATGCATGGGTGAATCTCGAATTTCTTCGAGTGTGATCATGCTTGTATCTTATTCGAATTCTGGTCATCGGCAAAACCAAGATCAGGAAATTATACAGAGGCTTGGTGGATAGAATCCGCCGCCACGGTTACTTTTTCTTGCCTTGCTGGAGTGCTTGGGAGAACCAGTCGTTGCCGGGGGCTTGTTGTTGCGGGCGATTGTCGCGGCGTTGAGGAGGGCCGTTGCGATCGTTGTTGTTGCCGCTACCACCGCCGGCACGGCGTTCCATGTCGGGCACGCTCTTCATGCTGAGGGCGATGCGATTGCGCACGAGATCGACTTCGGTAACGGTGACTTGCACTTTTTGTCCGACCTTGACCACTTCGCTGGCGTCTCTGACAAATTGATCGCTGAGTTGGCTGACGTGGACAAGCCCGTCTTGGTGCACTCCGACATCGATGAAGGCGCCGAAGGCTGTGACGTTGGTGACTATGCCTGGGAGTTTCATGCCGACTTTGAGATCGGCGGGTTTATCGACTCCTTCGGCAAAGGAAAACATCTCGAATTGTTTGCGCGGGTCGCGCCCTGGTTTGGAAAGTTCGGCGATGATGTCTTTGAGGGTCGGCAAGCCGACCTCGGTGGTGACATATTTTTCTGGTTTGATTTTGGCGCGGACTTCGGACTTGGTGAGCAAATCTTGCAAGGTGCAGCAGAGGTCGGCGGCCATTTGTTCGACCAAAGCATAGCGTTCGGGGTGAACGGCGGATGAATCGAGCGGGTGAGCACCATTGGCAACGCGAAGGAACCCGGCTGCTTGCTCGAAAGCTTTGTCACCGAGGCGTGGGACTTTTTTCAGAGCATCACGCGAAGGAAATGGTCCGTTTGCAGCGCGATGAGCGACGATGTTTTCGGCAAGTGAACGATTGAGGCCAGAGACGTATTGGAGGAGTTCTTTGGATGCGGTATTTAGCTCGACACCGACGGCATTTACGGCGCTGACAACGGTGTCATCGAGCGATGCTTTGAGTGCGCGTTGATCGACATCGTGCTGATACTGACCGACGCCGATGGCTTTGGCATCGATCTTCACCAACTCGGCGAGTGGGTCCATCAATCGACGACCAATGCTGATGGCACCGCGCACGGTGAGATCGAGATCGGGAAATTCTTCGCGTGCAACATCGGACGCGGAATAAATCGAAGCTCCGGCCTCGTTGACAACTACTAAGGGTATCGTAGATGGCAGATTGAGCTTACGGCAAAATGCCTCGGTCTCCCGAGAAGCGGTGCCGTTTCCGATGGCGATGGCTTCGACTTTGTATTTTGCGATCATTGCTAGCATATCCTTGGCGCCTTCGTAGAGTTGGGTGTTCGAGCCCGCAGTGATGTTGAGAACGGTGTGATGGAGCAAAGTTCCCGTGGCATCGAGTACGACAGTTTTGCAGCCGCTGCGGAAGCCGGGGTCGATGGCGAGTAGGCGTTTTTGACCGAGCGGTGATGCTAACAGAAGCTCGCGCAAGTTGTCGGCAAACACTTGGATCGCGGTGGCGTCGGCGACTTTTTTCGAGTTGAGACGCATTTCCGTTTCCATCGATGGCATAAGTAAGCGCTTGCAACCATCTTCGACGGCATCGCGCATTTGATCAGCAGCGGGTCCGTGACCGTTGACAAATTGTGGCACGGCGATGCCGGAAACTCGCTCGACGGAGAGATCGACGCGCATGAGCAGAAACCCGTCTTTTTCGCCGCGGCGGATGGCCAGCAAGCGGTGCGAGGGGATGGATTTCAGGGGCTCTGACCAATCGAAGTAATCGCGAAATTTCGCGGCCTCGGCATCCACTTCTTTGCCATACATGACTTTCGAGGAAATGATCGCTTCGGCTTCGTAAAGTTTGCGCACATGACCGCGCAGTGTGGCGTCATCTGCAACGATCTCAGCAACGATATCGCGGGCACCAGCAAGGGCCTCGGCGCTGGTGGTGACTTCTTTTTCGGCGTCGATGTATTTCGCGGCCTCACTCTCGATGTCTTGTGCATGCTGATTTTCCTGCAAAAAGCTGGCGAGAGGCTCCAGCCCGCGTTCTTTGGCTTTGGTGGCACGGGTTTGACGCTTGGGACGAAAGGGTGCGAAGGCATCTTCCAAGGTTGTCATGGTGGTGCAGGCGAGGATTTTCTTTTGCAGTTCTGGTGTGAGCAGTTTGCGTTCGTCGAGTGACTTGATGATGGCAGAACGGCGGGCATCGAGCTCGACGAGGCGGATCATCGAATCGCGGATCGTGGCGATCTGCACTTCATCGAGCTCGCCGGTAGCTTCTTTACGATAGCGGGCGATGAACGGAACGGTTGCGCCTTCGGCGATCAGTTGGGCGGTAGAGGAAACACTGCGGACAGAAATGCCGGTTTCCTGAGCGATGAGAGCGATGTGTTTGGCGGAATCGGTAGAGGAGAGAGAAGTGGCGGTGTCAGACATGCGGGCGCGGAGTTTTTCTGTTGAGGGGGAAAGATGCAAGGGTGAATTTTTTGATTTTTGTAAAAGAGGATACAGGGAAGATGCCTGTTTGTCGAGACAGGCGGGGCGCGCTGTCTTCCGTTTTTGATTGTCCATCGTGTGGGAAACGAGGTATCTTGAGGACGTGGATGTAATTCGAATTAGAGGTGCGCGGCAGCACAATTTACGAAATGTTTCGGTGGATCTGCCGAAAGGAAAGCTCGTAGTGATTACGGGTCCGAGTGGCTGTGGTAAGTCGTCGTTGGCATTTCACACCTTGTATGCGGAGGGGCAGCGGCGCTATGTGGAATCGTTGTCGGCGTATGCGCGGCAGTTTTTGGATCAATTGGAAAAGCCGGAGGTGGATGGGATCGATGGCTTGTGCCCGGCGATTGCGATCGAACAGCGCAGTGGCGGCTTAAATCCACGTTCAACGGTGGCGACAGCAACGGAAATTTATGATTATCTGCGGGTGCTATGGGCGGCGATTGGCGTGCCACATGATCCCAAGACGGGCGAGCGACTGGAGCGCATGAGTGCTTTGGACATCGTTGCGCTATTGGTTGAGCAAGAAGAGGGGACGAAAGTGGTTTTGCTCGCACCGGTGGATGTGAAGGGTTTGAGCGATGCTGCGGCGTTGTTTCAGGATCTGCGACGTCAAGGATTCGTGCGGGTTAGGCTGAATGGCGAATTGCGTGAATTGGATGAAGTTTCGTCAGTGGATGATGTTCTTTCGTTAGAAATAGTCGTGGATCGCTTGGTGGTGCGGGCGGGAGTGGAAGCACGGATGGCAGACAGTGTGGAAGCGTGTTTGCGCTTGTGTGGATCAGAGGCTCGGGTCTTGATGCAAGCTGTGGGGGAGAGTGAGTGGCGTGAGCTATCGTTTCAGACGAGTTATCGTAATGCTAAGACGGGGTTCGTGATGGGGGAGCTCTCGCCGAAGCATTTTTCGTATAACTCGCATCTGGGTGCTTGTGAAGCATGCGAGGGGCTGGGTATGGAAATGTTTTGTGATCCTGGCTTGATGATCGCAGATGAAAATAAAGCAGTGCTGGGTGGTGCGGTGCGTGGCTGGTGGAAACCGAAGGGGCCGCGGGAGTTGCAGTTTTTCCGTGAAGCAAAAGCGCTGATGGCACAGCGGGGAGTTGACTCCGCGACTACATGGAAAGACCTCAGCGACGAATGCAAGAAGTTATTGTTAGACGGGGGCGAGATCGATACTGGGTGGAAAGTTGGTTTGGAAAAACGCTTGCAGGCGAAAAAAATCGAGGGGCTCTGTGGAGAAGCAGAGCGAAAGGTGAGAGAGGTGAAATCGGAAGCAGTACGACGACGCTTGATGCGGGTGATGTCACATCGGTCTTGTCGGGTATGCCAGGGCGCTCGATTGAAAAAAGCGTTGTTGATGGTGAAAGTTTGTGGAGCGGATGAGCGCTGGCTGGGAATTCAGGAGTTCTGCGCGTTGCCTGTCGACGAGGCGATGGCGTGGCTGGTGGGGATTGTGATTCCAGCGGAAAAAGCCGGCATCGTGAAGCGCGTGGTGGACGATGTTGCAAAGCGCTTGTCGTTTTTGCATGATGTGGGGCTGGGCTACTTGGCGCTTCAGCGATCAAGTGGCAGTTTGTCGGGTGGCGAGGCGCAGCGTATTCGTCTCGCCTCGCAGCTCGGCTCGGGTCTATCGGGAGTAATCTATGTGTTAGACGAGCCGAGCATCGGCCTTCATCCCTGTGATACAGGACGTTTGATAGTCGCTTTGGAGCAATTGCGCGATCTGGGCAATACGGTGTTAGTCGTGGAGCATGATGAAGCGGTGATCCGTGCGGCGGACTGGGTGATTGAGATGGGGCCTGGTGCAGGCATTGCAGGTGGTGAAATTCTGGGTGCAGGAGAGTTGAAAAACTTGGGGCATTTGCCAACGGGAACTTGGTTGAAAGAGAAGCGTGAATGGGGGCGGACTATCCCTGTTACGAAAGAAGGGCTGTGGTTGATCATGCGCGAGGTCACTGAACGGAATTTGCGTGCCATTGATGTAAAAATCCCGTTAGGGCGGATGGTCGCTTTGACGGGACCGAGTGGAAGCGGGAAATCAACATTGGCAGAAGACGTGATCTCGCGAGCCTTGGTAAGAAAATTTTCGCGTAGTGGTGAAACTCCGGGCGCGCACAGCGGCATGGAGGGTGCGGAGTGGTTGACCAAAGTGGTGTTGCTTGATCAAAGCGCGATAGGCAAAAGCCCGCGCTCGAATCCCGCAACCTACACGGGCTTATTTGACATCGTGCGCGATCTTTACTCCAAGCTTCCGCTCTCACGCCAAAGGGGGTACACAGCGAGTCGATTCAGTTTCAACATGCGCGGTGGCCGTTGTGAGCGTTGTGAAGGCGCGGGGCGGATTAAGATTGAAATGCATTTTTTACCCGATGGCTGGGTGACTTGCAGCGCCTGCCAGGGCAAACGTTTTAATCGCGAAACATTGGAGGTCTTGTATAAAGGGCGTAGCATTGCCGACTTGTTAGCCTGTAGTGTGAATGAGGTATTTGAGATATTTCGGGTGGTGCCTAAATTAAATCATCTGTTAGGAATCATGGGCGATTTAGGCCTTGGCTATTTATCTCTAGGACAGGCGGCGAATACCCTTTCGGGCGGAGAAGCACAACGTTTGAAGCTGGCGGTGGAGCTCGCACGACCATCTGCTGGTCACACGTTTTATTTATTCGATGAACCAACCACTGGCCTGCACTTCGGTGATGTGAATCAGTTGATTTTGGCATTTCATCGCTTGCGTGACGCGGGCCACACGGTCCTAGTCGTGGAGCATCAAATGGATCTGGTAGCCGCATCGGACTGGGTCATCGATCTAGGGCCTGGTGGAGGAGTGAATGGAGGCGCGATTGTCGCAGAGGGTAAACCCGAGGACGTAGCTGCTAATTCGCAGTCGGCAACAGGTCGAGCACTGGCTTCATGGAAAAGAGGAGTGTAAAAAAAGAAAAACAAAATCCGGCAGGAGTAGCGTTATTTTTGAGGACGATGACAACCCTATGAGTGCAGTCACATCACTATCTCCTTCCGCAACCGCTTGGCGCGCTTGGCTCACCGCCAACGGTCCTCGCTTGCTGTTGTTTGCCAAAAATCAAACTCGCAACGCGCAGGACGCCGAAGACGTATTGCAGGATGCGCTGGTCAAATTGGTTGAAAAACTCAACGATGGCAGCTTTGATGGCGGTCAGGACATGTGGATGGCGTATCTTTATACTACCATCCGTCGACAGGCGATCGACTTGGGTCGCAAGGATGATCGTCGTCGCAAACGCGAAGATTTTGTTTCGGATGAAATCGAAGCCGAAGCTGCGGTAAAGTCCGATCCTTGGTTTGAGTCGGACGCCTCGGGCGAGGAAACCCGTGGACAATTGGAGGCGGGCTTAAAAGAACTGCCAACAAAATTTTCTGAAGTCATTCTGCTCAAAATCTGGTCTGACAAAACATTCGCTGAAATTGGTGAAATGCTGCAAATTTCGCAAAATACAGCGGCCTCACGCTATCGATATGGACTTGAAATGCTTAAACGCAAACTTGTGGAGTCTAAAACCAAGGGCGATCTCTCGCTCTAACCTCAAACTTCTCTCACGAATATGGAAATGAATTATAAAGATCTCGAACAACTTATCGCTAGTCTTAAACCGACGGGGCTCAGCGATTGCACGCTTTCGCGCCTGGAAATGGCGATGTGCGGACGACTCGACGCAGATGCCTCTCATGCAGCCGTAGAGCGCTCCCTCCATGCGATGGCTCCTCGATCTCTCTCGGATGACACTTTCGAAAAGCTTTTTTGCCTCATCGAAAACGTGGCATTCCCGATGAACGCAAAAGTCGTGCTCTTTCCCGTGGCTCACAAGCAATCCGCGGAAACACAGCCGGTGCGCCGTGCATCGTTTGCTAAGCGCATCACTGCCATTGCGGCTGTTGCCACATTGGGCGGACTTGCGGCGCTGTGGACGCCCGTTGTGGGCGAGCGAAAAATTTCCTCAACGGAAACGGGAGTTCGCCCGAATTTCAATCAATCAGGAGTCGTTGCCACGAACTATGGATCTGATATTGAGACTGCCGCAGACGAAGGGGTCATCTGGACTGAAGATCATCAACCGCGTCGTGTCTTGCGCATTCAATACCAAGACCGAGTGCTGGTGCGTGATCAAAATGGCGTCGAGCGCATGTTGTTTCTTCCCCGCGAAGAGGTTTATGTTGTCCCCGAAAAAGTCGATTGAGTCGACTATGAGTTATCCAACCTTCAACTCTTTTTTCCTATGAAACCATTATTTTTTTGTTTTGTTGTCAGTAGCTTGGCATGCTCTGTAATTCTTGCGTTGGAGCCGCCGCAGCCTATTAAGCCACTCGCTCCGCGATTGGAAAAACTTGACGAGCAAGAGTCAGCAAAACCCGCTGAGCGTGCGGAGTTGCCCCGCGAAAAAGAAGCTCCAGCCATAGAAATCGAGATCTTGCCTCAACAAGCTGAGCCTCAAAACGTCGAGAAAATGCCGATGGTTGCCGCGAAACCTTACATGGGGCTTGGCATGGAACGTTTGCCTGATGCCTTGGCCGGGCATCTCGGAATCGATAAAAATGCCGCTGCGATGATCCGCGTAATCGATCCTCAAGGTCCGGCTCAGGCTGCTGGGCTGGCAGAATTTGACATCATCACGGCCGTTAACGGCAAAAATATCAGATCCCATGATTGCCTCTGTGAGCTTCTGGAAAAGCACAAACCAGGTGATCAGGTAAAGGTCACGTACTTTCATCGCGGTGAGAAAAAGGAAACTTTGCTTTCTCTAACAGATCGCCCGGATGATGAGGTCTTTGGCGTCGACGATCTTGCTCCTCAAGACCCTGCTTTACCGCAAGATGCCTTGCGCATGTTGCCTCAAGAACTGCGCGACGCCATCGAGAAAAACATCCAAGCTATGGGTCAAGAAGCATTTCTTGATACTGAATTTCACGTCTTGCCCGGTGGTGCCAATGCCATGCCTGAAATCGAGAAACGTTTGCAAAAAATGATGGACGGCATGCAGCAGTTGCACATTCAGCCAGGTGATCTGAAGATGAAAATGGTGATGAAGTCGATGCTTACCACGCAAGATGAGCAAGGGAAAATCGAAATCTCACGCGATGGCGATTCTGCTGAGGCTCGGGTATTTGATCAAGCCGGTAACTTACTGTGGTCTGGTCCATACATCACGCCACAGGATCACGCCGCTGTACCGCCTCCAGTTCGTGAGCGCCTCGACAAGCTCAACATCGAGATGGGAGCAGAAGGTGGCATCAAATTGAAAATGCTGCCGCGTGCGAAGTGACAAATTTTTTCCGTAAATTTTCTCGTCGGCGATGCACGGGGCTGCTAATGCTTTGCGCACGCCACTCATGAAACGAATTTCGTTCTTTTTCTCTCTGCTCCTGTGTTGTGTCCTGTTAGGTTCGCTGAACTCATGCGTCGTTCGCATGCCTACCGCTCCAAAGACGACTCGGGCTTCGGCCCAGCAGCCGGCCGTGAATAAAACCGTTGTTCGCAAAGCTGCTCCCGAAAAAGTTTCTGTCTATCTCATCGCCGATAGCTTGCACACTTCGATCGCTGTTCCCTACGATTGGCTTCTGGAGCGCGGTTACAAAGCGCCCGAGGCTCTTGTTTTTCCGCAAGGAAATTCGCGTTACATCGTGATGAGTTGGGGGGATCGTGTGGCTTATTTGCAGAAGGGTTGGCTGCGGCCTTGGGAGATAATTAATGCACTTTTTATACCATCAGCCTCGGTCACGGAAATCATTCCGATTTCATGGAACGTGCAGGACGTATGCTACCGTCAACGCATCTATCGAGCCGAAATTTCAGCGAAAAAAGGCCGTGCGCTCGCATCATTTCTTAACCACAGCAATGTCATGAACTCGCGTGGTTTTCCAAGCATCATCGCAGCATCCACTTGGGGCAAGGGCTATCTTCTCGATTGTAAATACTCCTACTATTTTCCGCGCATCTGCAACGTCTGGACGGGACAAACTCTTGAGGCTTGCGGATTATCCATTAACATGCGCTCTGCCATCAGCGCTAACGGATTGATCCGTCAGGCGGAAAAACAAGGCTTCACGCTGATTCATAAGGGTGATGTAAAAACCAAATACGGTCGCGCGCAGGCCGACGATTGATCGACGGTGAGTGTGACGCAGACATGGCCTGGTCTTGAGATCGATGAGTTTATTTTTTTCATTGCCACCGAGCGTGGTCTTTCCGCTGCCTATCAACTCTCTGTCCGTCAAACGCTCGATGCCTTGCACGCATGGGGCAATCGACACCAGCACTCGCTCGCAGATCTTGGAACCGATGAGCTATCCGCCTTCCTTGCTGATCGCAAATGCGAGAGCCTCGATGCCTCATCGCTGCGCATCACTGCCGTTCATCTGAAGGTGTTTTTCCGCTGGCTCGCGGCAAAAGGCCGATTGCCGATGGATCCCGCCGAACCTCTGCACGCGCCCAAGCCTGAAAAAATTCTGCCCGAGACATTGCACGCTCGTGAGTGCATTCGTTTGTTAGAAAGCATCGATGTCGCTAAGCCTTTGGGCAGTCGTGATCGTGCCATGCTCGAGCTTTTCTATTCTTCGGGCCTTCGGCTCAGCGAGCTTTGTGGTGCCCGGTTGGAGAACTTGGATCTCGGAGAAAAATTCATTCGCGTCACAGGCAAAGGCAACAAAACACGCATTGTGCCACTTGGCGATGAAGCACGGATCAGCATCGAGCACTACCTCGCCGTGGAGCGCCCGACATTGGTCAAGCGCCGTACTTCCTCGCATATCTTTCTCTCGGTGCGCGGTGGAGCACTATCGACTGATCGCGTACGCGAGATCGTCAAGGAGCGCGCGCAGCAAGCTGGCATTGAGCAAAACATCTATCCGCACCTTTTGCGTCATTCCTTTGCGACCCATTTGCTAGAAGGTGGTGCCGATTTGCGCGTGATCCAAGAACTGCTGGGCCACGCCGACATTTCCACCACTCAAATCTACACTCACGTCGATCAAAAGCGCATGAAAAATATCCACAAATCCTTCCATCCGCGCGGGTAGTTCGCCTTGCATGAATGAATGTTCGCATAGTTCATGCAATCGATTCATCATGCCACGTTTTTTCCACATTGAGGTTTTACTTCAGGGCAGCTAGGGCTTTTAATAGCTGTGTTATGGCATTTGATCGATTCGCAACAGAACTGCTCCGTTACCCCGCACACGGATTTTCCCTCGACACCTCGCGCATGGACATCCCTGCGGATTTCTATCAGTCCATGAAGGGCAAAATCGACAAAGCCTTCGCGGATATGGTCGCTCTGGAAGGTGGTGCGATTGCGAATCCCGATGAAGGACGCATGGTCGGCCACTACTGGCTGCGTAATGCAGCACTCGCACCGAGCGACACCCTGCGCGCGCAAATTACCGAGCCTCTTGCGGCATTGAAGCAATTCGCCGCTGATGTGCACAGTGCCACGGTGAAAAATCCTGCTGGGGGCAATTTCCATCGCCTCTTGGTCATCGGCATCGGTGGCTCCGCCCTCGGACCTCAGCTCGTATCGGAAGCCATCGGCCACAATCCGCGCATGCCGATCCATTTTTTTGATAACACCGACCCCGATGGCATTGATCGCGTGTTGGCCTCGATCGGACAAAACAATCTCGCCACCACGTTGGTCTTGGTGATTTCGAAATCCGGCGGTACGCCCGAAACCCGCAACGGCATGGTTGAGGCCAAGGCGGCCTTCGAGGCGGCGGGTCTGGACTTTGGCAAACACGCCGTCGCCATCACCGGTGAGGGCTCGAAGCTGGATCAATACGCCGTTGCCCAAGGATTTATCACTCGCTTCCCGATGGAAGACTGGGTCGGCGGACGCACCAGTGTGCTCTCGACGGTAGGACTCGTGCCTGCTGCGCTGCAAGGAATCGACGTCGATGCGATGCTCGCAGGAGCCGCTGCCATGGATGTCGAAACGCGCAAGCAAGAAGTGATATCCAATGCCTCGATGCGCCTCGCGCTCGCTTGGTACTATGGCTGCAATGGCAAAGGTGAAAAGGACATGGTCGTGCTGCCTTACAAAGACTCGCTGTGCCTGATGTCAAAATACCTGCAACAGCTGGTCATGGAATCGATTGGTAAAGAGTTCGATCTCGATGGCAAGCAAGTGCACCAAGGCATCGCCGTTTACGGAAACAAGGGATCGACTGACCAACACGCGTATGTGCAGCAGCTTCGTGATGGCGTGCCGAATTTCTTCGCGACCTTCATTGAAGTGCGCAAAGGTCGCGACGGCGACACCATCGAAGTCGAGCCCGGCAATACCTCGGCCGACTACCTGCAAGGATTCCTCCGTGGCACCCGCAGCGCGCTCTATCAATCCGGTCGCAAATCGATCACGATTTCACTCCCCGAAGTATCGCCGTTCCAAGTGGGCCTGTTGATTGCTCTCTACGAGCGCGCAGTGTCCTTCTACGCCTCCTTAGTCAACATCAACGCCTACCACCAACCCGGCGTCGAAGCAGGGAAAAAAGCTGCAGCCACCTTCCTCGATACCCTCAATGCGGTGCGCGGAAACGTCACCGCATCACCCAAAACCGCCAGCGAAATCGCCACCGCGATCCAAGCCGAAGCGGAGGATGTTTACCACTGCCTGAATCACCTCAGCGCCAATGGCGAACTCACCTGCAGTCTCGGTGCCACAGCGCTGGAAGATACGTTTTCGCTGTGATGTGAGGGAAGCAATGCCGATAGTGATTCGCCGCCATTGATTACAGGATTTCATGATTTTCAAGAGGAGCAAGATTGGGAATTTTTAAAATTGCCCCCAAGTAAAATTGCCACTTTTCTTTGAAACATCAGCGTTGAATTTGCGTATTGATGCCTGTGTTTTTTAGTGTATCAGAAAAAATGAGTTCTTCGGTGATCTCGCGGGTGAGTTCTCTGCTGTGCGTGGTGGGCTTGATGGGCTTTTCTCAGGGGCAGACTGAAATGACTTGTGCGGTTTCGCTGGCGGGCAATGCGTTTGTTACGAAATCTGCGGAGGGTTCGCAGGATGGCATGGGGGGCGATGGCCTACAGTGGCAGCAGGCGGATACGCAGTTTAGCGTCTATTTTCATGTGGATCGGCCCTGTGAGTTGTCGCTCGCACTGCGAGCGCGCAGCGAGGGGAAATCGGTGATCCAAGCCAAGGTTTTATCGCAATCGTGGCAGGTGTCGATCGAGAGCAAGGATTATGCCGAATCCGCTCTTGGCAAGGTTTCTGTCAAGGCGCTCGGCTATGTGCGCGTGGATCTGCAAGGCATGAGCAAAGCCGGTGCGCAGTATGCTGATGTGGCTGAAGTGATCGTTCGTTCATCGACGCCTGGCTTGAAGCTTTCTTATGTGAAATCGAACGAAGGCAATATGTTTTATTGGGGCAAACGTGGACCATCGGTGCATCTCGGCTATCAGATGCCCGCCGATAAAACGATTCGCTATGCCTACAGCGAAATTACGGTGCCAAAGGGCCAAGATCCGATTGGTTCGTATTTCATGGCCAATGGCTTCGGTGAAGGGTATTTTGGGATTCAGGTGAAAAGCCCGACGGAGCGCTGGATTTTGTTTTCAGTATGGAGTCCGTTCCACACCGATAATCCAAGCGAGATTCCCGAAGAGCAGAAAATTTTGACATTGGCACAGGGCGAAGGAGTGCGCGTCGGAGCCTTCGGTGGGGAAGGTTCGGGCGGCCAAAGCATTTGTGTGTTCCCGTGGAAAGCTGGCACCTCCTATAAGTTTCTGACTTCTGTTCATCCCGATGGTAAAGGTCATACGATCTACGCGGCATGGTTTGGTGAAGTTGGCAAAAAAGAGTGGAAACTCATTGCACGATTTCAGCGTCCCAAGACCGACAAACATCTCACAGGCTTTCATTCGTTCTTAGAAAACTTCGATGCCTCACGCGGCTACTATGTTCGTAGTAGTTTGCACGCCAATCAATGGGTCTGCGATGTAGATGGTAAATGGCACGAGCTCACCCAAGCACGCTTCACAGGCGACGCCACAGCGGGCGGAGAGCATCGGCTAGACTATGCGGGAGGCCTTGTCAAAGACGGCTTCTTCATGCGCAATGGCGGATTTTTTTCCGACCGTGTGGCGATCAATCAAGATTTCACACGCAAGGCAAGTCCTGAGAAAAAGCCGGTGATTGATTTTGGTAAGTTGCCTTGATTACCGTGGCGGCGCTTTTCAAGCGCCAAGCCTCATATTCAAATTCACACACTGGGCCTGTCGCTTGGAAAGCGACGCCACGATCAAACAAACATCCCGACGATTGCGGCGCTGGTGAGGTTGGATAGGGTGCCGGCCATCACGGCGCGAAGTCCGAGTTGGGCGATTTCACTGCGGCGATTGGGGGCCATTACGCCGAGCCCGCCGATCAGGATGGCGATGGAAGAAAGATTGGCAAAACCGCAGAGTGCTACAGAGCAAATGGCGACGGTTTTTTCTGATAGAGTGCCCATGATTTTGCTGAACTCACCGTAGGCGACGAATTCATTGAGCACGAGTTTTTGGCCGATCAGAGTGCCGCCTTGTTTCATTTCTTCGACGGGTATTCCAGTGAGCCAAGCGACGGGAGAAAAGCACCAGCCGAGGATGTTTTGGAGACTCAGGTTGGGTTGATGAAATAGTCCGCCGATGCCACTGAGGCAGAGATTGAGCAAGGCGATCAGGCCGATGAATGCTAACAACATCGCGCCGACATTGAGCGCAAGCTTGAGACCAGTAGAGGCACCAAGCGCTGCGGCATCCAGCACGTTGGAAGGCGCATCTTCGGCATCAGCAAAGGCGAGCACTCCTTCCTGCGGTTGCGCCACTTCGGGCTTCATCAATTTAGCAAATAACAAGCCACCTGGGGCTGCCATGAAAGACGCGGCAATGAGATATTTCATCGGTACGCCCATCGAGGCATAACCTGCCAATACCGAGCCCGCCACGCTGGCGAGCCCACCGACCATCACCGCAAAAAGTTCAGAGCTGGTCATGCGGGCGATGTAGGGTTTTACCACCAATGGAGCTTCGGTTTGGCCGACGAAAATGTTTGCCGCAGCAGATAAAGATTCGGCACTGCTGGTGCCTAACAGTTTCCTCAATCCTCCGCCTAACAAACGAATGACCCACTGCATGATGCCGATGTGATAGAGGACGGCAATCAGCGAGGAAAAGAAAATGATCATCGGTAAGACGCGCAAGGCAAACACAAAGCCGATGGATGTGCCGTCTGCTGAAAGTGGGCCGAACAGAAAGTCGACACCGTTTTTTCCCGCGGCGATGGCATCGGTGACAAGATTGCTAAACCAATTCAGTGCCTCGCGACCACGAGGCACTCCAAACACCATCGCGCCGATGCCGACTTGCAGTGCTAAGGCCACAGCCACGGTTCGCCAGCGAATGGCTTTCTTGTGATCGCACATCAGCCACGCAAACAACAGAAAACTAGCAATACCGAGCAGGCCAAACATGACTGACCTTTAGCAGAGAAGTTCTGTGCTGGGAAGAACGGAAACGTGTCGGGAATCATTCTGTTGGTTTTGCCCGTGGATTGCGCAGGTAGTAGAAGCGACCATCTTCTGCTCCACCAAGAAAATCGGGAATGCCATTGTCATCGAAATCGACAGCACAGGGGCTGACATCGTGGCCTTCGATGTTTTTTGCGGCAATTGGCCCCATTTTTTCGAAGGTCCAGGTTTCGTTCGTCGATGCAGTCTGCCGCCACAACTCGGCATTGGCGGCATTCAGAAGCAGATCGATGGCTCCGTCTTGATCCCAATCGGTTAGGCAAAGCTTGCGACGGCCACTCGCGCCACCTATTTTGGCATTAAGGCGCAGTGTTTTTCTGTTAGATTCGAGAAAGGCGCGTCGCGGTGCTTGGAGTGTGAGATCTTTGTTACGGCAATACCAGACGAGGTAGCCCTCGGGATCCAGCATGATGAGATCGATGAGACCATCGCGATTCATATCATGGGCTACGGGTGTGGTGCGCCATTGGGTGATGATTTCCTTGCCACTAGGTTTTTTCCACGACCACGCGGGAGTTGGTGTGGCCCCTACCCATGCAACCTCGATGGCCTGCGCTTTCATCATCACGGGTACTTGGCGTGTGCCTTTGTTTTTCAACCATACGACTTCACCCCAAATGCTATTGATAAGGATGTCAGGTAGCGCATCGTGATCCCAATCGACGACGTTGATCGTGGTATAGCCCCATTTCGCCTCCGCGGGACCTTGGATGCTACCGTTTTCGCCAGCCATAATGCGAAAAGGCTTGCCCTCAACCTCGATGCTGCGCGGTGCGGCCCAGCGCGGTTGCTCGACGCCCTTGCCACTCAGGTTTTCAAACCATTCGATAGTTCCTGCGGTATTGCCGCTGAGAATGTCTTGGTCACCATCGCCATCCCAATCGTAGGCAAAGGGGGTGGCAAGTGCGCCGCATTTGAGAGTATCTGCTTGTTGCGAAAAATACTTGGGCTGTTGGAAAATTGGCACGTTATCGCGGAACTTGCCGGTGTGCTCGATGAAAGCAACGCGTCCGTCTTCATCGCCAACGATGAGATCGACGTCGCCGTCCTTATCCCAATCGATCGATACCGGAACGATCATTTGCACCTGCATGGTTACTTTTTTTTCTTGTGGATCTAACAACGGAACGCCTGCCGCATAGAGAGGCTCAGAGTTTGTATTACGATTTTCATAGTAGGTCATGCCATCCAGAAAACTTCCACAAATCAGATCGAGGTCATCATCGGCATCGAAGTGATCAAAATTCGGCGAAGGACAACCAAAAGTTTCGAGCGGTTTACCATCGGCGAGAAGCTGATAGGGTTCACCGAAGCTGTCATCGCTGCGTCCGTGAAAAATGTGTATCGTGCCGAGCAGTGAACCATTTCTCCATTTTCCCTTTTCATCCCATGCATTGTCCCAACCATAGTGGCTCCAGTCTTCTGTGCCGACGATGAGATCATCACGACCATCGCCATTGAAGTCAGCATAGCGCCATTGATTGTGGCGGATACCGAAAACCTTGGCGAATTTCCCTTGAGGTGCGAAGGGGTTTTTCGCGATTGGAAGGGCTTTTTTGTGCTGAATACCAGTTTGTGCAAAATTTTGATAGTCCCAGCCGGGCGATAGCACTTTCATGCTGTCATGGCGGTAACTCGGCATGACATAGGGAACCGTCGCGCTGATGCGCCGTGCTGCACGAAAAATGGGCAGGGGATTTTTTGCCGTATCGCCGCTGATATTTTCGAAAACATAGACGCCGTTTGATGGCTTGTCCGGGCAAGAAATGATTAGGTCATAGTCGCCATCTTGATCGGCATCGCATGGCAGCGGCCAAGCCCAAAGTCCCACTCCGAGATCGACAACTAGCTCGGGATTTTGATAGCGCAAAGGCTCCAACGCAAAGCATGAAGAGCTGGCGCTGAGAAAAGATGCAAGCAGGCAGGTCGTGCGAATCAACATGAAAGATCCTTCAACCAATGCGGTCCGCGCCGAAATAAGGGACGAGTGCCGCAGGGATGCGGATGCTGCCGTCGGGCTGTTGGTATTGTTCGAGAAGGGCCACGTAGAGGCGAGGTAGGGCGGTTCCTGAGCCATTCAGCGTATGCGGGAAGCGGTTTTTGCCTTCGGCATCTTTGAAGCGCAGTTTCATGCGGCGAGCTTGATACTCCGTGAAGCACGAGCAGCTCGATACCTCCAAGTATTTACCGTGGCCTGGGGCCCAGACCTCGATGTCGTAGGTTTTTGCGGAGCTAAAGCCAATGTCGCCGGTGCAGAGCTCGATGGTGCGATAGTGCAGGCCGAGCTTTTGCAGGATGGATTCGGCGTGACCGGTGAGCTGCTCTAACATCTCGAAGCCATGATCGGGGTGGACAATTTGGACGAGCTCGACTTTATCGAACTGGTGCATGCGAATGATGCCTTTGTTGTCGCGGCCTGCCGATCCAGCCTCGCGGCGGAAGCAGGGAGTGTAGGCGACCATTTTCACGGGCAACTGGCTCTCGGCGAGCAAGGTGTCGCGATAAAGATTGGTCACGGGAACCTCGGCGGTAGGTGCAAGAAACAAGTTGTTTTGCCCATCTTCACCGCGATCTGTGCCATACATGTCGTCCTCAAACTTAGGCAACTGGCCCGTACCTTCCATGCACTCGCGCTTGACGAGGTGAGGCACATTGACTTCTTCGTAGCCGTTTTGCGATTGGGTATCGAGCAGGAAATTGATCAGCGCTCTTTCGAGGCGGGCACCCAGTCCACGATACACCGCAAAGCCGGAGCCGGCGATGCGTGTGGCATCATCCCAGTCGATGAGTTTGTGTTGGAGAGCAAGGACGACGTGATCCTTGGGTTCCGTGAGCTCGGGTTTGGTTCCCCATTCGCGGACCACAGGATTCGCAGTTTCATCTTCGCCTGCGGGACAAGCCTCGTGAGTGATGTTGGGGATGTGCAGCAGCAATTCATTTTGCTTCAAGCTGGTGGCTTCCACCTCGGCATCGAGCTCATCGATTTTTGCATTGATCGTGCGAGCCTCGGCTTCTGCCGCGGAGGTGTCTTCGCCTTTGCCTTTGGCCATACCAATCGATTTCGCGATTTGCTTTCGCTGCGATTGAAGTTGTTGTTTTTCCGTCTCGGCCGCGCGGCGTTTTTCATCACAGGCGAGGACATCGTCGATCAATTTCCAGTGATTTCCACCACGGAGTTTGAGACGTTCTTGAACGGTTTGCGGGTTGTCACGGATGATGCGGATATCGAGCATGGGAAAAAAAGTTGTGCGTATAGTAGGCGAGTTGCGCGCGGGACACAAGGACGAAGGGGGAGAATTTGGAACGTTTCCTTGTCCTACATCTGAAGAATTACCGCCGCAAAAAATCGCAAATACCGCAAAAATGGGGATTTTCGTAATTTATTCTTAAAAGGAACATGGAAACGACAACCGGAACGCAGCGGAGATAGCGGGACTAAATTCTTTCTCAATACTCCCGCAAATTTAACGGATTATACTGATTTTATAAGAACGAATATATTTCTCATGCACTTTTGAAGTGAGTCGAAAATTCCTGCTGATAGTAATTGTCATATCCGTTAAATCAGTAAAATCCGTCTTTAATTGGCTGGAATTCAGCATTCCATTTTCCCTTCTAAGTTTATTGGCCGAGATTTTGGTATTCGGATGGGACTGGCAGGGGATTTCCGTCGATGGGAGGTAGATCTTGCGGTGGAGGTGGCAAGGCATCGCCATTGCCGGGTGGCGGTCCATCGTAGCTAGGAAGAGTCAGTGGGTCGCCAGCTGCAGGATCGATATTGGGCAAAAGTGGGTTGATGGGGTTGTAGCCCGAGGGCATTTCTTGGTCGTTGATGAAAGGAGTGGCATCACTGTGATTCATTTTGTGTGCGAGAATCCGCGGCCAAGCTTGGGCATCGATGAGTTCACCTTTGTAGGTCAATTCGACAACTTGGCCGTAGTATTCCTTGTCACCAAACAAATGCTCTTGCTGAGCATCTTGGGGCGGAATGGTGTAGTGAACGAGTAGGCGTTCTTCGCCGTTGGCCCAGTCGAGAGGTTCGGTGATCCACTTAATATCTTTTTTATAATCCGGTGCTGTTGTCGTTTTTGCAATTTCTTTTTTGGCTCCTATTATATCAAAAAAAGTGACTTTCACTTCGAGGTCACGCCCTTCAATTTGCTCGCCGGGAACACATTGAACGGGAATGGTGATGCTGATTTTTTTCCCTGCTTCTTCGTTTGGGTCGCGGAAAACATTGGTTCGCCCCAGAACGATGCGATTGATTTTGTCCTGAGGTTGTTCGAAGCCTGCGATCAATTTATCGGATGCCTTGAGAAACAAGGTGCCAGCTCCGGAGGTGCCGAGTTCTTTGACTTTGTGATAGTAGGCGCGGGCGCGATCGTAAATGCCCATGGACTCATGGCAGAGTCCTAACTCGAACAACGCGTTAGGTTCAGAGGGATTGGTGCGTAGAACATCTTCCAATTTAGTGATCGCGCTGATCATGTCTTCGGCGATGCGAGCAGCGCGCGCTTCATTAACGAGACGCTCTGCTATGGGATCCGCAATCGGTGGTGTATCCAAAGGTCGCGCGGCAGGAAGTGGAATGGTAACGACATCCTGTGATTCCTGTGTATCAGGAACGAAAACACGAGGAGCAGGTTTGGGCGTGAGTTCGGGTGCTGGCGTCAGCTCAGGGGGCTTTGGTTCTACCGGCGGCGAGACGATTTTTTCCACGACTTTCACCTCACGCGAGGATTCGATGCGAATGGCTAAGGCGACACCTGAAACGATGAGTTGGCTGAAAGCAACAAGTCCCATGAACCAGCAGGAGATGCGGAAAATCAGGGTTTGTTTTGGTGTGATGACCATGAGCTTCGGCAAAGATTGTGTTCTCGGCTTTCAGGAAAGTCAAGGGGGCTGTGAAATGCTTTTACGGGAGGCTGATTGATTTGCCAATAGCTGTTAGTTCTTTTTTCGTGCGCTCATCCATTTGCGGAAATCGCCACCTTTCCAGTCCGGGAGAGTGCGCAGGTTGAGCCATTCTTGCAGCGGCTTGAGTGGCGTCATGTGAATGGGTAAATGATTCATCGCTTTGCTCATGGTCATGGCGGTGCGCCAGACGGAAGGTGATGTAGCGAGTGTGGCAAACGGACTCATTGGCAGAGCGCCAGGCGAGTAGACTTCTTCTTGCTTGGCTTTATCTCGAAGGCGCAAAAGAAGATCGGGAATGGGGATGTCGACTGGGCAAACTTCATTGCAGGCGCCGCATAGCGATGACGCTTTTGGTAGGTCGGCCAACTCAGGGAAGCGGTTACCGAAAAGAAGTGGCGAGAGCACTGCACCAACGGGGCCACCGTAGGGTGAGCGGTAGGCGTGTCCCGATGCTTGGCGATAGACGGGACAAACGTTCTGACACGCACCACAGCGGATACAACGCAGGATTTCTCGGCAATTGGATTCAAGAACATCGGTGCGGCCATTGTTCATGAACACTACGTGCATGTTAGTTGGTCCGGATGGTTGCTCGGCGGCTTTGGGGCCGTTGATGAACTCGGTGTAAACCGTGAGCTGTTGGCCTGTGGCAGAACGACCTAAGAGATTAAGGAAAACGCCGAGATCACGGTCTGTGGGGACGATTTTCTCAATGCCGACCAAAGCGATATGGACATCCACGGGGGCCATGCCAAAGCGGGTGTTACCTTCATTGGTGACCAGCACGAGGCGACCAGTTTCGGCAGAAACAAAATTGGCCCCGGTGATCACGGCTTGCGCCTCCATGTATTTCGCACGCAGGTGGTAACGAGCGCGGTGGGTAATGGTCTCGGGGTCGTCGTTGTAATCGGCAGCAATTCCCTCACGCAGAAATGTCTTCGCAATGTCGCGACGGTTTTTGTGAATGATCGGTTTGACGATGTGCGATGGTTCATCATCGTCGAGCTGGATGATGAATTCACCGAGGTCAGATTCGAGGCACTCGATACCGTTTTCGATGAGAAAAGGATTGAGGTGAATCTCCTCAGCGGCCATCGATTTTGATTTGGTCAAGCGGGTGACTTCGTGAGAGCGGAGAATCGAGAGAATGGTGTTTTTGGCATCAGCATCAGAATCGGCGAAGTGAACATGGGCTCCATTATTTATAAGCGCCGCTTCGGCCTTCGGCAAATACTCATCGAGATGATGCAGCGTGTGATCTTTGATCTGAGCTGCTAGCTTGCGCAACGAATCCGGATCGGCGTAGTCGTGATGCAGGACCTTATAGCGTTTATCCGTGCCAGTGGCCGAGCCATCGATCACCGAGGCTTGTTTTTCATCGGAAATGTTACGTGCGTAGGAGTCGATCAGTTGGTGCATGTGATACGGAGTTGGCGGAACTTAGCACAGAAATGCGACAAGTGAAATGGCTTTGTGCGCCAGTATATAAAAAAACGCGCTCCATTTGGGAGCGCGTTGTGGTAAAATTGAGGAATGTAACTCCCCCGAGATTACTCAGCGGCAGATTCTTCCTTATCGTCTTTCGGAGCCACCACGTTGATGGTGAGGATCGTCGTAACTTGTGGATGAACACGCACATTGACGTCGATCTTGCCCGACTTTTTGATCGGTTTTTCAAGTTCGATGCCGTGACGATCGATAACTATGCCGGCAGCTTCCAATTCGCGATGAATGTCGATGGAGGTCACAGAGCCGAATGCGCGGCCATCTTGACCGATTTCGAGAGTGAACTTCGGACGAAGTTTGGCGATCTTGGCAGCCACTTCCTGAGCGGTGACCAATTCTTCTGCTTCACGCTTCTCGCGCACAGCTTTCAGAGCGTTAACATAACGAAGGTTAGCGCGGGTGGCTTCGAAAGCCTTGCCTTGTGGAATAAGGAAATTGCGAGCGTAACCGGCGCGTACTTTGACGACATCCGATTCGGCACCGAGACCTTCGATTTTTTCTTTGAGAATTACTTGAGCTGTAGCCATGACGGTAAAATGCTGTTGCGGGGCGCGGAAGTTGCGCGAAAGGAGGTAATCAGTCAAGAAATAATTTTACGGATCGTCCAAAATGCACGAATTACTTTGATTTTTCGTCGATTTTACGCATCCGTGCCAGCGAGATTTCCCAAGTTCGTCTCTCGATATCATGAAAATACTTCCAGCTTTCGGCGAGCTGAGAGTATTGCTGATTCTAGGATCGTGATGTATCAAACGAAAAATATAAGCACATCGACCGATTCATAAATCCCCACTCATGACAGTGTCCGGGGCTCATCAAAAAAGTGTCAGGCATTCATTTTCAGAATCAAAACTGCATTTCTTGCTCATCCTTAATTTCATAACCGCGGTAAGTGTGATAT